>Ga0183100_1000922_pt1 | contig 17604 bp, 13 predicted proteins | sample Biomet2_FD_127789 | JGI IMG/M metagenome (GOLD analysis project Ga0183100, IMG submission 127789) | Microbial communities from bioreactor (seeded with anoxic lake sediment) at LBNL, California, USA - Biofuel metagenome 2 | ecosystem: Engineered > Bioreactor > Anaerobic > Unclassified ...
CGTTACCTTTTTTAATATATAATTTATAATTAATACAATTAACAGTTGTTAGAGTATAATTTTAGTAGGAAAAGTTTTAAAAGTTAACTTGTTTACAATTTATTTGATATAATAGGGTGACATATTAATATTATTTTAGCAAGGAGAATTTACATATGTTAGAATTGAATAAAATACTGAAACCTAAATTAGAAACTTTATTGGATGAAAATCAAAATATTAAGGATGAATTAATAAATGAGAGATATCTAGCAAATACTTTAATTAAAAATGTTAGCTTAGATTATATAAATGAAGAAAGAATAGAAATAAATGGTTGTCACTTTGTAAATGTTATATTTAATGGAAGTTCTTTTAGAAATATAGATTTATTAGATGTAGTTTTTGAAAATTGTGATTTATCAAATATTGATTTTTCAGAAGGAAGTATTCATAGAGTACAATTTAAAGGTTGTAAGCTTATAGGAGCTAATTTTAGTGGAGGAAACCTTCAAAATATCCTTTTTCAGGAAGTTCTTGGAAGGTATTCAAATTTTGGTTATTCTAAAATGAAGAATATAAATTTTAACGAATGTAATATGAAAGGATCTATATTTTTAGAATGCAACTTCAACAAGGTTGGATTTAAAGAATGTGATATAAGTAGTTCTGAATTTACTAATACACCTCTTAAACAAATAGATTTTAGAGATAATGACATATGTGAAATAGCATTAACAGGAAGAGAATTAAAGGATGCTATAGTTTCACCACTTCAAGCAGTAGAATTTGCAAAACTTCTAGGAGTTATAATTAAGTAGTTATAACAAGGAAAGAAAGATTAATTAAATATTGTAACGAAAGACAATATAATATAATACATATATTTGAAGAAGTTGCTAGTGGATTAAATGATAAACGAAGAGAATTAATAAAAATATAAAAGTAAAGGTAGGTGAAAACCCTGATTTATGGCTAATTAATAGGAAGAAAATACTTGGAATAGTAAGTTAATAATAACTTTAATATAGACTTAAACTGCCAAAGAACACCTAGTATAACGGTACTAACCTAAGTAGTTGAATCCTGTGAAGATACCGTCTTATTTAATGGATAAGATGAAAAGTTATGATGAATAGTATATGTTACTATTTGTTATGAATTTATAAATCGGGTAACAATAATGGAAAAAATAGCATTAATAACAGATAGTGCTTCAGATATAAGTCTTGAACTGTTAGATGAAAATAACATTAAATTATTACCTTTTAAAATTATATATTCTGATAGAGAATATGAAGATAGAATAGATATAACTCCACAAATAATGTATGAACGACTAAAAACGGAAATACCTAAAACTTCATTGCCTAGTATAGAGAAGATGACTAATATCTTTAAGGAAGCAGTTGATGAAGGGTGTACTCATGCAATTATAATAACTATATCAGCTGCTTTTTCAGGTACATATAATGCTGTTCGATTAGTTTGTGAAGAATTGTCAGAACTTGAAACTTTCGTTTTTGATTCTAAAACTTTAACTATGGCAGAAGGTGCAATGGTACTTGAAACTGCAAAACTAATTAAAGATGGAAAATCATTTAAAGAAATAACTGAAATATTACCTAAATATAGAGAAAAAATAGATTTGTTTTTCACTATAGAAACCTTAGAATATTTACAAAAAGGTGGTAGAATAGGTAGGGTTGCAGGGACTATAGGAGAGCTTTTAAATCTTAAACCTATTATAACAGTTGCAGATGATGGAACTTATAGGACTGCAGCTAAAGTTAGAGGTTCTAAACAATCTGTATCAAAATTGGCTGATATATTTAAAACTTATTTAGAAAAAGGTAAGTATAAAGCTTGGATTTTAGATGGATATGGATTAGATAAGACTCAAAACTTATATGAATCAATAAAAGATCTTCCTAATGTAGTAGAATGTACAATTGCTGGAACAATTGGGCCTGCACTTGGAGTAAATACTGGACCTGGACTTGTAGGCCTTGCAATAGAAAGAATAGATTAATAGAGTATATAATTGCAGTAAATATTTCATATAAATTTATATGATAAACTCCTACTAAATTAAAGAAAAAATCAAGCTTTTTCTTTAATCTAGTAGGAGTTTTGTTTTAATCTATATAAATAATTTTTTCTATATAGGAAAAACTAATTTATAGAAAAAATATTAGAAACATAGGAGGAATTAAAATGAATTTTCCAACATCTTTTCCAAAGCAACATCAAAATCATCATCCGGGATTTGAGTATGAAATGAATCCAATACCTATATATGATGATCAACTTTATAATAAAAAGGGTGATACATTAACTAATAAAGTTGCTATAATTACAGGAGGTGACAGTGGAATAGGAAAAGCAGTTGCTATTGCTTATGCAAATCAAGGAGCAGATATAGTAATTGTTTATTATAATGAACATAAGGATGCAGAAGAAACTAAAAAACTTATAGATGCTATAGGTAGAAAATGTACACTAATAGTTGGTGATATTAGTGATTTTAATTTCTGTAATAGTGTATTAGAACAAACCATTAAAGAATATGGGAAAATAGATATATTAGTCAATAATGCTGCTGTTCAGTATGTTTGTACTGACATAAAACAATTAACAAATGAGCAATTTGATAAGACATTTAAAACTAATGTATATGGTACTTTTTATATGACAAAAGCAGCAATGAATCATTTGAAAAGTGGAGGATGTATAATAAATACAACGTCAGTTGTAGCCTATCTAGGTAATGAAACACTTATAGATTATTCAATGACCAAAGGTGCACTTGTAGCATTTACAAGAAGTTTATCAACAGCACTTGCAAAAGGAAAAACTGGAATAAGAGTAAATGCGGTTGCACCAGGACCTATTTGGACACCACTTATTCCATCAAGTTTTGATGAAACAAAGACTTCAGAGCATGGATCAAAAGCTCCAATGGGAAGAGCAGGGCAACCAGTTGAATGTGCAGGAGCCTATGTATTTTTAGCTTCAGAATGTGCTTCATATATTACAGGGCAAACTATACATATAAATGGTGGAGAAATAGTAAATGGTTGAAGTGAACCACTAAAGCTTGAACAAATCTCTTAAACTTCAAACAAACCTCATAAACATTGAACAAACGGACGCTACGCAGTTCTGAATCGTAATCCCAATAATAAAGAGAAAAAAACAAGAAAAAATAAGATGATAAATCTGGCACAACCGCAGTAAAATCAAGAGTTAAGGATTTATAACCTTAGCTCTTTTTTGTTTTCAAATAAGGGGAAAAAGGTAAAAACAAAATATATTATTTAACTGATGGCAGTGGTACTTGTAATGATGAATATTATTGGAAATTACAAGAACTTGAACTGAAAGGATATGAATATTTATACAATATAATATCTATTAGATAACTTTTAATTATAGATATTGGAGAATAATATGCATTAAAATGTTATAATAGGATATTATATTGCTAATTATAGAACAATAGTTATAAGTGTAAGGAGATACTATTATGCAGGATACAAATTCTAAATATAGAATAGAAGAACCATTTATAGTTATAAACAATAATATTGTTGTTAAAGTTAGCCAAGCGTTAATTAATTTAGTTGAATATCCAATTGAGGAATTATTAAATAAAAATATTGTAGATTTATTTAAAATGTTAAGAGTTAGTCCTAACTTGGATATTGAAAATATTGATGGGCAGGCTGATTATTTTTTGTTTACTAAATTACTTGAAGTTAAGTTTGTTAATATTGAAGTAATAAAAAAAATGAATGAACAAATATATGTTTTAAGAGAAAAGCCAAACTCAAGATTCGAAGATAAAATTAACTATCTAAATACAATACTTTCCGAAAATATGTCTGGAATATCTATTTTCAATTATTCAGACCAAATATTGCTTAAAGCCAATCAAATGTATCTTGATTTTTTTGATGCTCCATATAATGTACCTGAAAGTACATTTGGTAAACCAATAAATGAATTTTTTCCAGATTGGAAAGGCAGTTATTTTGAAGAACTATGGATGGATGCAATTAAAACTGGAAAGTCTCAATATTTAAAAGAATACACATATGACAATCTTGAGAGAGCTTTAACATATTGGGATATTTCTATAACACCCATAAAGGAAAATGGAGTGGTTAAGTATATTGTAGTCAATAAGCAAGAAGTAACTGAAAGAGTTCTTTACAGAAAAAAATTTCAGGACCATATGGAAGAAATAAAGCTAAAAAACAAACAGATGGAAGCTATATTTGAAGGCATTAAAGATAATATTTCGATTTTTGATAAAACAGGAAATATTTGGAAAAGTAGTCGCGGACTAAAAAATCACTTTGAATCGACTAACATGGATATTTGGACAGTGGAAAATGAAATTGACTTTTTTGATTTAGATGACAATCCTATTCCGAAAGAAGAACTTTCAGGTACAAAATTAATGAAAGGTGAAAGTATAAGAAATGCAAGAATGAAATTAGTTTGTGGTGATAAAGAATACTATAATGAGTTTAATTGTATACCTATATTTAATGAGAATAATGAATTTCAAATGGGTATTATATTAGGGATTGACATAACAGAGACTATCAACTTATCAAAGCAAATTAAACAGCAAAAAGAGTTACTTGAGGCTGTCATTGAAAACATGAATGACTCTATTGTTATTTATGATAAGACAGGTAGTGTTATATATACAAATTTCGAAGCTCGTAAATTACATCCTCGTATTAAAATTGGCTCTAAAGTAGAGTATATTCATAATGGGGTACAATGCTTTGATTTGGAAAACAACCCTATACCTTTAGATAATTTACCTTTAAGACGTGTGTTTAATGGTGAAAAAATAAAGAATGAAAGATTGATTGGCAAGTTCTATGGCAAAACTGCGGTTTTAGAGGTTAATGCTGTTCCCGTTTTTGATGTTGAGAATAATTTAATGTCAGCAGTAGTATCTCACCGTGATATTTCTAAAACGATAGAATACGAAGAAAAATTAAGTAAGCAAAATAAACTACTCAAAGACATAATGAATAATATTCAGGAAAATATGGTTGTTTTTGATAAAGATGGAGATATTTTAGTTGCTGATAAGGTATCGAAAGAAATCGTACATAATGTAATTAATAGTACGAAACATTACTATGATTCAGCAAAAACTTATAACTTTGATGGAAAGGAAATCCCGTTTGGGGAAGCACATATATTTCGCATAATGCAAGGTGAAACAATCAACGATGAAATAACTTATTATGATTGTAATAGGGAGCGATATTATAGTATGTTATCTGGAAACCCTATCTTTGATGATAAAGGAAATTTTGTATATGGAATTTATTGCAGGCGTAACATAACAGATTTTATAAGAAAGGAACAAATGTTAAGAGAAACACAGGAACAACTATTGAAATTAGAACGTGAAAAGAATGAATCACTCGAAAAGGCATTAGAAATGAAGGACGAGTTCTTATCACTTATATCACATGAGTTCAGAACACCACTTAATGTTATTAATTCGGCTATACAGACTTTGAACTTTATTTATGCTAATGAGATGACGGATAAGGTTAAGGAATATATGGGTATCATAAGACAAAATACTAACAGACAATTAAGGCTTGTTAACAACCTCCTTGATATTACGCGTGCCAATGCAGGAAGTATTAAGGTTAATAAAAAGAATATAGATATTGTATTTCTAACAGAAGCTATAATTGAATCTGTATATGAATTTTCATCTCAAAAGGGGATTAGTATAACATTCGTATCTTCATTTCTGGAGAAGATAATAGCACTTGATGATGAAAAATATGAACGAATAATTTTAAATCTTCTTTCCAATGCTATTAAATTTACTCCTAAAGGAAAGAGTATTAATGTAAAGGTATATTCTATTGAAGAAAATGTATGTATTGATGTAAAGGATAATGGAATAGGTATACCACAAGATAAAATAGATATAATCTTTGATAAATTTGGACAAGTCGATAGTTCATTATCAAGACAAGCAGAAGGTTCAGGCATAGGCTTATCATTAGTAAAGAAATTTGTTGAAGCATTAGGTGGAAGTATATCGGTTAAGAGTAAGATAGGTGAAGGTAGTACTTTTACCATTCTATTGCCTAATGAAACGATGATTGAAGAACAGAACGAAAAGTTAATGGGTGATTTGATGGATAATCGTCTTGTACAAACTACTAATATAGAGTTTTCTGATATATATTTGTAAAAAATCATTTAAAGTTATTTTCGTTAAGACACAATATAATTGAAATATATATAATCTTGTTGCGGCCGCATTGTTAAGGTATACAGAGTTAAGGGATAAACATTAGATTGAATACTTAAGTGATATATGTTTAATGAGATTTTCTTTAAACATAGAGAGTTTAGGAAATTTAAAAAAGTAAATATAGAAGTTTGTATAGTTACATAATAATTTATAAATAGGTTAGAGATTTATGCTCTAGCCTATTTTTCAAATGAAAAGATAATAGTAAGAATTTGATACATATATTATAGGAGTAATATACCGATTGATAGATAGGTATATATATAAATATAAAATAAGATGTTAAAAAAGAAAAAATATTGACTGTATATAGATGAATATCTATACTGTATACATAGATTATTAATTATGAATAATTTTTTGAAAGGAGGAAGTCTTTAAGTTGATAAAAATATATTCAAATATAATTAAGAGTGATGTAATATAATCGTATAAATAAAATGGTGTGATTATATTTGAATAAACATTATAAAAACTTCAAGAGTTAAAAAGTTAGAGAACAAGTTAAAACGTGAACAAAGAAAACTTTCAAGGAAATATGAAAGTTTAAAATTAAGAAATAAGAAAATGAAAGGAGAAACTACTCGTCAAAATATTCAAAAACAAGTAGTTAAGGTACAAAAACTTCATCAAACTCTTTCAAACATTAGAACTGACTATGTTAATAAGACAGTAAGTGAGTTAATAAAGCAAAAACCAAGCTTTATAACAATTGAAGATTTAGCAGTTTCAAATATGATGAAGAATAAGCATTTAGCTAGAGCTGTTGCACAGCAAAAGTTTTATGAGTTTAGAACTAAGATTATTTCAACGGCTAGTGAAAATGGAATTGAACTAAGAATAGTTAATAGATTCTATCCAAGTAGTAAAACTTGTAGCTCATGCGGAGCATATAAGAAAGATTTAAAACTATCTGATAGAGTTTACAAGTGTGATAATTGTAATACTGAAATAGATAGAGATTTAAATGCTTCAATAAATTTAGCTGATGCTAAAAAATATAAGATAGCTTAATTAAACAAGCACTTATATATGTACCCAAGGCTATTTGGGGAATTAACGACTGTGAAGTGCTATACAAACTGTAGTAGATTGATACTTCATATCATCAAGGCAGAGCACGTTGAAGCAGTAAAAATCTCGATATGGATATATTTGACCATATTTTGAGTAGCAGAAATTATGAGATATGTAGTAGTATGTGTAGTCAAAGGAGAAGCAGGGATTTTTAATAATAGTTTAAGAAAAGAGCTTCTAGCAAACTTTAATGCAAGGTCATCCAAACTACCAGCTCATTTTACTATTAATGCACCGTTTGAATATGATGGGGAAATTACGGAGCTAAATAAGGCTCTTAAAGATTTTTGTGAAAATGAGAAAGTGACACCTTTTACAATAAATGGCTATGATCATTTTGGTGATAGGGTAATTTATATGAAAATAAATATGTCTACAGAAGCTAAAGCTGTTCATCATAGGCTTATAGATAAGATGAGTGCAGTACCTTATATTAAATTTGAAGAAAAAGATGGAAAGGATAAAACTTTCCATGTAACTTTAGCTTCAAAAAGGTTAAAGCCTTTATATTATAAGGTGTGGGAATATGTTTATCAGTATCCTTGTGAATTTCAATGTTCTTTTGATAATGTTACTATTTATAACTGGGAGGAAGGAACTTGGAAGTTGTATAAGGAGTTTAAATTTAGGCTCTATTAGATTTTAGAATATGCCAAGCATCTAAGAGCATGCAAGTAGCTGTCGTACTGGTACAATTGACAATTAGAGAGTGTTTGTTGATGGAAGAATTGAATAAATGTAATATATGGTAAAATATTAGTAAAAGCAGTAGATAAGCAAAAGCTTACTTACTGCTTTTTAAGGAAAGAACTATGAAAAAGTGTACATTTAAATTATGAACAAAAAAATAAATTATATACATAAGAATCTAGAAGACTACTTAGATGAAAAATAACAATTAGTATTGTAGCAACTAGAGATGATAAGAATATTTAGACAATATAGCACATAATTGCTATAATTAAAAAAATGGCAATAAGTCACATTATTATATATGAAAAGAGGAATAAACATGGCATTAAATTTAAGAGGAAGAAGCTTTTTGAAATTATTAGATTTTACATCAGAGGAAATTAGATATTTACTAGATTTATCTAAGGAATTAAAAACACTAAAAAGAACTGGGGTATTGCATGATAGATTAAGGGGGAAAAATATTGTTTTACTATTTGAAAAGACATCAACAAGAACAAGATGTTCTTTTGAAGTAGCTGGAAGCGATTTGGGTCTTGGAGTTACATATTTAGATGCAGCAGGCTCTCAAATGGGTAAAAAGGAAAGCGTTGCTGATACTGCAAGAGTTCTTGGGAGAATGTATGATGGTATAGAATATAGAGGATTTAGTCAAGAAACAGTTGAAGAATTAGCTAAATATGCAGGAGTTCCAGTTTGGAATGGATTAACTGATGAATTCCATCCAACTCAAATGATTGCCGATCTTTTAACTATAGAAGAAAAATTTGGAAGATTAAAAGGGATTAACTTTGTTTACATGGGTGATGCAAGAAATAATATGGGAAATTCATTAATGGTAGCTTGCGCAAAAATGGGGCTTAATTTTACAGCTTGTGCTCCTAAAGAATTATTTCCAGCTGAAGAGTTAGTAGCAGAATGCATAGAAATTGCAAAAGTAAATGGCTCTACTATTACTTTAACAGAAGATGTTAAAGTAGGAACTAAAAATGCAGATGTAATCTATACAGATGTATGGGTATCAATGGGAGAACCAGATGAAGTTTGGGAAAGCAGATTAAAATTATTACTTCCATATCAAGTAAATAAATCAGTTATGGATAATGCGAATATTGACGCAATCTTCATGCATTGTTTACCAGCTTATCATGATTTAAAAACTAAGGTTGGAAAAGATGTTGGAGAAAAATTTGGATTAACTGAAATAGAAGTTACAGATGAAGTATTTGAAGGAAAACAATCAGTAGTATTTGATGAAGCAGAAAATCGTATGCACTCTATTAAAGCAATAATAATGGCAACAATTGGAGCATAACAGTATAAAAATATAGCCAGAACATTTTAAGTGTTCTGGCTATATTTTTATAAAATTAAGAATACCTTAATAAATCAAGATATTCTTAACTAATCTATTATATTCTACCACTTACCGTTAGTCATGTGTCCTGCTAGTTCTGCTTTTGGTCTTTGTTTTAAGCAGTGAAATTGATAGTTAAAACTTAGATTAGTATATAAGGTTATTTATTAAACCATACATCCTCGTATTCTTTATGGGCAACAAATTCTTCTTCCGCAAACCAACATTGTGGCACTATCTTCTTGTTATTTTCTCTTGCAAAATCTACAACTCTTTTTATTAATTGTTGACCAATATTTTGTCCCCTTAATTCTTTTGATACAAAGGTATGATCAAGTATAATTGTATTTTTCCCACTATCTACATAGGTTACTACTGCTTGCATAGTATCTTCATTATTTCCTAAATAAAATTTGTTCTTACCTTCTTTTAAATTTATCACTATAACCACTCCCATCTAAGCAAAATTTAAATTTATTAAACTGAATTATATCCTAATACTTTATTAGTTTCCAAATAAACTTAAAATAATGTATAATATTTTTCACATTATTTTAAAATACATTTAAGATAATATTTCACTTTCTTTTATTCTATTTACAGCTTCATTAATCACAGGAACTGATAATACTAAGGCAAATCTTACATACCCTTCACCAAGAGTACCAAAGGCACTACCAGGTGTGCATATTACTCCGGTTTTTTCCATAAGATCCATGCAGAATTCATAAGAATTAGTATATTTAGGTGGAATAGGTGCCCAAACAAACATTGAACCTTTACTATCAGGAACATTCCAACCTATACTTGTAAGACCTCTGCACAAAGCATTTCTTCTTTCTTCATATTCTTTGCAATGTTCTTTTACACTATCTTGAGGTCCCGTTAAAGCAGCAATAGCAGCATGTTGAATTGGCGTAAAAATACCATAATCTATTTGAGAACGTAGCATTTTAAAATGTTTAATAATCTCAGAGTTTCCAAGTACAAAGGAAACTCTAGCACCTGTTATATTAAATGATTTAGAAAGAGAGTAAAATTCAACTCCAACCTCCTTAGCACCTTCATGAAATAAAAATGAATCGCCTATGTTTCCATCATAAACAATGTCAGAATAAGCATTATCATGTACTATAATAATGTTGTATTTTTTTGCAAAGGCAATTAATTCATCATAAAACTCTGGTGTTGCTGTAGCACAAACCGGATTTAATGGATAGGATACAACCATAAATTTAGTTTTATATAATATATCTTCTGGAATTGATTTTAAATCTGGAAGATAATTGTTTTCTGGTAGTAGAGAATAATAAGCTATATCTGCTCCGGAAAGATAAGGTCCAATTTCAAAAATTGGATATCCTGGATTAGGAACAAGAACTACATCGCCTTTATTACACAATGAAGAGCCAATATGTGTTAAGCCTTCTTGAGATCCATAAATAGACATAACCTCGTCCTCGGATATTTCAACATTGAATCTTTTCTTATAATATATACAAATAGCATCTATTAATTCTGGTAAATCACCTAATGAATATTTCCAATTATCAGTATTTTGTGCAGCTGTAATTAAGGCATCCATAACGTGTTTATCAGGTTTGAAATCTGGCGTTCCAACTGATAAATTAAATACTTGTCTGCCATTTCTTATAAGATCAGCCTTTTTTTCATTTAATACATTGAAAATTCCTGTTTGAAAATAATTTAGATTATTAGAAAATTCCATATTCATTTGTAAACCCCCAATTTTTCTTGTAAATATGTAAATAAATTCATCATTAAATATTATAGCATTGTAAAAAGTATCAGTACATATTAAATAATATATATTCTTCTTATATTTTACATTAATAAAAATAAATAATAACTTAAAATATAGCATTATTCAAAGTAAATTTGTGATATTTTTATGTTGTACAATTCTAAATGTAACAAAGCAAACATCATTCTTTTGAATATATTGACTTATACATTTTTTTATAATTTTTATAACTGTAAATATATGCTATGAAATTTTCTCAACTATAGTTAATTAATGAAGTTGTTTAGCTCATATTAAAATTATTTGTTGAATTTCAAATATTGGTGTAATATAGTAATAAATTGCAACAATGAATGTTGTAAATAAGTTATAGCAATGGGGCGTGAAAATGAAAATATTAGCTTATAGTCATAGAAAAGATGAAACAGAATTCTTTGAAGAATTTAGTAAAAAGTATAATGCGGAAGTAGTTCTAACTGAAAAAGAACCTAGTATGGAAAGTGCAGAATTAGCTAAAGGCTTTGATTGCATAAGTATAATTACAACAATTGTAAATGCTGAATTAGTAGAGAAATTTCATGAACTTGGAGTCAAATTTATATCAACAAGAACTATTGGATATGATCATATTGACTTACAAGAAGCTAAAAACCTTGAAGTTCATGTTGGAAATGCAACATATTCTCCAAATAGTGTAGCTGATTATACAATTATGATGATGCTTATGGCAACTAGAAAAATGAAGCTTATTATGGAGCGTAGTAACACTCAAGATTATTCTTTAATTGGAGTTCAAGGAAAAGAATTGCCTAATTTAACTGTTGGTGTTATAGGGACAGGCAAAATTGGAAGGACTGTAATTAAACATCTTTCAGGTTTTGGGTGTGAAATACTAGCTCAGGATATATATGAACAAGAGGAAGTTAAAAGTTATGGTAAATATGTTGATTTAGAATATTTATTTAGAAATAGTGATATTATAACATTACATATGCCAGCTACAGATGATAATTATCATATGATAAATAAAGAATCTTTGAGTAAAATGAAGGATGGAGTTTTTATTATAAATACAGCAAGAGGTTCTCTCATTAATACAGATGACTTTATTGAAGCAATCGAAAATGGAAAAATTGGGGGAGCCGCTTTAGATGTAATAGAACATGAAGCTGGTTTATATTACAATGATTTAAAAGGTCAAATATTAAGTAATAAAGATTTGGCAATATTAAAATCTTTTCCGAATGTAATTATAACTCCACACACAGCCTTTTATACAAATCAGGCAGTTAGTGATATGGTTGAAAATTCAATAAAAAGTTGTATCTTATTTAATGAAAATAAGGATAATCCTTGGCAAGTAATATAAATCATAGAATAATTCATTAATAAATCAAGAGATTATTATTCACAAAATATACAACATATATAGTTAATATTGCTTTTAATAACTAGGATTTTTTCTGCATTGAAAATATTGTATTAAAATAAGAGTTTATAATGTGAACTCTTATTTTTTTTACGTTAAAATATAATTATAAATTGCGAAAAGTATTAACTTTTTTTAAATAACATGTATTAACAAATAGTATAATACATTAAAATTACAAAATATTACATAAAGTAAGTTAACTTACAAAAAAGTTGAAACAATATGACTTAAATGTTAAGATATATATTTAATATGCTGAATTTTCTAAAAAATTTTATCTGTTTATAAATATAAATTATTAAACTTAAAATTAATAAAAGATTTGAATTTTTTGAATGACGTATTTTGATTAAGGCGTATAAAACTGAACATTTGAGGAGGAATAGATATGAAACTTACGTTTAGATTAAAATTATTTTTATATTTTGTAGCAATTATATTATTTACTTCTATTCCAATATCATTAATTACCTATAACTATATGTATAATTCATTAAAAAATGATTTGTTTTCAAATGCAAAAGCTCAAATGGTACAGATAGACAATACCGTATCTAATACTATCAAACAAATAAAGGAAGATGCTAGTTTTTTAGCAACTTCTGCTGATATAAAAAAAGCTGACCAATCGATATCGGCTTTATTTAACATACCAGATATTCAATTACATAACAAATATTCAAAACAAATTCCAGGGATAGAAAGTACTATCTATAATTTCCTTGAGGCCTATGGAACAACTCATCCACAAATAACATATGTATATATTGGAACTAAATGGGGAGGTTATATTCAGTGGCCAGATGGATTAAGTACAAGTAATTTTGATCCTAGGGAAAGACCTTGGTATAATCCATCTTTAACTAACCCAGATCAGGTATCAATGTCAGCACCGTACACTTCTGCAATTGATAATAGTAATAATGTAATAATAACTGCTTCCACAGCGATAAAAGATGCATCTGGAGGAATCGTAGGAGTAGCTGGCATTGATGTAAGTTTGAAAAATTTATCAGAAATGATAAGGAATGTTAAGATTGGGGATGCTGGTTATATTTTTCTTTTCTTAAAAGATGGTACAATGCTAGCTCATCCAAATACTAATTTAAACTTTAAAAATATTTCGCAACTAAATGAGTTAGATGATACATCTAATGAAACATATGACTCTTCAAAATACTCCATTGAAAATTACAATAAATTCATATCTGAAGATAATGGCAATTTTGAAACTATAATTAATGGATCTCCTGTGTTAGTTAATGTTTATACATCTCCTTATACAGGCTGGAAGATGGCTTCTGTTATACAGAAAAGTGAACTTATAAACAGAGCAAATCAAATTAGTTATTTAATAACTTTTATAACTTTTTGCGTATTATTATTAGCAATCGGTATTACCATTATTGTTACAAAAAAGTTAACTAAACCAATTAGAGAGTTAACACCTTTAATGAATATAGCTGGAAATGGAAATCTTGAAGTTAGGGCTAATATTAATACTAATGATGAATTTGGAGAATTAGGCAATTCATTTAATTTGATGATTGGTCAATTAAGCGCAAACTATGAAGAATTATCAGCACTATATGAGGAATTATTAGCAACAGAAGATGAACTTCGAGCACAATACGATGAAATCCAACATAATGAAGAAGATTTAAGAAATAGCGATGAAAGATATCGAATTGCATTAGAGGGTTCTAATGATTCAATTTGGCAATGGGATTTAGTTACAGGAGAATTTTTTGTTTCTGATAAATTATATGACATTACAGGTTATAAGTTAAACAAAAATACTAATATAAATAAGTTAATGAATGAATTAATTCATCCAGATGACCTAGATACAGTAAAAAAAGATTTTAAAAATCATATTAAAAATATAACTCCAATTTATAAATCTGAATATAGATTGAAAATTAGTGATGGGTCCTATGTTTGGATATTATCTCGAGGTAAGGTTTTAAGGGATTCAGAAGATAAGGTTATAAAAATTGCAGGTTCTATTACAGATATTTCAGACAGAAAAATTTCAGAGGAAAAAATAAATTTTATGGCTTTTTATGATTCTCTTACTAAACTTCCAAATAGAAGTTTATTTATGAAGAGACTAAATGATCAATTAGAATTGGTAAAGAGTGAAAATGCAGAGGGAGTTGTATTATTTTTAGATTTAGATAATTTTAAAAATATAAATGATACAATGGGTCATGATTATGGTGATAAACTGCTCATACATTTAGCAAAACAATTTGAAAGTTTCATAGATGAAAAAGATACTATATGTAGGTTAGGTGGAGATGAATTTATATTACTTCATCCTTATTCTAAAGAATCTGAAGTAGAAGCTTACACAAAAAGATTGTTAGCTTTATTTAATAAAGCTTTTAAAATTGATAGTAAACCAATATATATTACAGCAAGTATAGGAGGTGCATTGTATCCAAAGGATGGAATTGATATAATTACTATTTTAAAAAATGCAGATTCAGCCATGTATAAAGCAAAAGAATTAGGTAAGAATAGATTTGCGTTATTTAACCCAGAAATGTATTTGAAATTGGAGAGAAAAACTTGTATTGAAAGAATACTTAGAACAGCAATTGAAAATAATGAACTAAGCATTAACTATCAACCACAGTATGATACACAGAAAAATGAAATATTTGGATTTGAAGCTCTGATTAGGTTAAATAGTAAGAAGTTGGGATTTATATCTCCTTTAGAATTCATTCCTATAGCAGAAGAATGCGGATATATAACAAAATTAAGCCAATGGGTGCTTAATGAGTCTTGTAAACAAAGTGTAAAATGGCTTAATGTAGGCTATAAGTTTAAAAGTATAAGTGTTAATATTTCTTCAGTTGATTTGCAGCAACCAGATTTTTTAGAAAATATTAAAAATATTTTAAAGAATACATCAATTAATCCCAATATTCTTGAACTTGAAATTACTGAAACAGTTCTCATGCAGTCATTTGATTCTAGTATAAATATATTAAAGAAATTAATGGACATGGGTATTAGAATTGCACTTGATGACTTTGGAACTGGATATTCTTCACTAAGCTATCTTAGAAAAATTCCAATAAGCACTTTAAAAATTGATAAGTCCTTTATAGATAATATTACTTCAAACAAAAAAGAAGAATCAATTATTAATAATATTATTCAAATGGCACATAGCTTGGATTTAAAAGTTGTAGCTGAAGGTGTAGAAATAAAGGAACAGCTTTCAATTCTTAAAGAAAAAAATTGTGACTATATTCAAGGATATTACTTTAGCAAACCACTTCCAGCTAGTGAAGTTGAAAACCTATTTGGGATATAAAAGAAAATAACAAGTAAAAGATGTGATTTATATTTTGCATCTTTTACTTGTTATTTTTTTGATTGTGCCTTATAGAAAACATCGGGGTTTAAGAGGGTAGCAAAATAAAAATAGAAAACTAGTATTATTAACTAATATATATGTGAAAATATGAGGATTTTTGAGTAGAGATAAAGGAATAAAAAATTATTAATTTTTACGAGAAGAATTTATATCCACAATGAGCAACACATAATATCAAAAAAAATAGTTGCAAAAATTATATAGTTTGTGTATATTATTATTAGATATTTAGATAATCATCTAAGTATCTAATAATAATGAAAGGAGTGAGTATATATTGTTTAACGATGCGTTTAAAGCTCTTTCTGATAATACAAGACGAAAAATTTTAGATTTACTAAAGGAAAAAGATATGACAGCAGGTGATATTGCAGATTATTTCAAAATCACTAAGCCTAGTATATCTCACCATCTAAGTATCCTTAAGCAAGCAGGTCTCGTTAGTGATGAAAGAAAAGGTCAGTTTATATATTATTCATTAAACACATCAGTTTTTGAGGATGTTGTAGGATGGTTCATATCATTTCTAAATAATACTAAAAGGGAGAATGATTGCAATGATGAAAAAGAAAAATAATATTTATAATCTCATAATAATAATAGTTGCTTTTTTAGTAAGCATTATATTGTACAACAAGTTACCAGATCTAATGCCTATGCATTGGAATCTTGCTGGAGAAATCAATAGCTATGGTCCTAAAATATTGGTGGCATTTTTATCCCCTATACTTATGATTGTAATATGGTTTGCTATGTTATATTCTCCAAAGATAGATCCAAAGAAAGATAATTATACTAAATTTGACGGGAGTTATGCTATTATTATAAATGTGCTAGTAACATTCTTTTTTGTTATTCATATTGTTACTCTATCAACATCTCTTGGATATAATATTGCAATAGATAAAGTAATTCCATTTATGGTAGGTATATTGTTTGTTGTAATGGGTAACTATCTTCCAAAGTCTAGAAGTAACTTTTTCTATGGAATTAAGACTCCTTGGACATTAACTAGTGAAGAAGTTTGGAAAAAGACTCATAGATTAGGTGGAAAGTTATTTGTAATATCAGGATTAATTATAATAGTAAGTTCTTTGTTATTCAAAGGTAATATACAATTTATAATTTTACTAATTTCAATATTTATTTCAGCAATTATTCCTATAATAGCAAGTTACTTTTTTGCTAAAAACAGTAGAAAATAAGAGCATCAAAAATAGATACATTATAGGATATACGCAGAGATTCTGTGGATAGTTTCCATTCATAGAATCTCTAAGTGGTTTATTGACAGTGTCAAATTTTAACTAAATGGGAGTAATTCTCCCTTCCTCTTAAGAGGGAGATTGATAGCCCTTGACGCTAGTCAAAAATCGTAGTAATATAAGTTCAGTAGTATTGATATAAAGTGAGGTAATATAATGAATTTAGATACCAATAATCATTCAGTATTCAAGCTAAATTATCATTTGGTATTAGTTATAAAGTATAGGAGAAAAGTTGTTGATGATGAAATATCAAATAGGCTAAAAGATATATTTGAGTATATATCTCCAAAATACAATGTTATTTTAGAAGAATGGAA
>Ga0183100_1000141_pt2 | contig 17475 bp, 17 predicted proteins | sample Biomet2_FD_127789 | JGI IMG/M metagenome (GOLD analysis project Ga0183100, IMG submission 127789) | Microbial communities from bioreactor (seeded with anoxic lake sediment) at LBNL, California, USA - Biofuel metagenome 2 | ecosystem: Engineered > Bioreactor > Anaerobic > Unclassified ...
AAATGGTGAATGTAACCTTTGATGTCGACAGCGATGTCCTGACGGCGATCAAGAACGGCGAAGTCTATGCAACAGGAGACCAGAACGGGGGCGACCAGGCAGCACTGGCAGTATTCTCCGCCTATGAGGCACTGAACGGAATCAAAGTCCCGGCAGAGCAGTACCTCGGCGTAACGCTGGTCACTGCCGACAACGTCGACGACTACATTTCCAAAGCATCATAAATAACATCTTAGGAGGCGACATATGTCGAATATAGTAGAACGAACGGACGGACGAGGGATTCTGGCAGGAGATTATCTGAACCAGAACAGGGAACTGAGCAGACAGGACTGGCTGGAAGACTGCTTCCCGGAATGGGGCACATTGCTGAACCAGGAAATCGAGAACTTCCCGCTTGAAAAGGGCAAGGTTGCCATCTGGTGGCTTGGCGGCCCATCCTGGATTCTCAAAACAGATGAAGGCGGCGTATTTTTTATCGATGTTTATTCCGGACCTTCGCATTATACCCAGTATTATTACTGCGGCGTCTGCAAGCAGGCCGGTGCAGAGACGATCAACTGGATGCGCATGAATCCCCAGCTGATTGATCCCTGGAAGTTCAGCAAGCTGGACGGAGCTTTCAGCACGCATAAGCATCAGGATCACTGCGACCTGTATACTGTTAAGGCTGCCATGCAGACGACAGACACCAAATTTATCGGGCCGCCTACAACCGTGGAGAAACTGAAGTCTTTTGATGTTCCGGACGACCGGATTATCACAGCCGTGATCGGCGAGTCCATTAAGGTCCCCGGAGCGGAAGTCGAGTTCCTCATGAACTATGACGAGACGGTTGTTAAGACCGGCGCAGGCACCGGCCGCGATACATATGAGAACTGTGCCGTCAGCTTCCTGTTCAAGACGTCTGCCGGAAACATCATGTTCCTCGGCGACACATGGTATCATGACGGATACAAGGCCGTAGGCGATAACTACGATATCGACGTGGCGATTTTTGACATGGGATGCAATGCTCCCGGCGCAACGGACAAGATGACCCCTTATGACTGCGCAAGGCTCGGCGAGACATTGAAGGCCAAAGTTCTGATCCCGGATCATTATGACAACTGGGCGAATACAGCAAGCGACCCGGATCTCCTGGTCAGCCAGTTTGAGAGAATCGTATCCGAAAACACCCCTGAAATTAAGACATGTATCCTGAAGCCGGGTGCAAGGTTCGTTTTCCCGGATGACCAGAATAAGAAGAGATACCGTTATCCGAACCAGAGTGAGGGCTATGACGCAACAAAATCAGTCACCTATGGTGAACAGGCCCGCAAGTATGGAAAAAAGAACTGATAAGGAATGAACCGCTGCGATATGCCCTCTCCCCGGCAGACAGTCTGTGAACTGCTGCCCGGGATGGGGTATATTTCTATCGTAAAGCATGGAAACAGGGACTTTCCAAAGCAGATGTGAGTTGGGAGAAAATATATGAAAAAATATGCCATAGGTCTTGATAACGGAGGGACGGTCTGCAAAGCGGCTCTTTTTGATATGACGGGATGCGAAATTGCGGTAGCCTCGCGCAGGACGCCCGTAATCACACCGCAGCCGGGCTATATGGAACGCGACATGGAGCTGCTGTGGGAATGCAACTGTGACTGCATACGGGAAGTCCTCGAAAAATCCGGCGTATCATCGAATGACATCATCGGTGCAGCCGTATGCGGACACGGGAAAGGTCTTTATCCATGGGGCCGGGACGGAAAGCCTGCATACAACGGCATCGTATCGACGGATAACCGGGCCTGGCAGTATCCCGAAAAGTGGCGTGCCGACGGTACGGCGCAGTCGCTCTACCCGCAGCTTTGCCAGCAGCTGATCCCGAGCCAACAGGCAGCGCTTCTCGCCTGGTTTAAAGACCATAACCGCGCCGTATATGACAATATTGCACGCGTGTTTTCCGTAAAGGACTATATCCGCTTCCGCCTGACAGGCGAAGCATACAGCGAGGCAACCGATATATCGGGTTCCGGTCTTATGGACGTGCGGAATGCCTGTTTTGACAGACAGCTTCTGGAAACACTGGGAATAGGGGAGGTGTATGACAAACTTGCACCGATCCGTTACTCTTCGGATACATGCGGATCCATAACACCCGAGGCTGCCCGCTGCACCGGGCTTCCGGCCGGGATGCCCGTTGCGGGCGGTATGTTCGATATCGATGCCTGTGCGATTGCGATGGATATAACTTCCCCCGAACAGATGTGTACAATTACCGGTACATGGAGTATCAACGAGTTTATCTCCCCGGTACCGGTAACAGGCACGGCAATCGCAATGAACTCTCTCTATGCGGTGCCCGGTTACTATTTGCTTGAAGAATGCAGTGCAACGAGTGCCGGGAACCTGGAATGGTTCATACAGAACTTCATGCAGAACGAAACGGTTCCCGAAGGCAAAAAGATGTATGCGCACATAGACGGACTCGCTGCCTCGGTTGACGCAGCTGACTGCGATGTATATTACCTGCCTTTCCTGTATGGGACGAATGCACATCCCCTTGCAAAGGCAACCTTTGCGGGCCTCACTTCTTACCACACGAAAGCCCATATGCTGCGTGCCGTTTATGAAGGCGTTGCGTATTCACACCGGACGCATATCGAACGCCTGCTTTCCGCACGGGAAGCACCGAAAGCGATCCGCATGGCGGGAGGGGCCGCAAATTCCCCGTTCTGGGTACAGATGTTTGCCGATGTCCTCGGGTTTCCCATTGAAACGGTGCAGGGGGTAAAGGAACTCGGTGCGCTCGGCTGTGCAATGGCTGCCGCCGTTGCAGCCGATGTATATGAGGATTACACACAGGCCGCGGCATCCATGGTCCGCGTGAACGCGCCGGTGATGCCGGATTCCCGCATGAACAAAATCTATGAGGAGAAATTTGCAAAATATACTGCTGTCAGCCAGGCGCTTGATACGGTATGGGGCAAATTTACCGTATGAGCAGGTACCTTCCTGAAAAATATTACCTGCGGAAGCACGGGACGGACGCCTGTTACGGGCAGATACGGAAATAGAAGGAGAAATTAACTGCCATGAAATTTGCAAAACGACATCTGTGCGATCTTTCATTTTGTTATGCGGCTGCTTCAATCCAGGCGGACGGACGTGAAAAATTCCTGTTTGCGACAGACGATACCGGTCCCTGCCGCTGCATCGACCCGGAAACTTTTGAGACGGAAAACGTCTGGGACGAACCGGGAGGTACAATGTCAATCATTCCCGTCCCGGGAACAGACGGTGACTTTCTTGCGTCTCAAAACTTTCTTCCCGGCTTCAGCGCACTGCATGCCCGCATTGTCCGGGCCCGCAGAGAAAACGGCGCCTGGCAGGTGCAGCCGTGGCTTGACATGCCGTACGTACACCGGTTTGACATCCTGGAACGTGACGGAGTGCGTTACCTGCTGTGCTGCATCCTGAGTTCGACGGAAATGCCGCAGGCTGACATGACGTGCCCCGGCAGATTAATCGCGGCAGAGCTTTCCGATGACTTCTCGGCACCTGCCGAATTCACCGTAATCGCAGACGGCATGACGAAAAACCACGGTTACTGCCGGGTTGAGCGTGACGGGTACACGGAGGCATTTACCGCCTGCGACGAAGGCGTATTTACGGCTGTTCCGCCTGAACACAGGGGCGGCAGATGGGAGGTACGGAAAATTCTGGATGCGCATGCGTCCGATATAGCCGTGTGCGACATAGACGGGGACGGCGCCGAAGAACTTGCCGTGATAGAACCGTTCCATGGTTCGGATTTTGTCGTCTATCATAAAACATCGGACGGATACAAAGAAATGTACCGTTACCCCGAAAAAATGGAGTTCGTACATGCTGCCTGGGGCGGCATGCTGAGGGGGGAACCTGTTTTCCTCGGCGGATGCCGGGCTGTCAATAAAGAGCTTTTCATGCTACGATGGAAAAACGGCAAAATACAGGCGGAGACGATTGAGACGGGATATGGTCCGAGCAATGTGGCTGTACTTCACGGCAGGAATGAAGACCGTATCCTCGCAGCAAACCGTGAGAGTGCCGAGGCGGCTTTGTTTATGGTATATGACGACTGACAGAAAAGGAGAACATCATGGAACGCTACCTTCTTGGACTCTATGAGAAAAGTATGCCCGGCATCCTTACACTGCCGGAAAAGCTGGAAGAGACGAGGAATGCCGGCTTCGACTATATCGAAATTTCGATTGATGAGACAGACGAAAAGCTGGCGCGGCTTGACTGGAGCGATAAGGAAATCCGGGAACTGTGCAATGCTGCGGATTTGACCGGCACGCCTGTCAAATCTATCTGCTTAAGCGGTCACCGGCGCTTTCCCCTCGGGGACCCTGATCCCGCGGTGCAGAAGAAAAGCCTCGAAATCATGCAGAAGGCGGTTGCGCTTGCATCAAAACTTGGCGTACGCATCATCCAGATTGCCGGATACGACGTGTATTACAAACCTTCAAGCGAAGAAACGCGGGCGATTTTTGCAGATAATCTTGCGCGTTCCGTACAGATGGCGGCCCGGGAGGGCGTGATGCTGGCATTCGAGACAATGGAGACGGAATTTATCAATACAGTCGCAAAGGCGGCCGAATGGGTGAACAGAATTGACTCGCCCTATCTGCAGATATATCCGGATATAGGGAACATCACAAATGCATCCGTTCTGTACAGCACAGACGTCCTCGAGGATCTTGCATCCGGACGGGGGCATCTTGCCGCGGTACACCTCAAAGAAACAAAGCCGGGCATTTTCCGTGAAGTGCCGTACGGTACGGGTCATGTTGATTTTCCGTCTGCCGCAGCGAAAGCATTTCAGCTTGGCGTGAACATGTTTGTAGGTGAATTCTGGTACACCGGCGAAGACAACTGGCGGGAAATATTAAGAAGCAGCAATAGCTTCCTTCGTGCTGGTTTGCAGAAGGGCGAAGAGATGGCCGCCCTTGACGGGCTTTCGCACCGGGAGAAATCATAACCGGGCAGTATCCCGTCACGTAAACCCCCGATATGGCTAAAAATTATGGAAGGCGGGTTTAGACCTGGCTTCTGATAAGAAGAGGGAAATATTCTAAATAGCACAGCGCATAAACAGAATAATGTAAGAAGAGAGAAAGAGGCCTCTGCTCATCGAAAAAATCGAAAGGAGCAGGGGCCTCTTTGGCATATAACATCATGGATCTTTCGACATAGCGGAATATGACGCTTCCGGAAAGGCAGTTACTTCAGGTATGCGTCGGCATCGCTTCCGGAGCAGACAGAAATCGTCAGATCTGTTTCAACAATTTCTCCGGCAGCAAGACGGCGCAGAGTTCCGTCCTTCGCTTCCTTATGAACACCCTCGGGGTGACAGTTGGAAGGCTCGATGCCGGTGACATAGTTGCCGGAATCTTTGCATTTCCACTGGATCAGGTTCGGTAGTTCACGGTCATCGTAACCGATTGTAAGCGCCACATGCTCATCCGGGTTGACCATGGTTGCCGTGCAGCGGTGCCCGTCTGCTTTCAGCTTGTGGTAGAAAACCTGTTCGTCATATCCGGTGACAGGTGCGCCGAAGACGCTCGGGGATTCTTCCCGAAGACCGGCCGCGGCCACTTCGTCACGTGCGTCTGTGCTGACGGGATTGATGATGAACCGTGCGTTACCGCTGAGCAGCGGGAATCCGGCGTTGCAATGGTACATAACCATCATGGGCACATTTTCCGTACTGCTTTCATTTTCGATCTGGTCGTGGATCCGTACGGATGTCTCGCCCAGCTTTGCGGTTATCGTACGGCGAAGAACAAGGTTTGTTCCGAAGAGGCTCGATTCACGCATCACGCCGCTAACCTCAATATAATAATTGTCATCGATCCAATATGTACGGGCGCCGTGGATCTCAGCCGGAGTATTGCGGATGAAGCCGTGCTGCGGCTGGGTCTGCCCGTTGGAGAGCGTCTGGATCGGACCGACGTTGCCAAGACCGCACGTGAACATCATGCCGCACATGATGCTGCGGGGCGCATTTGCGCCGTCATACCACCAGTTCCCGTTCATTACGCCGGGACGGGCGTGGTAGTGCATCGGCATGCCGTTGTAGTAAAATTCGCCGATATCCAGGCACTTGTCAATATAGACGGTAAAGCGGACAGCGCCGTTCATAATTTCATAAGCGCGCAGACCCTGGGCGAAACCATCCTCGTATTTGATTGTTCGGACTCCTGCTATCGTACCGATGTTTCCCATCCGCTCTAGCAGCTCCTGTTTTGTATAATCTTTGCCGAAAATATGTGCCATATAGACTTCTCCTTAATCGTTGATTTTGACGCCGCAGGCGACGGCATAAAGATCACACCAGTCGCCGATCCGGTCGAGAATGATTGAAAGCGCGTCCCCTTCGAGCTTGTTTTCCATGATTTTGGTGTACTGCCTGGGAAAATACTGGCTGACAAGTGCTACAGGCACCTGTCCAAGATTGCCGAGAAGCTTTGCGATGGAATTCTCGATGGACTCTGCCGGCAGATAATAACGGCAGCGATCAGAGTAACTGAACAATTTTTTGTATGCAATCTCTTCCGGTGTGCCGGTATAGTATTTTTTCCAGTATTTGTCGGAATGATCCATTTCCTGCAGTATGGTCTCCTTCAGGTTGGAACGTGCCGCTTCGTCGGTTACCAGAATTTTTTCCGCTTCCTCTGCAAGGAACAAAGCTTCGCGGAGTGCGAAAGTCAGCTCCGGTCCCACTTTCAGGATCCGGATGCCGTCTTCGACCATTCGGGTCAGGCTTGACCGGGTCTGATAATCCGTGGAATGGCCTTCAAACACAAGGGGTCGGTAATCTTCGAGCGCGGCGGTCAGGGAAGCTGCGTTTGCGCGGTTGTACTGGCAGACAAAGTCGTCGCCGAATTCTACTCCCGGCTGGACGACGAATGCCGCGACGTCATCAAACGGCACGCCTGCTTTTTCAAATTCCTCTTTAAATACATTGTACTGCAGACGGAACTCCTTTGGATCGGTCGGGGCGACGAAGTCCTCGTGCACCTGGCTTCCTCCGGGAATCGGCACTTCGCTGCCGATCACGAGTACAGGCTTCAGGGCATCGGGATCCAGGGCAAGGCGCTGCTCATATGCCTTGAATACGCATGCGGCAAGGCGGGCGCCCCGGCGGGCGCAGACCCGTACGTCGAGAGGCGCATTCTGGTCATCGCTGGCCACGCGCATGCTGGTATCCAGGTGGATTTTTGTAAAACCGGCCAGCGTATAGGCTGTTACCAGTGCTTCGGAATTGGCCATGGCCTGTTCCTCGGGGAGGTTCTGCCAGGTAAGGGGACCTAAGTGGTCGCCGCCCAGGATGACTTTGTCCCCGGAAAGGCCTTCCTGTTTCAATATGTCATTTACCAGGGCGGTATAGTCGGACGGCTGCATGCCGGTGTAGCCGCCAAACTGGTTGACCTGGTTGGACGTGGCTTCAATAAGAAGCAGACAGCCGCTGCGTTTGGCATGGCGGACGGCTGCTTTCAGAACAAGCGGGCTGGCTGTGCATACGGAATACACGCCTTTCTGCTCTTCATTATTCCCGCTTAGAATCTCTTTGACAGGATGCATGATTTTTCCTCCTTGTTTCTTTTCAGGAAGTGTTCAGGACAGCGGCAGTTCCCGGATCGCTGCCGGAGCCGTGACGGACAGATACGCGTCGAGATCTTTTTTGAAGGTGTTGCCCTCCATCGGACCGCGCTTCTGTACAGCCCTTGATCCGGCGGCGTTGCCGTAATTGACGGCAGTCCGCAGATCTGCGCCCTGGCAGATCATGGAAAGGAATGTGCCGTCGAAGCAGTCCCCGGCACCTGTGGGGTCAACCTCTTCGGCAGGATAGGTGGCAATCGAGAAGGCTTCGGTCCGTGTGTGCAGCTCCGTGCCCCTCGAGCCGTCCTTGACGACCACGATTCGGTCCTTTTGCTCCAGAAGCTTCTTAACTGCCTCGGATGCGTCTCCGAAAAGAAGCCGCAGTTCGCTCTTGCCTGTAAGAAGCACATCACTTGCATCGATTATTTCTCTGTAATAGTCCATGATCTGACCATTTAAGAGTTCAGGTCTGATATTCGGATCGAAACTGATCTTCACACCGTTCTCTTTTGCCAGGCGGACAGCCCGGATGATTGCTTCTCCCATCGTGGGGCTGCCGGTAATGGAGCAGCCCATAATATGAAGATAACGGGAGCTGCGTATAGAATCCTCATCTATATCCGCCGGCGACAGGTCTCCGCATGCCGCATGCGTAAAGTGGAAGATGAACTGCCTGTCACCATTTTCAAAATATGTAACGAATGCCGTTCCCGTACTATTGTCTTTTGTAGTAATTACATGGGATATGTCTACGCCGTCGGCGGAGAGCCGATCGAGATTGAGCTTACCGAAGCCGTCATCCCCGACTTTCGCTATGATAGCTGCACGGGCGCCCATGCGGCCGGCCTGATCGATTGCGATCGCGGGCGCGCCGCTCGGATACGGTCCCAGCAATTTTCCGGGTTCGCTCAGCTTCTGCCCCACATGATCCGTCAGAATTTCTACCAGAATTTCACCGATTGTAATAATGTCATACATATTTTTCATCTCTCCTTCATTAATCTGATCGTTTACTTTCGGTTAAAGTGATCAAACACAAAATCAATATGGGCAAAGCAAACAAAAAAATTACAGATTATTCGAAATTGCTTGACACTATGCCCTACAGATGCTATTTTAACGTTAAGAGCGAAACTAATCAAGCAAAAAAACAAACAAACGTAACTTGACAGCAAAAAAAGCAAAGCTTCGAAATGCTTCGGTACAAATAAATCCGAAGAAGAAAATCATCCCCACGAGCGTAACAGCCACAGACTGTTATGATATAAAAAAATTTACACGGAGGAAAAAAAGAAATGAAGAAGACACTTGCAATTCTGTTAACACTCGCCATGGTGCCTGCAATCGTTGCCGGCTGCGGAAGCCAGACCTCGACAACCACCACCAAAGCTGCTGACACAACAACCGCTGCTGCTGACACAACCGCTGCCGCTGCCGAGACAACAGCCTCAGGCAAGACGCTTAAGCTTGGTTTCGTACTTGGTTCACGCGAGCACGCTTTCTATCAGTCAATCGAGACCGGCATCAATGCCGCTGCCAAGGATCTTGGATTCGAAGCTGTAGTTCTTGAGAGCGACCTCGACGGTGCCATTGCTTCCACACGTATCGAAGACCTTGTTGTTGACGGATGCGATGCAATCTCCCTGTCCGTTAATGATCCTTCCGGCTGCACACCTGCTATCGAAGCTGCTGACAAAGAAGGCGTTCCGATGTTCGCCTTTGACTGCACATCCAGCGAAACAGATGTTATCAAGAGTTTTGTCGGAACAGACAACTATCAGGGCGGTGTTGTAGGCGGAGAGGCTCTGATCAAGTACCTCGAAGACAACAACCTCACAGACGGTGCTACAATCGGCATCATCGGCTATCCGGAACCGCAGTCCTGCATCGACCGTGAAGACGGCTGGTACAGCGTAATCAACCAGTACAAAGATAAGTACAAGCTCAACGTTGTTGCTATCGGCAACTACAAGGGTGATGCTTCCACAGCTGAAAGCCTTATGAATGACGCTCTTACACAGTATCCTGATATGGCTGCTATCTTCACAGTCGGTGACCCTGCCTGCATCGGCGCTCTTGCTGCCATCAAGGCCAGCGGTGCTACCACAGTCATGATCGGTTTTGACGCCAACCCGGAAGCAAAAGAAGCCATCCTTGATGCTGAGAACGGAAAGATCTGGATTGCTGACGTTGCTCAGGATCCTTACCAGATCGGCTACCAGATTGCTCAGCAGATGGTACAGTACTGCACAAAGGGCACAGTAGACGCTGCAACAATCAAAATTGCACCTTACCTTGTCGACGCTTCGAACGCTGCTGCTTAATTACAAAGTTCAACTGTCGAAATAATTGTTTGTCAGTCAGTGTGTCCGGATGCGAATCCGGACACACTGCGGCAGACGCTTTGTCCTAATTATATATGTAAGGAGCATTGCCATGGAACCTACACTACAAGCTGTCAATATTTCAAAGATCTTTCCGGGCGTCCGTGCGCTGAAAGACGTTTCTTTGGATTTCTATCCCGGTGAGGTTCATGCTTTACTTGGAGAGAACGGCGCGGGAAAGTCAACTTTGATTAAGATCCTTTCCGGTGTATATACACCGTCTGAGGGGTATGTCGTTCTCAATGGTAATAAAATTGAATTTAACAGCCCCCATGATGCAATCCTTAAAGGTATTGCGGTTATTCATCAGGAATTAAGTATCGCCAATGACCTGACCGTGGCAGAAAACATTTTTCTTGGTCTTGAACCTACGAAAGGAAAACTGCTTGACCGGGCGCTGATGAACAAAACATCCCAGGAAATTTTGGACTTTATGCAGGTTGACATTAAAGCCACTACGGTTGCAAGAGACCTGACCGTTGCCCAGCAGCAGATGGTTGAAATAGCTAAGGTAATTAACAAAAAGGCCCAGGTCGTCATCATGGATGAGCCCACGTCGTCCTTGTCAGAGCATGAAATCAATGCGCTGTTTGCGCAGATCAATAACCTGCGCAAAAATAACGTTACAATTATATATATATCCCATCGTATGGCAGAGATTTTTGAAATGTGCGATCGTGCCTCCGTACTGAGAGACGGGCAGACGATCATAACCAAGATGGTTAAGGAAACCACGGAGAGTGAACTCGTCGCCAACATGGTCGGCCGTACAGTCGGCGATTACTACAACCGCCAGGTTCATACACGCGGAACCGAAATGCTTCGCGTCGAAGGCCTGAGCAGGAAGGGCGAATTCCACGATATTTCTTTCTCTGCCTATGCAGGTGAAATCCTTGGTATCTCCGGACTCGTCGGCGCAGGCCGTACCGAAGTCATGGAGACCGTTTTCGGCGCCCGCAAGGCAGATTCCGGAAAAGTGTTCGTCAACGGAGAAGAAGTTAATTTCACAAGTCCGCGGGATGCCATCAGACATAAAATCGGTATGGTTACCGAGGATAGAAGAAGAACCGGCCTGATGCTCAAGACGACTGTCAAGACCAACATGGTTTTGCCCAGTGTGAGTATGCATGCGACACGTTTTGGCTTTGCCAACCGTATCTGGGAGAGCAATACCGCCATTGAAATGGTGCGTAAGCTCAGAGTAAAAACCCCGTCTATTGATACGGTCATCGGAAACCTGTCCGGCGGCAATCAGCAGAAAGTAATTCTTGCCAAATGGCTGGTAGCTGAATCCAACATCCTGATTCTCGATGAACCGACCCGCGGTATCGACGTCAATGCGAAATCCGAATTCTATGCGCTGATGAATGATTTCGTTGCGAGGGGCGGCTGCATTATCATGGTTTCTTCCGAGATGCCTGAAATTATCGGTATCAGCGACCGCGTGCTTGTCATGCGCGAGGGACATATAAGCGGTGAATTATCCGTAGATGAAATTAACGAGCACAGCATTATTAAACTTGCAAGTATCAGCAGCAATCCGGACTGCGCTTAAAATTGTAATGGAGAAAGGAAATCGTACGTATGGCAACTCTAGAAGAAGGATTAACGCGTGGCAGCGAAAAGTTTAAATCATTTGCCAAGAAGAACATTATCGTATTTGTACTGATCCTACTTTGCATCGGCTTTGCGATTGGCAACAGCGCATTTCTAAAAGCTGCAAACCTGATTAACCTGACAACACAAATGGCAATCAACGCCATGCTCTCCGTCGGTCTGACCTATGTAATTATTTTAGGAGGCATTGATATCTCCGTCGGTGCTGTCGGTGCTTTGGCCGGCGTCATCACGGCCCTTGTCTGCCGCATGCTTCCCGCAGGTGTTTCGGTACCTTTAATGGTAACGGTGCAGATCGGCATGGGACTTCTGGTTGGTATTATCTTTGGCTCATTTAACGGCTATATCATTGCCAAGCTGAAAGTTGTACCCATGATTGCTACCCTTGCTTCCCTAAGTATTGCCCGAGGCCTGTGCTATATTTTCTCCGGCGGTACTTCCGTCTCCGGCCTTACAGACACATATTCCTGGCTCGGCGCGAGCCGTCTGTTCAAACCCGCAGACAAGCCGACAGGCTGGTTCCCCGTCATTACAATCGTCGTTATCATCTTTGTTTTCCTTATGCACATGCTTCTGTCCCGGACCGTATTCGGGCGTCACGTATATGCTACCGGTTCGAATATCAATGTTGCTCACTTAAGCGGCGTCAACACAACCAAAATTACGTTCCGTGCCCATGTTATCTGCTCGGTTATGGCATCCCTCGGCGGTGTGCTGAACTCCTCCAAACTGCAGAACGGACAGCCGGGAGCCATGGACGGTTATGAAATGTTCGCAATCGCAGCTACAGTCCTTGGCGGCACGAGCCTCACGGGCGGCAGCGGTTCCGTTGCAAGAGCCATGATCGGATGCGCAGTTATCGCCGTTATCAACAACGGCATGAACCTGATGCATATCAACTCTTACTGGCAGAAAGCGGTTATCGGCGGCATTATTCTCCTGGCTGTTATTTTGGATATGGCCCAGAAGAAAAAGAAAGTTTAATAATTCCAGCAATAGGGTGATGGTGTAAATATGATTTGGAATACTGACCGGATGGACTACTTTGCAGCGGATTGCTTTTCCGGAATGGCTCGGGCATACCCCGAATACTGGCAATGCTTCGGCGCATCAAAAAACAGCGGAATACTGATGAAAAGAAATCCTACGCTGGATCAGGCTGCCGTAATCATAAGCGGCGGGGCCGGCAACGGACCCCTGTTCGCGGGTTATGTCGGAGAGGGTCTGGCAGACGCAGCAGTCGTTGGGGCAGCCTACGCAGCACCGAATGCCTATGCAATCTACGAAGCGGCAAAATATCTCGGCCGCAAAAAAGGCGTAATATTACTTTACAATAACTTTGCCGGTGACTATCTTAATAATGATATGGCTAAAGAGCTGCTGGAGATGGACGGTATCAAAGTGGAGACCGTAATTTCCAACGACGACATAGCCACCGCACTCGGCGAGCCCCGCGAGAACAGGAGCGGACGCAGCGGTATCGCACTGCTGATCAAGCTGGCCGGTTCCTGCACCCGACTCGGCATGTCACTTGAAGAAACCGCGTCCCTGCTGCGCCAGGCCAGCCTAAGGCTCGGCACGCTCAGCATGAACGTGGATTTCAAAAACGGACAGATCGTATACGGCGCAGGCTTCTCCGGGGAACCGGGCCTCAAGACGGCAGATATGATGGAAATGCGTCCGGCAGCACGAATCGCCATGGAAATCCTCACCGGGGATCTTAAACCGGCGCCGGATGAAAAGCTTTTCCTTCTGGTAAACCGGGAGCGCCTGACATCCTACCCTGACAGCTACATCATGGCAAATGCCGTTTACGACATTCTGTCTGAAGAGTATCCGATAGAGAAGATGCATGTGGCTGCCTATTCCAACATAGTCGATTCGTACGGTTTCTCTTTTTCCATTTTGTGTATGGATGAAAAAATCAGAGAACTATTGGAGAATAACGTTAAAACGGACAGTTTTAGCATTTAGGGGGAGGACATGTTCGCAGAAGAAAGACAAGAGAAGATATACGATATCATCAGTCAGCAGCATTCCGTTAAGGTGACGGAATTGAGCCAGCTGCTCGATATCTCTGAAGTAACGATCCGGAGGGATCTCGATGAGCTGCAGCGCCAGAACAAGGTGCTCAGGACACACGGGGGGGCAGTTGTTGTCTATTCCGTAGGCCGTGCGGTTGCTTCCGGAGATCTGCTGACCAAAAACAGTAACCTGAAAGAGGAGATTGCTGCGGTTGCCTACGATAATATCCGTGACTACGATACTCTTTTGCTGGACAGTTCCAGTACTGTTTATGAACTTGTACGTCTGATTGCGAAGGAAGAGAAAGCATCGCTCCGGATTATCACCACTTCCCTGTTGGCTGTTGAAGCGCTGAAAAGCTGCAGCACATACAAAGTGATGATCGTAGGCGGAGAGATGAATTATCCGCACAACACGGTTGAAGGGTATGTTGCTTCTCAGTTCATCAAAAATATCCGGGTTGACAAGAGCTTCATCGGCGTTAACGGTGTCGATGAGAATTTCGGCTTTTCCACTCCCCGCTATGAGGATGCTGAGATTAAGTCGCTGATGATTGCTTCGGCTGTTGAGTCTTTCATTCTGGCTGATCATACCAAATTCGGAAAAGTCTACCTGGCGCAGGTTGATACAAGCAGCTGCCTGATTACAGATACCCAGGTACCGGGTTTTACATACGATATGATCAATGATGATCTGGACATTATTTTTGCAGACGGCAAAAACGACTCAATGAGTATTTGATTATGGGAGATTATATGGATTTCGTTACACAGAAAGAACTTAAACCGGCACTCATCCATGTATGTGACCTGATTGTGGCCAGTGAGCCGCTGCTGACAGAAATTGACACGATTATCGGCGACGGGGATCACGGGACCGGGATGAAGCACGGGTTTACGGAACTGCGAAAGGTCCTGCTGGATCGGGAATTTGCCGATGTATATGATCTTTTCCGCGAATCCGGCGTCGAGCTCGTCAAGACAATGGGCGGGGCATCCGGCGTGATCTTCGGTACCATGTTCATCGGCGGTCACGATTCCGTCGAGGGAAAAGAGCAGGTCAATGCAGACGATCTGATATCTTTCTTTGAAGAAGGTGCCAATACGATTTCAAGAAGAGGCCGTTCCAAACCGGGTGATAAGACGATGCTCGATGCCCTTACGGAAGCGGTTCTATCCATGAAGCAGGCCCGGAACAGAACCGGCGACATATCGGAAATCCTTGCTTCGGCATATGAAGGAGCCCTGAGAGGGGTAGAAAATACAAAAAACATGACGCCAAGGCTTGGCAGATCAAAGAACTTCCGCGAAAAGGCCATCGGTTATCCGGATCCCGGAGCTGTATCGGTGTCGATTATTTTCAAGGGACTTTATGAAGGTATCCAAAAATAAGTATATAGATAGAAAGCGAGACTAAAATTATGGCATTAACTAAGGTAAGCGAAATTCTCAAGATGGCTGACAAGGCCAACACATCCGCGATTGCATTTAACTGTTTTGATTATAGCACGGTCAAATCCGTGATCACTGTTGCCGAGGAACTGCAGAAGCCTGTAATCTGCATGCTTTATCCGGATCACTGCAGAGTACACAACTGGTCTACACCGGCTGTTTTTGCAAACATCGTCCGGACGGAAGCGGAGAAGGTTAAGGTACCGGTAGGTATCCATCTCGACCACTGCAGCGAATTCGATTATATTCTCCAGGCTATCCAGGCCGGTTTTACATCCGTCATGTATGACGGATCCATGCTGTCCCTTGAAGAGAATATCCGGAACACCCGTGAAGTTACCCGCGCAGCTCATGCAATGGGCGCTGATGTAGAGGCTGAACTCGGCCGCGTCGGATTTGCCAGCACGGTTACGGATCAGAGCGATACAGACAAATATACAAAGCCTGAAATTGCCGCAGCATTCTGCGAGCAGACAGAATGCGACTGCGTAGCGGTTGCCATCGGCAGCGCACATGGCTTCTATAAGGAAACACCAAAGCTTGACCTGCAGCGCCTGAAGGAAATCAACGCCGCTACGGATATCCCGCTTGCACTGCACGGCGGAAGCGGCATTCCCGACGATCAGCTTGAAGTAGCTTTCCGCGAAGGCATCAACAAGTTCAACGTCGGAACAGAATTCCTCTATACATACTATCAGGCCGTTAAGAAATTTGATGAGCCGGAAATCCACAACATGCAGAACAAAGTCCAGGCAGCCCTTATGGATTACCTGCGCGTAAAAATGGAGCTGTCAAAATTCTAATCCGGAATCATTTATAGACAGATCAAAGACCTGATACGCCTGCCTGGGAAATCAATCCGATGATCAGACAGGCGTATCAGAATATTACGAATAGGGAGAACTGTGTTATGGATATAGCAAGCGTAGGCGAGATGGTGATTGATTTTCTTCCGGGAGAAGAAGCCGGCAGCTACATCCGCAAGGCTGGCGGTGCTCCCGCAAATGTTGTCATAGCGGCTGCCCGGAACGGACTGGACTGCGGATTTTGCGGCAAAGTCGGAAATGACGATTTTGGCCGTTTTTTGTTTGATACCCTGAAGGACAACGGCGTCAAAGTGCTGAGCCCGGATTTGGTCAGGGAAGCAACCACGACAATGGCCTTCGTTACCCTCGATGCACACGGCGACAGAAGCTTTACATTTGCACGCAAACCCGGTGCGGATATGTTCCTCACCAGGGAAGACGTCGACCGTGCCGGTACTTCCGGGGCGAAAATTGTCCATGCCGGATCCTGCTCTCTTTCCAAAATGCCCGCATCCGACGCCACCGTATATGCAATGGAACAGGCCCATAAAGCCGGAGCCATTGTCAGTTTTGACGTCAATTACCGAAACCTGCTGTGGGACGACGACCGTGAGGCCGCAGCGGAAGCAGTAAATAAGATCCTGCACCTGGTTGACCTGCTGAAGATCTCCGAAGAGGAAGCAGATATGGTCGGCGGTGAAGATGCCATATTTGCTATGGAAAAAGCGAACGGTATCACAGCCGTAATCGAGACGCTCGGCGCCCACGGTGCCCGCTGTTACTGGAACGGACTGATCATTTCCATCCCCGGCGTCAAGACGGTATGCGTCGATGCAACCGGAGCCGGAGATGCTTTCTGGGGCTGCTTCCTTGCGACCCTGATCAAGTCCGGCGTAAAGAGACCCGGCGATCTGACGGAAGAGATTCTGAAAAAGGCTCTGCAGTACGGCAACGCCGCAGGCAGGCTTTGCGTCCAGAAAAAAGGCGCGATCGAATCTTTGCCGACTACCGAAGAAATTGAAATCAGTTATAAGGAGTTATATACATGAATCAGGATATCTGGGATACCAAATGTATCATTTCCCCGTCACTGATTACCCTGGATATGTGCAGTCTGGCGAGCCAGGTAAAAGAGCTCGAGGAGAGCGGCATCGGGATGCTCCATGTGGATATTCTGGACGGGCATTTCAGCCCGAGCATGCCGCTCGGACTTGAGACGGTGAAGCAGCTGCGCGCAAAGACAGACATCGCGTTCGATGTCCACCTCATGGTGACGGAGCAGGATTATTTCGTAGATGAACTCTTGGACATCGGTGTGCAGCAGCTCGTGTTCCATGCGGAAAGCGAGCCGCATATCGACAACCGCCTCAATATGATCCGTGCGCGCGGCGTCCGGACCGGCATCGCGTTAAAACCGGCGACACCTTTATCTACACTGGAATATGTGCTGGATAAATGCGATACGGTTCTGCTGATGCTGATCAATCCGGGCTATGCCAGCAATAAAAGCGAAGGGCAGGTTCCCTACGCGGACCGGAAGATCCGGGAACTGCGGAA
>Ga0183100_1000925_pt1 | contig 17443 bp, 17 predicted proteins | sample Biomet2_FD_127789 | JGI IMG/M metagenome (GOLD analysis project Ga0183100, IMG submission 127789) | Microbial communities from bioreactor (seeded with anoxic lake sediment) at LBNL, California, USA - Biofuel metagenome 2 | ecosystem: Engineered > Bioreactor > Anaerobic > Unclassified ...
ATCACTTTTTGATTGAGGGGGCTTGTTATACAAAAAAACAAACCCGAAGCACTATTTAAAAGTGCTTCGGGAACTATTTGTATGCTATTCCTTATTTTATCGGACAGCAATAAAATCAAATTGAATTGTCTGTCGAAAACGCCAATGACTTAATCCATGTGATTTCCAATTATGCCTATGCACTCGATACGCTCGACAAATACGACTATCAAACATTGGCTATTGACAAGACAACCCATCAAGTCAAGTTTCGCGCTACTTACGAGAGTGCTATGCAGGCCATCACGGGGTTGAAAGAAAAGTTTGGAGCGAGTAGCCTTTTTGCCAATGAGAAAGATGATTCCTTCAAAAGTTCCATCGGGCAAATCTATCAGACTTTCGAAGGGGCAGACCTCTATCCTTCCGTGGAAGAGAAAGCAGCCATGCTCCTCTATCTTGTTACGAAGAACCATTCTTTCAGCGACGGCAACAAGCGCATAGCCGCCACATTGTTTTTGTGGTTTATGGCCAACAACGGCATGCTCTATCATTCGGATGGCAGCAAACGCATTGCCGACAATACCCTCGTAGCTATTACGCTGATGATTGCCGAGAGTATGCTGAATCTTGTATGACCGGTTCTTCTGGAAGACAAAGAGTTGATGTAAATAACTTAAAAAGTTATGAGATAAAAGTTCCTGATGACAGCACAATTGGTAGATTTAATGATTTAGCAAATGACCTTATTGAGAAAATGAAAAACAACAATAACCAAATCCGAAATATAAGTAATATGCGCGACACGCTTCTGACAGAATTGATGAATAAAATTGAACTATAATATTATGGAAGATAAAGTATCAATAGAAGATTGGCAACTTAAAATCAAGAAATACCTTGAATTGGAAAATGTAAGTGTACTTGCTGGAGCAGGAACAAGCTTTCATATAGGTGCACCCACAATTAGAACTGTTCCAAAAGATTTAAAAGGAAAGTGTCAAAAAGAAATTGAAACATATTTTGGAAAAGATGCAGATCCTTCGTATGAAGATTTATTTAACTGTCTACAAGCTGAATTATTTATTAAAGAAAAGAAAAAAGGAGATACAGAAGATATAAAGAATTCTATTACTGAAATACAAAAATGGCTTTTTGAAAATTGTAATACAGAGAAAATTAAACTTCAAGATTCCTACAAGAATGATAAGAATCTAATATGTAATCGTTATTATTACCATGAAGCTTTTATTAAAAAGCTTTTGCAGCGGCCCATTAATTTAAAACGGGCAAATTTGTTTACTACTAATTATGACATGGCTTTTGATTACGCATTAGATAATCTTGGTGTTCATTATATCAATGGCTTCCAGTGAATACACAATCGTTGTTTCCGTCCGGAAGTGTATGATTATGATATATATTATCCGGGGCAGAGTTTAAGTGGAAAGGTTTATAGAGCCGAAAATGTTCTTCGATACTACAAATTACATGGTTCTCTATCATGGATTGCAACGGATTCAACGATTTCAAATGCGTATGGGATTAAAGAAGTTGCATTAGACAAGGATTTTAAGTATGATAAAAATAGTCAGATTATGATTTATCCTTGTGTCAGTAAAAAAACGTTTGCCTTAGATTTGCCGTATTCTGAATTGTTTAGACATTTTGCTCAAGTCATTAACCAGCCTCAATCGGTATTGTTCTGTATTGGATACTCTTTTAATGATGAACATATTAATGATATTATTTATCAGGCACTGTCAATACCTTCTTTCACTTTGATTATAGCTAACTATTCTACAAATGACAATAAGCCTGCAATTGAAAAAACTGCAATTGAAAAATTAAAAGATATCAATGACAAACGAATTATGGTATTGGATCAAACAGATTTAGAGTTATCTACTTTTGTCGGTTTCGTCAAAAATGTCATGCCAGACTTATACGAAGCTAATGATTTAGAAAAAATAGCAGAAACTAAAGCAAAACTAAATGCATTAAAAGCGAATATAGAGAAAGAAGGAGGCAATGATGGAACAAAATAGAATCGTAGGAAGAGTCCTTTCGGTAGATAATTTCCGCGTTTTCATCAAAATAGAAGATGATATACATGGTACGTATAAAAGCGGGATTAATGATATCTATGAAGTAGCACGTATCAATTCATATTTAATTATTCCCGTTGGATCTGATCGGATTGTAGCATTGATTACACGTGTTACCATGAAAGAAGAAATTGAATTTGACAAGAACATTACTAATATAACTTTGCCAACTTCAGCACGTTATATCTTGGCCACAATGCTTGGTACGATTAGAAAGAAGAACAATAAAGAAGAATTTATACAAGGAGTATATTGCTTTCCGACATTAGATAATCCTGTATGGTATGTAACAGAAGATGATTTAAATCAAATATTCGATGATAAACAAACTGATGATATTGAATATGATAAAGATTATTATCTACCAATAGGGAAATCACCAACTTTCTCAAATTACGCAATTAAAATTTGTCCTGATCAACTATTTGTAAAGCACACTGCTATTCTGGGAAATACTGGTTCTGGTAAGTCTTGTACTCTAACTTCTATTATTCGTAACATATTTAAGTACCCATATAAAGATAAAAAGCTTGAGAATGCTCATATTGTGATATTTGATACAAACGGTGAGTATAAGGATGCATTTTTGCCAGCAGAAGGAATGGTCAACCAAGAAGAAAAACAACAAATAGAACAAATTAATGCATATTACTACGGAGGTGATGAAAAAGTTCAAGTTCCATATTGGTTAATGAATTGGAAAGACTTTAGGGCTTTGTTAAAACCGAGTGATGGAGCGCAAGCACCTATTTTAAATAGGGCAATTGGATTGGCAAAAAACAAACAGGAATCCGAGAGGCATAAAGTGTTGCCTAATAATCTAAAATCAGATATAGAATGTATTAATAATAGCAATACAGAAGATTTAAAAAAACGCACGTGGGATGCTGGTAATACTTGGGGCTGGAAATCTGGAAATGAAATAGAAAACATTGGCTATGCCGTAAAAGAATTTGATAAGGGGATTGGTGAAAAAATTACAGAATTAGCTAATCAAGTAAACTTTAATAACGCACAGAAACAGCAGCCTATAAGAAATGATATAATCCAATTATATAACAAATATAATACTATCAATATCGAAAAACAAATAACTAGTGAACAAAATATAGATTTGCCAATATGGTTCAATTACCAAGATCTCTGCACAAGATTTTTAGATAATGCCATAGCTCAACAAGACGCAAATAATAATAAAATAACGGAATTTGTTTCTACATTGCGCTTAAGAATGAACAGCTTTCTTAACGATAAACGTATGGCAATACCTCTCATGTTGAAAGACACAGAAGAAACAAATAAAAATGTTCTACCTCAATTTTTATCTCTGTTGTTAGGTGATTTCAATCGTTTTTTTTCAGAAAAGAAAAATAATAGTTATGTAAAGCAATATAATGAATCTTCTTTCGTGCACGATAAAACAAGAACCAATCAAGTAACAATAATAGATGTCTCACAATTACCTTTTGAGGTTTTAGAAACAGTGACGGCTCTTTTAGGAAGAATTATTTTGGAGTTTTTTTCCAATTTTATGCCTGAAGAAAGAGGAAACTATCCAATAGTGATAGTTTTGGAAGAAGCACAAAATTATATAGCAGAAGATAGTGATTCCATTGCTAAAACTGTGTTTGAAAGGATTGCTCGCGAAGGTAGGAAGTATGGAATATCATTAATAGTTTCAAGTCAACGCCCGTCAGAGTTATCTAAAACGGTATTATCTCAGTGTAATTCATTTATTATACACCGATTACAAAATCCTGAAGATCAAAAATATGTAAGAGGATTAATATCAAGTGCGAGTGCAGATATACTTGACCAATTACCAGTAATACCACAGCAACACGCCATAATAACGGGTGATTGTGTTAGAACACCTATACTAGTAAAGATAGATGATGTGAATCCGACCCCCAATAGTCATAATCCTAAATACATAGAAAGGTGGCTATCTGATATTGAAATACCATACGAAAAGACTTGTAAGAAATGGATTGGAGAAGATAAAATGACTTCATCGAAATCAGATTAGACATATTTATAAACCACAATAATGCAAGAGTCCAACTTTATCATCAATCTCGTTTCAGTTATTACTGCTTACTGTTTCTTTGACAATAAGCCACAAGCTCTCTCCGGATATGAAATCTTGAAAACAGATCAACCTTCCTTTTCCTAATTTCTTATCCCGAACTCAGGTATTCATGACTCTTTTGAAGTTGAAAGCAGCTGCTGCGAGCAACAAGTTCATGACATCCCCCGTAACACCTTTGAGAAAGTTGCGTGACATGCGATATCGTCAATAATTCCACTTACAGGTTAACTTAATAGCCGAATTCATTCAAAAATTCATATAAATATGGGCCTAGCTGAAATTTATTAAGTAAAAAATAAAAAAGTGAGTCTCAAAAATGCACTATTCAAAATTAAATGTTTAACTTTGCAGCTCAGAACATTTGAGTTAGTATTGAATTCTCCTTGTGTATTAGCTACAGTCTGCAACTTTTAGCGCAGATTTCACTTTCTACAAGTTACCTCTTTATCAATTCTTTATGTTTTTATAAAAAACAGCTAATGCAAAAGGTGAAATTTTGTACCATATTTAATAAATAAATCAGTTAAACAAAAAATCAGTTAAACAAATCTGTTCTCTTCTATTGTGCAGGCAGATTTGCAAGTATCTGGCCATCGTCATATAGACATCTCCCATAATTATATTCATGACATTTCAAGAATTACATATTTCTTCCCCCATTCTCAAAGCGCTTTACGATAAACAATACCTTGAACCTACGCCTATTCAACAGCAGACGATACCTGCAGCTATAAGCGGTCGTGACATTTTGGGTATTGCTCAAACTGGAACGGGAAAAACTGCTGCTTTTGCTATTCCCATTTTGGAACAACTGAAAGACAATGAAATAAGTAAACATTGCATGATTCGTGCCTTGATTCTTACTCCAACTCGCGAACTTGCTATTCAGATAGATGAATGTATTGAGGAATATAGTAAGTATTTGTTTTTGCAGCATGTCGTCATTTTTGGAGGAGTTAACCAAAACAAACAAATCAATCAATTATGCCGTGGCGTCGACATTCTTACGGCTACGCCTGGGCGTCTTCTCGATTTTATTGGACAGGGCATTATTTCGTTGAGTGATATCAATCTTTTTGTTCTTGATGAAGCAGACCGTATGTTGGATATGGGTTTTATTCATGACATTCGACGTATTTTACCTTTGTTGCCTCAACGCAAACAAACCATGTTCTTTTCTGCAACGATGCCCGCAGAAGCTACAGCAATTACAAAAAAACTTCTTCATAATCCCCTTCGGATCGAAATTACACCTGTTGCTTCTGTTGTGGACACAATTAAACAGAATGTCTGTTTTGTGGAAAAAACAGAAAAGATAAATGCGCTTGTGAATCTTCTAAACAGTGAACCAGAAGAACATGTACTTATCTTTTCGCGAACTAAGCATGGTGCAGATAAAATAGCGCGAAATCTAAGTAAACACCATATTCAGTGTGGCGCCATTCATGGTAATAAATCACAGAATGCCCGACAAAAGGTACTGTCGGATTTTAAAGCCGGTCTAACCAAAATCATTGTGGCTACCGATATTGCTGCTCGTGGCATAGATATTAAGGATCTTGGTATTGTGATAAATTATGATCTTCCTGATGTACCTGAAACATATGTTCATCGCATAGGGCGTACTGGGAGAGCCGGAAATAGCGGTATAGCTTTTTCATTCTGTACGCAGGAAGAATATCCCATGATAAAGCAAATTCAAAAATTAACAGGAAAAAGACTAAGTCAGGTATCTATACCTGCATAAACATTAATGAATGGCAAATAATAGAATTACATCCAACAAAAAAAACAGAGAAAAATCCAAACAACAAAAGCGCTTGAATAAGCAAAAGCGCAAGGATGAACGTCGTGACAATCCTGCGACGTCCTTTGAAGACATGATTGCTTATGTTGATGAATACGGTGTGCTTCATTCTGAGCCCCAGGAGACTCCTAAAGAACAAATAGACGTTTCTGACGTAGTTATTTCAACACCAAAACAAGAAGAAATTATAATTCAGCCACTATGTGGTTGTGTAGATTTTTTTAACGCTGCAAAAGGTTTTGGTTTTATCAAACCTAATGACAGTGCTGATAAATATTTTTTTCATATTTCAAATGCCCCAAAAGAAATAAAAGAGGGCGATAATGTTACATTCGAATTAGAACAAGGTATGCGTGGCATGAATGCCGTGCGCATATCAATTACAAACAATCAATAATCAATTAATCAATTATGAACATTTATGTTTCAAATTTAAACTGGAACACAGTAGATGACAGTTTACAGAATTTATTTGCAGAGTACGGAGAAGTTTCATCTGCTAAGATCATTACCGACCGTGAAACAGGCCGCTCACGCGGTTTTGGATTCGTAGAGATGCCCAATGACGAAGAAGGCCAGAAAGCTATCGATACCCTTAACGAAACTGAATTTGAAGGTAAAACTATCAGCGTTGCTGTTGCACGTCCAAGAGAGGACAAACCTCGTTTTGGTGGTAATGGTGGTAATGGTGGTAATCGTGGCGGAGGCTTTAACCGCAGAAGATATTAATCAATTATCTTAATTACAGAAAACCCCGCCTGTCAATCTTAATGACAGGCGGGGTTTTGTTTCTTCGTTAAATGAAATTGGAAAGGGAGTCGTTTTTTATGTGATAGATTTTATAAAGTGAAACTATTTTATCTGATATTTATTGAGAGTAAATGATCGAAATCGTTTCTAAAATTGATCTGACATTATTATTTGTCCAAGTCATTCTATTTTCAGAGGCCCCTGAATGGTTGGCTATAACTAAGGTAGAGAGTACGCTCACCAAAGTGCAAATACATCTTGATGAAAAGATGTATTTGAGCTTAAAAGGATGAGATACACTTAGAATCCAAAGGATTTATCCCTGTTTTTATATAATGGACTTCTTGATTCGAGGCCATAAAGTAATGTTTCAATTATGTCTTCGGAAGCAGCTTAATGCTATCAAAAAGGTGTCGCTGATGGCAAGTTTCTCCTTTTCAGACTCGCTAATAGTTATGCTTACCCCTCATAAAGATCTGTTAAACCATGAAACTTTATAAAATAGCTATTATATGATAAAAGGCATTAAAGTAAAAACCTTTAATTTTGCACACAAATGGGAACATAGATGAATATTCTGATTATCTCTGATTCATACAAAGGTTGTGTCTCGTCTATTCAAGCTGGTGATGCGTTACAGAAAGGCGTCAGGGCGGTCCTTCCAGAAGCAGAAACGACCATATTACCAGTCAGTGACGGCGGCGAAGGTATGTTGAAGGCTTTTGAGAAAGCTGTAGGTGGTCGGTTTCTAAATATTGTGGCCCATGATCCTTTCATGCGTCCTATTGACACCGAATTCTTAATGAGTGAAGACGGTTCAACTGCCTATATTGAAATAGCGCGTACGGCTGGTCTGAGCTTGTTAAATAAAGATGAGCTAAATCCGATGCTGACATCTACTTTTGGTGTGGGTGAAACTGTTGCTGCTGCTCTTGCGGCAGGCGCGCGCAATGTAGTTATGGGTTTGGGCGGCAGTAGTACAAACGACGCAGGAGCAGGCATGGCTGAGGCTCTTGGTTACAGATTTTTGGATGCAAATGGCGTGGCAATTTCTGGAACTGGAGAAATGTTGGCCCATATTCAAACCATTGATAAGTCGAATGTTAATAAATTGCTTGCTGAAACTCTTTTTACAGCAGCATGTGATGTGAAAGTACCTTTTTGCGGTCCTCAAGGTGCAGCTTGCGTTTTTGCAGCACAAAAAGGTGCTGACGAGAAAACGATTCGAATATTGGATGATGGAATGGTACACTTTGCACGTATTCTTTCCGATTTTTTAGGCTGGTCTGTGTCAGAATGTCTTGGAGCGGGAGCTGCCGGAGGTTTAGGTGGTGCTTTGATGGCCTTATTTGCGGCCAGAATGGAGAGCGGCATAGAATTATTGTTGCGCACGGAGTCATTTCAGAAAGCATTGGACAGAGCTACCTTAATTATTACTGGAGAAGGCCGTTTGGATAGTCAAACGTCAATGGGAAAAGCAGTTTGGGGTATACTCCAAGAAGGCCGAAAACGGAATATTCCTGTTTTTGTTGTTGCAGGCAGAGTGGAAAATGTTGAGGTTGCTATGCGGATGGGATATGCTGGTGTAGAGTTATCTACTCCAATATCTCAAGAATTGATACTGGCGATGCGGCCGGAAGTTGCGATGCATAATATCTCGCAAGCAGCAGAACGCTTGGTTCGCAAGTGGATAAAACGTTAAATTCCGGTTTTGAAAGATGAAAGGCAATCTATAAAAAAGTATCTTTCAAGAACTGTTTACATATAAAGATGCTCTTTTAAACTTATTGTAAAATTTCGAACGACAAAAGAGGAAAAATCTTATGGCGTAAAGGTCCGTGGCTTATAAAATTATTGTAATTTTGCATCATAAAATTTAATACAAATCAACATCAATAATGGAGTTTAATAAAATGACGGCACAGGAAGTAGCCGAAATGATTCAAGACGGAGATGACATAGGTTTAAGTGGATTTACACCGGCAGGAGTGCCTAAGATGGTGCCCCACGCTATTTCAGAAAAAGCTTTGCGTGAGCATGCAGCTGGACGTCCTTTTAAAATTAATGTTTATACGGGTGCTTCTACCGGACAAAGTTGTGATGGCGATTTGACTAATGCGCAAGCTATACATTTCCGCGCTCCATATACGACCAACAGGGATTTTCGGCGACATGTTAATGCAGATGAACTGGAATATCAGGACATGAACCTTTCAAATATGGCTACTCAATTGCGCCAAGGCAATTTGGGCAGTGTAGACTGGGCTATTATTGAGGTTAGCGATATTGATATTGTAGGTGATAAAGCGCAACTTTATTTGACTGCTGCTGTCGGAATTTCTCCCACTGTTTGCCGTATGGCTAAAAAAGGTATTTTTTTGGAATACAATTTTCATCATGCTGGCAAGATGCGGGGTATTCATGATGTGTATGAACTAGAATATCATCCCTATCGCACCCCTATCAATATGACGGGTCCTATGGATCGTATAGGGAAACCTTATGTTGAAGTGCCTATAGATAAAATTTGTGGTGTCGTCGAAGGTGAAATTGCTGATGAGGCTCGTTCTTTTACAGCTCCCAGTGAGACAACTGACCAGATTGGCCAGAATGTCGCCGATTTTCTGTTGGACAATTTGCGCAGTGGATTAATCCCTAAAACATTTCTGAATATCCAGTCTGGCGTAGGTTCCACGGCAAATGCCGTTTTGGGGGCAATGGGTAATTGTAATGAAATTCCGAACTTTGGTATTTATACAGAAGTTTTACAGAATTCAGCTGTTGAGTTGCTTCTGAGTGGTCGTGTAACCGGAGCTTCGGCTTGTTCTCTGACTATCACTGATAGCGAATTGCAAAAGATTTATGCCAATATCGAGTTTTTCAAAAAACACCTCATCCTGCGTCCGAGTGAAATTTCAAATAATCCGGAAGTTATTTCCCGCATCGGCGTTTGTGCCATGAATACCGCCATAGAAGCAGATATTTACGGTCATGTAAATTCGACTAAAATTTGTGGTACCAAGATGATGAACGGAATAGGTGGTTCTGCTGATTTCACGAATAATGCTTATTTGAGCATCTTCAGCTGTGGCAGTACTACGAAAGAAGGAAAAATCAGTTCTATTGTTCCGTTCTGTTCTCATGTGGACCATACGAGCCATTTCGTGGACGCTGTCATCACGGAGTATGGTGTTGCAGACTTGCGCGGCATTGGTGATATGGAACGTGCTAAACGCATCATTGCTATTGCCCATCCTGATTATCGTCCAATGTTGAATGAATATCTTACGTTGGCAGCCAAATATGGAGGTGAAGTCCATCATGTGCTTTCAGCTGCTTTTGCTATGCATGATACATTCCGCCGCAAAGGCGATATGCGCTTAACGGATTGGAGTGAATATATAAAAGACTAAAACTTTAATATCTTCCTACGGGGACCGACCGGAATGGGGCGGCCCCCGTATTTTTTGATTTAATAATAAGATGAATCATTTCAAAAAAATAACGTTGATTTTCCTGCTTGTCGGCACAGTTCTTTCTGTTTCTGGACAGGACAAAAGTATTTCGTCCGAACAACTGAAACTGTATCGGCAGCATTCTTTGTTAAGTGGATCTGACAAGGCCATTGCGAATGCTGTTGCGGTCAATGGTTTGAAATCTTTGGCGGTTGTCGGACAAAACGATATTCCAGGCGGCACATACTTTTCTAATGAAGTAAAGTCGAAAGGCATTACGAACCAGGAGAAAAGTGGGCGTTGTTGGCTCTTTACAGGTCTGAATATCCTGCGGGCTAAGATGATACAGCATCAGCATTTGGGCGAGTTCCAATTGTCTGAAAACTATGTATTTTTTTATGATCAGTTGGAGAAATCGAATCTCTTTCTGCAAAGTATTATTGACAATGTGAAGAAGCCCATGAACGACCGCTTAGTGGAGTGGCTTTTCAAGAACCCGCTTTCAGATGGTGGTCAGTTTACTGGCATTGCCGATTTGATTATGAAATATGGTGTAGTCCCGGCTGAGTGTATGCCGGAAACTTACAATAGCAACAATACTGCGGTTTATGCTGATTTGTTGAGTGAGAAACTACGCGAATATGGGCTTGAATTGCGCGAAATTTCAAAAAAAAGTCCAAAAACTGAGGCTTTGATTTCCCGGAAATGTGAAATGTTGGGCGAAGTTTATAAAATCTTGGTACGCTGTTTCGGGTTACCACCTGAAAAATTCAGTTGGATGCGTATGGATGTCGACGGCAAACCTGTAAGTGTGCGCGAGTATACTCCAATGGATTTTTACAAAGAGTATATTGGCAATGACTTGCAGGGCAATTACATCATGTTTATGAATGATCCGGCTCGCGAATACTATAAAACTTACGAAATAGACTTGGATCGCCATGCTTACGACGGTCACAATTGGACTTTTGTTAATGTGCCGATTGAGGACATGAAAGAAATGGCTATTAAGTCTATTAAAGACAGTACCATGATGTATTTGAGTTGTGATGTGAGCAAATTTTTGGATTCCAAACGTGGTTATTCGGATCCGGGCAATTATGATTATGCGGATTTGTTAAGTACGAATTTCCCTTTAGACAAAAAAGATCGTATCCGTACATTTTCCAGTAGCTCGACTCATGCTATGACGCTGATGGCGGTGGATTTAGATGTGACGGGTTCTCCGCGTAAATGGATGGTCGAAAACAGCTGGGGCGCGGATTATGGATTTAAAGGCCACATTATCATGTCGGACAAATGGTTTTCGGAATATGTTTTTCGTTTGGTTGTAGAGAAAAAATATATTTCCAATAAACTCCTTGAAATTGCAAAGGAACAGCCTACGCTGTTGCCTGCATGGGATCCGCTTTTTGCCCCGGAGCCTTAATTCGCTGAGGTGGTTTTTATTTGACCTTAAAGCCCGTAATCTTCTTTTTAGAAATAACGTATATTACACCGTTTCCGAGTTTTACAGCATCTTTTTTGAAAATTTTGTTCTGTCCCAGATAATTAAAAAAATTCAGATTTACTGTAGTAAAAATATTGATGGTTAACTCTACTCCTGTTGTCCAAAATGCTGAAACGAATGCTCCGTCTGGACGTTGCCAAGAGGCTTGATAGACGTTATGGGTAAACAAGAGTTTAGGACGCAGCGAACCGTTTGGACACATTTTGGTAAGTACTTGATAGGCCTGAAATGCTGGTTTTTCTGTGAAGTCCTTGTGTAGAATACCATAATGTGATTCCCAGTCGGTTTGTGAAGTTTCAAAGGCTCGCAGGTGGTACCAAAATACGCGATCAATCCCGTAGGCAAATGATATAAGGAAGGCACGTGCCAGTCTCTTCGCTTGTACACTTTCACTCCTTGATTCCTGATCGAGGCGAGTTTGAATGATGATGTTACCTTTAAGGTCACTACGTAATTTATAAAGTGCAGCCACACAACCTTTGTAGTTATCATTTCCCGCTTCCACAATCGGTATCATTTCGTCTCCGGCCTTCAAATTCTGGTTGGTTAGATATCTTGAACTATTTCCATTAGAAAAATCCCAACTATAGTCAAAGGGCATTCCTGCTGCTGTGTGATGCCATTCAGGTATTTCTGGGGCACCTAATCTTTTTGCTTCGTCATTCCACCAATAGAGAAAACCTAAATGGAGCTTGGCTTGATGGTCACCACCGCGGTGGCTCATTTGTCCCTCCTGCACATGGTCATAGTAAAAAGGAACGCCTTGGGGACAAATGAGGGTGCCTCCTTGGCGTACATAGTCGACGATGTCGTCTACGTATTCTTCTGGGAAAAACTCACCATAGGAGCAGATCAGTGCGGGTATATTTGATATTGAAAGTTTTTTTAAATCTTTTAGATTGAGATATTTGACTGATTTAAATGCACTGAAATCGGCTGGTGTTTCTTCTGAAATGGAGGGTATGTGGTTCTCTTCATCGTAAACAACGCCGAGCGTGCAAAGTGTTGGATTTTTGCCAATTTGTCGAAGCATTTGAGGAACCACTTTCTGCATAAAATCGGAGCGGTTTGTACTTTGTGGCGGCGTAGAGTAGCCTGTCTCAGTGAGCCAAACTGGTTTGTTCCAATGGTATTTGTGCATAATTTTCGCTAAATGCTGAAACGAATGAATCAGCTCTTCCGGGGCAGAGTAACTATGGAAATTCATGATATCGAAGAAGTTCTGTCCTCCTTTGCTGCAAACGCCTTCTAGAAAATGATCATATACTTCGCTTTGTCCTCCGTAAACTACTGTAGCTGTAGGGTCAGTTTGCTTGATTTCTTGATAGGAACTTTTAAGGATGTCGGCATAGTTTTGCCCTAGTTCTTCCTTGCGGTCAGTCCGAATTAGGTTGGCCTCGTTGATAATTTCCCAATAACTGATATGTCCTTTATAGTGCTCGGCCAATAGATGAACATATTTCAGATAAGTTTCCGGGATTTCCCATGCCAGATGGACTCCGTTACCACGATCCAAAATTGGTAACAGATGAATTCCTTTTTGTTCACAACTTTGAAGGGTAGCGTCAAAAATAGAAAAATCAACGTCAGTATCACCGTTTTTCATAATGGCATTCCAATCGAAATCTGATCGTACCCAACTGATACGAGCATCATTCATTTTGCTTAAATCCTCTTGACGGAGGTTGAAGTCCGCTCCTTGGCGTGTGATATGGGAACAGATGCCATAAGGGTTTTGTATGTGTGCGGAACATCTAAAGAGAGGTTGGGCATTTGTTGTGAATGCTTCAAAAAGAAGTAATCCGACTGCCAATAATTTGATGATCATTGTGGATAATATTTTTTCAAGTTTGTAAAGTTATGTTTTTATTTTGAAAGAGAATATATTCCAAGTTTTTTTCATGTTCAGGATGAATTTTAATTATTGTGATCAATCGTGGACGGGAATGGAGCGAGTGTATATTTAATCTCTGCAAACGCGTGATTTGTATGTTTCGATCTGGAAAATGTACGACCAACTTTGATTAAAAAGTACTCCAAATTAAGGATGACTACTCGACATCTTCGTGGTCATTAATAAATTTTTGAACGTTGCTGCGAAAATCAAATTTTTTGTTGTCGAACAATAAAACTGACCCATATGCTTTTGAATTTGTTTTTTCGATGTTTGCTTTTGTAAAAATAGGAGATTATTCGTCGAAAACGCACCCAAATATATTTTTATAAGGAATCATCTTTCGTTAAAAGATTAGGCTTAAAGAAAAGGTTCGTTAAATGAGAGCAGATTATAGAAACTTCTTCAAAATGTAGTGATGTGAGCTAATTTTTGTACTTTTGCCGAATAGAACCATTCAAGCCAAAAAGTTGTCAAATATTATATTATTCCGGAAATGGAAGAACGCTCGTTGAAGGACAAAATCACGACTAGCACGGTTACCCTTTTTGTGGCCGGAGCATTGGCAGGCTTGCTCTGGTTCCAGACTGGAATGCCTGTCTTGACTCAGTCATTCGATTCGTCAAGGGCTGGATGGCTCAATGTTGGAGGTTTTCTGTCAACCATCTTAATTATGGGTTCCTTGCGACATATGAGTAATGGTAATGCGCTGATGAGGGTCAGAACCTGGATGGTGCCATCTTTTTTTCTCGTTATGAGTGGAGTGATTTTTTCTCTCCATGTATTGAAACCTGTGCAGGCGGGTGTCATTTTATACGCGTTTTCCCAGTATTATTTATTGAAGTCGTATCAGGAATATCATGCTGAACGGTTTATTGTAGTGAGTTTTATGTTTCTCGGCGCTGCCAGCATTTTTTATCCGCCTTTGGTTTATTTGGCGCTACTTTACTTTGTGTCTATGCTTGTGCAGTTGCGGGCGTTCATGCCAAGAACCATTCTGGCCGGTATTTTCGGACTGATTATACCGATAGAATTATATGTGGTTTTTCTTTTTTTAATGGGAAATCCTAATCAGATTTATATTTATCTAGATAGTGTTCTGAAGGTTGGAAATTTTATTATACCGAAATGGACGTTGACAGAAATGGTTAATTTAGGATTTTTGATTCTATTGTTCTTGATCGGGTGTGTGCATTATGCTCACACTAATTTTAACGATAAAATCCGTACCCGTATGTACTTCTATATTATTATATTGGAGGCGACGGGATTATTGGCGCTGTTGGCGCTCCACCCTTTAAATTATAATGAATTATTACCGTTTTTCCTTATGGAGTGCAGTCCCGTAGTGGGCCATTATCTGGTTTTCTCAAGGGGAAAATTGGGTGACATATTTTTTATACTTATTATTTTACTTAGTATCGCTGTTGCGGGATTCAATATATGGACTACATCATTGCATTTCTCCTAAAATATGGTTATGGGGGCATGTTTGTGTCCTCGTTTTTAGCCGGTAGTTTGTTACCTTTCAGCTCAGAGGCGGTAATGATGGGATTGCGCCTGGCGGGACTTAACGTATGGCCCCTCGTGATATGTGCTACGCTAGGAAACACGTTGGGTGGTGTGTTTAATTATGGCGTTGGGCGTTTAGGAAAAGAAAAATGGATTTATCATTTGTTGCACGTCAAAGAGGATAAACTTGAAAAGAGTGAACGTTTTGTGCATCGTTATGGTGCATGGATGGGATTACTATCGTGGCTGCCGATCCTGGGTGATGTGATTACGATTGCAATGGGAACCTTGCATATCAATATTTGGAAATCATCTACGACGATCTTAATTGGAAAAGCCTTACGTTACATTATTATGGGGTTGCTACTAAAGCAAATCTGAAAAGACTTTAACGAAAAGAATATTAATACTTGCAAGATGTAGAAAGAATTGGGATAATTCCACTATATTTGCAAGACGTTATACAAGTTTGTAAAAATGTATATCACCAGAAATTTTATCAGGCAATCGAAAGCTTTCGTTAAAGGAAACTTAACGACAACTGTGCTATTTGTGTTTCTGACATTGTGCATGACAATTCCTTCTTGTCGCAGTCCTAAAAAAACTTCTAAAGAAGGTATCATTGTGGTTAGCATAGAACCTTTGCGCTATTTTACGGAGCAAATTTCAGGCGGGCGTTATGATGTGACCTCAATTGTGCCTGCAGGCTACAGTCCGGAAATGTATGAACCTACGCCGCAGCAGTTGATATCAGCATCAGGAGCAAAAGCCTATATTAAAATAGGACAGTTAGGATTTGAAAAAACCTGGCTTCAAAAAATCAGTGAGAATGAGCCTAAACTGCCTATTTGGAACACGTCGGAATGTATTGGAAAGAGTGTGAGCGGACTGAAGATGTCTACTTTTGACCCACATACTTGGACCTCACCACGCAATGCTGTAATAATATGCCGTAGCATTTGTAGCAACTTATGTCGAATGGATTCTGCAGGGGCTCCGCTTTATAAGAAAAATTTGACAAAATGTATTCAGCAGATCCACGCGGTAGACGTTCAAATTCATAAACTATTGGAAAATGTGCAATGTCGTACATTCGTGACGGCGCATCCCAGCTTAAGCTATTTTGCATCAGAATATGGATTGAGACAATTGAGTATTGAAAAAGATGGCAAGGAACCTACACCGCAAGAATTGGCTGAACTTATCCGGCAATGTAAACAGGAAAGGGTGCAGGTTATTCTGGTACAACCCGAATTCAATCGTTCCAATGCCTTGGTGCTTGCTCGTGAGACTGGGGCACGTGTGGTGGATATTAATCCACTAAATTATCGTTGGTATCAAGAGATGATACAAGTGGCAAAAGCTATAAAGTATGGAAAGTGAGCCAATTCTTCAATTGAAAAATGTTTTTGCCAGTTATGAAGATCTGGAAGTCCTTCATGATGTTTCATTAACTGTTTTCGATAAGGATTTTCTAGGCATTATTGGTCCGAATGGGGGAGGCAAGACGACTCTAGTAAAAATAATGTTGGGATTATTGCGTCCTCAGCACGGAGAGGTGAAATTCTATCGTGGGGGACAGGAGATAAATAGTTTGAGAACAGGCTACTTACCACAATGTAATACGTTTGACAAGAAATTTCCTATTTCGGTACGCGATGTCGTTCTTTCTGGTTTACATAGTAATCATCCCGTATTTCATCGTTTTGGGAAAGCAGACAAAAGCCTTACGTCCCAAATTCTTGAGATGCTGGATTTGAGTGATTATGCCGATCGAGCTATTGGAGAATTGAGTGGTGGACAGCGTCAACGGGTATTGATTGGACGTGCCTTGATTTGCCAGCCGGAAGTACTTGTATTAGATGAGCCCGCTACATATATTGACCAGTCTAACCAAGAAAAATTATATGAGCTTCTCGGTCGGATCAACTGCAATTGTGCGATAGTTTTAGTGAGCCACGATATTGGTACGGTTCTTAGAAATGTGAGAAATATTGCGTGTGTAGACAGACTAGTCCATTATCATCCTGTGAGCGAGGTGGATGAGAAAACCTTGGAGTCATCTTTTGGCTGCCCGTTTCAACTTGTGGCTCACGGACATGTTCCTCATCGCGTCTTGGAAGAACATCAAGAGTAAACATTTGATTTTGTTGTAGAAGAGCGAAAATGTTATCTTGAAGAAAGGTTAATAAAATTTTGGTAAGTCAAAAAATTAAATAGTCGGTCCTTAAGAAGTGGGTATTTTATTTTGTAATAGAAGTTACAACTGAAAATGGTTGTGTTTTTTGTGTCAACAGACATTTCAAAATGAAACACAAAAGAGCATTCATGGCTCTTTT
>Ga0183100_1000029_pt2 | contig 17426 bp, 11 predicted proteins | sample Biomet2_FD_127789 | JGI IMG/M metagenome (GOLD analysis project Ga0183100, IMG submission 127789) | Microbial communities from bioreactor (seeded with anoxic lake sediment) at LBNL, California, USA - Biofuel metagenome 2 | ecosystem: Engineered > Bioreactor > Anaerobic > Unclassified ...
GTGGTGCCAATGGGTAATATTCAAAAACTATCGCATTACTCATCTGCATACCGGCTGCTTCATTTGCCAGCCAGTTAAGTGTTATACCGCCATTATAAGAAATGTTTGAACCATTTAAATTCCAATACCTTTTAATACCGCTATTGCCACCAACAGTCTGGGCCTGGCCGGTAACTCTTGTAACCAATATAGACGTTCCGGAAATTGCACCATCAGTAACGAGACCTAAGTAATTCGCGGCAGAAGGATTATTACCAATATTTTGTCTCAAATTACCAATTAAATAGTGGCTTGAGCTCTCATTAAGGACATTAGCTATTCCGGTAACAGTAACCCCATATAGTGATGTTGTATTTAAGTTCCCGGCAATAAAAGTCAATGTTCCAGTTAAGTCAACATCTTTATTTAATGTAACACCGGAAGTATTATTAATAAGAATATTTGCAGGGATATTTGTCAATTCTGATCCGGTAGTCTGAGCATTTGTACCAGTATAAGCCAATGTGCAAGATCCGAAATAATTCAACGCTCCGCTTAAAGTAGCTGTCCCGCCAATGGAAGCTATACTATTATTCACATTTAACCCGCCGGTAGTTTTCACTCCGGATCCTTCAAAATATATATTATTATAATCCAAAATATTTGAAACAGTCTGGTTGCCGGCAGCTGAGAAATGGACATCGCCACTCATTATGATAGAGTTATTAAGGCCGCTGTATGTATTGAATGGGGTTGCACCTGTTAAATATAATTTACTACCAGCTAATAATGTAAAGCTTGCACCGTTAGGAGCTACAACGCTTGGTTTAAAATTAATTGCAGGTACATTTAACGTAGCTCCATTTTTTACCAAAAAAGAAACATGTCCGGGATTTGTTGTATTATCAGAGAAGACATCAATATATTTAGCAACATTAACAATACCTGCTGTGTTTATAGTTAAACTACCGGTACCACCCGAAGCAGCACCTAGATTATCAATTGAGATGTAACCCGCAATAACATCTAATGTATTATTAACGGTTACATTAAAGATTCCGCCATTTTTAAATGAATTCAATGCATTAGAAGTTGTTCTCAAAACGACATTCATACTCAGGGTTAAGTTTGTAGTAGCAGAAGCAATTGTACTCTTTTTAAATGCGAATACATCAAAAGTACCGGCTCCTGAAATTAATTGGTCAGACCCGTCAAAATTAAATGTTAAACGGTCTAATTGTCCACCTAGTCCTATTGTCCCTTCACAAGCAATATCACCGGTGATATTAACTGTAGCATTTGTAGTTAAGCCGCCAAATCCTCTTGACAGAGAAGCACCAGCGTCAACTGTTATATTATGGACGGTTATTGCAGAAACATCTATTACGCAGTCATAACCGGATGGAATATAAATATCATCACCGGAAGATGGTACTGAAGCTGTACTCCAGTTAGCTCCGTCGCTCCAGCTATTTCCATCACCACCGCCTGTAAAAGTAGTTTGGGCATTTAACCCTACTGCGCCCAAAAACGCGAACACTAATAGTAAAACTATCTTCTTCATAATTCCCTCATGAATTTATTTTATTGTTGTTTCTCAAAAATTAGCATAAGCACCATCAGACTTCCCAAATATTTGTTAAATATTTGGGAAATCTGATTTTACGCTCTCAACTTACATTAATTTTTTAATTTATCCAAATTAATTATTAAAATATATAAATATTAATTCTAATAGTGTATCTGCCATAACATTTTAATGCTCCATACTTTAGGAAAAGTAAGAAATTTGCTTCTTAGAATTGAAAATAATCACAGTGTAAAGTTTACTTAAATGTAAAACAAGTAAAATATATTTTTGGCATGTATATTGTCGAAAGTTTTACAAGAAAAATTTAGTTAATAACTATATAAAGAAATAACATATGATACGCGGAAAAGTAACCATCAACAGCAGCACTTGCAAAGGATGTGAACTTTGTATAGCAGCTTGCCCGCAAGAAAGTCTTGCACTTTCAAAACAAATTAACCTAGCAGGCTATAGATATGCCGAATTAGCCAAAGATAACTGTACCGGCTGCATCAATTGCGCTTTAGTGTGCCCTGAAGCTGCCATCACTGTTTATCGTCAGCAAAAAGCAAAAAAATCTGTAACCACAATAGGCGAATAATAATTTAAAGGTTTATAAATGGAAAAAATTAACTATAAAAGAAGCGAACCCAGACTGATGAAGGGTAACGAAGCTTTGGCAGAATCAGCTATCCGGGCTGATTTGGATGCCTATTTCGGATATCCTATAACTCCTCAATCTGAAATCTTGGAATATTTCGAAGAACAAATTCCAATACGTCACGGAAAAGTATTACAAGCAGAAAGCGAAGTAGCATCTATAAATATGGTATATGGTGCTGCAGGCGCAGGCGCACGCGTTATGACTTCATCTTCCAGCCCTGGGGTTAGCTTGATGCAGGAAGGCATTTCTTACATTGCTTCAGCTCAATTGCCCTGTTTAGTTGTGAACGTGGTTCGCGGAGGCCCGGGACTTGGTACTATTCAACCTTCTCAAGGCGATTACTTCCAGGCCGTTAAGGGCGGAGGTCATGGTGATTATCATCTTATCGTCTTAGCTCCTGCTACAGTTCAGGAGATGGCTGATTTCGTTTTTGACGCTTTCAGACTTGCAGAAGAATACCGCTGTCCTGCAATGATTCTATCAGATGGTGCTCTTGGTCAAATGATGGAAAAAGTTGAATTAATAGAAGAAGGTCAGTTCCCAAAAAGAAATTTCTCTTGGGCTACTACCGGAAAACCTGCAACCAGAGAAAGAAATATTATTACTTCATTGTTTATTGAGCCTGAAAAAATGGAAGGAATAAACTATGATTTGCAGGCAAAATATGCTAAAATTCAGAAAAATGAAGTCAGGTATGAATTGGTTGAAACCGAAGATGCCGATATTATTTTGGTTGCTTTCGGTTTAAGCGCACGCATCTGCCAAAAGACAATTGAATTAGCCCGCGAAAAAGGTATTAAATTAGGGTTAATAAGACCTATTACTCTTTATCCTTTCCCAACTAATATAATAAAAGAATTTGCCGATAAAGCCAAATTCTTTTTAGTAGTTGAAATGAATGCCGGACAAATGGTTGAAGATGTTGCCCTTGCTGTTAACGGCAAGAAACCTGTTTATTATAAAGGCAGAATGGGTGGAATGATTCCTACTCCTGAAGAAGTTTTAGTTGAAGTAGAGAATATAATAGCAAAACAAAGCGAAGAGAAGAGGTAAAATATGGAAAATGAAATTCAAGATAATGGATTAGAGATCGTTTATAAAAAACCTTCTACTTTAACTGATACTCCCCTTCACTATTGCCCCGGTTGCGGTCACAGTGTTGTGCATCGTGTACTAATGGAAGTTGTAGATGAATTAGGAATTCAGGACAAAACAATTGGAGTTGCTCCGGTTGGCTGCTCTGTTTTTGCATATAATTATATGAATATTGATATGCAGGAAGCAGCTCACGGAAGGGCCGGCGCCGTTGCTACCGGTATAAAACGAGTTTTACCTGATAAGTACGTTTTTTCTTATCAAGGTGACGGTGATCTTGCTGCTATTGGAACTGCTGAGACTATCCATACTGTTAACAGAGGCGAAAATATCTTAATGGTATTTATCAATAATGCTATCTATGGAATGACAGGCGGCCAAATGGCTCCTACTTCTTTGGAAGGTATGAAAACTGCAACTTCTCCTTATGGAAGAGATGTTAAATTGATGGGTTACCCTTTAAAAATTACCGAACTGCTGGCTCAACTTCCAGGTGCACTGTATGTTACCAGACAGTCGGTTCATACTCCTAATGCTGTTAGGAAGCTTAAAAAAGCTGTCAAAGCTTCTTTTGAATATCAGAAGTTAAACGAAGGTACATGTTTTATTGAGGTAGTATCCAACTGCCCATCCGGATGGAAACAAACACCAGTGCAGACCATGAAGTGGATTGAAGAAAACATGTTTCCTAAATATCCATTAGGCGACATTAAAGTCCCTAAATTTTAACTAAATAATTTGAAGAAAAAAATTACTTAAAAGGTATTTATATGCTAAAAGCTAATGAAATAATTTTTGCCGGTTTTGGAGGACAAGGAGTCCTTTCAATGGGGCAGATTATTGCTTATGCTGCAATGATTGAGAAAAAAGAAGTAAGCTGGATGCCTTCTTATGGTCCTGAAATGAGAGGCGGAACTGCTAACTGTACAGTTATTGTATCAAATGAAAAAATCAATTCTCCTATTGTATCCAGATTTGATTCTGCAATAATCCTAAATCAGCCTTCATTAGATAAATTCGAACCCGCAATGAAACCGGGCGGTATACTTATCTATGAAAAGACTTGTCTTGTTAATTTACCTACAAGAACGGATATTGAGTGCTATGGCGTACCTGCTATTGAAGAAGCTGTAAAGCTAAACAAGAAACAAGTTGCCAATATGATTATTCTCGGTTTCTTCCTTGCTAAAAGACCTCTTCTTGAACATGAGAACGTTTTGAAAGCATTAAAGAAAGTTTTACCTGAAAGACATCATCACATGATCCCTGTAAATGAACAGGCACTTGAAGTCGGACGGAAACTGGCCGGTGAAATGGTTTTAGCTTAATAATTAGTAGTGAGCAGTTTAAACATTATGAGGTTAAATATGAATAACGATGAAATTACTTGTGAACATGATTGTAAAAGTACTTGTACGATGCTAAATGAAGCGCTAAGAAAAGAAACTGCCATTGTTCGTTATTATGAAGGTATGCTGGAAGAATGCAACTTCCCTGAAGTCCGTTCATTTGTAATGGATTTTGTTGATGAAAAGCGGAAAGGCATTCTGCGTATTATTCAGAAGTTGAATGAGATACATGCAAAATCTCATACAATTGACGGGGTAATTCAAAGCTTCGATAAGACTGAAGGCTAAAAAATTAAGGGCTGTTACAAAGCAGCCCTTTTTTATTTTAAACCATTATAGCTTATTTACGGTCCAGTACTTTTGCAGCTTCCTTGGCAAAATAAGTAAGAATCATATCGGCACCAGCTCTTTTGATAGCATATAGTGATTCCATCATTACTCTTTCCTCATCAATCCAGCCATTTTTGCCCGCTGCCTTAATCATTGCAAATTCACCGCTCACCTGATAAGCTGCTGTAGGCATATTAAACTGCTGCTTAACTCTATGAACGATGTCCAAGTAAGGGCCTGCGGGTTTTACCATTACAATATCAGCTCCCTCAATTATATCTGATTCAACTTCTCTAATAGCTTCGTTGCCATTTCTAATATCCATTTGATGTGAGCGTCTGTCCCCAAATGCCGGAGTTGAATCTGCAGCTTCTCTAAATGGGCCATAGTAACCGGAAGCATATTTTGCAGCATAGCTCATAATTGGAATTTTATAAAAGCCATTCTCATCTAATATCTTTCTGATGGCAGAAACACGTCCGTCCATCATATCGGAAGGCGCAATCATATCTGCACCTGCCTTAGCGTGAGACAATGCTTCTTTTGCAAGGAGTTCATTTGTCTCATCATTGAGGATCTCTTCCCCATTCAAAACGCCGCAATGCCCATGTGAAGTATATTCACACATGCAGACATCTGTAATAACAAGCAGGTTCTTACATTCTTTTTTGATTGCTCTAATTGCCTGCTGAATTATACCATTATCATCATAAGCCTCTGACCCTACTTCGTCTTTATGCGACGGAATACCAAAGAGAATTACAGCCGGTATACCAAGTCCTTCAATTTCTTTACATTCTGTCACAAGATTGTCAATTGATAAATGATAATTACCCGGCATTGATGTGATTTCATTTTTAATATTTTTTCCGGGAACAGCAAACAAAGGTAAAATGAAATCCTTTTTTGATAATGTCGTTTCCGCAATCATTTCCCTAACCAGGGGGTTATATCTTAATCTTCTATATCTTTGTGTTGGAAAATTAGCCATCTTATACTCCTAATCAATTTTATTTTTACTATTTAAAAATTCTTTTACTTTATTATAAATAACATCCGAGTTTCTTATGCAGTCACCCACTGCAATGCCTCCTCTGAAATTACCGCTTAAATACAAGCCGGGATTATTTGTCTCAAACTCTGCAAAATATTTATCATGTTCAACATAACCGACATTATATTGGGGTATTGCCTTACTCCAGAATCTGTGTGCATTAAATATTGGTTTTTCGTTAATCACCATAACTTCCTGGAATTCCTTTATCGCCTTTTTTAATACAGAATCTCTATCCATGTCGGCAATTTCAGGATTCCGTGAACCACCAATAAACAGAGTAAAGGCAGTTTTATCTTCTGTTGTTCTGGTAGGGAAAATTACAGAACTCCAAATTGCGCCTAAAAATGATTTTTTTTCTTTAGACGGGATTAAAAAGCCAAAACCGTCTAGCGGCCTTTGGATAGAAGATTTTTTATAAACTAAATAAAGAACAATTACCGGCGGGTAATATATTTCATTTAAATGCTCTGCAAGCTGTCTGTCAATACCACCGAATAATTTTGATGCTGAATAAGAAGGAACTGCCGATATAACAATATCACAGTCAATACTTTTTTCTTCATCTAGCTGAGTATATGCAACTTTATATCCTGTTTCTGTTTTATACACTCCTGAGACATCACAATTAAGATTGACCAGGTCACCAAGGTATTTTGCAATTCCTGCAGGGAAAGACTGCATTCCATTTTTAAAAGAAAACATTTTGGCACTCTGCTTAGCGGTTTCGGGAGACTTTTTTCTTGCTCTTGCAGTTTTTATTGCACCTACAAATATGCCGCCATACTTTTCTTCCAGGGCATATAATTTCGGAAAAGCCGATTTGACGCTTAGCTCTTCCGGATTTCCTGCATAAACACCTGCTACAAATGGATTTATTGCATAATCTAAAAATTCCTTGCCCAACCTCCTGCTTACAAATTCAGCCAAACTCTGATAATAACCATCTTTGGATCGTTTGACAAAAGGCTCAGCCATTGCCCTTAGTTTGCCTTTCCATGAAAATAATTTAGTGGCCAGGAATAGATTAGGCTTCATCGGGAGAGCGTGCAAAATATTATTTCTTAAAATATACCTCTTATCTCCGGTACTATCGGCATACATAAATTGATCAGACATTCCGATTTCATCAACTATCTGTTTAATTAATGGAGTTACTTCAAGCCCGCTGTTGGGTCCTCTGTCAAACATGAACCCATTATTGGTTACAGATTCCATAACTCCGCCCGGCTCTTTATTTTTATCCAAGACAACTACATCATAATTGTTTTTCTTAAACCAATATGCTGTAGCTAATCCGGAGATTCCGCCGCCGATAATTACAATTTGCTTTTTCATAGTTTAATCTTGGTTATTTCGAATAATGCGTCAATGAATGTTTCACTGTCGTTCAGCCCCCGCATTACAATATAATTTTCTATCCCTGCCCTTTCCGCAATATGCCGGTACTCGATATTTAATTCATACAGAGTTTCTATATGGTCAGAGACAAAGCTGATTGGAACAACAAGCAAGTTTGTATAACCAGCGTCTGACAGTTCTTCAATTTTCTCTTTAGTTGAAGGTTTTAACCATCTGGCAGGTCCTACTTTGCTTTGAAAACTAATGTCATAATATTCTTTATCTTCCCTGTATTCCATTAAAGCTTTGATCGTTTTAGCAATCTGCTTTGAATAAGGATCACCTTTCCTAACATAACTAACGGGAGTACCATGAGCCGAAAACAGAAGAATAACTTTTTCCCGTATTTCCTCCGGAAAAGTAAGCAGGGTCTCGTCAATCCTCTCGCTCAATGCTTTAATATACAAAGGATGATCATAAAAGTTATTAATATATTCTGTTATTCCTAAATTTTCTGAGACTCTTTTCCACTCATTAAAAGATGAACCTGTTGTAGTCATTGAATAATGGGGATAAAGAGGAAGTAATATTACTCTTTCATAATTTTTTCCGGCTATTATTTTTGCAGTATCCGCAGTACTCGGAATCCAGTATCTCATAGCAGTGTAAACATCAATATCCTGATCTAACGTCCTCAGCTTCATTTCCAGAGAGTTTCTTTGCCATTCGGTCCATTCCCCCAGCGGCGATTTACCTCCTATGAGTTCATATTCATATTCAACTTTAGGAGCCCGTTTTGTTGAAATATACTTTGCAAGCTTTTTCTGGAAAGGCAGCTTAAAAATATCGGGATCATTAAATAAATTCTCCAAAAAGGGCTGAACAGCTTTAAGCGAATCCGGACCACCTAAGTTTAACAGGACGACAGCTTTAGACATTATTATCCATTTTAATTATTGCAATTGCTTTAATACATAAATTTACAAAAAAAATGTTGATTTTAGTAAGATAAAAAATACGCACAGCAAAGCATAAGACAGTTGTCAAAAAAAAGGGACTTTTAAGGTCATTCATTAATTAAGCTGAAACATTGTTTAAGTGGAGAGTATGGTAGTAAAGAATCAAAGAACTCCTCCTAAATAAGGAGGAGTTCTTTAATTTCATTAAAATGAGGCTCTATTGAAGCTTGAACATTATTGGTAATGTAATTTTAACCGCAACATTCTTACCATTATGTTTTCCTGGAATCCACTTCGGCATGGCCTTAACCACTCTCAGGGCCTCTTCGTCACAGCCGCCGCCTATTCCGGTTTTTACTTTGGCATTCTGAATTTTTCCGTTTTTATTTACTACAAATTCAACAAAAACTTTACCTTGAATTCCTGCTTTTTTAGCAATCATAGGGTAACCCAGATTTTTTAAAATGAAGTTATACATTTGGGATTGCCCTCCGGGATATTCAGGCATTTGATCTGCCGTTGTATAAACCGAATCTGCACTTTTTCCTGTAATAATATTTTTTGCATTATTTGGATTATTAAACGCAAACACTAATAGGAATAATAATGGAATGGTTAATAAGAATTTGGACTTACTAAGTCCGCTTGATTTTTTAGAAGTAAGCATTTTGAGCCTCCTTTTTAAGAGTGAGTTGAAATTATTAGTTAAAGAGTTACTTTGGAGTAGAGAAAAATCGAATATTTCATGCTTATACTCTGAGATGTCATATCCGTTTTGCAGCATTTCGTCATCAGCGGCAAATTCATTTTGGGCTTCAACTTCTTTTCTGTATAACCATGCAAAAGGATTAAACCATAGGATGATTTTTATCAGTTCAAAAAACAGTACGTCAACCGAATGATTTTTTTTTGCATGTATCTGTTCATGTTTTATTATTCTATCCAATAGAGAGTTATCAATTTCATCATTCGGAAGGAATATCATTTTAAAAAACGAAAATGGGGATACTTCTTTTTCAATCAGATAGTACTTTTTCCCTTCTTTGCTTACAATTTTACTTTTAGTTATAAGTAATGTCAGATTGAATAGGCCGGCAAAAAACTTTAGCAATAAAGCTGCCCCGATAATTAAATAGCCATAGAAGATAATAGAGATATAGTCATAATCGCTTGCTGAAACTCCGGAATTTGAATTCAAGACAACCGGGTTAAGATAATATGATAGACTTATATTATCACTGCCTGCATTTGAAAACGGATAAGCTATATTTGCTAAAGGCAATATCAAGGAGCATAAACCGCCAAAGAGCAAAAACCCCCGGTTCCATCTATAATTAGTATCTTTTTTTAACAAAATACTGTAAAACGCATAAAACAAGATCAAACATATTGAACATTTGACGAGATAAAATAAAAATTCACTCATTTTACACTCCGATTTTTTTAGTTTTTATTTTTTCATCCAACAAACTGATTATTTCTTCCATTTCATTTATGTCCATTTGCTCGTTCTTACTTAAAAATGAAACCATATTATAAATTGAGTTAGAAAAATAACCTTTCATAAATCCTTTTAGATAATTTTTGCTATAAGTATCTTTAGAGATTCTGGGAAAATATTCATGAGTATTGCCAAACGACTTATGCCCTATAAATCCTTTTTTTTCTAAAATTCTTACAATAGTTGAGACTGTAGTATAAGCAGGTTTTGGTTCCTGCATTTTGTTTATTATGTCATTTACAAATCCTTTTTCAATCTCCCAAAGGATCTGCATAACTTGCTCTTCAGCTTTTGTTAGTTCCTTCGTTTCCATCTTTACTCCGATTCTTTTTTTATCTTAGTCAAATATATAACTAATTTTTTAGTTTGTCAACTACTTTTTTAGTTACGCAACTAAATTTTTAGTTATTACTTATGTGATGTGACGGAAGCATTATAAATGAAATTTATGTAAAATTTAAGTAACGGCAGAAGAGTGGGATAAAAAAATAAGCTGGCCGCTTTGCTAAAACGCAGAACAACCAACTTATTTAATTCTTATTAAGTTATATACTCACACATTAATGAGTAATTGAGACATTCCCTTTCCTTAACAACTTTCCCCAACCCTGCTGTTTTCCTCTGAAAGCTGTAAGTAATGCCTTCCAAATAACCAAATACATTAATTGGCGGTAAACAAACCGCTGCCAGAATAAAAGCCAAAGATCACGATATTTCTCTTTTTCCATTGTGAACGCAATAAGAGAACTAAAAAGCTCAAGCGTAAAGAATAACAGGTAGAAGAAGCCCAACTGCCTTATTGAATCCAGCCCTTGAGTTATAGGAGTCCAGTTCCCGGTAGCCATACCCTGCGCAAAATAGTCCTTACAATAGCTGAAGATCGTAAAAAAGATTTGTACATCCACTAAGGGCGCAATTACCTGAAAAGCAATCTGGAAAAGCCATAAGGACGGTAACGCCAGCCAGCCAAACCATTCATATCTGAATAATGATTTTTTATGTTTCCATAGGCATTGCAAAGTTCCAAATGACCATCTAAACCTCTGTTTGAAGAAGCTTCTGAAAGTATCCGGGACTTCAGTATAAGCAATTGCTTCATTTTCGGTTTTAATAATCCAGTTGTTTTCTCTCAACCGCCAGGTTAAATCCATATCTTCTGCAAGAGTATCAGGTATATACCCGCCCGCATCCTTTACTGCTTTAGTTCTCCATGCCCCTATGGCACCCGGTACTACCGTTATAGAATTTAATAATGAATATGCCCTTCTGTCCAGGTTTTGACTTGTTATATACTCTATTGACTGCCATCTGGAAATTATATTATGTCGATTGCCAGCTTTGATATTACCCGCGACAGCCCCCACATCAAGGTTGTTAAAATTCCTTATTAACATACTTATTGTATTGGGTAATACCTGAGTATCGGCATCAAAGCTTACAAGTATTTCTCCTTTAGCATATTTAATTGCATTATTTAGTGCTATAGCTTTGCCTGAATTGGGCTGAGTAAGTATAGTTATGCTTTTATTTTCTTTGTAATTAGTTTTAAGTACCTCGTAAGTGCCGTCAGTAGATCCGTCATCGACCACAATTATTTCATAATTATTATAATCACTTTCCCTAATACTACTTATTGTTTTTTCTATGACCGTTTCTTCATTAAACGCTGCAATAATTACTGAAACAAATGGCCGATATTCAGAGTCAAAAGGTGTTTTTTCTTTCTTAAATCGGCTGAAAAAGATTAACAATAAAATGAATATGACTCTGCTTATACCAAGAATAATTGCAATTATAAAGGCAAGACTAAGAAAAGTATCTATAGAAAAAATTGTTTCAAACAAAAACGAGTCAACTCCGACTAAAAATATATCATTCCCAGAATATGGTGGCATTACGTCTTCGCGTTTTTTCCCAATCAATTCAGATATCGTTTCAAATTTGTAACCCTGTTCCAAGAGACGAGGAATAATTATGTCGAGTACCTGTATTGTTTTTGCCCTGTTGCCGCCGCCATCATGCAGTAAAATAGAATTCCCTTTTACTTGTTTTATTTGGTCGTAGATTGAATCCGCCAGGTCTTCAACTGTCCTCATAGACTTGTTTCCTTCAGAATCAGTCTTATACAGCTGCCAATCCTGCGGATCAATAAGCTCGCCTATAGTTAAGTAACCAAGCTGAGTTGCCGTAATAATTGGTTGAATTTCTTCTGCACTGACAGGTTCAGCATCCGCGTTATAAGGAGGGCGGAAAAGGGTCGTTGATCGTTTTAGTATTCCTTGCAACGCTCTTTCAGTTGCATTCAGTTCAAGAATTGTTCTCTGTTTGCTAACGTTACCAAGATTTGGATGTGTAAACGTGTGGCTCCCTATTTCATGACCTTCATTCCACATCCTCCTAATTATAGAAGGATAGGACTCTGCATTTTCACCAATTACAAAAAACGTTGCCTTTACATTATATTTTTTTAGCACGTCTAAAATAGGAATAGAATACTCATCACTTGGTCCGTCATCAAATGTAAGTGCAAGTGTTTTTTCTTTGTAGCCTGCTCTTTGAATTACATAAGTAGAAGGAAATTTATTATAGTAAGATTCATCTATCAATCCGGTACTTTCATCCACTGAAATATACCGCGACCCTTTCTCAGGATAAGAAACGACTTTTAGTACCTCGCCCTCTCCTTCAAAATCAATTTCAAACGGGAAGTCCAAAGTTGATAATATCTCTGTATTGAGATTCTGATATAGATTATTTCTATTTATTAATTTCCACATTGATGGATCTTCAAACCCCAGAGCCCATACTGCAATACCCTTATTATTATAGTCCTGCAATATCTTTAGATGATTATACATCGAAACTGCATCCAGCATCCATACCTCGTGCTCGTCACCGGCATCGTCATAATAATAAAAATAATTATTGAGCGCCTGGGTATTGTATTTAATAATATCAGCGGGCTTGTCCTCAGGATTGTTATCATAAGCTGCAAGAATCGCCATCTGATAAGTTATAGATTCAGCAGTCTTTTTTGCAGGATTCCAATCCGTAGAGTAATTTCCCAAGCCAACGACAAGTTTATTCTCCGGGACAATCTTTGTAAATTTATCCACTATCCTTTGGAACCATCCGGCCGAAGCAATTGGCCCGGCATCATTGCTGGCATCATGTTCATCATATACCATCAATATAATATAGTCGCAGATATCTGCTATCTGCTTAACAGGAATTATTTCTTTACCGGCTTCAATATCTATGCTTAACTGCAAATTATGCTTGCGAAATGATGCATTGACCATTTTTAAAAACGGAATAAGTTTCGTGTAGTCTTCATTTTTAAGATTTTCGAAATCTATATTTATCCCGTCAAAATTATTTGCGACCAGCCAGTTTGTGATTGAATCTGTTAGATGAGTCTGCATAGACTTTGAACTAAGAAGTTTATGCACTCTTCCCGGGTCAAATCCGTCACCTTTTGCATTTGAAAGAATCGGTATTATCTTAAGCTGATTTGAACGGGCAATACTAACAACGTCCAGGTTGTGAGGAGTTATATCAGGATTCCATTCAGAATAGTTAATGGATATACCGTCGGGGTTTAATGATAACCAGGCAGGGAAAACATGAGTCATTTTGGAAGCATTAGCCCTAAGAGAATGCAAGCCTGTCTCCTGCCAGGTAGCATAAAAGCCGGCAACAATTTTATCTCCTTTTTTTTGAGTCCCTGCTATTTTGTTTTTACTTGAATCTATATTGTTCCACAATTTGTTTTTAGCAGCTTTATACACAAATTGAATCTTTTTGTCTTTTCGTTCGGGCAACTTCGGAAACTTAATTTGACTACCATGCTTATGACCGGTCACAGTTGGAAATATTGAAACTCCAACAATGCTGAAAATGAAGACAGTCAATACTGTAGCTATTATTATTGACGAACCAGCAATTATACGCTTTCCCCATTTAGCCCGAGTAGAATTGGGATCATAAAATATGTGCTTTGAATCCATGCTTAGCTCTTTAAACCATTTACTGAAATTAATTGTTGCGTAACTGCTTCCTTATACTATTAATAGATACAACTGTTTCAATTTAACATCAATAAAACGATAATAATCACAAAGAAGAAGATTAGCCCGGAAGGTTTAAAATAAAGAAGGGCTGCTAAAAAGCAGCCCCACCAATCTATAATCTTGTTATATAATTATAACAGGTTATTTAATTATTGTCATCTTCTTGGTATCTGAGAATTTACCGGCAACTAACCTGTAAATGTACATACCTGAAGCTAACTTAGAAGCATCAAATTGGACTTGATGATATCCAGGTTCCATAGAACTGTTAATTAGTTCAGCAACCTGCTGTCCAATATTGTTATAGACAATTAATTTAACATTTGCTTTTTCAGGCAAAGAAAATTTAATTGTTGTACTTGGATTAAACGGATTTGGATAGTTCTGGCTCAACTGATATTGGTCAGGAGCTTTTACATCTGCTTCAACTATAGGACTATATGTAGTTTTACCGTCAAAGTCAATCTGTTTAATTCTGTAAGAATAATGTCCATAAGGTAAGTTTTTATCACTGTAAGAATATTTAGAAATTTCAGTGGTAGTATTGTGGCCTTTAACAAAATTCAATTCTGTCCAAGCTGCTTTGTTAGCATCTTTACGTTCAATAGAATAACCGGAATTGTTAGTTTCGGTTGCAGTGCTCCAGTTAAGGACAACATTGTTTTCTTTAATCTGTGCAGTAAGTGCTGTTAATTCAACCGGGACATCAGTTAATACCATCTTAACAGGTACAACTATCGAATCATGTAAAGGATCATTTGTTCTGATAATCATATCCATTTGATAATTACCCACAGGATATGAAGCATCGCCATTTAAAGTCAACTGAACTTTAGCTGTAGCACCGTTCATAACTCTTCCTGCCAGATTAGTAGATGCCAACCAATCAGGTTCAGCGGCAAATCTAATGGCAAAAAGATCTTTCAAATAAGCAGCGTCATATGCAACATTTGTAGCAATTGTACCATCGGCATTTTCAATACCAACACTGCATTCATTTAGAACTGCTGACATTTGTTTATAATAATATTCAATCTTTCCGGATTTGTAAATTACTATCTGGAAAGTTAAGCTGCTGGTGTTGCCGCCATATTCATATTTCTGCCAGTTAGTAAACTGAACAGTAAATTTATTAGCTTCAGCCAAGTAATGAACTGTACCCTGCGTTCTGCCGTCTAAATCATCCCAGAAAGCAGCTAATACATCATTTGGCCAGTCTGTCGATGGCATATTCTGGTTAGAATATGTAGTCCCTGATTGATGCGAAAAATCAACGTGACCGTTAGTACTAATATACAACTGATTCTTTAACTGCCCATAAAATTTAAATGGGAAACCTATATTAATCGGTCCAGCATATCCATCGTCTAATGCAGTGCCAGTACCTTCAGAAGTCCATCCGGTAACTTGTGTACCTGTAGCTGTAATATCGTTCCATACATAAACAGGTCCATTAGGGTCATCGCTGTCTTTCCATTTATAACCACCAGCATCAGGACCACCGGCGCCTAAAATAGCTGTTCCGCCTTTTTCATTTTGTTTGCCTTTTGAATCAGCAGGAACAGTTCCTCCAGTTGAGATAATCTTTGCAGTTAACGAACCCTGAGGGAATGTATTGTTTGCAAATGTAACAGTATAATCTAATGAAGAATTAAATGCAGTATTATTCTTAATTGATACTGTATCGCTGATTACATTACCTGGAATAATTTGCCTGTTGATGGCTGCAGGGGTAACTAAGGCAAGAGGGGCCTGCCAGGTGGTACCTGAAGGTGAGTTTGAAACTAATGACCAGTTGTTCCAAATATCTCTTGACCTTATTGCGAAGTAATAAGGAGTGTTTGCATTTAATCCTGTTACTACCAATGACTGCATATGCCCTACACTATCCGGCAAAGGAATATTAGGAACAAGTGTAGCATTATTAAATGCATTGGTATCATTAATTGCTGTTAATGATCTGACAATTTTATATTCTTTAACTCCACTATAGGAAGTATCCATTGGAGCATTCCATGTAATAGTAAGAGAGTTAGAGGTTGGACTTGTAACAGCAAGGTTTGTAATTCTTGTTGGAGGAATTGTATCTCTTGTACCCAATGTCGGGTCATAACCGTCTAAAGTCATTCTGCCGGTATTATCAGGATCCAACCAATCTTTTAATCTTGTTGCAGGTGTTGTGCCATAGTTCCAAGACATTGCAAATTTGCCGTAAAAATCAGACTTATCTGATGCAGTACAAGAAGAAGGTCCGCCATGTAACTGACCGACAATTCTTTTGTTATTATCAAATAATGGTGAGCCTGATGATCCAGGTTCAGTCACACCGGCATTCCAGAACACATGCCAATGTGAGTTAGCAAGTCCTGAGCCATAATTATAATCACTGCTTACAAATGGTGTTGTAATAAAAGAAATTTTCTTAATATCGCAATCAGGGTGATGGATAGCAGTTCCATATGGTGAAGCTGTATCAATTGCACTCCAGCCAGCCCAGTGAACCTTAAATGAATCAGGCGGCTGATTGTTCAATAATATTAAAGCAAAATCAGAAGCAGCATTATTTGCTTTTAAAGTACTTCCTTGTAATGTATAGTTTAATGGTCCATCAATATTGTTGCAATTTGGAGATTCGTAATTGAAAACTATAATCCAAGTATTTGTAGTCTGACCCGAGATACAATGGTTAGCTGTTAAGAAGTAAGGTTTAAGATCACCTCTTACGTTATTGATCATTGAACCGGTACAAATTCTGGTATTATCGGATTGAAGGATTAATGCGACAGCGCGTTTTTGAACTTGAAAATCTGCGCCTTGAGGACAATTAATATTTATGTTACAGGCGCCTGAACCGCCGAAATCATCGCCAAGACCTTCATGTGAAAAAACACTTTTATAGCCATGAATGACTTTTGAAAGTCCGATATGAGGAGTACCGATAGTACCGGCAGGTTGGTAATATTCAAAGACACAGGCTTCGCCGCGAACTAGTCCTGTTGCGAAAGAACCATCTTCATTATTGTTTTTTGATGTAAATGCACCTATAACTTCAGTTTTAGAGGCATTATAAATAAAGAATTTGGCTCCATCAGGCAGATAGAAATCATTGAAGATAAAATTTAATGTTTTTGCTCCATTGGAAAAGATACGTAAACGCCAAATCTTATCACCATTTGGTAAAGTTTCCCAGGTACCGGAGTTAGACATATTATTTTTAACATCTATCGCAGAACCGAAACGGAATGGGACACCCTTTGCCTGCTCAATTTTATCCTGAGCTATTAATGCCTGGACATCGACAAAAGGCATGTCAACTTGCGCTATTTGCTCTATAGGTTTAACACTTTTGTTAAAACTATAAGGAGTACCCCCTTCACTAAGCTGTGCAAATGTATTTGCCGTAAATAATAGGCAAACCATAAGTACACCGGCCCGTAAAGTCCTAAGTAAATTACTGAACATAGTTAACCTTTCCTGTTTTTTAATAATTTTGTAAGGTAGATATAATATA
>Ga0183100_1000926_pt1 | contig 17404 bp, 14 predicted proteins | sample Biomet2_FD_127789 | JGI IMG/M metagenome (GOLD analysis project Ga0183100, IMG submission 127789) | Microbial communities from bioreactor (seeded with anoxic lake sediment) at LBNL, California, USA - Biofuel metagenome 2 | ecosystem: Engineered > Bioreactor > Anaerobic > Unclassified ...
CCTTTCAGAATTAAAAAGTACCCAATAAAATCAGGAATAAGGCCAATCACAACATTGCCAAGGGTTAAGTTAAAATTAAAAACGATAAAAAAGAAACCCCAAAATAGATTACTCATATTATTTCCACCTTTGAACTATATTACCTTATTAAGTCGAGTATAGCACTATCATATTTTCTAAGCAAGAAAAAATGTTAAATCAAAGACGGTTTCTTAGTAATGATGGCATAAATGCTGCTTTCAATTATCTTCTAAAACTAAAAAAAGGCTGTTTCACTACGATTTTTAAATCGTTTTGAAACCGCCTTTTATCGACTTAATATGCAATTTACAGTTCAATAGAAATATGATCCTCATTTTTTAAAATATACTTTTTCGTATCATTAAAATAAGTACGTTCAGGTAAGCAAATCAAGACGGTTCCGTCCACATGAACAGGAAATGGCGCACCGTGCCAGCTGCCCGCGCGAAGAACAACCAGGCATCCTTTTGGTACGAGAAATGCCTCCAGTTTGTCCAGCTCAACGGAATCTGATGAAGCAGGTCCGGCATAGATCACCATATCGTCATCCAGCGGCATCATTACTTCACAGCAGCCGGAGTGAAATTCGACATCCTCAATCACCATCGCCCGTTTGTCAACTTTCAAGGAACCGAAAGCGGGTGGGGTACAGTCCTTTTCCGGCATCACGACCATATCCCTGTGAAACACACACGGATTCTCTCCTAAACTGTAAGAATCACCGGGATTAGCGATGTCGGCGACAAAGCCATAGGGTAAAAAATTTGTTTCCGTAATCGGTATCGCTTTTATCATTTTCATAACTAACCTCAAACTTCTACTTTGTCATTTTCCATGAACGGTGCAAGGGCAAAGGCTGCCTTGACCGGTGTTTCAGTATTATTCTTTAAATAGTGAACTTCACCCGGCTCAATGTGAATATACTGACCTTCGCTAAGCGTATAGGACTTCCCATCGACGGTAAAATCAATCTTACCTTCCAACACGAAGAAATTTTCTTCCATTACATTGTGATAGTGACCACGAAAATCTTCCCCGCTCACTAAGCGGACAATTCCAAAATTCATGCGTGGACCTTTCATGATATATTTGGGACCGCTGTCTCCGAAACGATATTCCATATCGGCTGAATCTGCAATAAACATCAATAGTTCCTCCGTTATTTTTTGTGAAGCACACCGGAATGTTATAATCCAGGAGCAATCCACATATTTTTCGTTATTTTCTTATCACACAAGGCAAGCTGCGCTGCGTATACTTCACGCCATTTGCCGTACATTTCGTTATAAACATCGGTGTTTTCCTTGTTGGGAAGATATTCTTTATCCCATTTTACAAGTTCCTTCGCAGCAGTACCCGCATCGGAATATATCCCAACGCCCACACCCGCCAGAATAGCTGCGCCCAAAGCGGTTGCTTCTTTAATTTTTGGTACACGTACAGGCAAACCCAACACGTCTGCTAACATTTGGCACCATAAAGGACTTTTTGATGCACCGGAAGCAAAAACAATATGGTCCGGCATATTTCCGGTTACTTCCTTTACCATCTCCATGTTGCCCTTTGTTACCATGCAGGAATTTTCCATGATGGCACGATAAAACGTATACCGATTATATTTGTCCGCATCCAATGCAAAATTGGTAAAGGTAGGTGAAGCGTGCTTCCATTCAATATAATTCATTACATCAGAAAAGGTACACATCATGCCATAGCAGCCTGCCGGAATTTCCGCAGCTTTTTTATCCATTAAGTAATAGGGGTCAGTGCCGGTTTTCGCCGCTTCTATCTCTTCCAACTGGCAGAAGCCGTCCCGATACCAGCGCATGACTAAGCCGGGATAAAAAGCAAGTGCTTCATACTGCCAAATATTTGGAACGGCGTGGCAATTTACCCTGACGCGGCACTGGCTATCCATTTTTACTTCATCGGTGTTAAATTCATACTGCCAAAAGCTTCCGCCAAAAATAGCGGCCTGATTTTTTGAAGTAACCGAAACGCCAATGCAGCCAAGCTGTGCATCTCCGCCGCCCGCGACCACAGGAGTACCTGCACATAGTCCTGTTTTTTCAGCACAGTCGGCGCTCACGCCGGCAACAACGGTACCGCTCTCATAAACACGTGGAAAGATATTTTTTTTCAATCCGCAGTCTTCGGAAATTTTGACATCCCAATCGCGCTTTTTTAAGTCAAAGATTCCAGAGGTACAACCGTTGCTTGGCTCGGATGATAATATTCCGGTTAGCTTATAAATGAGCCAGTCGTTGAACATGGTTACACACGCAACTTTTTCATAAACCTGGGGCAATTTATTCTTGACCCATAAAATGCGCGGCAGAGCGTCAAGAGCATATGTTTGTCCGGATTCGAGGTAAATTGTTTTCTCTAAATCAGCAGAACTGCGAATTAGTTGGCTGACTTCATCATTTGAGCGGGCATCCACATTTGCACAAGCCCAAATTTCTTTATTGCTGCTGTCATAAAGGACGATGCCTTCACGCATACTGGTTGTTGAAATCGCTGAAATATCCGCCGGGTCTATTTTAGTCTCTTTAAGAACATCTCGAATGCACTGAGATGCAAGTTTCCAGTTGTGAATCCAGTCAAAATCCATGGAACCGGGAAACCGCGGATCTTCATGGTGCTCCCACTCGTGTTGTGAGACACCGATCTGATTCCCCTCCAAATCAAAGATGACCGCTCTTACGCTGCCGGTTCCGGCATCAACTGCCATCAAATACCTTCCCATTTTTTCAACTCCTTATCAATATTATTTTGTGCAATGATATTGAATTAATCCTCGATTTCCAGAAGTTTGTTTGCTGTGTTCTCATCTGTAATGAGAATATTAAGATAGCCGCCTTTCAGCACTGCATTGATGGCGGAAATTTTTTCGTCTCCGGCTGCAACGCCGATGACATTCTGAAAATCACGCAGCGAATCCAATGGAGTACTGATCAGACGATTGTGAAGGTCGTTGTCAACTTTATTGCCGTCTTTGTCAATGAATTGGCTCAGCAAATCGCCGACCGCACCTTGAAGACCCAGCAGCAGGAAGTCATTCTTACTCAGAATTCCCGAGCTGATCACGGTCGCGGTATCATTAATCCCGCCGATTCCGACTATGGTCATGGCGGCGAGCTGCGTCATATCGTAAATCTCTTTCAGTGAATTTTCTTGTTTCATTGCTGCCGCCATTTCTTCGGATGAAGTGATCAGAGGCGAAGGCAATAGAAAAAGATTTGCATTATGAATATTGGAACTTGTGTTGGTAAGATAAAAACTTACGCCGCCGGTCAGTGATACCAAATTAATGTTGACTTCGGTAGATGATACCAAATTATTTAAGGTACGCGAAACGGTGTCTCCGTATCCAATATTAATAAAACAGTTTGGAGTAACACGATCACTGACATACATCGCGGCAGCCTTGGCAATTGTTTCGTTTGTATTTTCGGTTTCAGAGGGTACTACCAGCACGTCGTTTAAGCCGTATTTTGAAATCAAGTCATTTTCAACTGCAATATGGCGTGTGCCGTCGGCTCTTATTTTGAACTGGACAATTCCACTTTGACGAGCCTTTTCAAGTAGTTTAATTACCCGGATTCTGGATATACTGAGTTTGTCTGAAATTTTTTGCTGTGTCATGTTTTCCATATAATAGTACCAAGCTATTTTTACCATTAGGTTTTCTTCATAATTCATAGTGGCATCTCCTATTGTAAAAGAGTGAAATGAAATCAGTGTTCACTGCTTTTATTAATTTTATTCATAACAAATGTTTCGCATATAATCATATGTTCTTCTATTATTTAGAGTATATCAGCATTTTTATTGACTGTCAATTATTAATCGACGAAAAAGATCAAATAATTATCATGATCCTATCGCATATTAACACTGCTAATAGTTCGTATTTTTAATTAATACAATAAAACAACTAATAAAATACTATTATAACTGTGAAAATTATAAATTTTTTTAAATAATGGTTGACATTTGGCTAAAGTTATCATATTATTTGTGCATAGACAAAAATTCACTATCATTACTTTTGTAGCGTACCGTATTGAGGGAGGAAGAGAAATGCCTACTGGTGATAATCAGGGTGCGAATGCTCCAATGATTTCAATTCGTAACATCTATAAATCGTTTGGACAGAATGCTGTTCTGAAAGGCATTAATCTTGATGCATATGCTGGCGATGTTGTTGCTTTGATTGGCGGAAACGGAGCCGGAAAGAGCACATTGATGAAAATATTAATGGGCGTGCATCAGCCGGATGCCGGCGAAATTTTTATTCTTGGTGAAAAGGTTAACTTGAACAAACCGACCGCTGCGTTGGCGCAGGGAATTTACTTGGTCCCACAGGAGCCGATGCTTTTTCCAAATATGACAGTTGAAGAAAATATCATTATGGGTTTTGATGAAAAGAAAGCGGAACTTCATCAACGATTAGTAAGTTTGATAACGAAGTTAGGCTGGAGCTTGAAACTTGAGCGAAAAGCGGATAGCCTCTCGATCGCGGAACAGGAATTAGTCGAAATACTAAGGGGTTTGCTGCGTAATTCCAGAATACTTATTTTGGATGAGCCGACATCCGCGCTTACTTTCAATGAAACCAAATCATTATTCAAAATTATTAAGGATTTGCGCAAAAGTGGAATTAGCATTTTTTATATTACGCATCGCTTGACCGAAGTTTTCGAAATTGCCACGCAGGTCTTTATCCTGCGTGACGGTACGGTTGCAGTTGGCGGCAAGGTGGCAGAGTTTACAAAGGAAATGCTGATTAGGGGACTTCTTCCCCCAAACACAGAGGATAAGTCAAACATTACTTACGATGAAGAAGCGATTGATTATGCAAATACCAAGCCGGTCTTAGAATTGAAAAATTATACCGGTTATGGATTTAGCAACCTCAATTTAGAGGTTTACCCGGGTGAAATTCTTGGTGTTGCAGGTGTTGTAGGTGCGGGGCGTACTGAATTTGCGACTACCATTTTTGGTATGGATCAAATTAAACATGGCAACGCGTATCTAAATGGAAAAGATATTACCGGCAAAAAAACCGAAACGATAATTGCCATGGGCTTGAACTATGTACCGGAAGACAGGCACTTGAATGCAATTTTTCCAATCAGTGACGTTGCGGCAAACATTACATCCGCAGTACTTCCAAAAATGAAGGGTGTTTTTCTGAATAGAAAGTTGGAAAAAGCAACCAGCAAAGAATATATCGATGATTTCAGAATTAAAGTCACAGGGCAGGACCAGTTAGTTGGTTCTCTTTCAGGAGGTAATCAGCAAAAAGTTGTAATTGCAAAAACGCTTGCCACCGAACCGAAAATTGTGATTCTGGATGAACCGACAAGGGGTATTGATGCGGGTGCCCGTGGTGATGTTTACAAAATTATTAATCAACTCAAAGAAAAAGGCGTTGCAGTTCTTTTGATTTCATCCGACATTGAAGAGGTTGTTCAACTGAGTGACAGGGCGGTTACCATGTTCCAGGGCTGCATCAATCATACATTCTCAAAAAGTGATATTAGTATTGATAATCTTATGGCCGCCTCTTTTGGAGTTTATGAGGAGGGGAAAGTCATATGAAACAGATCGTACGCAAAGTTTTTAAAACACCGGGTTTATCATCCGCATTCTTTATGGTTGCTCTGTTCATCGTTGCGGGCATCATCAATCCGGCATTTCTTTCACTTGACAACTTACAACTTTGCATCAACGGAAGCGTCATGTACATGCTCCTTGCAATCGGAATTGCATTTGTGCTGATGACAGGCGAAATTGATGTTTCCATTGGTTCCGTTCTTGGCCTTTCTGCCGCTTTCATGGCGACTTGTGTTCGCGACGGCGTTTCTCTTTGGATAGCCATTCCGTGCACGCTGGCTATCGGAGCGGTAGCAGGATTACTCAATGGATATGGGGTAGCAAAACTTCATGTATCGTCTATTATTATGACGCTTGGTACGATGGGTATTTTACGCGGTACGGTTTATATTTACACGCAGGGTAAATGGGTGGAAAACCTGCCGGACTATTTTAAAAGATACACACAAGCAAGCGTTTTCGGATTTGTTAATGTATTTTTATTGGTTACAATAATCATTACATTAGGGATTCACTTCTATATGTCGAAGACTAAAAAAGGCCGTTATCTTGCTGCAATTGGCGACAATATCAACGGAGCCAATTTAATTGGCATCCCCGTCGCAAGAACGCAGATCTTTGCTTTCGTATTATCCGGCATTTTTGCGTCGTTAGCAGGAATCATTTTTGTAAGTAAAGTCGGGTTTGTACCTCCGACTGCCGGCAGTGGGTATGAAATGAAGGCAATTGCGGCTTGTGTCATAGGCGGCATCAGTTTATCCGGCGGAGTCGGCACTGTGATCGGCGCGTTCTTCGGCGCGATCATTATGTCATCCATTGGCCGAATTTTGGTATTCTTAAAATTTCCGTCAGAGTGGGATAACACAATTACCGGAATCCTGCTGATTGTGATTGTTGTAGCCGACTCACTGTTTCGCCGTCACTCTGCTGAAAAGGCACGAAAAGAGCGCTTATCAGCCAGGACGCTAAACGAAGAGAGGGAAGCATAATGGATAAAATCAGAAAAATATTTCGTTGGGAAACCGCATTGGTTGGCATTTTAGTTGCGCAAATTCTCATATTTGGTCTTATCAATCCCCGTTTCTTGAAAATCAACGTCTTGTTAGGCAGTGTAAATGACTATATCAGTATTTGTATTATAGCACTTTTTGTGACCTTTGTTATCATTACGGGCGGCATGGATATACAAGCCGGTTCCATTGTAGGTCTGACCTCTATTGTAATGGGCCTGTTGTGGAAGGTGGGCGGAATGAACATTTGGGCTACCATCCCAATCGTACTGTTGGTCGGCGCACTTTGCGGAGCATTCAGCGGCTTTTTAATTGCTTACACTGGCGTACAGGCAATGGTTGTTACACTGGGTGGAATGTTCCTCTTTTCAGGGTTGGCAGTTGTCATTAGTAATGCTGCTGTCTCAAGCGCATTCCAAGGCATCAGCGGTTTTCCTGCTGAATTTGTACAGCTTGCAAACGGGAAAAGCTTTGGTATTCCAAATCCGTTTATTATTTTTATTGTATTAATAATTTTTGCATATTTGTTGCTTCACAAAACAAAATATGGGAGAAAGATATTTCTCGTGGGCGTCAATACCAACGCTGCCCAATATGCCGGGATTAACACGAAGCTTGTGATTATGAGTACCTACATTCTTTCCGGCATGGGCGCCGCGATTGCGGGTATTGTTCTAACCAGCTACCTTGGCTCATCACGTGCTGATTTTGGTGCGGAGCTTACACTTCCAATTGTTACTGCCGTTGTACTTGGCGGTACAATTATTACGGGTGGAAAAGGAGGGGTAATTGGGACGGCTCTTGCCAGTTTGGTAATTGGAATCTTAAAATTTGGATTGCAAATGGTAGGATTTTCAACTCAATATCTTGACATCCCCGTTGGTATTCTTTTGATTGTTGCGGTTGCAATCCGCAGTGTATCAGCTACAGGCGGGCTTAAATTCCCGAAATTCATGAAAAGCAAAGGACAAAGGCAAAAAATGGCTGGGTCAGCCAAATAAATATGTTATATTATCGCAAGATAAATATAAAAAAATAGGTTAATGGGAGGAAATAATCATGCGTAAATTATTAGCAACAACACTGGCAACAGCGATGATCCTTTCAGCTTTCGCAGGCTGCAGCAGCGGTAGCACAACATCCACAGCATCCGCAGCAGGAAGTACTGCGGCCCCAGCATCTGCTGCGGGGACTGTTAAAAAAGACGCAAAAGATATCAACGTTGTGTTTATTCCAAAGCTTTCCGGCAACGCTTTCTTTGAATCAGCAAATGTCGGCGCACAAGACATGGCAAAAAAAGTTGGTTTTAGCTGTAAATATGACGGCAACCCACAGGCTTCCGTAGCCAATCAGGTTCAAATCATCAACAGTGCGGTTACGCAGGGCGCAGATGCGGTTGCTATTTCTGCAGTTGACCCGAATGGCCTGAATGAATCATTAAAGGCTGCAAAAGCAGCAGGCGTAAAAGTTGTTTGCTGGGATTCCGATGTAAACAACCAATATCGTTCCCTGCATGTTGCGCAAGGCACTCCTGAGCAACTGGGACAAATGCTCGTTGATATGGCTGCCATGCAAATGACAGACGCACAAAAGAAAAACGCAACATTTGTATTCCACTATTCTTCAGCAACAGTTGCTGATCAGAATTCTTGGGTTGTCGCCGCAAGAGCATATGTAAAGACAAAGTATCCGGGTTGGAAAGAAGTTTCACAACCTTACTACAGTGAGCAGGATGCAGAAAAAGCAATCTCTGTTGGTGAATCCGTTCTGAAAGCAAACAAAGGCATCACTGCTGTTATCTGTCCCGATTCTACAGCTCTTCCGGGACAAGCCCAAGCTGCTAAGAACCTCGGCATGAGCGGTAAGGTCATCATCACCGGATTTGCAACACCAAGTTCTATGAAAAACTTCTGCCTGGACGGCACTGTTCCTAAGTTTGGACTTTGGGACTGCAAAATTCAGGGCGCAATGGGTGCTTATCTTGGTTACTGGCTCGCAGCCGGCAACACATTCAAGGTCGGCGATGATATCGACATTCCTGATGTAGGAAAAGTAAAAGTTCAACCCAATACCGTTCTTGACCCTAAAGCTTACACAGCAGACGATTCCGGCGTTGTTGTTCTTCCGGAACGCGTAATATTTGATAAGGACAATGTAGGTAAGTACAACTTCTAAAACACACACCTTAACTGCGGTCATTATGTTCAGCGGCCGCAGCTGATACCACTGACAAAGGAGATATTAGCATGGCAGACAAAGAAGGCTTCAAAATCGCAAAAGATTATCAGACGGATGTTCCGTTTGCAAAAAATGGTTTTTATGTAAAAGGAATGGATGATGTTGAATGGGGTATGAAAAACCGCCTGTCCAAGATTTTCAATCCGAAAAGCGGTAACACCGTAATGCTCGCATTTGATCACGGCTATTTTATGGGTTCAACCGCCGGACTTGAAAGATTAGACCTTTCCATTCCCCCGATTATCGACAATATCGATGTTCTTATGGGTACGCGCGGCGCATTGCGCTCCTGCATTCCGGCATACTACAATAAAGGTATTGCACTGCGTTGCAGCGGTGGGGCTTCCATGGTTGATGAAGATTTGAGCCATGAGGTTATTTCCGTTTCCATTGAGGATGCGATTCGCATGAACGCTTCTTGTATGGCAATCCAAACCTTTATTGGTGCAGACGGAGAAAAAGACAGCATTGACAACCTGTGCAAAACGATTGATGCTGGTAACCGTTATGGCATCCCTACTATGGGAGTTGTTGCTGTTGGCAAAGAAATGGAACGCACGAGCCGGTTCTTTAAATTGGCAACGCGTATTCTCGCGGAACTTGGGACTCAAATCGTAAAGACTTACTATTGTGAGGATTTTGAAGAAATTACTTCTGCCTGCCCTGTGCCAATCGTAGTTGCCGGGGGCAAAAAATTGCCTGAGAATGAGGCTCTTACCATGGCATACAGAGCTATTTCGGAAGGCGCACATGGTATGGATATGGGTAGAAATATTTTTCAAAGCGCACATCCGTCGGTTATGGCAAAGGCCGTCAGCATGATTGTTCATGAAAAGGCAACCGACAAAGTGGCATATGAGTTCTATTTGAACGAAATTAATTCATAATTTTCTTAGAATAGAATAAGCGGTTTATTATCATTTGTTCTTAGCAAAAATGGCTGTGGCTTAACCGCCGCAGCCATTTTTGACGATTGGTCTGATACTAATCTTCAATTAAAAAGTTGATGTTTTTAATTGAAGAGCGCCCGTCTGCGCCGAGCTTTGTTTTGCGCTTATTGGCGCAAAACATGTCTCATGCAGAATCCAACGCGTTTCGCGCTATAAAAAAGGTTGATCAACCTTTTTAATGGATTTTAGTATGATTGGGAGGATCCATGGAAAATATTTTACTTGTAGTCAAAATGGTCTTGCCGGTATTAATTATGCTTTTTCTTGGCTACTATTGCCGCGTGAAAAAAATAATCAATCAGCAGGGGTTGCTTGGAATCAAAGCAGTCATCACAAACATTTTGATTCCTGTCGTTTTATTCAATGCGTTTTATAAAGCAGAATACAATTTAAACGGATTTATAATATTTATCATTATCTACTGCTGTAACGCATTGGGGTTGGGATTTGGCTATTTAACTAAAAGGCTTGTCGGCAATAATGCGAAGCTAATGCCGTTTTTGCTGTCCGGGTATGAAGTGGGAATGCTTGGATACGCGTTGTTTACACTCCTTGCCGGAGTAGAGAACATTCATTACCTTGCTACCGTTGACCTTGGGCAGACTTTGTTTGTCTATACGATCTATGTTATGATGCTGACCGCAACAACAGGGGGAAAGCCCACGGCAAAGGGCCTTTTGATGGGCATGGTGAAAAACTCCGCATTCATCGGCGCAATCATTGGGATTCTTGTAGGTGCCACCGGGTTGGGTGCTGTTATTCTCAGCTCACCGGTGGGTGAAATTTTCAACCAAACGCTGATTTTCATTACCGCACCAACTTCAGCAATGATCCTGATTATTGTTGGATATGAAATTTCGTTCCGGAAAGAACTCATGAAGCCCGTGTTTAAAACAATCGGACTCAGGCTGTTCAGTGTGCTGATACTGCTGATCGCGTCAAGTGAGATCATCTTTCATATTATGCCGTTCAACAAAACACTGTTTACGGCGATTCTTCTCTTCTTTTCGTTGCCGGCGACCTTTATCATACCCCTTTATGCTGATATAGAGGGCGAAAATGAATACGTTTCAACAACGCTTTCAATGAATACATTGGTAACAATTGCAATATTCTTTGCTTTGGCTTTTTATGTGATTTCATAGTATATCTATTCAATCTGTGATTTTTTACGCAGTCAATTTAAAAGGCAACCCAACCTTCCGGCTGGGTTGCCTTTATCTTAATCGACGTATATCCGACCTACAAGTCGAGCAGTTTATCGCCTTTTATTTCATCGGCGCTCCAGGCAATGACTGCGAACTTACCATTCGCGTGCTGGTCAACCTTATTGATCCATTCAATCTCGTTGCTTGCCTTTGCGGAAAGCATTTTGTTCGTCGTTGCGGTATGATACAATGACGAATTGATTACCCACCATTTTGCCGCAATCCCTGCACGTTTTAAATCTTCTTCAAGGCGCATTGCTTCATATACGGGGGTAGCTTCCGCAAGCGTAACAATGATCACTTCGGTTTCACCTGTGTTGCGGAGCCGTGGCAGCAGCTTTTTTGCAGATTCCGGAATATCACCCTGTGAGCGCTTAATCTCATGATTATAGCTTTGGGTCGAGTCGAGCAGCAGAAGCGTATGTCCCGTCGGTGCGGTATCAATAACAACCGTTTGATCTTCAGCCTTTTCCACAACCTCTGCAAAAGCACGGAATACTGCGATTTCCTGTGTGCAGGGAGAACGCAGATCCTCCTCTACATAGGCAATGTCCTCATCAGACATGGTTTTCCTTGCTTTGGAAAGTACTTCTTCCTGATATTTCTTCAGCTCGGCATGCTCATCAATATGGCTCATGGTGATGCCACTGCTTTCATCAATTACAAACTTCAGATGCGCCGCGGGGTCAGTAGTGGTAAGATGTACCTTTCTGCCTCTTGCGGACAGTCCCATTGCAATTGCCGCCGCAATGGTGGTCTTACCGACGCCGCCCTTGCCCATTGTGAAGATGACCTTTTTGTTGGAGTTATACAAATCATCAATTACATCTTTAAGCTGGGGGATTATTTTGGCGTTTACCTTTTCGTCACGGACAATATACTGTTCTTTTGTCAGCAATGCCCTTACATTATCAAGACCGGTGATGTTATAGGCCCTAAGCGGAACTGTGTAAATGGTGAGGTTTTTCAAATCCTGCGGCATATCCGCAAGTGCTTTCTGCTGCTTGTGATACAGGCTTTCGGATATGCTGTCATCATAAGTAGTCAGTACCCCGTTCATGATCAGCGTTTGATTGGTTACGCCGATGTCCGCAAGCTCTTTCGACGCTCTTTCCGCTTCTTTCAGGGGAGATTCCTCCGGGCGGGAAACAAGAATCAGCGTGGTCAGCTTACCGTCAGCCAACGTTTCCACTGCCTTTTTGTAGATTTCTTTTCTGCTTTCCAAACCAGACAGTTGACCAAGGCAGGAAGCACCATGCGTACTCTCACTGATGAAATTGCTCCATGCGGACGGCAGCTGAAGCATTCTGAGGGTGTGGCCTGTTGGTGCGGTATCAAAAATGATATAATCATATTCTTTTTGCGTTTTTTCATCTGTAATAAAGTTTGAAAATTCGTTGAATGCCGCAATTTCAACCGTGCACGAACCGGAAAGCTGTTCTTCCATGTTGTTCAGCACAGCGTCGGGAAGTTTGCCGCGGTAAGGGTCAATTACGCTTGCTTTGTATTCCGCAGCTGCTTGTATTGGGTCAAGGTTGGCGACAACAAGGTTTGGTACTTCTTTAATAGGAACCCCCTTATTGTTTAGGTCAATGCCAAAAACATCCTGCAAATTGGACGCAGGGTCCGTACTGACCAATAGTACTTTTTTGCCGCTGTCGGCAAGATAGACCGCGGTCGCACAGGCGGTTGAGGTTTTGCCTACACCGCCTTTGCCGGTATAAAAGAGATATTTTGTAAGTGAAATAGTTTGTGGGTTAAAATTTTCCATATAGAATTAATCCTTTCTGTCTTTATCCAAATATATTATTTGTTTTTTATCTTGTTTTTAGCAGCATTTCCCGCCGGAACAGCCGCATCCCTTTGTCCTTTGAGTTGTAACTTTGACCTTTACAGGCTGATTTTCCAAGGAGTTCATTGGAATATTTAGAAGATTTACGAACTCTTCATTAGTGGGGTATCTGCCTGTCATTATAATTTCTCCATCCAGGACAGTAGCAGGTAATTTATCAATGCCGTTTCCATTGATTAGTTTGTTCACCGCTTTATTGTTCACAAACTCCTGAGGTGAACTTGTAAGATTAAACCTTTCCACATTCACACCATTTTTCTTTAGTGAATTGAGAACGGTTGAAACCCGAAGCAATTCGGGGTCGACACCAATTCCGCACAGACCGGTTGAACAGCACATAGCTGGTTCGAAAATTTGCATTTTTTTCATGATAAATCGCTCCTTATATTAATTTATGAATTAGATTGCTTTCTTAAAATAAGACCGTACTTATTAGCTGATTCGAATAAATGGCATCTGCTTTTGCGATTACATCAACATATCTGTCATGCCTTCTTTAGTGGTTACAAAGATTTTGGCCTTTGCATTTCTGATACTCTTCATGATCCATTTGATAAGTTGGAAGTTCTTTGAGTCTTCGCTGAAGAAAGTCCCATAATTCAATGTTTTCCTGTTTAAAGCTGTCACTAATTCGGTAGTATGCCCATTGTGCTTCTTTGCTGCTGTCGAGAATACCACATTTTTTCAAGGCAGTAAGATGTCGGGAAGCATTGGACTGCGTCATTTTCAGCGCAGCTTCAATCTCACAGACGCACATTTCGTTTTCCAATAGTAAACATAAAATGCGCAGCCTGCTTTCTTCCGACAGCGCTTTGAATAAGTCGACCATATTCGGCCCTCCTTTATCTTTGTATGATCATATAAGCATATACTATGCTTCAGTAATCCTATTTGTTCCTAATAGAATTCAGCAATTGCATCCTAACATTTTTCAGAATAATTGCTGGTTTGAGGTTGATTTTGTTCGCACTAAAATCATCGAGCAGGTTTTTGACAGCGCCAATGCTTTCTTTATTTATGGAATAGTTTATCCAGGAACCGTTACGATTACCCTCAACAAGGCCACATTCCGTCAAAGTTTTCAGATGACAATGCTTTTAATATTGGGACATATTCGGCAAATGAGTAGTAATTTGATTTATCTCTTGTCAATGTTTTTTGGATCATATTGAATATTCTCTATGTTTATTATATTCGTTACATTGAAGAATGTCAATATGATTGCAAAAAAATAAAGCTGCCTCATTTCAGCAGCTTTATTCAGTTCATCTTATTTAAAGTAGATTCAAAAGTAATCTATAGATCATGCGAGACAGGGAATAAGCTGACAAAATAAGTTCTCTTAAATGCTTACTTGTTGTACGCCGAGAACTACCGTTTCGCCGTTAATGTTCCATTCTTTGGTGAATCCGGCCATTTCGTCTATCTGAACCTCATCGGCCAACACATCGCTTTTGATTGACTCCAAGTGGTCTGAAATAATCTTTTCAATCTTACGATTTCCTTTTTCGTAAACGACGATATGATCCATCACATTAAAATCTGCTTCTTTACGCATAGTCTGAAGCTTACTGACGATTTCTCTAACAAAACCCTCTTCTAATAATTCCTCCGAAAGATTAGTGTCAATGACAACCGTAATACCGGCTTCTGTCAACGAAACATACTGCTCCGATTGCTTTGTCTCGATTAACAGGTCTCCGGGCGCCAGGTCAATATTGCCGTCCTGGAGTGAAATAGTCAAGATTCCGGTGCTGTCCAATGCCTTCTTTGCCTCGCTTCCGTTCAACTCAGCAAGGCAGGTTTTGATCTCAGAAATTTTCTTGCCGTATTTCTGGCCAAGCACCTTCAGCTGCGGTTTGAAGCTGTAAGAAGTAAAATCAGAGACGTCATCTGTAAAATCAACTGCCTTACAGTTCAATTCTTCTTTAATGATGTCCATATAGAATTCACTTAACTTTTCCTCTGATTTGACATAGATTTTTGAAATTGGCTGCCTGTTTTTAATGTTTGCGCTGTTCCTTGCCGCGCGGCCAAGTACAACAATCTTAAGCACCAGTTCCATGTTTTCTTCCAGCTCTTTGTTGATATAAGCCTCGTTTGCAACAGGGAAGTCACATAAATGAACGCTTTCAGGCGCAGATGGATCAATCCGGCAAACCAAGTTGCGGTAAATATCCTCTGTCATAAAGGGAATCATCGGGGCGGCGACTTTTGCAACCGTCACAAGAGCCGTATAAAGGGTCATATAAGCATTGATTTTGTCCTGCGGCATTCCGCTGACCCAGAAACGCTCGCGGCTTCTTCTGACATACCAGTTGCTCATTTCATCCACAAAATCTTCTAATGCTCTTGCCGCTTCCGGAATTTTATAGTTTTCCAGGCTGTAATCCACGGTCTTCACCAAAGTAGTCAGTTTGGATAATAACCACTGGTCCATCACTCGCAACTGATCGTATTGCAGCTTGTATTTTGTCGCGTCAAATTCATCAATATTAGCGTACAAAACAAAGAATGCGTAAGTGTTCCATAAGGTGCCCATAAACTTACGCTGCCCTTCCATCACGGCTTTGCCATGAAATTTATTCGGCAGCCACGGGGCGGAATTGCTGTAGAAGTACCAGCGGATTGCGTCTGCGCCATAGGTGTTTAAAGCCTCGAACGGATCCACAGCGTTGCCCTTGGATTTGGACATCTTCTGTCCGTTTTCATCCTGAACGTGCCCTAATACAATGACATTTTTATAGGGTGCCTGATTAAAAATCAGGGTTGAAATAGCCAGTAGGGAATAGAACCATCCTCTTGTCTGGTCAACGGCTTCCGAAATGAAGTCTGCCGGGAACTGCTGCTTAAATAAATCCTGATTCTCAAAAGGATAATGATGCTGCGCGAATGGCATAGAGCCGGAGTCAAACCAACAGTCAATTACTTCCGGTACCCGCTTCATCTGTTTTCCGCATTTTGGGCAGGTAATGGTTACCTCATCAATATACGGTCTGTGAAGTTCAATTTCATCCGGGCAGTTTGGTGACATGGCTTTCAATTCTTCAATACTTCCGATGGAATGTCTGTGCCCGCATTCACATTCCCAAACATTTAACGGCGTTCCCCAATAGCGGTTACGGCTGATACTCCAGTCCTGAACATTTTCCAGCCAATCGCCGAAACGACCCTTTCCGATGCTTTCCGGAATCCAGTGAACCGTATTGTTGTTTCGAATTAAATCCTCTTTCACTGCCGTCATCTTAATAAACCAGGAATCTCTTGCATAGTAGATCAGCGGCGTGTCACAACGCCAGCAGAAAGGATAACTATGCTCAAAATGAGGCGCCGCAAACAGCAGGCCTCTTTCCTTTAGATTTTTCAGTACCTCAGGGTCGGCGTCTTTACAGAACATGCCTGCCCACAGGGTTTCTTTTGTCATTTCACCCTTTGCATCGACCAGCTGAACAAACGGCAAATCATACTTGCGGCCAACGTTGGCGTCATCTTCACCGAATGCCGGTGCAATGTGAACAACGCCGGTACCATCCGTTAAGGTTACATAGCGGTCACAGGTAACGTACCAGCACTTCTTGTCCGGTTTTACAAAATCGAACAACGGCTCATACTCTTTGTATTCCAGATCTTTACCCAGATACGTCTCAAGAACGGTGTAATTCTCGCCCAAAACAGTGGTGGCCAATGCTTCCGCCAAATAATAAATATTCCCCTCGTGGTCTACTTTGACATAATGCTCATCCGGATTGACGCAGAGCGCGACGTTGGAAGGCAGTGTCCACGGAGTGGTTGTCCACGCTAAAATAGAGGCGTTTTCGCCTTTTACCTTAAACTTGGCAATTGCCGATCTTTCTTTTACATCTTTATAGCCCTGAGCCACTTCGTGACTGGAAAGGGGGGTTCCGCACCTTGGGCAGTAGGGTACAATCTTAAAGCCTTTGTACAATAACCCTTTTTCCCAAATTTGTTTTAATGCCCACCATTCCGATTCGATAAAGTCGTTTTCATAAGTCACATAGGGATGCTCCATGTCGGCCCAAAAGCCAACCGTTTTGGAGAAATCCTCCCACATTCCCTTGTATTTCCAAACGCTTTCCTTACATTGGCGGACAAATGGCTCCAATCCGTATTGCTCGATTTGATCCTTTCCGTCAAGGCCGAGCAGCTTTTCAACTTCCAATTCCACGGGTAGCCCATGGGTATCCCATCCGGCTTTTCGGGGGACATCGTATCCTTTCATGGTTCTGTATCTCGGAATCATATCTTTGATTACTCTGGTCAGAACGTGCCCAATATGAGGTTTCCCGTTTGCTGTGGGGGGGCCGTCATAAAAAGTATAGGTTTCTCCTTCTTTACGGCTGTCAACACTCTTCTCGAAGATTTTATTCTCTTCCCAGAACTTCTCGACTTTTTTCTCTCTTTCCACAAAATTTAAATTTGCGGATACTTTTTCATACATATTACAAATCCTCCATAAATAAAAAAACCTCCGTCCTGAGA
>Ga0183100_1000927_pt1 | contig 17398 bp, 13 predicted proteins | sample Biomet2_FD_127789 | JGI IMG/M metagenome (GOLD analysis project Ga0183100, IMG submission 127789) | Microbial communities from bioreactor (seeded with anoxic lake sediment) at LBNL, California, USA - Biofuel metagenome 2 | ecosystem: Engineered > Bioreactor > Anaerobic > Unclassified ...
CTTTAATATTGAATTTTTAAAGCTATTTTAGATAGCTTAATAAAGTGTGCCCATTTTTGGACTATCTACTACTTTCTTTCACACTATCAACTCCTCCTATATTATTTTACCATAATAACGCAAAAATAACTCATATGTCAGCCATATGAGTTACTTATTTTACTTATTTATTTTAAAAACTTTAAAAGTATTCCGCCATACTTTAATATAATTGGTGCAAATACCAGTGAAACTATGGTCATAAGCTTTATTAGTATATTCATGGCAGGACCTGATGTATCCTTAAATGGATCTCCTACAGTATCTCCTACTATTGCAGCTGTGTGAGAAACACTTCCCTTTCCGCCGTGAGCTCCCGATTCAATATACTTTTTAGCATTATCCCAGGCACCGCCTGCATTTGCCATCAGTATAGCAACTAAAACTCCTGTTGGAACAGCTCCTGCAATTAGTCCTCCTAATGCTTCTTTTCCAAGCAGCAGCCCAACTGCTATAGGAACCACAACTGCCAATATTCCAGGAAGCAGCATCTCGTTAAGTGCAGCTGCTGTTGATATATCAACACATTTCTTATAATCCGGTTTTGCCTTTCCTTCAAGTAATCCCGGTGTGTTTTTAAATTGTCTTCTTACCTCTTCAATCATCTCATTAGCAGCTTTTCCAACTGATTCCATGGTTAATGCTGCAAATATGAATGGAAGCATAGCTCCGATAAATAGACCTACTAAAGTTGCTGGAGTTAATACATCAATTACCTTTAAATTAACTGCGCTGGCATATGATGCAAATAAAGCCAGGGCTGTAAGTGCCGCTGAAGATATAGCAAATCCTTTGCCTATAGCAGCTGTTGTATTTCCTACTGAATCCAGCTTATCTGTTATCTCTCTTACCTCAGGAGGAAGTTCTGACATTTCAGCAATACCTCCTGCATTGTCAGCGATAGGTCCATAAGCATCAACTGCCACTGTAAGTCCGGTAGTAGATAACATTCCTACTGCTGACAGAGCAATTCCGAATAATCCCATGGAAGCATTACTGTTTCCTCCCATTGCATAAAATGAAATCATAACTGCAATACATATTAATATTATAGGCCAAAGTGTAGATGTCATTCCAACTGCTAAACCTGATATAATTGTAGTAGCCGGACCTGTTTCTGTCTGTTTCGCTATTCTCTGTACATATTTATAATCTGCTGAAGTATATATTTCTGTTATTTTTCCAATTAATATTCCTATTAAGAGACCTGCTAAAATTGCAGTAAAAGCTTTGTAATCGCCAAATACTATCTTACTTAATATAAATGCTCCAATAATAACAATAATTCCACCCATATAAGTTCCTGAATTCAAAGCTTTTTGAGGGTTATTTGATTTACTGTTTCTTGCATATAAAATTCCTATAATGGATGCTGCAATTCCAATAGCAGCTAAAGCAAATGTAAATATTATGCCTTCTCCATTTTTATATAATACAGCTCCTAAAGTAAGGGCAGATATAATTGAACCTACATAAGATTCAAATAAATCAGCACCCATTCCTGCTACGTCTCCAACATTATCTCCAACGTTATCTGCTATAACTGCCGGATTTCTAGGATCATCCTCCGGAATTCCGGCTTCAATCTTTCCAACCAGGTCAGCTCCTACGTCTGCTGCTTTAGTATATATGCCGCCCCCAACTCTGGCAAATAAAGCAATTGAGCTGGCTCCAAGTCCAAAACCTGTAATATAGCTTACAGCCACTGCACTTGTGCTGAATATAATAGTTAAAATTCCAAGACCAAATAGTCCTAATCCTACAACACAAAGTCCCATTACTGCACCGCCTGAAAATGCTATCTTAAGTGCATGGTTTTGTGAATTTCTGGCAGCTTCTGCTGTTCTTACATTTGCCTTAGTGGCAACTCTCATTCCAAAATATCCTGATAAAACTGAGGATACTGCTCCATAAGTAAAGCAAATAGCTGTCTGAATATTAATAAACAATCCTATTATTACTGCGACTGTTACGATGAATACGGCCAGATATCTATACTCCCTGTTTAAAAAAGCCATAGCTCCATCGTGAATGTATCCGGAAATTTCCTTCATTCTTTCATTTCCCACATTCTCCTTTGTAATACTGCTGCTTAAAAATAAAGCTGTCAGTAAAGCAATCATACCAACTGCTGCGGCAATAAAGAAAGTTCTCAATAAAATTCCCCCTTTTTAATTGAATTTAAACTAAATTAAGTGCTATTGCAACGGCTGCAAATAATACTGCGCTTCCTATAGTTACTCTGGCTAAAACTGTTTCGGCAGTCTTAGGTTTGTTTTTGCTGTAAAATGTATCAACTGAACCTGATAAAACATTTCCAAAGCCCTCTGTCTTACTTGGCTGAAGTAAAACTGATGCAACTAATACAACAGCAATAACAACTTGTGCTACTATCAAAAAAGTTTTCAATTAAAGCACCTCCTGCTTTATTATTTAAGGAAATTGAATAATAACATTTTGGCTGATTTTTCAGTTTAAAAATAACGAATTATCAACGTTTTTTTAAATTGAAAAAATTAATTTTTAAATTATACAATTTCCTCATTTTAAATTGTAATTTTATACAAATGTATTTTATCATAGTAGATGAAATATAACAACAAAAATATAAGAGAGCAGCGCTCTCTTATATCTATTTTATATTGTAAAAGGAATCTAATCCTCTATACTGTGCCTGAGGTCCCAGCTCTTCCTCAATTCTAAGAAGCTGATTGTATTTTGCAACCCTTTCTGATCTGGCAGGTGCTCCTGTCTTAATCTGGCCTGCATTAACAGCTACAACCAGGTCCGCTATTGTTGTATCTTCTGTTTCACCGCTTCTGTGAGATACAACTGCTGTATATCCTGCTCTTTGTGCCATCTCTATGGCATCTAAAGTTTCTGTAAGAGTTCCGATCTGGTTTAGTTTTATAAGTATAGAATTTGCAACTTTTTTATCTATACCCATTTTCAATCTTTTTGTATTTGTAACGAATAAATCGTCTCCTACTAACTGAATCTTGCTTCCCAGTTTATCGGTAAGTATCTTCCAGCCCTCCCAGTCTTCTTCTGCCATTCCATCTTCTATAGATATTATAGGGTATTTATTAACAAGATCAACATAAAAATCTGCCATTTCCTCAGAAGTTAAAACCTTGCCTTCTCCCTTTAAGTTGTATTTGCCGTTTTCAAATATTTCTGAAGAGGCTGGATCTAAAGCAATATAAATATCTTTTCCAGGAGCATATCCTGCTTTTTCAATAGCTTCAACTATTACAGCTATTGCTTCTTCATTAGATTTCAGGTTTGGAGCAAATCCGCCTTCATCTCCCACTCCTGTGTCATAACCTTTGCTCTTTAGAAGATTTTTTAATGAATGGTATACCTCTGAACTCATCCTTAGTGCTTCACTGAAAGATGGGGCACCAACAGGCATAATCATAAATTCCTGAAGGTCTACATTATTATCTGCATGCTTTCCTCCATTGATTATGTTCATCATTGGAACCGGAAGAGTTTTTGCATTTACTCCTCCCAGGTACTGATACAAACCAAGGCCTAAATAATTGGCGGCAGCTTTTGCAGCTGCCAGGGAAACTCCCAGCATGGCATTAGCTCCCAGCTTTGATTTGTTTTCTGTTCCGTCTAGTTCCAGCATAACCTGGTCCAGTTCTACCTGATCTAAAACATTCATTCCTATGAGTTCTTCTGCAATAACGTTATTAACATTTTCTACTGCCTTTAAAACTCCGCTTCCATTATATATATGTTTGTTTTCGTCTCGAAGCTCTACTGCTTCAAATATTCCTGTGGAGGCACCTGATGGAACTGCGGCTGTGCCATATGTACCATCTTCCAGGTGTACTTCTACTTCAATAGTCGGGTTACTTCTTGAATCTAATATCTGCCTTGCAAAGACGTCAATAATTTCAACATAATCCTTCATGTGAATACCTCCTATTTTATTAAATTCCTGCCTGTCATTTCCTCCGGAACTTTAAGCTGCATAACAGAAAGCATGGTTGGTGCTATATCAGCTAAAATTCCCCCTTCTCTAAGTTCTTTTGATTCCTTTGATACATAAACAAATGGAACCCTGTTTGTAGTATGAGCTGTCATAGGATTATCTGTTCCATACTCTACCATCTGCTCGGAATTTCCATGATCTGCTGTAATAAATACAGTTCCATCTAAATCCAATATCTTTTTAATAATCTTTCCCAAGCAAACATCTACTGCTTCGATGGCAGACTTGGCAGCTTCAAATACTCCAGTATGACCTACCATATCCGGATTAGCAAAGTTTAAAATAATGCAGTCATACTTATCCATGTCTATTCTCTTTAAAGCCTCTTCAGTTACTTCATAAGCACTCATTTCAGGCTTTAAGTCATAGGTTGCAACCTTAGGTGATGGAATTAATGCTCTGTCCTCGTTTTTGTTTGGAGTCTCAACTCCGCCGTTGAAGAAGAAAGTAACATGAGCATACTTTTCTGTTTCTGCAATTCTAAGCTGATTTTTGCCTTCCCTACTTAAGTATTCCCCTAAAGTATTAGAAATAGTCTGAGGAGTATATGCAACATGAACATTTTCCAGTGTAATATCATATTGAGTCATTGTTACATAATAAAGGTTAAGAGCTTCTCTCTTAAAGCCATCAAATACCTTATCATTTATAGCTCTTGTAATTTCTCTTGCTCTGTCTGGTCTGAAATTGAAAAATATTACTGAATCATTGTTTTCAATTTTTCCAGTTGGCTTTTTATCTTTTAGAATAACAGTTGGAAGAACGAATTCATCAGTTTTGTTATCGCTGTAGGATCTTGTAATAGCTTCCTCAGAAGAATATGCTTCTTCACCAATTCCTAACACCATTGCATTATAGGCCAGGTTAACTCTTTCCCATCTTTTGTCTCTGTCCATAGCATAGTATCTTCCCATAACTGTTGCTATACTTCCTAAACCTTCTTCTTTTAAAAAGTCTTCTAAGTCCTCCAGAAATCCTTTTCCGCTGGTTGGGGCAACATCTCTTCCATCCATAAAGCAGTGAATAAATACTTTAGGAACGCCGTTTTCCTTTGCCATGCGGACTAAAGCCTTTAAATGAGAATTGTGAGAATGAACTCCTCCATCTGACAAAAGACCCATTAAATGAACAGCGCTTCCATTTTTCTTAGCATTTTCCATAGCTCCCAGAAGTGCTGGATTTTTGAAAAAGTTCTTCTCTTCTATTTCTTTAGTTATTCTGGTTAATTCCTGATAAATTATTCTCCCCGCTCCGATATTTAAATGTCCTACTTCAGAATTTCCCATTTGTCCTTCCGGAAGACCAACACTCATTCCTGAAGCTCCTAATGAAGTTTTGCTGTAATTATTAAAAAAATAATCTATATTTGGTTTGTATGCTGCTTTTACTGCATTGCCTTCTATCTTATCTGAAAGACCAAAGCCGTCTAATATCATCAGCATTACAGGTTTCTTTTTCATAAAATCACCCATTTCAATTAAAAGTTGACTATTGCTGCAAAGTCTGAAGCCTTAAGACTTGCCCCGCCTACTAAAGCTCCATCTATATCTGATTTATCCATCTGCTCTTTTATAGTGTTTGGCTTAACAGATCCGCCGTACTGAATTCTTACTTTTTCTGCTGTATCTTCTCCGAAAATCCCTGTAACTACTTTTCTTATATAAGCAATAGTATTATTAGCATCATCAGCTGTTGCAGTTTTTCCTGTTCCTATAGCCCATATTGGTTCATAAGCTATAACCAAGGTTTCTGCCTGTGTATTTGTAAGTCCTGCTAAATCAAGTTTTACCTGTCTTCCTAAGACTTCACTTGTAATATTTCCTTCTCTTTCCTCCAGTGTTTCACCTACACAAAGAATAGGAATTAATTTATGCTCATATGCCTTCTTTAATTTCTTGTTTACTGTTTCGTCTGTCTCATTGAAGTACTGTCTTCTTTCACTGTGTCCTATAATAACATAATCTACTCCTAAGGACTCCAGCATAATTGGAGCAACTTCTCCTGTAAAAGCTCCCTTTTCCTCAAAATACATATTCTGAGCTCCAACTTTAATGTTTGTTCCCTTTGCTGCTTCCACAACTGCAGGAAGGCAGACAAATGTAGGACATACTACTACTTCACAGGATGCATTTTTAACTAATGGTTTTAAATCTTCAACTAAAGCCACTGCTTCTTCTATTGTATTGTGCATTTTCCAGTTTCCTGCTATTATTGGTTTTCTCATAACTACACCTCTATTTATTATTTATCGTTTAGTGCTGCAATTCCTGGTAATTCCTTACCTTCTAAGAACTCAAGAGAAGCTCCTCCGCCGGTTGATATGTGAGTCATTTTATCTCCATATCCTAACTGATTAACAGCAGCTGCACTGTCTCCTCCGCCAATTACTGTTGTTGCATCAGTATCAGCTAATGCTTTAGCTACTGCTTTTGTTCCGACCGCAAAATTTTTAAACTCAAATACTCCCATAGGTCCGTTCCAAACTACTGTTTTAGCTGTTTTTACTGCTTCAGTATATAATTTAACTGTTTTTGGCCCTATATCTAATCCCATATATCCGTCTTCAATATTCTGATCTTCTGTTACAACAACCTTTGCATCTTCTGCAAATTTATCTCCGCAAACATTATCAAGAGGAAGCAGTAATTTTACTTTTCTTTCTTCTGCCTTCTTTACCATGTCAAGGGCATATTCCATTTTATCTTCTTCAAGCAGTGAATTTCCTATCTTATAACCCTGAGCCTTTAAGAATGTGTAGGCCATACCTCCGCCTATAATAAGAGTATCTACCTTTTCAAGAAGATTATTTATTACATTAATCTTATCTGAAACCTTTGATCCTCCAAGGATTGCTACAAATGGTTTCACTGGGTTTTCTACTGCATTTCCCAGGAACTTTAATTCTTTCTGAATTAAATAACCGCATACAGCAGTATCTACAAACTCTGTTACGCCAACTGTAGAGCAGTGTGCTCTGTGAGCTGAACCAAATGCATCATTAACATATATATCACAAAGTGATGCTAAATCCTTTGAGAAAGATTCTTCATTTTTTCCTTCTTCTTTTCTGTATCTGGTATTTTCAAGTAGTACTATGTCCCCTTCTTTCATTTTTGAAACAGCAGCTTTAGCATTAACTCCAACAACTTCATCATCAGCTGCAAATAATACGTCTTTTCCTAAAAGCTCTGAAAGTCTTTTAGCAACAGGTGCTAATGTAAGCTTCGGATCTGGTCCCTTTGCTTTTCCAAGATGAGAGCATAATATAACCTTAGCTCCATTTTTAACTAAATAGTTTATAGTTGGCATTGCTCCCTTTAATCTGTTTTCATCTGTGATAACACCATCTTTAAGAGGAACATTAAAATCACATCTTACCAGTACTTTTTTTCCTGTAACACTTATATCTTCTATAGTTTTTTTATTATAGTTCATATTACAATCTCCTTCCACTATTTACCTTTAGGGAATAAAAGGCCTGGGTTTATAGCCCGAACTACAAAACCAGACCCTATTTTTAATTTTAAAATACTTATAACTAAGCTTTTATTACTTTAAAAAGTTAGCAAAGTGCTTTATTGTTCTAACCATCTGGCTAGTGTATGAGTTTTCGTTGTCATACCATGCAACTGTCTGAACCTGGTATAAATCTTCTCCGATTTTAGAAACCATTGTCTGAGTTGCATCGAATAATGAACCGTATGTGATTCCAACGATATCAGAAGATACTAATTGTTCTTCAGTGTAACCGAAAGAATCATTTGAAGCAGCTTTCATAGCAGCGTTGATTCCTTCAACTGTAATGTCTTTGCCTTTAACAACTGAAACTAAGATTGTTGTTGAACCAGTTGGAACTGGAACTCTTTGTGCTGAACCGATTAATTTTCCTTTTAATTCCGGAATAACTAATCCTATAGCTTTTGCAGCTCCTGTTGAGTTTGGAACTATATTTACAGCTGCTGCTCTGGCACGTCTGAAATCACCTTTTCTATGTGGTCCATCTAATAACATTTGATCTCCAGTGTAAGCATGGATTGTTGACATTATACCAGATTGAATTGGCGCATAGTCATTAAGTGCTTTAGCCATTGGAGCTAAGCAGTTAGTTGTACATGATGCAGCTGAAATTATGTTATCATCAGCAGTTAATATATCATGGTTTACATTGTATACAATTGTTGGAAGATCGCTGCCAGCTGGAGCCGAAATAACAACTTTCTTAGCGCCGGCATTGATGTGTGCCTGTGACTTTGCTTTTGATACATAGAATCCAGTACATTCTAGCACTACGTCTACTCCGATTTCTCCCCATGGAAGTTTTGAAGCATCAGCTTCTGCATATATCTTTATTTCTTTTCCATTAACAACGATTGAAGATTCTTTAACTTCAACTGTTCCTTCATATCTGCCCTGTGATGAATCATATTTTAATAAGTGTGCTAACATCTTAGGATCTGTTAAATCGTTGATTGCAACGACATCATATCCCTCTGCACCAAACATTTGTCTGAAAGCTAAACGTCCTATTCTTCCAAAACCATTAATACCTACTTTTACCATTTTTATTCCTCCTAAAAAATAATTTATAGAATACTGAGAAGCTCCCTGGCGGCAGCCTCATCAGTTATTAAAACAATACCTGAATTAAACTTTAAAACTGATGCAATTGCTCTTGCTTTGCTTTTTCCGGCAGACACAGCAATCCTATGTTTAATGTTTCTTATCTGATTAATTTTTATACCTACCGTGGTAGATGAATAAACTATATTACCTTTATCATCGAAATAATATCCAAAGGCCTCACCAAAGGCTCCAGCCTCTTTTATCTTTACTATTTTTTCCTGGGTCAGGCCTCGTCTTTCTGCCATTTCCTCTGCTTTTCCTATACCAAACAGCAGAATATCCAGCTTATCATAGTTTTCAGTAACACGCCTGATCTGCTTTTCCTTCATCATAATATTAAGTGTTTCATTGCTTATATTATCATCAAGATGAAGGAGACTATAGGATGCTCTCAGCTTTTCAGCAAGAGCAGCAGTTAAAGTATTTGCCTGAATGTTTACATTCTTGCCTATACCGCCTCTTGCAGGAAGTACATTAACATTTTTATGATTTGCAATTATTGGAGTATTATCAACAACCTTCTTAACAGTTGTTCCTCCGGTAATAGCTATCCTGCAGTTATCTTTCAGTATTTCTTTTAGATACTGTCCTGCGGCCAAGCCAAGCTGTTCCTTAACCAGATTGTCTTTTTCTGAATCACCTGGAACTATTATAACTTTTTCTAAGTTCAGTTTTTCCCTCAGTTCACATTCTAATCTGCTTAAGCCTCTTATATTATGTATTATATCTTCTGCTTTTTTAACAACTTCTATTCCTTCTTCTGTAAGAATCATTCCACTGGGTTCAATTTTAACCAGCCTGCATTCTTTTAGCCTATCTACTTCTTTTCTGATTATTCTCTCACCCATCTTAAGGTTGATAGAAAGTACTCTTCTTCCAATTGGTTCATTAGTGAAAATATTGCTTAAAATATCGTATCTAAGCTCTAACAAATCTAACATCTCAGGAACTAAGAGTTTTTCTACCTCTATTAGATTGTTCAGAAAAATCACCCCTTGGTCAATATTTGTCCCATATACCAATTTGATGTCCCAGATATATTATAAAACAAATTTATAAATTTTCAAATAGAAAATCTATAAATTTTTAATTTTTTTTAAAATCTTTTTCTTTTACTTGAGGTTTTTATATTAAGTTCCTCTCTATATTTCGCCACTGTTCTTCTGGAGACTATAAATCCCTCATTTTGTAATACTTCACTAATTTTTTCATCTGATAAAGGAGAAGATTTATCTTCTTTATCTATTATATCTGATATCCTGTCTTTAATATTTTTAGAAGATACATCACCGATGGATGAACTAAGTTTTGATGTGAATAAATCTTTAATTCTGACTGTACCTCTTTCTGTTAATATATATTTTTCCTTAATAGCCCTGCTTATTGTTGATTCGTGAAGATTTAAGCTTTCCGCTATATCCTTTAGCGTCATAGGTTTAAGTTCACTGCTTCCTATTAAGAAATATCCTTTTTGAATCTTTAGAATTTCTTCTAATATCCTATATATAGTATTCTTTCTGCTTTCTATACTTTTAACAAGAAATAAAGCTCTGTCTATCTTTTCTTTTATGTATTCTTTTGCTTTTTCATCCTGTCCATGAGAATATATATCCTTGTATTCATTGCTTACCGATATTCTTGGGATTACACTGTCATTCATTATAATATAAAATTCATCACCTATTTTTTTAATTGTGGCATCAGGAACAATATATTTTACATCATCACCGGTAAAATAACCTCTTGACGGCTTAGGCTCAAGTTTTTTAATTATGTCACCATAGTACTGTGCTGTCTTTATATCTATATTTAGTTCGCCGGCCAGGGATGAAATTTTATTATCTGCAATATATTGAAGGTAATCCTTTACAATTATATAAAGATTTTCATCTTCATATTCTTTTCTCTTAAGCTGAAGCTCCAGGCATTCAGTTATATTTCTTGCTCCAATTCCGGCAGGCTCCAAAGACTGTACTAAATCTAAAGCCTTATCTATATTTTCCAGTGGTATTTTAATTTCTTTGCTTATTTCCTCAGCAGATGTAGACAAATATCCTCTGCTGTCTATATTTTCTATAATATATTCACAGATTATTCTTTCCTCATCTTTAATACTTAATTCATTTACCTGCTCATATAGATATTCCTTAAGTGTTTTTTTGCTGGAAATAAAATTAAAAGGAGACACATCATCCTTCTCCTCATAACTTTCGCCATAACTTTCTTTTGGGGAGGTGAAATAATCATATACTTCTTTATTACATGTATCATTATAAGATATATCCAGAGTAGGGTTTTCAGATATTTCCTTTTCGATATATTTGGACAGTTCTAAACTATTCATTTGCAGAAGCTGAATTGAAAGCTGCATTTTCTGAGTTAATAAAAGCTTTTGAGATTGTTCTAACTTTAAACCTAAATCCATAATATCACCCGTAATGATTATATCATAAATAAGTAATTTTTTCCTCAAATAATGGAGATTGCGTAATCAGCGATTAAATTTTCATTGTGAAAAATCATTAATCATCAATGTTCATATGGTGAACCTGGTCTATGATAATTACAAATAAAAATAAATATCCGCCGGCGGCAGATATTTATTTTTATATTATTATTACTTTTTATTTAGTTTTATCAAATGGTATGCCTTCTGCCTTTGGAGCTCTTGACTTCTTAGAAGTAAAGATAAGGGCAATCATAGTTGCAACATAAGGCAGCATTTTATAATAAGCCTGATTTACATTCAAAGAATTAAGGAATGGGATTAATGAAACAGAGTATGCAAGTGTCCTGAGGAATGCAAAAAACAATGAAGCAAAAAGTATATTAAGCGGCTTCCATTGTCCGAATATCATTACTGCAAGAGCAAGGAAACCAAAACCTGCAACGCCGGTATGTCCGTTTACATTGCCGTTCATTACTCCCACTGAATAAAAAAAGCCTCCAATTCCGCCTAAGAAACCTGAAATACCTACTCCAAAATATCTCATAAGATATACACTTATACCTACAGAATCAGCAGCCTGAGGATGCTCACCGCAAGCTCTCAGCCTAAGTCCAAACTTAGTCTTGTAGAAAATAATTGTTGCTATAATAAGAAGTAAAAAACCTATAAATACTGTAAGATAAGTATTCTGAAAGAATAATTGTCCAAGTACAGGGATCTTGCTGAGTACCGGAACTTCCTTAATATAAAATTTCATATCTGTTGTAACGCCATCGCTGTTAAATTTCATTTTTGAAAAAAGTAATACTGCAGCTGGAATAAGCATATTAAGTGCTGTACCTGTAATAGTCTGATCTGCTTTCATATTTATAGCTGCAAAGGCCAGAAGCATGGAATACAATATTCCTGAAACAGCAGCTATTAACATGCCAATAATTAATACTGTCTGTGGATTCATCTTTGAATTTTGCAAAAATAAAACACATAGGCATCCGAAAAATGCACCAAACAGCATAACACCTTCAAGTGCAAGATTAATAACACCGCTTCGTTCAGTGAACATACCACCTAATGCTACTAATAATAAAGGAATTGCAACAGGTAGCGTATTTTGAATTAAATAATAAAATGTATCCATGATTTACGCCTCCTTATTTAAGGTAACAACTGGTTCTTCATTTGCATTGCTTTCAGGTTTCTTATTCTTACGATGCTTTTTAAAATATTTAGCAACAGTTGTCTGCATAAGCATTGCAAAAGCAGAGAAATAAATAATAACGGCAATTACCACATCAATTATTTCAGGTTTATATCCAAATAGTGCAGCAAGTGTACCGCCTCTTTGTATATGAGAAATAAATAAGGATGCAAAGATTATTCCTATAGGGCTTGAATTACCAAGAAGAGCAACCGCAATTCCGTTAAAACCATTTGCTGCTATAACGCTTACCGGCTCATAGGTCATGCTGCTCCCTGTTATCATTGAAGGTGCTAATATTGCAAATGCACCGCCAAGCCCGGCTGCACCGCCGGCGATTAACATGGTAATTATTATATTTCTTTTGCTGTTCATTCCCGCATAATGACTTGCATGTTTATTAAAGCCGGTTGCCCTAAGCTCATATCCAAAGGTTGTTTTATTTAAAACCACATATAAACATATTGCTATAGCAATAGCTATATAAACAGAGACATTTACATTTGAATTAGCAACACCCAGGGATGGTATCTGTGCTGTGGCAGGCAGATAAGCTGTTCTTGTCTTTGAAGGAACATACATTACTGAATTTCCCTGAATCCACATATCTACAAGATACATTCCGATATAATTGGTCATTATTGAGGTAATAACCTCATGTACATTCATATAGGCTTTTAAAAATCCAGGTATAAAGCCCCAGATCATACCTCCGATCATGCCGGCGATAATACATACTATCCAATGTATGGAACCTGGTAATTTCCACATGAATCCTACATATAAAGCAAAGAACATACCCATTGTATATTGTCCTGAAGCTCCAATGTCAAACAGTCCCATTTTAAAAGCGAAACCTACTGCAAGACCTGTCATTAAAATAGGAGTTGCAAAGTAAAACACATCTCCCAGTCTTGAAAATCCGCCAACTAAAACCATGTTAAAACCATCAAGTGAGTTTTCTGGACTGGCAATTACCATAATTATGTATCCAAAAATAAGACCTAAAATAATAGCTAACAATGCAGCGGTAAACGCAGAAAGAGCCTTGCTTTTTAATAATTTTTGGGGAGAAAATTTACTCTTATGCATGTTCATTCTCCTTTCCCACATTACGTTTTGCACCTGACATGTAGAGGCCCAGTTCCTGAACCGTTATTTTCTTAGGGTCCAGATCTCCAACAATTTCGCCCTCATACATAACCAGGATACGGTCACTTACATCCATAACTTCATCAAGCTCTAATGATACAAGTAAAACTGCTTTACCACTATCACGGGTTGCAACAAGCTGCTTATGAATATATTCAATAGCTCCAACATCAAGGCCACGGGTTGGCTGAACAGCCACCACCAGTTTGTGCTCTTTATCTAATTCTCTTGCCAAAATTGCCTTTTGCTGATTACCGCCTGACATATTACGTGCAATGGTAAGCGGACCTTGCCCACTTCTTATGTCATATTGCTTGCTTAACTTTTCCGCATAAGAATGAACTTCATTTCTTTTAATAAAGCCTTTATTTTCGAATTTTGGCTCCCAATAACGCTGCAGAACCAAATTATCCTCCAATGAATAATCAAGTACCAGTCCATGCTTTTGACGATCTTCAGGAATATGGCTCATGCCTGATTTTGAGCGTGTACGGATAGATGCTTTTGAAATATCTTTCCCGCAAAGCGCAATTTCACCTTTACTTTGTTTTTCAAGACCTGTAATTGCAAAAACAAGTTCAGTTTGTCCATTTCCATCAATACCTGCCACACAGACAATTTCGCCCTCTCTAACATCAAAAGAAACATCCTTAACAGCATCTTTTTTGCTTGTTTTTGATGATACTGTAACACCTTTTAAAGATAATACAACATCACCAGGAGTATTATCTTTTTTATCTACTGTAAGACTAACATCTCTTCCAACCATCATTTTTGACAGTTCTTCCTTGTTAGTATCCTTTATTTCAACTTCACCGATAAATTTACCTTTTCTAAGTACAGTACAGCGATCGGCGACAGCCATTATCTCATTTAGCTTATGGGTAATAAACAGAATAGATTTTCCCTCTTTTGCAAAACCACGCATTATTTCCATAAGTTCATCAATTTCCTGAGGAGTCAATACTGCAGTTGGTTCATCGAAAATCAGGATATCATTATCTCTGTACAGCATCTTAAGAATCTCAACTCTCTGCTGCATCCCAACAGATATTTTTTCAATCAGAGCATCCGGATCTACCTGCAGTCCGTATTGCTTACTTAGAGCCAGTACTTTTGCTTTAGCTTTCTTTCTTTCCAGAAAGCCCATTTTATTAGGTTCTACACCAAGTATGATATTCTCTAAAACTGTAAAATTTTCAACTAACTTGAAATGCTGGTGTACCATTCCAATACCCAAATCATTGGCATCTTTTGGATCGTCGATTTTTACTGGTTTACCATCTTTCCTTATTTCTCCCTTTTCAGGCTTATAGAGGCCGAATAGTACGCTCATCAGCGTAGATTTTCCCGCACCGTTTTCTCCAAGCAGAGCATGGATTTCACCTTTTTTTAATCGGAGGGTTATATCATTATTTGCTATAATGCCGGGAAATTCCTTTGTTATATGAAGCATTTCAATAATATAGTTTTCCATGTTTACCTCCCTGATACCATTAATATTGTAATAAGGGGAAAAGCTATAAATCTTTTCCCCTTTTAGATTCACTGATATAAGGTTTACTAACTAAAAGTTTATTACTGTCTTGTTGTAACAGCAACCTTTGCAAGTTTAAGGTTTGAAACAAGTTCAGCCTTTGATGCATATCCATTTGCATCTTTTACTTTGAATGAACGAACAAGTTTAACTGAACCATCTTTAAGAGTTGCAAATACCTTATCATAAGCTGCTTTATCAAATGTCTTAAATCTGTCAAATGCATTTCCGCTGGCATTTCCTATAACAGTTGTAGGAAGTCCTACTCCGGCATTTGTTGCATTGAATACAGTAGTCTTTCCTGAGTATGTTGCCCAGCTGTTGTTTTTGTAAATTGACTGTAAAACTGTTTGAACTGATGTTCCAAGTTCTTTCATTGCTGAAGTTATAACTGTATCGCTGTCGTATCTCTGGTCAACGTCAACTCCGATTACTTTTTTGCCTGCTTCAGATGCTGCAGCCATTACGCTCTTACCAACAGAACCGCCGCATGCAAATATAACTTCTGTTCCTTCCTGGTACATTGTCTTTGCTGTAGCTTTGTTTGTATCAGTTTCAGCAAAGTCTCCTGTGTAGTGATAAGTAACAGCAACTGATCCGTCTGCAAGATTAAGTTCTTTTGCAGCAGCTTCAGCTCCCTGAAGGAATCCATAACCATAAGCCTGAACAGCAGGAACTGCCATTCCGCCCATGAAACCTAATTTCTTGTAACCATCTTTAACAGCTGCATATCCAGCAAGATATCCTGGCTGCTCTTCTGCATACATAACGCTTGCAACATTTGATTCTGTTTTGTATGTTTTATAATCAGCTGTATGAGGTGCTCCATCTAGAAGAATGAATTTTACATTAGGATATTTTGTCTGAGCCATATAAACTGGAACTTCGAAAAGATATCCTGGTGTAACAACAACTTTAGCTCCGCCTTGTATAGCAAGCTCGATTTGTGCTAGATAACCTGCATCAGAAGCTTCTTCTGGCTTGTAGTATTTGTGTGTAATATTGTTATCCTTTGCAAATTTTTCAACGCCTTCCCATGCTCCCTGGTTAAATGACTTATCATCGATATTACCCTTATCTGTGATAAGTGCTATTTCATAGCCGGATTTAGCGGTTGTGCCCTTATCAGGTGTTTTTGTACCGCAGCCTGCAAGCACAGCAACAGAAAGTGAAACTGTTAATAAAATTCCTAAGATTTTTTTCATTTTTTTTCCCCCTTATATATATAATTGAATCTGTAGGTAACTAAATTATACCATAACTAAAATTGTTTTCAATAAATATTATACCTCTAAAATAAATCTTTTAAAAGTTTCATGTCAAATTAAAATAGTGTGAAATTTTAGCGTCATATTCTTTGAATTATTCATTTTAAAAGCTAGACGGTGCCAGAAAATCACCTGTCCAGCTTTATTTTTTGTAATCCTATAAGTTAACTATTAAGGAGCTGCTGCCGGCTTAAAAGTTTTTGCTTCATTTAGTGTTTCTGGAACAACTATGTTTCCATCTAATATTGCCTGTTTGTATTTACCTGCTAAATCATATATTCCTGCCGGAGCTTTAGAATTCTTTGTAGGAGCTATGCCAACACCTTCTTCTCTTAATCCAAATTCCGTTATTGTACCTCCCTTAAGACTTCCGTCAATTAAGCTCTTAGTTACCTGATAAGCAGCGATATCAGCTTTCTTCACTGAAGATGATAATACAGCACTTGCATCTTTTGGTACTGTATTAGCCTGATCCTGGTCAGATCCTATTGCCCAAACATCTTTTCCTTTATCTCTGAGCTCTTTAGCAGCATCTAATAGCCCAAGTCCACAGGATCCTGAAGCATGGTATATAACATCGCATCCGGCATTATATAATGCTTCGGCTGCTGTTTTTCCAACACCTGCATCATCAAATTTCCCAGTATAAATTGTATTCTTTCTGTTTACAAGGTCAGCTGCAGCTATTGGATTTACTGACATTACACCAGCTAAAAATCCAGCTTCATAGCTCTCTATAAGAGGAATATCCTCTCCGCCGATGAAACCTACTTTATTTGTCTTGGTAGTTTTTCCTGCAAGTATTCCAACAAGGAATGAACTTTCATTAGCTTTAAATGTTATTGATACAACATTCGGAAGATCAATAACATAATCTATTATAGCAAACTTCTTGTTTGGATTAGCTTTAGCTGCGTTTATAACAGACTGCTGCATTAAGGATCCAACACCAAATGTTAAATCACACTTTCCTGAAAGTGTAGCCAGGTCCCTAGTATAGGTACTTTTATCCTTTGATTCAAGAATTACCGGTTCTACAGTATATTCTTTCTGAATTTTTTTTAGTCCTGTTATAGCTGCGCTGCTTTCCGATTTATCTCCTTTTAAAATACTATCTGTAGAAAGA
>Ga0183100_1000929_pt1 | contig 17383 bp, 12 predicted proteins | sample Biomet2_FD_127789 | JGI IMG/M metagenome (GOLD analysis project Ga0183100, IMG submission 127789) | Microbial communities from bioreactor (seeded with anoxic lake sediment) at LBNL, California, USA - Biofuel metagenome 2 | ecosystem: Engineered > Bioreactor > Anaerobic > Unclassified ...
AGGCCCATGCCGCGGTGCTCGCGGATGGCGGCGCCGTCCCAGGTGACGATGCCGGCGGACTCCTGCCCGCGGTGCTGCAGGGCGTAGAGCCCGAAATAGGCCATGCGCGCGGCCTCTTGGTGTCCGTAGATGCCGAAGAGTCCGCAATACTCGCGTTTCATTGGGGTGTCCTTGCGTTTGAGTCCAGGCCGGGGAAAACGCCTCGCGCACCGGGGACGGAAAAACCGCCCCGGCCGCCCGGCCCTGGCGCAGCGCGCCGGAATCTATCCGCCGTAATAATCCTGCAGGCAGCGCACGGTGAGCCCGTGCCCACGCTCTTCGCGTATGGCTTGCGCCATGGCCGCCGCGCCCGCCACTGTGGTGGTGTAGGGCACGCCGTAGAGCAGCGTGGTCTGCCGGATCTCCTTGGAGTCGTTGACCGTTCTCTTGCCGGATGGCGTGTTCACCACCAGGTCGATCTGCTTGTTCTTGATGAGGTCCACCACGTTGGGGCGGCCCTCGTTGACCTTGAGCACGCGCTCCACATGCACGCCCTTGGCGAGCAGGTGGTCGGCCGTGCCGCCCGTGGCCACGATGCGGAAGCCCATCTCGTCGAAGGACTTGGCCACCGGGGTGATGAGCGCCTTGTCGCGGTCGTTGACGGAGAGGAACACCGTGCCCTTTTCCGGCAGGCGCTGTCCCGCCGCCAACTGGCCCTTCATGAAGGCCAAGCCGAAGGTGGTGTCGATGCCCATGACCTCGCCCGTGGAGCGCATTTCGGGGCCCAGCAGAATGTCCACGCCGGGGAAGCGGTTGAAGGGGAACACCGACTCCTTGACGGAAACGTGGCCCTTTTTGCGCATGTCCCAGGGCTTGAGGTCGCGGAGCTTCTCGCCCAACATCACGCGGGTGGCCAGCTTGGCCAAGGGCACGCCCGTGGCCTTGCTGACGAAGGGCACCGTGCGGCTTGCGCGCGGGTTCACCTCAAGAATGTACACTTCGCCGTCCTTGATGGCGAACTGGATGTTCATGAGACCGATGACGCCGAGCTCTTTTGCAAGCTCCTTGGTCTGGCGCTCTATCTCGGCCACCAGCTCCGGGGAGATGGTGTGGGGGGGCAGCACGCAGGCGGAGTCGCCCGAATGGATGCCTGCCTCCTCGATGTGCTCCATGATGCCGCCGATATACGTCTCCTCGCCGTCCGAAAGTCCGTCCGCGTCCAGCTCGATGGCGTTCTCAAGGAACTTGTCGATGAGGATGGGATGCTCGGGCGAGATGATGGAGGCCTTGCGGAAGTAGTTGTTGAACTGCTCGTCGTCGTAGACGATCTCCATGCCGCGTCCGCCCAGCACGTACGAAGGGCGCAGGACCAGCGGGTAGTCCAGGCTGTCCTTGATCTCGGTGGCCTGGGTCAGCGTCATGGCGGTGCCGCTGGGGGGCTGCTTCAGGTGCAGCTTGCGGATGAGCGCGCTGAACAGCTCGCGGTCCTCGGCGCGGTCGATGCTCTCCGGCGGGGTGCCAAGCAGGTTGACTCCGGCCTTTTTGAGCGAAACGGCGAGGTTGAGCGGGGTTTGCCCGCCGAACTGCACGATGACCCCGAGCGGCTTTTCGAACTCCACGATGTTCAGCACATCCTCGTAGGTCACGGGCTCGAAGAAGAGGCGGTCGCTGGTATCGTAGTCCGTGCTCACGGTCTCCGGGTTGGAGTTCACCATGATGGACTGGATGCCCATTTCCCTGAGGGCAAAGGAGGAGTGGCAGCAGCAGTAGTCGAACTCGATGCCCTGGCCGATGCGGTTGGGCCCGCCGCCAAGGATCACCACCTTCTTCACGTCCTTGCTCTCAATCTCGCGGCCGGTTTCGTAGGTGGAGTAGTAATAGGGAGTGTAGGCCTCGAACTCCGCGGCGCAGGTGTCCACCAGATAGTAGGTTGGCGCAATGCCCAGGCTCTTGCGCAGTGTGCGCAGGGCGTCCTCGCTGGTGTTCCACAGGGTGGAGAGCTGCTTGTCGGAATAGCCGTACTGCTTGGCCTTTTTCAGAAGCGGCGGCAGGGCGGGATTCTCTGCCGAGATATGCTCGGATTTGCCGAAGGCAGCCAGCTCGTGCTCAACGGACAAAATGTCGCGCAACTGACGCAGGAACCAAAGATCGATGTGCGTCGCGCCGTAGATCTCGTCGTCGGTGAAGCCGCAGCGCATGGCGTTGCGCACGGCGAAGAGCCGGGTGCTGTTCGGCTTGCGCATAAGGCGCAGCAGTTCGTCGCGCTCAATGCCGCAGGTCTCGAACTTTTTGCCAAGGCCAGGCATGCCGACTTCAAGGGAACGCAGGCCTTTTTGCAGCGCTTCCTTGAAGGTGCGGCCGATGGCCATGGTTTCGCCCACGCTCTTCATGGAGGTGGTCAGATAGTCCTCGCTGCCGGGGAACTTCTCGAAGGTGAAGCGCGGAATTTTGATGACGCAGTAGTCGATGGAGGGCTCGAAGCTCGCCATGGTCTCCCGCGTGATGTCATTGGGAATTTCGTCCAACGTATAGCCCACGGCCAGCTTGGCCGCGATTTTGGCGATGGGGAAGCCCGTGGCCTTGCTGGCCAGCGCGGAGGAGCGCGAAACGCGCGGGTTCATCTCCACGATGATCATGTCGCCGTTTTTCGGGTTGATGGCGAACTGCACGTTGCTGCCGCCCGTTTCCACGCCGATTTCGCGCATGATGGCGAGCGCCGCGTCGCGCATCTTCTGGTACTCGTCGTCGGTCAGCGTCTGGCTGGGGGCCACGGTGATGGAGTCGCCCGTGTGCACGCCCATGGCGTCCATGTTTTCAATGGAGCAGATGATGACGCAGTTGTCCTTCTTGTCACGCATCACCTCAAGTTCAAATTCCTTCCAGCCCAGCACGCTCTCCTCGATCATGATCTCGCTTTTCATGCTGGCGGCCAGACCCTGGGCGGAAATGGATTCGAGGTCCTCCATGTTGTAGGCCACGCCGCCGCCGGTGCCGCCCATGGTGAAGGCCGGGCGGATGATGAGCGGGAAGGGCAGCTCGGTGCCGATGCGCCGCACGTCGTCCATGGTGTGGGCGATGCCGCTTTGGGGCACCTTGAGGCCGATTTTGGCCATTGCGGCGCGGAAGAGTTCGCGGCTCTCGGCCTTTTCGATGACCGGCACGGAGGCGCCGATGAGTTCGACGCCAAATTTTTCCAGCACGCCCATCTTGGCCACGGAAAGCGCGGTATTGAGCGCGGTTTGCCCGCCAAGAGTCGGCAGCAAAGCGTCCGGGCGCTCCTTCTCGATGATCTTGGCCACTGTGCCGGGTTCGATGGGTTCGATATATGTGCGGTCGGCCAGCTCCGGGTCGGTCATGATGGTGGCCGGATTGGAGTTGACGAGGATGACCTCGTAGCCTTCCTCCTTCAGGGCCTTGAGGGCCTGGGTGCCGGAGTAGTCGAATTCGCAGGCCTGGCCGATGACGATGGGGCCGGAGCCGATGAGCATGATCTTCTTGATGTCTGTGCGCTTGGGCATTTTTCCGCCGCTTGGGTGAGAGGTTTCTGCCGTGCCTTTAAACGCGAGGGTTGTACGTCATAAGCATCCAGCAGGCAAGAGGCAAGGCCCCCGCGAGCCCGGTGGGCCGCCTGTCTGCGGTCGGCGCAAAGGCCCGCCATCCGCCCCTGCTTTGACAGCGCACGGCTAATGGCCTAATTCTTGGTGGTATGAGTGGAGAGGTAGGCCTTGCGCATGCCGCAGTGTGTTCATCCTTAATCGGGGCCGCCGTTTTGCCACACTATTTGGGGGCGTACGCGCCGCATTTTGAGTGATCCCTAAAGGCCGTACCCTCCGGCGCCGATAGAACAGGCAAGAGGCGCAAGCCTTCCTTCAAGAACATACCCTTTGCCAAGGCCGCCAGCGGAGATGGACTCCACTTGGCGGCCTTGCGCATTTTATTGACCATTTGCGGGCAGATTGTTCTTATACGACGATGAGCCGTGTTTACCATATTTGCGAGATGCTGGCGACAAAACACAGTGATGCTCGTCAGATACTTGCTGGATTTTGTGAAGAAGTGGCTGCTTGTTCGCCTGGTCAGAGCTGTCCATCTTTGGGTATCCTCTCAAACACTGCGTTGGAATCTCATCTTGTCATTAGCCATTTATGAAGAGCAGATTGACAATTATCATAAATTATAGCAAGTTTTAAACATAAGGATGACCTTTGCGTTGTCCGCCCCCCCCCTCGACGATGGTTTGAGCAACCGAAAGTGAGGAGAGCATGCAGCTACGATCAATTAAGCAGAAAATCGCCGTTATGGCAGGGCTGTGCCTGCTGTGTGTGGCCGCCGTGCTGGTCATTTACGGAGTCATTGCCGCAAGCCGGACGCAGCGTTTCGTGTCCGAGCGGGTCGGCGAAATTCTTCACACCAGCGCCTTAAACAACCTTGGTTCACTGGCCGCAAGCCAGGCCGCCATCGTTCAAAGCGCCCTGCAGGACAACCTGGACACCGCGCGCACCACGGGCAGAGTGTTTGAAGTGCTGCGCTCCAAACTCGGCAACGCGTCTCTGCGCAGCGTTTTTGACGCCATTCTGCTTGGCAACCTGGAGAACAACCCCACGTACCTCGGCTCGTATTCCGCCTGGGAACCCAACGCCTTGGATGGCATGGACAGCAAGTACGCCGGGAAGGATGGCAGCGATGCCACGGGGCGTTTCCTTTCGTATTGGAACCGCGATCCCAATGGAAAGATAGCCCGCCAGACGCTCGTGGAATATGAAAGCCAGGAAAAACACGCCAACGGCGTGCGCAAGGGCGGCTGGTATCTTGGCCCGCGCGAGACTGGCAAGGAGAGTGTGCTCGACCCTTTCCCCTACATTGTGCAGGGGCAAAAGGACTGGCTGACCACCATCTCCGTGCCGGTCAAGAAGGATGGCAAGTTTTTGGGCGTTTCCGGCACGGACCTGCGCCTTGGCTTTTTGCAGGAACTTGCGCTCAATGTGAACAAGAATCTCTACGAAGGCAAGGGTGAGGTCCTCATCTTGAGTTATGAAGGACTTGTCGTCGCCTACAGTAAGGATTCCAAAACTATCGGCGAGCAAGCCAAAAATCTGTTCCCGAATTTTCAGGAAGTCATCGCCAACGTCCAGGGCGGCAAGGCCGTGGTGGGGCTGAGCAAGACCTCTGGGCTCATGGTCGCCTATGCGCCCATCACGCTTGGCCGCACGGGGAAGCCCTGGGCTGTCGTGATACGGGTTCCGGCTGATGTGGTTTTGGCTGAGGCCAACGCCTTGAACGCCGAGCTGACCTCCCGGGCCACGGTGAGCGCCTTATGGCAGGTCGGTGTCGGCCTTCTTGTCGCGCTGGGCGGCATCGCTGTTCTGTGGCTCTTTGCGGAAACGCTCACAAAGCCGTTGCGCATGGCCGCGGGTTTTGCGGAAAAAGTCGCCGGTGGCGATTTCAACCAAAAGCTCGACATCAAGCAGGAGGATGAAATTGGCGTTTTGGCCACGGCGCTGACATCCATGGTCGACAATCTCAAGGGCAAGATAGCCGAGGCCAACCAAAAGAGCGCCGAGGCGGCCGAGCAAGCCAGACTCGCTAAAATCGCCACGGATGAGGCCAACGAGGCCAAGGCCCGGGCCGAGCGCGCCAAGGCCGAGGGCATGATGCATGCCGCCACGCAATTGGAGAAGGTTGTGGAGGTGGTTTCCAGCGCCAGCGAGGAACTCTCCGCGCAGATTGAACAGTCAAGTCGCGGCACCGAGGTGCAAAGCCAGCGCGTGGGCGAAACCGCCACGGCCATGGAGGAAATGAACGCCACTGTGCTTGAGGTGGCCAGGAACGCCTCCCAAGCGGCGGAATCCTCCGGTTCGGCCCGGGCCAAGGCCGTTGACGGGGCGAAAATCGTTTCCCAGGTGGTGGAGGGCATCAACACCATGCTGAAGATGTCTCAGGACATCAAGGACGATATGAGCGTTTTGGGCAAGCAGGCAGAAGGCATTGGCCAGGTGATGAACGTGATTTCCGACATTGCCGACCAGACCAACCTGCTGGCGCTCAACGCCGCCATTGAAGCCGCGCGGGCTGGTGACGCTGGCCGCGGCTTCGCCGTCGTGGCCGACGAGGTGCGCAAGCTGGCGGAGAAGACCATGACCGCGACCAAGGAGGTTGGCGAGGCCATAAGCGGCATTCAAAGCGGCACCAAGAAGAATTTGGAGAATGTCGCTCACTCGGTCAGCAATATTGAGCAGGCAACGGGATTGGCGCATAAAAGCGGCGAGGCCCTGCAGGAGATCGTGCATTTGGTGGAGGTCGCGGCCGACCAGGTGCGCAGCATCGCCGCCGCCAGCGAGGAGCAGTCCGCCGCCAGCGAGGAGATCAACAGAAGCATTGAGGAGATTAACCGCATCTCCAGCGAAACCGCCAGCGCCATGACCCAGTCGGCGCAGGCCGTTGGCGAGCTGGCCAACCAAGCCGGCAACCTTCGCCAGCTCATCGAGAAAATGAAGAGCGGCGGCTAGATCGAAAGTTTCCAGCTTTGTGTACTGCGGCGGCGGGTGTGTGCATCTGCCGCCGTTTTTATTGCATCCGCCACATATCTTTCACGCTCCCGTCACATTTCCGACCGGCGCGGCTGCTAGTTTGCGTCAAATCATGCAACCACGGAGGTTGGCGACGATGGATAACGACGCAAGCAATAGCGGATTGAACCGGCGCGACATGCTGCGGCTTCTTGGCGCGGGCGCTGTGGCGGCCTTGCTGCCGTCCCTGCTGCCGGGAACTCCCGAGGCGCGCGGCGCTGAGATCGGGCGTGAGGGCGGTTTCGAGCGCGCCAAGGGCCAGGGGATCATCTTTGTGGTGGGCGATGGCATGCCCACGGGCGTTGTGCGCGCCATGCACGAAATCCGAACCGGCGTCTTCGGCCGCAAGGACTCCAATCTTTACGCTCGCCTGCGCGACCCCAAGTCGAGCCTCGGCTACATGGCCACGGCCAGCCTTTCGAGCATCGTCACCGACTCCGCCCCGGCCTCGGCCGCGTGGTCCACGGGCGTGCATACCGTCAACCATACCCTTGCGGCTTTGCCCGACGGCCGCCCGCTCAAAACAATTTTCGAGCTGCTGAAGCCGCGCGGCGTGGCCTGCGGACTGGTCACCACCACGCGCGTCACCCACGCCACCCCTGCCGCCTGGGTTTCCCATCAGACCGACCGCGATCTTGAGGACGCCATCGCCGAGGAAATGCTCGCCTTCAAGCCCGATGTTCTGCTGGGCGGCGGCCGCAAGCACTTCGACGCGGCCAAGCGCAAGGACGGCAAGGACTTGCTGGCCGCCTTCGCCAGCGCGGGCTATGACGTGGCGAACGACCGTGACGCGCTGCTTGCCGCGCCCGCCAGCGCCAAGCCGCTGGTCGGCCTGTTCTCCAGTTCGCACGTGGCCTACTACGTGGACCGCCTGAACGATTCCAACCTTTCCAAACAGCCATCCTTGCCGGAAATGACCACCGCCGCCCTGCGCCGCCTGTCCAAAAATCCCGGCGGGTTCCTGCTGCAGGTGGAGGCCGGCCGCATCGACCATGCCAGCCACTCCAACGACGCCTGGTCGGCCATCATGGACACGGTGGAGCTTGATGACACTCTCGGCGTCATCGACGCCTACCTCAAGGTGAATCCGCGCACGCTGGTCATCTTCACCTCCGACCACGGCAACTCGGGCTGGGGCGTCAACGGCACCGGCCCGGAGTATAACGACGCCACCAGCGCCCTGCGGTCCTACCGCGCGGGCAAGGCCTCCTTCGAGGCCACCATCAAGCGCATGAAGGGCAAGAGCGTGGGTGAGATCCAAACCCTCATGGCCGAAATGTCCGGCTATCCCATCAGCCCCGCCGACGCGGAACTGGTGGCGCAGGCCATGCAGCCGGGCTTCAAGTCCTTCCCCGGCGATTTCGTCTACCAGCCAGACGCCACAATGGGCCGCATCTTGGCCGACAGCCAATACCCGGACAAGCACGGCGCCCCGACCGTGCGCCGCGGCAACGTGGGCTTCACTTCCTGCAATCACACCGCCGAGGATCAGCTTTTGCTCGTTTACGGGCACAAGGCCAAGGAACAGGGCCTCGACCGCTTGGTTGCGAACACCGACCTCTTTGGCGTGATGTGCAGAGCCTTCGGCGTGCACCACGCCAACCCCACCATGACCCTGGCCGAGGCGAGGCCCTTCCTTCTCGCCAAGGCCGTGGACACGGAGAGCCTCCGCAGGCACATCGCCTAGGCGAGGCACGTGCGGGAGGCGCCACCCTCCCGCACCCTCGCCAGGGGAGGGTTGCGAGGCTGGTTCGCAAACGAACCGCCCCGGAATCCTGCGACGGCCCGCGCGACGGCCCGCTCCCGTGCATGACCGAGAACAGGGGCGGCTGTGTCGGCTTGCACATTCCGATTCTTGCTAATACCTCCCCCGCAGGATAAGTAGCCCGCGTCGCACCATGGTTGCGGACATCGTCTTATGGAGGGGGAAATGCTTGGAGAGATGAGAAGATTCTTTTACGCCGTAAGGGTTTGCGGTTGCCTGCAATGAACCCCACGGTGATCGAATTCGCGAAGCAGTTCCCCATAATCGGTGTCGGCATGCTGGGGTTTCTGGGGCTTTTGGCCGCATGTCTTGTGCCGTGCGTCCGCCGGACCCTTGGCGATGCGTTGGATATTCCGCTGCCCAGCACAAAGCAGCATATGCGTTCCCTTGATTCCTTCAGAGGATTGGCCGCGTTGTGGGTGGCGACATTTCACTGCTGGCAATGGACGAGGCCCGCGTTTTACGGAACGGCGGATGTGCTGCCATTCATAATGCGGGGCGATTACGGCGTTTATGTTTTCGTGGTATTGAGCGGATTTCTCATCTTCCGATCCTTACGCAATCTGCGCGACCTCGATCATCTTGCATCGTATTTTTGGCGCAGAATATTACGCATCTATCCCCTGTATTTCGCAACATCGCTCCTTTTGATATTGTACCTGCACCCGCACAAGATCGGCGCGGCCCTGGCCGACCTCTTGATGCTGCGCTCCCTGGGGTATCCGAACTTCCTCAACCCGCCCGCATGGAGTGTCTACGTCGAGCTGATGTTTTATTTCGTCATGCCGGCGTTTGTTCTGCTGGCGCGGAAAAGGTCCGCTATTGCGGCGGCGGTTGTCGTTGTGGTTCTGTTTGTTTGCGATATTGACGGAAGCCCTGAATATTCGTTGTGGAAGTACTTCTTTGTCGGGGTGCTTTGCTCAGAGTTCGTGGAGTACGCCATGCGGACGAAGATCGCGAAGTTCGGCGCGTTATTGTTCCTCCTCGGGTGCGGCCTCGTCGCCCTGACGGTGTATTCGGAATTCAATCACGGATTGCTTGGCTTCTCGGAGCGCAGGATCGTCATCGGCCTGGGCACCGGCGCGGTTCTGTGCGGAGCCATCCTCTCGAAAAGCATCGGGATGGTGCTTTCCATTAAGCCCCTGCGCGTTCTCGGCGCCGTCTCGTACAGCATCTATCTGGTCCACTCGGTGGTGCTGATCTATTCGTTCGGCCTGACAGTGGAGGGCAACGGGCGGGTTGCGCAGGGTGCGGCGAGCAATTTCATAGCCCAAGGCACCCCGGCGTTTCTTGTGTACTTGTGCAGCATTGTGTTTTTCGCCTGCTGCACTTTTTTGCTTGTTGAACGCCCCGCGCTGCGGCTGCGCTCACGCTTTTAACGCGTGGACCTCTCGGCCGCGCCGTGCCACAGCCGCCGCGCAACCGTCTCGCCGTATCCGCCTCTTTGAGGCGCCAACGCCTTACTGCACCACCCAGACGGCGCAGTTCTTCGCATCGCGCACAAGCTTTGTGGACACGCTGCCGAACAAAAACTCCTCGCCCTTGGTGAGGCCGCGGCGGCCCACAACGAGGGTGCCGTGGCCGCCCTCCTGCTGCACGTCGAGGATGGTTTGCGCGATGCTCGGCTCCGCGCTGCACAGCAGCGTGCGCTCGGCGATGGCCTCGGCGGGCAGCCCGGCCTTTACGAGCCGTTCGCGCGCGTCGTGCAGAAAGTCGAACACGCGTTCGTGCTCCAGCTTGCATTGGCCCAGCCAGGCCTCCTCGGTCTCGAAGAGATCGCGCCTTGGCGCGCGCTCCACGTAGAGCAGGGTGATGCGCACGTCCGCCGCGCCCGCGAGGATGGTCGCGGCGTAGTCCACGGCGCGCCGGGCATTGTCCGAGGCGTCCACGGCGATGAGGATATTCTTGAAGTCCATGATGCGGCCTCCTTGGGGGCGCTACTTGCGGCGCAAGATGTCCAGGCAGGGTTGCAGGTCGGCCAGCAGCTCCGGCACGGTTTCGTAATACACCTCGGACTGCGTGGAGTAGTGCATGAGCACGCGGTTGAGCTCCTCCGGCACGTAGGGAAAGAGCTTTCGCAGGTTCACGATGCGGTGGCGGAAGAAAAGCGAGCAGTCCGCCTCGCTGATGAGCGGCCCGTCCATTTCGGCGTTGGCGCGGTCTTGAATGGTGTGCACGCCCTTGCCGGTGATGAAGCTGAGGATGTTGCCCAGGCCGAAGAGATCCAGCCCGAAGGGATTCTCGGCGGCGTCGTAGCCGTAGTCGAAGTCGATCCAGCAGTATTCGCCGGAGTCCCGGTCCACGTAGAGATGGTCGCGGCGGATGTCGCCGTGGGTTTCCCCGTGCTGGTGCAGAAAATGTATGGCTTGGCAGGCGCGGATGAAGCGCTCAAGAATACCCGGGTACAGCGTGTGAAAATAGGTCCGGTGGTCGGCGCGGATGTCCTCCACCTCCAGGTCGAGCCGCCGACCGGCCACGCGCTGAAGCACGCGTACGATGTTGCCACGCGTGTCATGCACGGCCGTGCCCTGCATGAAGCGCGGGTCGCCTGCGGTCAGGCGCAGGATGCGCGCCTCCTTGGCGGCGCTGCGGTGGCAGGTTATGGCCAGCGGGCCGATGTGCTGGTCGAAGGTTTCCTGAAATTCCAGCTTGAGGATGCGGTACTCGCCGCTTTCCAGCTCCGTGCAGCGCTTGACCCAGAACTTGGGGTCCTCCATGCCGAAGCGCCGTTCGCGCTCGTCGCCCAGCACAAGGTAGTGGCGGTCGCCCAGGGCGATGACGTCGCCGTATGTGATGCTCATGAATTCTGTGGTGTCCGAGTAGACGGCCCCGTAAGCGTTGACGCTCACCGGCGGCTTGAAACGCTCGATGAGTGCGCGCACGGAGGTGCTGGCGGGCTGCGGAACGCGTTCGGGCATGATGAACCTCCTGGTTCAGCCTGCTCTGAAATTATGCATTTTCCCACGTATGGTCAAGCGGTTGTGCGCGCCGCCCGGTGTGGCTTTCCGGGCGGTGCGGTGTCCTGGCGCGAAGGATCGGGCGTCTACTTGCCGAAGGGGCACTTGGGGTACACGCAGGTTTTGCAGTCCAGACAGAAGCCGCCCTCGGCCATGCGCGCGAGGTCCGCGCGGCCAAGCGCCACCCCGGCCAGCACGCGCGGCAGCAAAATGTCGAAGCTGGTGGCCTTGTGGAACAGGGCGCAGGCGGGCACGCCCATCACCTGCGCGCTGCCCGCCGGGCAGGCCAGCCGCCCCAGCAGGGTCATGGCTCCGGGCAGCAGCGGCGCGCCGTAGCGCATGTCCGTAAGCCCGGCGGCGAGCAGCCCCTTGCGGGTCACGTCGTCCGGGTCAACGGAAAGTCCGGCCGTGGTGATGATGAGATCGGCCCCGGCGGTGAGCAGCTTGCCCACGCTCTGGGCGATTTTCTCCGCGTCGTCGGGCACGATGTCCACCGCGACGACGGTGGATCCCAAACGCTCCACTTTTTCGCGGATGACCGGCGCGAAGCGGTCCTCGATGAGCCCCTGGAAGACCTCTGTTCCTGTGACGAGAATGCCCACGCGCGCCTGGCGGATGGGCGCTATGGAAAACAACGGTCCGGCTGCGAGCACGGCCTCCGCCTTGCGGAAGTTCTCCACGCCGATATAGAGCGGAATGGCCCGCGCCCCGCCCAACGCCTTGCCTTCCTCCACCAGCGCCCCATGGTGGCGCGTGGCGGCCATCACGTCGGGCACGAGATTGAAGGCTTCCAGACGCTCCCGGTCAAGCACCAGCACGCCGGTCTTCAGGGCGCGGAAGTTCACCTTGCCCTCGTGAGGCTTCTCGTCGAAGGTCACATTGTCGCCCGCCATGCGTTTGGCGAAGGCAAGGGCGGCCTTATCCTCATGGAAGAATCCGTCGGGCGTGTCCTGCTCCAGGTACACGTGGGCGCGTCCCATGGCCTGCAGTCTGCAGACGTCGCCGCCGCTTATGGCGTGGCCCTTTTGGAACTCCACGCCCTTGCTTTCGCCGGGGACGATGCGCGTCATATCGTGCAGGGTTTTGTGCCCAACGGCCTCGGCCACGGGCACGGCCACCAGTTGGGGACCGGTATCGGGCAGGGCGGCCACCTCGTGCGCAACCCCGTGGGCCATGCCGCGCGCTTGGCAGCCCTGCTGGCTCGTGGAGTAGGGCGCCTCGCCCTGGCACCCGCGGCAAATGGCGCCGTCGTTTGCCGGGTAGGGCTCGGCGCAGATGGGGCACACCCCCACGCGGCCCATGCTTTTGTGTTTGCGGAAACGGTCGTCCACGCGCACAAGGGCCATTGAACACAAGGTTTCGCCAGCGGTTTCTATCTCGCGGAACAGGCGCTCGGTGTCCTGGTCGGCCTTTTTCTTGAGCTTGAGGAACCAGCCGCGTATCTCCTCATAAGGAGCCAGCCGGTCCAGGTCCACCCAAACGCGCACACCTTCGCCCGTGTACTTGTCATACAGGCTCAAGGCGTAGCGGCCAAGGTTCAGCACGTGCATCCAGCCGTTGCCCAGCGTGCAGGGGGTCAGAATCTGCACGGCGTCGGGCAGGCACTTGGCGGTTTCGGCCACGGCGTCGAACAATGTGCCCTCGGGCAATTGGCGTCGCGCCAGCTCCACCATGTAGCCGCCGATGATGAGCCCCGGGGCGGGATAGCCATGGAAGGCAGCAGCCTTGGACTTGAACTCCTCAAAGGTGTATGCGCCTATCTTCATGGAATGTCCTGGTTATAATTATGCTGAAAAAAACATAACTGACCATAGCGTGCCGGAAAATATTGGTCAACACTTTTTGAAAGAATCGTGACTGTGCACAAGAATGTGGCGGAGTCGGCTGTACGGAGCAGACCCGGCTGGGGCCGCGTTTGCCGCGCGGAGGAGGCGGCAAAGGGGGGGCGCCGCGCCGCGAGAAAGCCTCCCGGGCGGCAGGAATCCCGGCGCTGGGATTGATTACGGTGGCGAATTCAGATAGCGAAAATCCCGCGAAGGGCTCCAGCCGTGCATTGCCGGGTGCTGCCCTTCATGTTTCCGCGCGCCCTTGCCGTTCTTCCGTCCCGGCCTGCTGCCAGGTGGTGCGGAAGAACGCCGCGCATAAGCACTAGGAGGCGGTCATGGCCAAGGACATCAAGGATCAGGCGGCGCTCAAGCACGATGTCTTGGCGCGCATGAAGCGCATTGAGGGGCAGGTGCGCGGCATTCAGCGCATGATCGACGAGGGCAAGGAGTGCGCGGATGTCCTTGTGCAGGTGCGCGCCGTGCGCTCGGCGCTGCGCTCCGCCACAACGCAGATCATGCGCCGCTATCTGCTGCGATGCAACGAGCAGGCCATCGCCAGCGGCGACCCCACCGCCCAATACGAAAAGCTCATGAAGCTCGTGTCGGACTTCATCGACGGCTAGGCCGGACGGTGTTCCGCGCGCGGCAGATGCCTCAACGCGCTGATGGAGAAGTCCGTGATGTGCCGAGCCAGGGCGGCTATGCCCGCCTCGTCGGTCTTGAAGCCCGGCGTGAGCTTGCTGATGACCGCCCGGTTGCGGAAGATGTGCTGGCACTGCCCGGCGATGCTCATGGCGCAGAAAAAGGCCCGGTCGTCGTCCAGCCGGGTGCCGTCGGCCAGGATTTCCACAACGAGATGGCGCAACAGCTCTGAAAGCGGCATGATGTACCGCGCCACCAGATGGTCGAGTGCGGGGGTGGGTTCCAGCAGCTCCAGGGACATGAGCTTGCCGCACCAGGCATAGCGGCCGCTGCCAAGCATGCGCAGCAAAAAGGAGTGGACGAAGGCGTACAGCCGCTCCTCCGCCGGGCTCTGTGGCGAGAGACCGAGCTCTGGCGGATAGCGCTTGAGCCCGAGCTCGAAGGCCTCCTCCATCAGGGCCTTGTACAGCCCTTCCTTGTCGCCGAAATGATAGTGAACAGCCGCGACATTGGCCCCGGCCAATCGGCAGATGTCGCGCACCGTTGCGGCCCTGAAGCCTTTTTCCGAAAAGACCTGTCCCGCGGCTTCCATAAGCCGGCTCTTGGTGTCGCTCGCTTCAAATCGCTCCATGCGGTCCTCCTGTCTTGGCGTGAAACGGCAGATTAAAACGCTTGATTGACAGAGTCAAATGGAATACTGATGCCCAGCCGCGGAAGAGCGGGGGAGGAACATGCAGAACAACGACGTCAAAGGGTCAGCCGGCGATTGGCGCGCACTCTCCGTCGCCCTGTCCGGCACTTTCATGTCCACGCTCGACGCGGGCATTGTGAACACGGCCCTGCCCACCATCGGCCAGGGCTTTGGAGCCAGTCTGCCGCAGGTCCAGTGGATCGTGGCCGGGTATTTCCTCGTCATCTCCTGCCTGCTGCTGCTGTTTGGCCGCATGGGCGACATGTACGGCCGCAGGCCCATGACCTCTCTGGGATTTTTCATCTTCACCGTTGCCTCGCTGTGCTGCGGCGCGGCGCCTTCCCTGGGGCTGCTCATCGTTGCGCGTTTGGGGCAGGGGGTGGGCGCGGCCATGCTCATGGCCAACGGCCCGGCAATCATCATGGCGGCCTTTCCCGGCCCCACGCGCGGCAGGGCGCTGGGACTGCTGGGGCTCACCGTGGCGTTGGGATCGCTGACCGGCCCCGGGCTCGGCGGCATGCTTATCCAAGGTTTTGGCTGGCCGAGCGTGTTTTACGTCAACTTGCCCATCGGCCTTTTAGGCTTTACCCTGGCGCGGCGTTTTTTGCCCTGGCAAGAGCGCCTGCGGGATGAGACCCTGGACATTGCAGGGGCCGTGCTTTTCGCCCTTGGCATGGTGGGGTTGTTGCTTGCGTTGAGCCATGGACATGATTGGGGCTGGACCTCGCCGCAGGTGCTTTCCGGCATCGGCGTGGCGACGGTGGCCTTTGCGGCGTTTTACGTGTGGGAGCACCGCTGCCCGCAGCCCATGCTCGATTTCTCGCTGTTCCGCATCTGGCCATTTTTGTCTGGCAACATCGTGGCCTTCCTCGCCTTTCTCAGCATGTTCACCAACGCCATCCTCATGCCCTTCTACCTGCACGGGCAACAGCACCTGGAGCCTCTGGCCACGGGCATGGCCCTTTCCGTGCTGCCTCTGGCCATGGGGGTCTCCGCTCCCATCAGCGGCTATCTTTCCGAGCGCGTGAACTTCGCCACGCTCACCTCCATCGGCCTCGGGGTGATGGGCTGCGGGCTGCTGTGGCTCTCGCTGCTCAACCCCTGTTCGCACATGGCGCGGGTGTACGTGGGGCAGATCATCCTGGGGCTTGGCGCGGGCATTTTCATGTCGCCCAACAACAACAGCGTGCTTTCCAGCGCCCCGCAAGACAAAGTGGGCTTGGTGGGCGGCGTGCTGGCCCTTGTACGCAATGTGGGCATGGTTTCCGGCATCGCTGTCGCCATCAGCGTTTTCGAAGGGGTGCAGGGCTTCGCCCAGGCTGGCGGGGCTGCGCCGAGCGACGCCTTTATGGCGGGCTTTCGCGCCGCGCTGACCACGGGCGGATGCCTGGCCGCCGCGGCCGCGCTGCTTTCCGTCTCGCGCCGCAGACTTTTCACCGCCAAGCCCGCGCAGGAGCACCGCGTCGTCCATAAGGACGCGTAGGCCGTCACCTCATAATTTCCACACAGACCTTTTTCCCACGCGCCGACGGCTTTAGCCCTCTCCCCTCGCGAGCCCGCGTGAAGAGGGCACACCGCGCACAATCCTTCGCAGCCCCCAGCGCCACCTTCTCCCGGGGGACATCTGGCGCGGCGTTTGGAGTCCTTCCATGGGGGGGCGGCAATGGAATAGGGTCGTGTTTTGGGATACGGCGCACCGAGGCATTGGTCGGATGTGGCTTGGCCTGTCTCAATGTCTTGCCTGAATGGGCTGCGCCTGAATAGGCTGCGGTCTTGAAGTTGACACAGCACAAAAAAGGCCGCCCCCGGAAGGGAGCGGCCTTTTTGTTGTCGAGAGGCGGCGAGCGGGAGGCTAATACTCCATTTCGCCTTCGCCCTTGATGGGCCCGCTGAAGTTCTTGTAGACCCAGGCCTGGTAGAGAATGACGATGGGCACGAACACCAGCGCCACGCCAAGCATGATCTTGAGGGTGAGCGGCGAGCTGGAGGCGTTGGTGATGGTCAGGCTCCAGGCCGGGTTGAGCGTGGAGATGAGAATGGCCGGGAACAGGCCAACAACGCCGAACAAGGCCACGCAGGCGATGAATACGGCGGAGCCGGTCCAGGCCTTCCAGTACTTGCCTGCCGCCAGGTACATGCGCGAGGCGAGCAGACCGGCCACGGCGGCGATCAAAATGAGGAACAGGTGCGGGTTCTTCAGGTAGTTGCCGAACAGCTGCGTATGCACAAAAGTGTACGCAAGAAACGCCAGAACAACCACCAGCGTGACGATCCACAGCTTGCCCGCCATGGCGGCGGCGCGGTTTTTGATGTCGCCCGTGGCGCGGATGGCCAGCCACAACGCGCCGTGCATGGCGAACATGGCCACAAAGAGCACGCCGCCCAACAGGCCGTAAGGGTTGAGCAGATCGAGCAACCCGGACTGATTCACGTGCTGCTCATCCAACGGAAGGCCGTGGAACAGGTTGGCGAAAGCAACGCCCAGCAGCAGCGCGGGCAAAAAGCTTCCGGCAACGTGGCAGGCGTCCCACAGGCTGCGCCAGGCCGGGCTCTCCACCTTGCTGCGGAACTCGTACGAAACGCCGCGGATGATGAGCGCGAAGAGCAGCAGCATGAGCGCGGAGTAAAGTCCGCTAAACATGGTGGCATAGGCCAGCGGGAAGGCCGCGAAGGTGACGCCGCCCGCGGCGATCAGCCACACTTCGTTGCCGTCCCAGAAGGGGCCGCCAGCGTTGTAGATGGTGCGTTTGTCGAATTCATCCTTGGCCAAAAACGGCATCAGCGTGCCCATGCCCAGGTCGAAACCGTCGAGGACGAAGTATCCGGCCCAGAGCACGCCCCAAAGCAAGAACCAAATAGTCTCAAGCATTATAATCTCCTTGCGTTTCTAGGGTTGCGGACCGCTATGCGTCCTGGGGGCCCTTGCGGGCGGCGGTGACCATCAGGTAGGCGCCGGC
>Ga0183100_1000930_pt1 | contig 17374 bp, 17 predicted proteins | sample Biomet2_FD_127789 | JGI IMG/M metagenome (GOLD analysis project Ga0183100, IMG submission 127789) | Microbial communities from bioreactor (seeded with anoxic lake sediment) at LBNL, California, USA - Biofuel metagenome 2 | ecosystem: Engineered > Bioreactor > Anaerobic > Unclassified ...
CTTGCTCGTACAGTTTGGTCGCTGTGACCGCGGTTATTAATTCAGAAACCTGTCCGATTCGGAATTTATGTGATGGCGAGGCTTTTGCTTTTAACTCGAAGTTTGAATAACCAAATCCATCGGCCCATACCAGTTGATTGTTAATTGAAACAGCAACTGCCAATCCCGGTATGTTATTAATTGTTCTGAACAAGCTAACTTTTTTATAAGCTTCAATTACGCTTTCCTTATATTTTCGTGACCTGACGATTGATTTATCGGCTGGTTTTTGTTCGCATGAAAGTAATGATCCGCAAATAATCAGAAGAATGACAAAGTGCCTGGGCATGATCTGTGTTTTCATAAGTTTCATTTCATGTGTAATTTAAAATTGGTTATCAACGCACCGAAAATAAATAATTTCATTTTTTTTCATAAAAAGATATCAGGTAAATTAATAGAGGGGAATGTTAAATTTTCTAAATGACACATCAGAAGATTGACTTCCAACATTTAAATAGGAATAATATCACCAATAAAAATGGTATCTTTGCTTCATTACTTTTCTGAAGTTTACATGTTTGTAAATGTAGATCTTATCACAAGAGCTTTTCTTAATGATAATTACTCCATTGTTAGCATTCTGATAAAATTGACAATAAGTCCTAATGGAATTATTGATACAGGAAATAAAATTTAACCAGTTAGTTTTCATAAATTAGAAAGGAAATCAAGATGTTTGAAAAGAAACAACCTAGCTTTACAACCCCGGATTTGACCAAATTGCAGGAAGTTATCATTGACGTCAAAACACGAATATACATTTCTGTTGGAGCTGATCCAAAAGAAGCCAGAAGTCGCTATTTGGCCCGGATTGGTGCAAAAAAATTGTAAATTTTTGTGTTCAAATGAAAAGGCTAAAAAATTCAAATATCAATTAAATTGTTCCGAAGAGCATAGATAATTACTTCGATCATGCTATTTGAATTAGTTTTTACCATCATGCTTGAACGGTGCTTTTCAACTGTTCGATCTGAAATTGAAAGTCTATCCGCAATGATTTTAGTTGAAAGTCCTTCCATTGATAGGAAAAGTACCTGATTCTCACGATCAGAAAAGATGCTATTCTTTTGTTCTTTTATTTTGACATTGTGGATTTTAAAAATATCGGTCAGCTTTTTACCCATAGCTTCTGTCACTACAATATTTTCCTTTTTTAAAACTTTTAAAATCTCTGAGATATAGATATCATTTTCTGTGGCTTTATTGCTTGAGTTTAATGACACCAAACCCAACATAAAAGAATGATCAGAATGCTTTTCATACACAGAAACAGAAAGTATTACATGGGTTTTGTTTCCATTTTTTGGCATCAGAATAACATCTTCACTAAAGGAACTTAACAAATCTTTAGCACAATTTTGAATTTTTTCTTTTACTGATTGAAATGAGATAGGATCTAATATATCTGAAATTGAATAAGATGTTATGTTTTTATCATCCAGTTCAAGTGTTTTTATCAATGCCGGATTTGCATCGAAAATCATATTCCCGTCTGATAGAAAAATCCCATAAGGGCTCAGTTTAAATAATATATTAAATTCACGTTCCCCGATTGCTTTGATTTTCTGGTATTTCGACAATCGTTTTTCTATGGAACTAACAAGATTGTTATTATCAAATGGCTTTACAAAGTAGTCGTCAACACCTTGATTTAATCCAAAACGAATATCCTGAAGGTCTGAATTGCCTGTTATAAAAACAAAAGGAGTTCGATTGATTAACGAACTTTCTTTTAGTACATTGTATACCTGGTATCCATCGATCGGATGCATGTTTATATCACACAAAATCAGATCTGGGTTATATTCAAAAGCTTTTTGGATTCCTATTGCTCCATTACTTGCATAACATACATCATATCCTTTAGATTTTAGAACATTCTCTATTGTTCTGCCCAAGTGCTGATCATCATCAATTATTAAAATATTAGCTTGTTTGTCCATTGGGTATAACGATCTGAATAATTGTTCCTTTATTAATCAAACTGTTTATATATATATGGCCATCAAGGCTCTCTGTTAAAGTTTTAACGATTGATAAACCTAATCCAATACCAGGAGTTTTTTTTATATTAGACGCCCGGGAAAAAGGATTAAATATCTGATCAATTTCATTTTCAGGAATTCCAATGCCAGAGTCTTGAACCACAAATTCCAGGTTAGACTGAATTGCAGAAATGCGAAGCTTGACTTCGTTTCTAGAGAATTTGAGAGCATTCGTTAATAAGTTTAATAGAATTCGGCGAAGAAAATCTAAATCAGAAGTAAATTCTTTAAACTCAAGATTAGTCTGAATGGAAATCCGTTTATGATCTAAATTTTCAACGCTATAAAACTGATCATTAAGAATATCCTCAATTTTGAAAATGGAAAATTTGGGTTTAATTTTGTATTGAATCGATGAATTTACCAATCTGATATTATCCAGAAATCTTGCCAACTCTTCTATAGATTCATCGCACATAGAAAGAACTTCTTCATTTAGCTTGTTCCCATTATTGTTGTTTCTTAATAGTTGAATATTTGATTTCAATACAGCTACCGGATTGCTTAAATCATGTGAAATTGCACTGATTATTCTGGAACATTCCAACTCATTGTGTTTGAAAAAATGAAGCAATTTTAATTCTGCATGGCTGTTATCTGGATCAATTATCATATTTTTTTGATTTCATATATTTTAATAATGACTTCGAATTTCTATTTTGAGAATGATCAAGTACTCCTATAAACATTTGTTTTTACCTTCGGTTCAGGAAATCAAACAGATTAGCTTATAAATATTCCGTAATGTTGTTTCCCAATCTTTCCGGTTTATTCGTTTTCGTAAGCCGAAAGAATGTTCTTAATGCAGTGAATTTTCTCCTTAAATTTAAGACAAACAAATGGTTTTTCAACGTTATATTAGAACGAAATTAGAAAATCTTCTATCTGTTTACTTATAAATATCTACGGAATGTATATGAATTCATTATCAATTCTTATTGATCCCTTTCATCTTTTTACACCTTCGATCTGGCACAATCTTAACGAATAATTATATTTGCACTCGGCAATGAGGTCTGCCTTAACCGCCTGTCAATTCAATCGGGCTGATGACATCTACTTATAGATTAATTATTTAGTATGCAATTTTATGCTTAAATCAATCTTTATTGTTGGATTTGGTGGATTCATCGGAACTGTAGGCCGTTTTTTAATTTCGCGTTATTTTCAAGTGAATTACACCTCTGTTTTTCCGTGGGGAACCTTCCTGGTTAATATTCTGGGTTGTTTACTCATTGGAATCATCTATGGATTTTCCGAAAAAGGGGACATTTTTAGCCCCGAAGTTCGTCTCTTTTTGACCGTTGGAATTTGTGGCGGTTTTACGACTTTTTCTACTTTTTCAAACGATTCTTTTTTGTTTATTCGAGAACAGGAATGGTTTCGTTTTGCACTTTACGCGGCACTCAGTATTTTTATGGGGTTAATTGCCGTTTTTGCCGGACGTTTCATCATTAAATTAACCTGAAAATGGAAAATAACACCAAAGCATCGGTATTACGGATTTTTATTGGTTCGACTGATCAAATCAACCAAACTCCTTTGTATGAATACTTGGTTTTTCAGGCAAAAAAGAGAGGAATTGCCGGAGCAACTGTTGTAAAAGGCATGATGGGATTCGGGGCCAGCTCAGTAATTCATTCTTATAAATTCTGGGAAGTGAGTGACAAAGTGCCATTAGTTGTTGAACTGGTTGACGAGGAAGATAAAATCCGTTTGTTTTATGAAAACATCCGTCCGCAACTCGAATCCATGAAATATGGATGTTTGGTGACAATCGAGAAAGTGAATGTATTGCTTTATAAATCAGGAGAAAAACGAATGTTTGGAGAATAAAGTTTTCAGTCGTTGTTCAACATCCTGCCTTCGACAAAATCAGGCAGCAGCAACGACCACAACTTTGAACCTGAAACTTGAAACTAAATTAATTGAGTTCTCAATATATTTCAAATTAAAAATTAGACTATATGAGTTTTACACATGAAGTTGCAGGCATGATTTGTGTCGCTCAGGGAGCAAATCATGGCCCGGCTCCAATTCCTGAAGAAGGACGTTGGGTAAAAGCCAAAGAAGTTAAAGATATCTCAGGGTTGACCCACGGAATTGGTTGGTGTGCCCCGCAACAGGGAGCTTGTAAGCTTACCCTGAATGTTAAAGAAGGTATTATTCAGGAAGCATTGGTTGAAACTATCGGATGTACCGGTATGACTCACTCGGCTGCTATGGCTGCCGAAATCCTTCCCGGAAAAACTATTCTTGAAGCTTTGAACACTGACTTGGTTTGTGACGCAATCAACACTGCCATGCGCGAATTATTCCTGCAGATTGTTTATGGACGTACACAAACAGCTTTCTCTGAAGGTGGTCTGCCAATTGGCGCCGGTCTCGAAGATTTAGGTAAAGGATTACGCGGCGTAACCGGAACATTGTACGGAACTTCAGCAAAAGGGCCACGTTACCTCGAAATGGCTGAAGGGTACATCACTAAAATCGGTTTGGATGCCGGAAACGAAATTATTGGTTACGAATTCGTAAGCCTTGGTCGTATGATGGATATGATCAAAACTGGTATGGATGCTAACGAAGCTTTGAAAAAAGCATCAGGCAAATATGGCCGTATCGAAGAAGCAGTGAAAGTAATTGACCCACGTAAAGAATAGGAGGAAACAGCTATGCCATTATTTGAAAGTTACGACAGAAGGATCAACCAGATCAATAAGTTTTTAAATGAAAACGGTATTTCTTCTGTTGAAGAAGCCAAAAAAATATGCGATGACAAAGGTGTTGATGTTTACAATATTGTAAAAGGTATTCAACCTATCGCTTTCGAAAATGCAATGTGGTCATACATTGTAGGTGCTGCAGTTGCGATCAAAAGAGGTCAAACCAATGCTGCTGATATTGCTGCAACTCTTGGCGAAGGTTTGCAGTCATTCTGTATTCCCGGTTCAGTTGCCGATGATCGCAAAGTAGGTCTCGGTCACGGTAACCTCGCAGCGATGTTGCTTCGCGAAGAAACCAAATGTTTTGCTTTCCTTGCTGGTCACGAGTCATTCGCTGCTGCTGAAGGCGCTATTGGTATTGCTAAATCAGCAAACCGCGTTCGTAAAGAACCACTTCGCGTTATCCTGAACGGTTTAGGTAAAGATGCTGCAAAAATTATCGCCCGTATCAACGGATTTACTTACGTCCAGACTGACTTCGATTATTACACAAGTGAGTTGAAAGAAGTTGCACGCATCGCATACTCAACTGGCGACAAAGCAAAAGTAAACTGCTACGGAGCTAACGACGTTCGCGAAGGTGTTGCCATCTTCCATAGCGAAGGCGTTGACGTATCGATCACCGGTAACTCAACAAACCCAACTCGTTTTCAGCACCCTGTTGCAGGTACCTACAAAAAAGAATGTATCGAACAAGGTAAAAAATACTTCTCGGTAGCATCTGGTGGTGGTACCGGCCGTACTTTGCACCCCGATAATATGGCTGCGGGTCCTGCTTCATATGGTATGACCGACACCATGGGCCGTATGCACTCTGATGCCCAGTTTGCAGGTTCTTCTTCAGTTCCTGCTCACGTTGAGATGATGGGATTGATCGGAATGGGTAACAACCCAATGGTTGGTGCATCGGTTGCTGTTGCAGTGGCTGTTTCGCAGGCTTAATTTTTTCATAAAATAAATTACAAAGGCACGAAGTGATTATTAACTTCGTGTCTTTGTGTTTATAATAACTTTCATTTGCAATGAATAAACAGGAAATCGTTTCAAAAGCCCAGTCCTATTTCGACGAAGGATATGCCTGCTCTCAATCGGTATTACTGGCTTTTGCCGACCAATTCGATCTGGATGAACGAACGGCCAAACTAATTTCTTCTACATTTGGCGGAGGAATGGGGCGACTGAGACAAACCTGTGGAGCTGTTACTGGTGGTTTCATGGTTCTGGGGATGGCTTATGGCAACGAACAGCCAAACGACATGGGAACCAAATTGTTGGCCTATAAAAAAGTAAGAGAATTGTACCACCAGGTGGAAGACATATACGGAACGGCTAACTGTAAAGAGTTGCTTCAGAAACATGCCACCAGTGAACAGGTCGAAGAACGGAAACATCATAAAATCATTTGCCGCCAGGTTGTTGGCGATGTAACAGATAGATTGTACGATATACTTGAACAGAAACACAATCAATAAATGGAATACCTAAAATCAATCGACACAGAGCTGTTCTTTTTCATCAATGGAATGCACAATGCCTTTTTCGACCCCATCATGTACTGGCTGAGCAACAAATTGATATGGATACCCATGTATTTGCTCATCATCTATCTGATGATCAGACGTTACAAAATGCGGGGAGTCCTGATGCTTTTGTTTGTGGGAGTTGTTGTTGCCTTGTGCGACCAAACAGCATCGCACCTATTAAAAAATCTGGTTCAGCGATTACGTCCTTCACAAGACCCTGCTTTTGTCGGATTGGTTCATTTGAGTAAAGCGGGCCCCGGAGGTTTGTATGGTTTTGCGTCGTCGCACGCAGCCAATGTTTTTGGTCTGGCAACCTTCTTTTATTTTGTGCTCGACGAAAAATTCAAAATACTGAAATGCTGGTTATTCTTATGGGCAGCACTGGTAGCCTACAGCCGCATTTACAACGGGGTACATTATCCGGGCGATGTGCTGGCCGGGACATTCATAGGCCTTACATATGGTTATCTGATGGCCAAAGCTTATTTCAAAACAGATGTATATCTTTTGAAAAAAGAACAAAAGAAAGAATAAGATGCTGAAATCGATCAAAGTCATTGGGTTCGATGCCGACGACACTCTTTGGATTAACGAGCCGTTTTTTCAGGAGGTTGAAAAAGAATTCTGCAAAATCATGAAACCGTATCTGGACGAAGCCGAAACGTCAAAAGAGTTGTTCATAACCGAAATGCAGAACCTGGAAATATACGGATACGGTGCCAAAGGCTTCATTTTATCAATGGTTGAAACAGCTCTCCGTGAAACCGATGGACGAATAACTCCTTCTGAAATCAGCCAAATCATCGAAACAGGGAGAACGCTGCTAACCATGCCTATTCAATTGCTCGATGGTACTGAAAATGTATTAAAAACACTTCAGGGAAAATACAAACTGATCCTTGCCACCAAAGGCGACCTGCTCGATCAGGAACGGAAACTGCAAAAATCGGGGCTGATCGGCTATTTTCACCACATCGAAATCATGAGCGACAAGCATGAGAACAATTATAAGAAGATGCTCTCCCATCTCGATATTCAACCTGGCGAATTTCTGATGGTTGGCAATTCAGTAAAATCTGATATTTTGCCCGTGATAAACATCGGAGCAAAAGCGATTCACGTTCCGTTTGAAGTTACATGGCAGCACGAAAATCACCATGATTCAGCAGAAAATGTTACCTTTATAACCGTCGCTGAAATTTCAGAAATTCTTGATTTATTATAAAACTCCGGAACGTGAACGAAAGGTGTTTTGGCACGAAATATGATTTAGCGGAAACGATAAAATACGAATAAGAACAAACAACTACACCATGAAATAGCCATGTGTGCAAAGCCCGCACCTATCGAAAATGTATAAATGACTATTCCATGAGGTTGAAAGTTTAATTGAAAATCTGGAGTCGATACAAAAATTGCAGTACCCAAAATTTAAAATTTATACGAATGAAAACCACCAACATTTGGATCATTTCGATCGCCCTGATACTGAGTTTTGCAATCAACGCATTGTTTATCGGACGGTCGCTTCAGCGTTTTAAAGCAGAAGACCGTAGCGTTAGCGTCAAAGGTTTTTCAGAACGGGAAGTAAAAGCTGATCTGGCCGTTTGGATCATTCAAACCAGGATGGCAAATAACGATCTGTTGGATGGCAGCAAGGCCATGGAGGCTGCACGAAGCAAAGTCGTTGCTTTTCTTCTCCAGAATCAGATTAAAGAGGAAGAAATAATTGTCGAAGGGATTAATGTGATGGACAAAAAAGCCCAGCAATACGATAATTATCAACAGGGAAATGCTTTCAGATACCTGATTACGCAAAACTTTCAGATCAGGAGCAACAATGTTGACCTGATACAAAAAGTAAGCAGAATGACCGGCGAACTGCTACAGGTTGGCGTTTTCCTTACCACCAGCGAATATGGCAATCCGCTTCAGTTCTATTTTACCAAGCTGAATGATATTAAGCCTGAAATGATTACCGAAGCCACTAAAAATGCCCGTCAGGCTGCTGAACAGTTTGCCAGTGAAAACAATTCGGAAATTGGACGTCTGAAAAAAGCGACGCAGGGTTTATTTACCATTGTTGACCGTACCGCATCGCTTTCGGGTGGCGAAGGTGGTTATGCTTCAGGAACCAACGATTTATTCAAAAAGATAAGGGTCGTAATTTCCGCTGAATACTCGATCGATTAGATTTTCACACTATCTCAACGTACAACTGTGCCGCTTCAACTTTGGTAACAACAATGTTCGTTCCCTTGTCAATCATTCCTGATACGGCCATCGCATCGTAGGTTTGGCCGTCAATATTAATTTTTCCTGAAGGACGCAATGTGGTGGCAGCAATACCTTTTTTGCCTTTCAACTGCATCAGTTCAGGATCGACGCCCAAATAACCAGATTCCTTGCTCATCACTTCGTGAAGTGAAAGGTGGGCAAAACGGCCGGTTTCAGCAGTAAACATTTTTCGGCTCAGGTAAATTGCCAAGGTAATTCCGCCAACGGTTCCCAGGAAAACGGTTCCAACTGCAACAAGTAGATCGTAAACTTTAACATTTTCAAATGAGAAATTTACATTCTTGACCAGGCTCAGTACCAATCCGCAAAAAGCAAGTGTAATTCCGGAAATACCTGTGATGCCAAAACCCGGAACGACAAATATTTCGAGCGCTATCAGAATTAAGCCGATGATGAACATGAGAATTTCCCAGTTGGCGGCCAAACCTTCGAGATAAAGCGGCGAAAAGTATAAAACGGCTGCCAAAACAGCGACTCCAAGCGGAAAACCAATGCCGGGCGCCTGCATCTCAAAATAAATACCGCCCAGAATCAGCATGATCAGAATTCCTGAGACAACAGGGTTGACCATGAAACCGATGAACAACTCCAGCTTGGTTGGTTTGTATTCAACAATGCGGGCAGTCTCCATCTTATTTAGCTTCAGCACTTCATTCACATTTTCACAAATCCCCTCACAATAGCCATTTTTCATGGCTTCAGAAGGCGTAAAAGTCAGTATTTTGCCCGAATCGATTACATTCGGAATGTAAATTCGTTCATCAACCATCGCTTCAGCAATCAGCGGATCGCGTTTCCAGCGGTAAGTGGTATCCTGACCGTTGATAATGGTGTCTTTCCCATGAGCTTCGGCTGTGGCACGCATCATCGAGCGCATGTACGACTGGTATTTATCAGGCATCTTTTCGCCCGTTTGATTCACCACCGTTGCGGCTCCAATTGAAGCGCCGCTATGCATGTAAATACGGTCGCAGGCCAATGAAATCAGAGCACCGGCCGATGCTGCATTGTTGTCAACGAAAACTACCACAGGTATTTTACTGTTCAGAATACGGGTGCGAATTGAATCGGCATCTACCACTGTCCCTCCGTAGGTATTCATGTGGATCAGGAACATATCGGCTTTCAAACTGTTGGCTTCGGCAAAGGCCTGTTTCGTTTGCCGCCAGATGGCCGGAGCAATGTTCTCCTTGATATTGAACTTGTAAACCAGTTTTTCGCTTGTAGGCTTTGAATCTTGAGCAAATCCACTAAAAATGCCGAAAAGCAAACTGGTAAGAAAAGCAAGTAGTGGTAATGATTTCATATGTCTATAATTTGTCTTTTAATTGCCATATGGAACTCGCCAACTAGTCATCCTCCAGTGTGAGTAAGTTTTACTCATGGCTCGTTCCATTTTAAAACTGTTTTCTTTAATATGATTTTTAATTTACCTTCTGCGGAACTTTATACAACCTTTCCAGATTATATCCGCGTTTCCTGGCTTTCTCCAACAGCATCTCGTAAACTTCAGGAGCCATCTGGGGAGTGCGGCATAAAATCCAAAAGTATTTATCCGTCGAACTGCCAATCATGACATACTGGTAATTTTCGTCCAGTTCGAGCACATTGTATTCGCCATAAAAGATCCAGAAAAACGACACTTTCAACTTACCGGGTTCCGACTTATCCGGAATTTTGGCCTTACCTTCTGCAACAGAAAGTTCTCCGTCCAGGGTGTTTTTATGACCCTGATTCAGTACTTTGATTTTTCCATCCTCACGCAGACTATAGGTGGCTGTAATTCCGACCATATTTTTCTCAAACGAATGAGGGAATCGGGCAATTTCGTACCAGGTTCCAAGGTAGCGATTCAAATCGAGTTCTTTAACTGTAGTTTTATCAATCATCTGGCTATTGGTATTGGTGCAACTTAGAGCAATGAATAAACTTAGAATCAACAACAATCGGATTTTTTGCATGGCGTTTTGTTTGTATATGTTCAAATTTACTTAATAAACAACTCGCCACACCTGAATGTTAAAAATAATCTTCAAACTTTGATCTTCTGTTCGTTATTCACGGGGTTGTAAGTCCATGTCTCAATGAATAAATACCAACACTTCTCAATCACAATTTTTTCTACCTTTACGGCTTGAAAAAAATCAAGACATGGAATTAAACTTACTCACAGCTATATCGCCCATTGATGGCCGTTACCGGTCGAAAGTTGAAAACCTTCAGCTTTATTTTTCGGAATATGCACTTATCAAATACCGGGTTCTGGTTGAAGTGGAATATTTTATCGCTTTGTGCGAACTGCCGTTGCCGCAACTGGCAGCTTTCGATAAAAACCAGTTTGGTTCGCTTCGGCAAATAGTCGCTGACTTTTCGGTTGAAGATGCACAACGCATTAAAGACATTGAAAAAGTAACCAACCACGATGTGAAAGCCGTAGAGTATTTTCTGAAAGAAGAATTCGACAAGCTGAACATACAGGCTTTTAAGGAGTTTATCCACTTCGGACTGACTTCGCAGGACATCAACAATACCGCGGTTCCAAAATCGATTCACGATGCACTGGACAACGAGTATTTTCCGGCAATTAACGACTTGGTTGACAAACTGGATGAACTGGCTGAAGAATGGAAGAACATCCCGATGCTGGCCAAAACACACGGGCAACCTGCCTCGCCAACTAATCTGGGTAAAGAAATCCGCGTGTTTTCCGAACGTCTTAAAATACAATTGGAACAACTGAAAGATATTAGTTGCGATGCTAAATTTGGTGGTGCAACCGGTAATTTTAATGCCCACCACATTGCCTATCCTGAAATCAGCTGGAAAGCATTCGGCAACCATTTCCTGAAGAAACATCTGGGGCTTGAACGCGCTCAGTACACCACGCAGATTGCCAATTACGATAATCATGCGGCCATTTTCGATGCCATGAAACGGGTCAACAACATCATCATGGATTTGAACCGCGATATGTGGATGTATGTTTCGATGGAATATTTCAAGCAAAAAATCAAAGCTGGAGAGGTTGGTTCTTCAGCCATGCCGCATAAAGTGAACCCGATTGATTTTGAAAATTCGGAAGGAAATATTGGTTTAGCCAATGCTTTGTTTGAGCATTTGGCAGCTAAACTACCCGTTTCGCGCCTGCAACGCGACCTCACCGATTCAACCGTTTTGAGGAACATCGGGGTGCCCTTTGCACACACGTTGATCTCGGTCAATTCGACCATGCGTGGACTAAACAAGTTGCTTCTGAATCCTGAAGCCATCAATGCCGATCTGGAAAGAAACTGGCCGGTTGTGGCTGAAGCCATTCAAACCATCTTGCGACGCGAGGGTTATCCGAATCCATACGAAGCCCTTCGCAATCTAACCCGCGTCAACCGGAAGATTGATCAGGAGGCGATTCATGAATTCATCGATTCGCTCGAAATTACCGATTCGCTTAAATCTGAATTGAAAAAGATCACTCCGCAGAATTATACCGGAATTTTCTAGTTTCACAATAACTATTTGCAATTTAAAGTTTTACATACAGTTACATCTACGGATCATTTTACCATTCAATGAAGGAATTTTTCAAGATTTTAATTCGGTTTGTTCCGCCTTACAAGAAACGGTTAATCCTCAATTTTTTATTCAACCTGCTTTCAGCTTTGTTTACAGTTTTCTCTGTGGCCATGCTGATTCCAATTCTTGAAATCTTATTCGGGCTTTCAGAAGACATCAAGGAATTAGTGCCTTGGGCAATGAATTTAGGTGCAATTAAACACAATGCTTACTATTATATTGGAGCTTTTAAAAGTGCTCATGGCGCAGGACTGACCCTTTTGTTTGTAGGACTTTTCGTCGTTATGGCCACTTTACTCAAAGTGGGATTTTACTATTTAGGTGCATACGAAGCGGTATATATTCGGAATGGTGTTGTAAAGGATATCCGTGAACAGATCTATAGCAAAATTTTGAAACTGGCTTTGCCATTCTTTTCTGAAGAACGCAAAGGCGACATTATTTCACGAATTACAGGCGATGTTACTGAAGTCGAAAACTCCATTATGTCGTCATTGGATATGTTTCTGAAAAATCCGATCATTATTTTAGTTTTGCTTGGTTCAATGCTGATCATGAGTCCAACGATGACTCTTTTTATTTTATTGGTTTTACCTGTAGCTGGTTTTATCATTGGGAAAGTCGGAAAATCACTAAAAAAAGTTTCACGCGAAGGTCAGGATAAAATGGGCATAATTTTAACCGTTATTGAAGAAACTCTTGGTGGGCTTCGCATCATCAAAGCATTCAATGCCGAAGAAAAAATGGATGCCCGTTTTAATGAGGAATTGCACGACTACCGCAGAATAATGAACCGGTTGATGCGCCGGCGGGAGTTGGCTCACCCACTCAGCGAACTTTTGGGAACAATTGTAATTATTATTGTGGTTTGGTTTGGCGGAACCTTGATTTTAAGCAAAAAAGGTGAACTGTCGGGGCCTGAATTTATAGCCTACATTGCCATCTTCTATCAAATTATCAATCCGGCAAAAGCTTTTACAACTGCACTTTACAGCATTCAGAAAGGCTTGGCTTCGATGGATCGAATTGATAAAATACTTTTAGCTGATGTGACCATTCCGGAAGCTATAAACGCACAATCAGTAAGCACGATGAACGATTCGATTGAATACCGGAATGTGACTTTTGCTTACGACGAAAAGAAGGTTTTAAACAACGTATCGCTTGAAATTAAAAAGGGAAAAACCATCGCGTTGGTTGGTCAATCCGGAAGTGGAAAAACAACTTTTGTTGATTTATTGCCACGTTTTTACGATGTGCTTGGTGGCCAGATCCTGATTGATGGTGTTGATATCCGTGACCTGAAATTGCATGATTTACGCGACCTGATGGGTAATGTGAATCAGGATGCCATTTTGTTTAACGATACCATTTTTAACAATATCGCCTTTGGCGTTGAAAATACCTCAATGCCTGAAGTAATTGCAGCCGCAAAAGTAGCGAATGCACATAGTTTTATTATTGAAACTGAACACGGCTACGATACCATGATTGGGGACCGGGGTAGCAAACTTTCAGGCGGACAGCGCCAGCGCCTTAGCATTGCCCGTGCTATCCTGAAAAACCCACCAATCTTGATCCTTGACGAAGCCACATCAGCTTTGGATACCGAATCAGAACGTCTGGTTCAGGATGCCCTTGAAAACCTGATGAAAAACCGCACTTCCATTGTGATCGCACACCGTTTATCAACGGTTCGCAATGCCGACCTGATTTGCGTATTCCATGCAGGCAAAATCGTTGAGCGTGGAACCCATGACGAATTAATCGCTTTGGATGGCCGCTACAAGAAGTTGCATAGCATGCAGATGTTTTAAAATTCAGGAGAAAGGAAAGTGAAAAATGGGAAAGACTCTGGTCGGTCCATTTCCCATTTGTATGGCATCATTCAAAAAAAGTAAAATCATTTTCAATATTTTATTACATTTACCGCGACTGAAAAATCATTGGTTGATTAGGACTGGCGCGGTTTTTAGATAGATTTACTGTTTAGTTTTCTTTTCTGAATCACTCAATCTGAAATCTTCTGTTTTGTTCTTATCCCATAACTGATTTTTTAATGGTGAAAATTGAGTAGTAGGCCTGTATTCAGGCATTAAAATGAGTATAAACAAACAATTAATTTTTGCTTAATGAGAAAATGGCGTATTGAAGACTCTGCTGAACTCTACAACATCAATGGTTGGGGAATCAACTTTTTTTCCATCAACGAAAAAGGTCATGTAACTGTAACTCCAAAGAAAAACGGAATACAGGTTGACCTGCATGATTTGGTTGAAGAACTTCAGCTTCGGGACGTTTCAGCACCAATGTTGCTTCGTTTCCCCGACATTCTGGACAACCGGATTGAAAAAATGGCGAGTTGTTTTAAAACGGCTGCCGAAGAGTACGAATACAAAGCCCAAAACTTTATTATATACCCGATCAAGGTAAATCAAATGCGTCCGGTCGTTGAAGAAATTGTTGGCCACGGCAAGAAATTCAACATTGGACTGGAAGCTGGTTCTAAGCCTGAATTACATGCGGTAATTGCCATTAATACCGATAATGACTCGTTGATTATTTGCAACGGCTACAAAGACGAAGATTACATCGAATTGGCATTGCTTGCCCAGAAAATGGGAAGACGCATTTATTTGGTGGTTGAGAAGTTGAATGAATTGAAGTTGATTATTAAAGTTGCGAATCGTCTCAAAGTTAAGCCTAACCTTGGTATTCGCATAAAACTTGCCAGTTCCGGAAGTGGCAAATGGGAAGACTCTGGCGGCGATGCCAGTAAGTTTGGATTAACTTCAAGTGAGTTGCTCGAAGCCCTTGATATTCTGGATAAAAAAGAAATGAAAGATTGCCTGAAATTGGTGCATTTTCATATCGGAAGTCAGGTTACTAAGATACGCCGGATCAAAATCGCCATGCGCGAAGCTTCGCAATTTTATGTGCAGCTATACCTGAAAGGATTCAACGTAGAATTTGTTGATATTGGTGGCGGATTAGGTGTTGATTACGACGGAACCCGCTCATCGAGCAGCGAAAGTAGCGTGAATTACAGCATTCAGGAATACGTGAACGATGCCATTTCAACGGTGGTTGATGCTGCTGACAAGAATAATATTCCGCACCCCAATATTATTACAGAATCGGGACGTTCATTAACAGCCCATCATTCGGTTCTTATTTTCGAGGTTCTGGAAACCGCAACGCTGCCAACCATGAGCGAAGAGGAAGATCCAAAAGAAGATGACCACGAATTGGTACTCGAATTGTTTTCGTTGTGGGAACAAATCAACCAGCCCCGGATGCTCGAAACCTGGCACGATGCCCAGCAAATCCGCGAAGAAGCGCTCGATTTGTTCAGTCTCGGAATGCTCGACCTGAAAACCCGCGCACAGATCGAACGTTTGTTCTGGTCGATTGCCAAGGAAATTCATCAGATGACGAGCGAATTGAAGCACATTCCGGAAGAACTGCTTTATTTACCAAAGTTATTGTCTGATAAATATTTCTGCAACTTTTCGCTATTCCAGTCATTGCCGGATTCTTGGGCTATCGACCAGATTTTCCCGATCATTCCGATTCAGCGATTGGATGAAAAACCCGACCGTTCAGCAACTATTCAGGATATTACCTGCGATTCGGACGGAAAGATCGACAACTTTATCTCAACCCGTAATTTCTCTTATTACCTTCCGGTTCACACGGTGAAAGCTAAAGAACCTTATTATTTCGGCGTATTTCTGGTTGGCGCTTACCAGGAAATATTGGGCGATTTGCACAACTTGTTCGGCGACACCAATGCGGTACACATTTCGGTAAACGACAAAGGTTACAGTGTTGACCAAATCATTGATGGTGAGACTGTTGCTGAAGTTCTTGACTATGTTCAGTATAACTCAAAAAAATTGGTCCGCACCGTTGAAACCTGGGTAACTACATCTGTCAAATCAGGAATTATCACAGCCGAAGAAGGGAAAGAATTTTTATCCAATTACCGCTCTGGGCTGTACGGATATACTTATCTGGAATAAGATACAAGGAACATCATACCAGAAGAGGCTGAGCTCGTTTGAGACAGCCTCTTTTCGATTAAATTTTGGACCATCTATTTTTCCTGAAACCGCACTTGATAATTGGCATCGAACCTGAAAATTCCAGGTGTTTTGGTAGTTCCTTCAGCGCTGGTAAACGGTCGGGTTTGCCCTTTCAAAACCAGTTGGCTGACATGGCTTTCAGTAATTTTTTTGCCCTGAATTTCAAACGGAATACGCAGTTTACAGCCACCCCTGAAATTGCTACAACCCCAGGCGGTGCTTCCTTTTACGATTTCGCCAATTTTGCATGACGGACAAATTAATTTTTCAGGTTCAGCAGCGGTAAAATTAATTTTGAAGTCGGAAGTCAATTCCAGAAAGCCATCCACCGAATCGCCATCTTTCTTGAATCCTTTGATTAGCGCGGTCTTTCCTTTTTCGGCCAACCGTTTGATTTGCGCATCGGTCAATTTTTTCCCCATAAATTCGAATGGAATCACAAACCGGCAACCGTCTTTCCAGTCAGAACAGCCCCACGCATTTTTGCCTTTTTTCAATGTTCCTTTTTTGCAGGCCGGACAAGTGGTTTCCGATAGCTCAGCAGGCGCAGCTTTTTCTTTTTTCTCTGGAACGGCGGGTTCATCTGGAATCAGGGCAATCTCTTTTCGTGGTGAGTGTTTCACCTGATCGACCACCTCAGTTACCATTTGTTTCATCTCGTTCATGAACAGAGTCACCTCGTACTGGCCCAATTCAATCATCCGAAGCTTTTTCTCCCATTGACCGGTAAGTTCAGCCGATTTCAGCAGTTCATTTTCAATGCTGTCGATCAGGTCTATGCCTGTTTGGGTGGCAACCAACCGTTTACCTTCTTTTTTTACATATTTTCGCCGGAACAGCGTTTCGATGATGTTGGCGCGGGTTGAAGGCCGCCCGATTCCATTTTCCTTCATCAACTCGCGCAATTCTTCGTCGTCAACTGTTTTCCCGGCAGTTTCCATTGCCCGGAGCAGCGTGGCTTCTGTCAGGTACTTTGGTGGCTGGGTTTGTTTTTCGAGCAGCCCTGGTTCGTGAGGTCCATGTTCGCCGGTCACAAAAATTGGCAAAATATTTTCATCGTTTTGAACCGGATTTTTATCGTTCAT
>Ga0183100_1000931_pt1 | contig 17341 bp, 15 predicted proteins | sample Biomet2_FD_127789 | JGI IMG/M metagenome (GOLD analysis project Ga0183100, IMG submission 127789) | Microbial communities from bioreactor (seeded with anoxic lake sediment) at LBNL, California, USA - Biofuel metagenome 2 | ecosystem: Engineered > Bioreactor > Anaerobic > Unclassified ...
CGCTGTTCTGATCTGTTCGTTCCGCTGCCCGACTATGAGAAGTCAGCGGCTTGCAAGCTATCGCTTGAAATTTTTGGGCACACCATTGACGAGAACTACTCCAGACGTGCGGGCGCGGCGCGCCCCTGAATCTTAAATAGGGGTCTTGGAGCGCATGACGAGCTTCTGCGCGCCCAGGGTGCCCAGCTTTTCCTTCAGGCTGCGGGTGTCGGTGGGGGTGCCTTGAAAAAACACCACCACGCGGTACCAGGTTTTGCCATTGGTTGTGCCGGTTTCGATGTCGCCCTTGATGCCCATTCCCTTGACGCGCTTGAGATAGGCCTTGGCCGCCTCCGCATCGGGGAAAGTGGCCACCTGATACGCGTAGTCGTACCGCTGCGTGTCGGGGTCGGGCTTTTGCTCGGCGGTTTTTTTGTCCTTCTTGTCGACGGCCTTCTGCTCGGCTGCTTTCTTGTCGGCCAGTTGGGCGGCCTTCTTGTCGTCGCGGGCGCGTTCGTCCTTTTTCGCCTCGCCCTTGGTCTGGGCATTCTTGGCCTCGGGCTTGGCTTCAGGCTTCGTTTCGGGCTTGGCGTCAGTCGCCGCGTCGGCCTTGGCGTCGTTTTTGGCGTCCATGCCGCGGGTGGGGGCGGCCGGGCGTTTGCCCAGCTGTTCGGGATAGCCCAGGTCCTCGGCCTTCAGCACCTCCGACGCGGCCGGGCGGGACATGGGCTCCTTGGGCATCATGTCGGCCACCACGGGCACGGCGGTCTCGGGCCGGTGGCCCCGGCCCACCAGCACGCCGAGGATGAAGAACAGCGTCAGCGCCAGGGCCATGGCGGTAAGCAGCACGGCCATGCCGCCAAAGCTCAGGTTGAAGGAGTACAGCCTGGAGGCGTTGGGGTCCTTGATGCGGATCGGCGCGTTCATCTCGCTGGAGCTCCTTGGAAGGTCATCTTGGCTCAGGCGTCCGTCGCGACGTGGTCATCGGCGCGGGCGTTCCCCGCTGCATCCGGCGCCTCGGGCGCCTCGGGCGCCTGGTCCATGCGCTCCGGTGCGGCGACGCCCAGCAGGTCGAGTCCCGCGGCCAACGTTGTGGCCACGCAGGAGAGCAGCAGCAGGCGCGCGCTGGCCACGTCCGCCCCGGCGGAAAGCACATGGTGCTGCGTATAGTATTTGTGCAAGCCCGCGGCAAGCTCGGAGAGGTAATGGCTGACCACATGGGGGGCCAGGGCCTGGGCCGCGCCCGCCACAACATCGGGAAAACGCTCCATCATGCGGCAAAGCTCCAGGTCCTCGGGGGTGTCGAGCCCGGCCAGGCCAGCCACGGCCGGAGCCGCGGGAACGATGCCCGCCGCGCGCGCCTTGGCCAGCATGGAGTGCACGCGGGCGTGGGCGTACTGCACGTAGTACACGGGGTTGTCCATGCTCTTCTTGCGCACCAGCTCCAGGTCGAATTCCAGCGGGGAATCGCTCTTGCGCGAAAGGAACAGGAAGCGCGCGGCGTCGGCCCCGACGTAAGCCACGACATCGGCCAGCGTCTCGAATTTTCCCGCGCGGGTGCTCATGGCGACCTGTTCGCCGTCCTTGAGCAGGCTGACGAGCTGCACCAAAATGACCGTGAGCGCCCCCTGCCTGCCAAGGGCCGTCACCGCGCCCTGCATGCGCGGCACGTAGCCGTGGTGGTCCGCACCCCATATGTCGATGACGCGGTCGAAGCCGCGTTTGAACTTGTCGTGGTGGTAGGCGATGTCCGAGGCGAAGTAGGTGAGCTCGCCGGTGGACTTGCGCAGCACGCGGTCCTTGTCGTCGCCGAACTGGGTGGTGCGGAACCACAGCGCCCCGTTCTCCTCGAAGGTGAGGCCGCGCGCGGCCAGATCGGCGAAGGTTTCCTCGATGCGCCCGGCGTCAACCAGGCTTTTTTCGGAGAACCACACGTCGTGCCCAACGCGAAAGTCGCGCAGGTCCTGCTTGATGCCGGCGAGGATTTCGTCCACGGCCTCGTGAAAGCAGATGTCGATTGCCTGCTTTTCCGGCAGGTTGAGAATGTCTGGATTCTCTCTATGCACACGGGCGGCAATGTCCTTGATGTAGTCGCCACGGTAGAAATCTTCAAGATCGGGAATTTCCTGTCCGTCCAACTGGCGCAGGCGCAGCCACACCGAATCGCCCAGGATGCGCATCTGGCGTCCCGCGTCGTTGATGTAGTACTCGCAGGAAACGTCGTGCCCGGTCTTTTTGAGCAGGCGGGCGATGCTGTCGCCCAGGGCCGCGCCCCGGCCGTGGCCGATGTGCAGCGGGCCCGTGGGGTTGGCGGAGACATACTCCACCTGCACGCGTTCGCCACCGCCCGGGTTGGATGCGCCGTAGCCAGCCCCAGCGTCCGTCACGTCGGTCAGAATGCCGCGCCAGAAGTCCGGGGCGAAGGAGACGTTCAAAAAACCCGGCCCGGCCACCTCGATCTTGGCGAACTGTCCGGCCTCGTCATGCCCGCGCAGATCCTCGGCCAGCGCCTCGGCCACGTCGCGCGGCTTTTTCTTGGCCGCGCCGGCCAGCAGCATGGCGACATTGGCGGAATAATCGCCGAACTTGCGCTCGCGCGGGGGTTCGATGATGGTCTTTTCCGGCCAGGGCAAATCCATGCGGGAGAGCCCTGCGCGCAGGGCATCCTCGAAATATTGCTTTGCTTTCATGCGTTCCCCTTCAAAATAACTGCGTCTGCCTAGCAGATTTCACGCCAGGAGCAAAGCCCCGGCCCCGGGGGAGCCCCGCGGGAGATGAGGCGCCCGCTCCACGTGTTGCGATTCCGTGCGTTCCGCTTTCCCTCATCCGGCGCAAATGGCCAGGTCCGGTTCGTCCCAAAAGCGCACGCGCAAGCCCAGCGCCGCATAGTCCGCCGCAAGGGCGCCCTTTTGCCCCAACGCCTCGCCCTGCAACCGGCGCGGAACCAGCAGCAGGCCCGCTTGAGCGGCCGCGCCGGACGCCGCCTCCCGGTCCCGCTCCCCAAGCGCCCGGCGCACGCGCAGCAGCAAAGCCCGCGCCCGCGCCATCTGCCCCAGAGCCGGATGCCTGGGCCCGGCGAGAACCGTCAGCCCCTCCTGCTCCGCCAGCCCGATGCGCCCCACGCGCACGCCAGCCGCCCACAGGGTGAGCAGCGCCGCCGCCAGCTCGTCCACAGCCGCCGCCAACGGCCAGGGCGCATAGCCTCCGGCGCGCCAAACGTCCGCCAGGGGCGTGCCCTCCAGAACCAGGCAAGGGTAGAGGCGCGCCAGCTCCGGGGCAAGCGCCGCCGTTTGGGCGCTGTCCGCGCGGAAGGCGGCGGCCGTTTGGCCCGGCATGCCCGGCATGAGCTGCACGCCAAGGGACAGCCCGGCCTCGCGCACGGCCTCGCAACCGCGACGCGCCTGCGCGCCCGTGTAGCCCCGGCGCGAGGCGGCCAGCGCCCCGTCGTCGAAGCTTTGCACGCCCAGCTCCACCAGCGAAAGGCCGAGGGTCCGCAACTCCGCCAATTGCGGCACGAAAACCGCGTCGGGCCTGGTGGAGCAGCGCACGCGGGAAAGTCGCCCGGCCGAGAGGTGCGGCTGCGCCAGCTCCAGAAAGCGTTGCGGCCAGGGCGCGGGCAGGGCGGTGAAGGTGCCTCCGTAAAACGCCAGCTCCGGCGAAGCCTGCGCCGATGCAGCTCTTTGCGGCGCGCTGGAGTTCGCCTCCAGCCCGGACAGGGAGGCAAGGCGCTCCTGCAGGCGCTCATAAATGCTGGCGAGCGGCTCGGGCGCTTGCCCGGTTTGCGCGGGCTGGTTGCAGAAGATGCAGCGTTCCGGGCAGCCCGCGTAGGGCAGAAACACCGGCAGCACCTGCCCGGCCTTGCCGCCGCGCGGCGGCTCCGGGTGGGGAAAGCGGAAGGGGATGCCGACAGGTTCCGGCGGCGGGACGCCGCGTTGGGGCTTCACGACGGGCCTCAGGCGACGGGGGCGGCCGTGTCCGAGAGCAGCCGTCCGTCGGCGATTTTGATGATGCGCCCGGCCTTGGCCGCAACGCCCTCGTCGTGGGTCACCAGCACGATGCTGGTGCCGGTGGCGTTCACCTCCGCGAACAGCCGCATGATCTCCGCGCTTGTGGCGCTGTCCAGCTGTCCGGTGGGTTCGTCGGCCAGAATAAGCCGCGGGCGGTTGAGCAGGGCCCGGGCCATGGCCACGCGCTGCTGCTGCCCGCCGGAAAGGTTGGCGGGCTTGAAGTCCACGCGGTCGCCCAGGCCCACCTGCCCCAGCAGGGACAACGCCCGGGCGCGCAGCTGGGCCTGGGGAAGCTCGGTGTACAAGCCGGGCAGCAGCACGTTCTCCAGCGCCGTGGCGTAGGGCACCAGGTAGAAGCTTTGGAACACGAAGCCGAGGCTTGTGCCGCGCAGGGCCGAAAGCTCCTCGTCGGACAGGCCGGACACGTCGCGCCCAAGCAGCCGGTATGTGCCGCTGGTGGGTGAGTCGAGCAGGCCCATGAGGTGCAGCAGCGTGCTCTTGCCCGAGCCGGACGTGCCCTGCAAGGCCACGAACTCTCCAGCGCGGATGGTCAGGTCGATGCCCGCGAGCACCTCCACGCCGCCGCCTTCAGCTCCTCCGCCAGCGAGTTCAGAAGGGCGCGCCGCCCCCCCCCTGCCGAACAGCCGCGAAAACAGGCCGGGCCGGGCCTCCGGCGCGAGAATTTGCCGGTACACCTTGCGGATGCCGGACAGCTCGACCACGGGCTCGCCAGCGTGGTCGGAGGCGGCCGGGCGCGGGACGCTTTGCGCCGCGGGCGTCACGAGCCTTTCTTCCCGGTCGCGCCGGAGGTGTTGGCGGGCTTGGGCGCGGGCTTCTCCTCGGCCTTTTTGGTTTCCGCTGGCTTCTCCTCGCCGCCCAGCACCACCTGCGTCGCCACTTCCTCGCCCTCGGCCAGGCCTTCAAGCACCTCGCTGCGCTCCAGGCCGGGCAGACCAAGCTTGGGCTCCACGCGGCGCACGCCCTCGGGCGCGGCCTTGTCAGCCACGAAGACGGTCTGCCGCCCGGACACCCACTTGAGGGCCTGATTGGGCACGGTGAGCACGCCTTGGCGCGTGTCCACCACGATGCTGCATTGGGTCGTCATCTCCGGCCGCAGGAACATGGCCTCGGCGCGGTCCACGGTGACGAGGGCCTTGTAGTACACGATGTTGTCGCGAATCTCCGGGTCCGGGTACACGCGGTCCACAGCGCCCTTGAACATGCGGCCCGGCTGGGAATCCACGCGGAACTCCACAGGCAGGCCCTGCTTCACCCGGCCCACGTCGGTCTCATCCACGTAGATCCACATCTCCAGGCGCGTGGGGTCGAGCACGGTGACGAGATTGGCCACCTGCAAGCCCGCGACCACGGTTTCGCCCTCCTGAGCCGTCACCTGCGAGACCACGCCGTCGATGGGGCTGAAAATTTTGGTGTAGGAGATGCGCACGTCGAGGGTGGCCAGCGCGGCGCGGGCGGCGTCGGCGTCGGCCCGGGCCACGCGGTAGTTCTGCACGGCCTCGTCCAGCGTGCTTTGCGCCTCCAACTGCTGGCGCACAAGGGACTGGTGCCGGGGCAGGTTCACGGACTCGTACCCGGCCTTGGCCTCGGCGAGCTTGAGCCGGGCCGCGGCCTCGGCGCGCTGGGCCCGCAGTTCGCGGGCGTCTATCTCGGCCACCACCTGGCCTTTTTTCACCTGGTCGCCCACGCGCACGTACACGCGGGAAATGGCCCCGGTGGCCTGCGCGCCGATTTTGACGCTGGCGCCCACCTGGGCCTTGATGATGCCCGTGGCTTCCAGCACGCGCCGCACCTCGCCCCGCTCCACGCGGGCGGTGGCGAGAATCTTCGTCTGCTTGGCGGTTCGGCTTTTCTGCGCGTACCAATAGGCCCCGCCCGCCGCAACGACGAGAACAAGCGAGAGCAGCAGGATTTTCTTGCGCGTCATGGGTGTTCAGCCGCATCCTTTGGGTTGCAAATGGCAGGAAGGGAATCCGCCCGGGCGCGGGTCCACCGGACGCCCGCGCCTTTCGCACTCCTCTATAGGCGGAAAGGCCGCCACCGCACAAGCGGGGACCGTCACTGCACCTGGGTGGTGACCTTGAGCCCGTGCTTTTCGATTTTGGCGATGAGCGTGGGCCGCGAGAGGCCCAGCAACTTGGCCGCGCGCGTGCGGTTGCCGCCGGTGAGTTCCAAGGCCTCGGCGATGGTGCTCTTGGCCACGGCGTCCAGCACATGCTCGTAGGCGGCGTTGCCCGCCTCGTCCATGAGCGCCCGGCGAATGAAGGCACGCAGGGTGTCGTCGGCCTGCGAAGGCTCTTGCCCGCGCTGGCTGGGGCTGCGCTGCGCGCCTATGGCCTGGCGCATCTCCTCCACGCCGATGGGGCACCCGCGTGAGAAGATGAGCGCCTTCTTGAGCACGTTGCCCAACTCGCGCACGTTGCCCGGCCAGGAATGGGCGGAGAGCTGGTCCAGGGCCTCCGGCGTCAGGCCGGGGTTCTGCATGTCCATCTCCCGCGCCAGCCGGGCCAAAAAGTGCGAGGCCAGACGCGGCACGTCGCCCTCCCGCTCGCGCAGGGGCGGCAGGCTTATGGTGACGACTTTGAGGCGGTAGTAGAGGTCCTCGCGCAGGCGGCCCTCGGCCACGGCGGCCTCCATGTCGCGGTTGGTGGCGGCGAGAATGCGCACGTCCACCGGAATGGTCTCCCGTCCGCCCAGGCGCTCTATCTGCCGCTCCTGCAGCAGCCGCAAAAGCTTGGCCTGCACGGAAAGCGGCATGTCGCCGATTTCGTCGAGGAACACCGTGCCGCGCTGGGCTTGCTCGATCTTGCCCACGCGGCGGCTGCCCGCGCCCGTGAACGCGCCCTTCTCATAGCCGAAAAGTTCGCTCTCCAGCAGGGTTTCGGGGATGGCCACGCAGTTGATGATCACGAAGGGCTTGTCCGCCCGTTCGCTGTGCTGCCACAGGGCGCGCGCCACAAGCTCCTTGCCCGTGCCGGACTCGCCCCGGATGAGCACCAGGGCGTCGGTGGGGGCCGCGCGGCCAATGGATTTAAAGACCTCCTGCATGGCGCGGCTTTGGCCCACCAGGGCATCGCTGTCGTCCCCGCCGGTGCCGTCGTCCGGGGCTATGGCCACCCGCGCGCGGTTCAGCCGTCCCGCCGTCAGCCCCTGGGCGATGAGCCGCAGCACGTCGGGAATGTCGAAGGGCTTGAGGATGTAGTCGAAGGCCCCGAGTTTGGTGGCCTCGATGGCGGTTTCCGTGCCGCCGTAGGCGGTCATGATGACCACCGGCAGCCCCGGGCAGGCCGCGCGCATTTGCTGCATGGCCTGTATGCCGGTTATGCCGGGCATGCGCACGTCCATGATGACGAGATCCGGCGGGGCGGTTTTGACCGCCTCAACGCCGGTTTCGCCGGAGCAGGCCGCGCGCACCTCAAAGCCTTCGCCCTCTAGAATTTTGCCAAAGCTTTGGCGCAGCTGGGCGTCGTCGTCCACGATCAGGATCTGAGCCATACGTTCTCCCGAACGGGCAGCACAAGCACGAAGCTGGCCCCTTGCCCGCGCTCCGCGGGGCGGATGTGGATGTAGCCGCCGTGCTCCTCCATGATGCGTTTGGCGATGGCGAGGCCAAGCCCCGTGCCTTCCTCCTTGGTGCTGAAGAAGGGCAGGAACACCCGGTCGGCCACGTCTTGCGGAATGCCCGGACCGGAGTCGGTGAGGCGCAGTATGGCCACCCGGCCCAGCGGGTCCATGAAGCCGCTCTCCTCGGCGATTTCGATGCGACCGTTCTCGCCCATGGCGTCGCAGGCGTTCAGGATGAGGTTCACCAGGACCTCCTTGAGCTGCTCGGGGTCGGCCTCGACTGTGGGCAGGGGCTGCTCGCGCACAAGGCGCACGTCCACGCCGTAAGTCTCCAGCCGGTGCTTCAGCAGCACCAGCGTCATGTCCACGATATCCGAGGGGCTGATGAGTTGCAGCTTGGGCTTGGGCGGACGCGAGAACTCCAGGAAGTTGCGCACGATGGTGTCCAGGTGGCGTATCTCCTCGCTGATGACCTCGAAGTCCTCCCGTTGCGCGGGCGAGAGGTCCAGGCCGCGCTCCAGCGAGAACAGGCGCATTTTGACGCTCGTGAGCGGGTTGCGCACGCTGTGGGCCACGCCTGCGGCCAGTTGCCCCACAAGGGCCAGCTTTTCCGCCTGCACCAAATGCTCGCGCGATTCCTTGAGCAGGGTCTGGGTTTCGTCCACGTCGCGCAGAAGGCCCGCCACCAGCTCGCCCACGGCGCGCACCTCATCGGATTCGCCGGCGGACGGGGTCTTGTCGACCGTGGCGCCGCCCTCCCCGTGGCCCGCGTGCGGACCGGAAAGTTGGCCGGAAGGCTGCCCATTCTCGTGCTGCTGGTTGGAGTTGTTGATGGCCGCGCCCAGCGCCAGCCTGCGGATGGGGCCCAGCACCTGCCGCAACAGCACCCAGCCCAGCAGCAGCCCCAGCACCGCCCCCGCCGGTATGACGAACAGTGAGGCCGTGGTGGCCGTGCGCGCCAGCGAACGCATGGCCGAAACGCCTAGATCCGCGTCGCGCGTGTGCAGGTCGAACAGTTCGCGGGCGGCCTCTTGCGCGGCCTGCCTGTGCCGGGCGGCTTCCGCGGCCAGTCGCGCGCCCTCGCCCAGTCGGCTTTCGACAAGGCTGTTCAGCGTCTTCGCCTGATCGGAGAAGCCCTCGTCAATGAGCGAAATAGCTTCCCGTCCGGCCTCCAGCGGCTCCGAGGCGCGCAGCTGCAGCAATGCGACTCCGATGGACGACTCGCGCTGCTTGAAATCCTTGTAGCGCGCCGGGTCCTGCCGGGCGGCGAGGGCATCGGCCTCCAGGCCGGAGAGCTGCTCCGAGATGGACAGCGCGCTGACCTGCTGGCGCAGGTTCACCTGCCGCAGAATGTCCGTGGCGTACAAATAGTGCTGAGCCAGCCAGTAGGTGGCCGTGGCCCCGGCGCAGGCGCAGATGGTGAGCCCCGCCAAAAGCGCGAACACCCGTCCGCGCAGCGAGGGCTGCACGCTCATTGCCAACCTTTTCAGCGCCGTGCTCATCCTTGCCGCCTCCCTTTTCCCAGCATAGCCCATGCTGGAGCGCTTGTCAGCCGCGCGTCCCGTGCTGCCCGCCTGTCAACATCTGTCAACCCGCCTGGCGCGTCCTTTTTGCGGCCAGATTGCGGGCAATTTCATCCGCCCGCAATGCCCATGCTATACTCCCCGGCCATGAAGCACCACACGCCCGATCTCACCCGCATAGGCTACAAGGCTCCGCCCACCATCGCCCGGTTCATGGCCTCGCGCGCGCTGTTCCGCGGCGTCATGGGACCAGTTGGCTCCGGAAAATCCTCGGCCTGCTCCGTGGAGATAATGGCCAAGGCGCTGGCCCAGGCCCCGGACGCAAACGGCCTGCGCCGCAGCCGCTTCGCCGTGGTGCGCAACACCTACCGCGAGCTCAAGGACACCACCCTGCGCACTTGGCTTTCCTGGTTCCCCGAGGACGCCTTCGGCTCCTTCGGCCACTCGGACATGACCCACCGCCTGCGACTGCCCCTGCCCGACGGCACCGACGTGGAGGCCGACGTGCTCTTCCGCGCGCTGGACCGCCCGCAGGACGCCCGCAAGCTGCTCTCCCTGGAGCTTACAGGGGCCTGGGTGAACGAGGCGCGCGAGCTGCCCCTGTCATTGGTCGAAGCCCTGGGCGACCGCGTGGAGCGCTTTCCTTCCGGGCGCGAGGGCGGCTGCTCCTGGGCCGGGGTCATCCTCGACACCAACCCCCCGGACACCGACCACTGGTGGCACCGCCTGGCCGAGGAGCAAAAGCCCGCGGGATGGGAGTTCTTCGCCCAGCCCGGAGGTTTGCTGGAGCAGCACGGCGTCTTTGTTCCCAACCCGGCTGCCGAGAACCTGGACCACCTGCCCCCAGGCTTTTACAAGCGGCGCATGGCCGGCAAAAGCGCCCGCCATGTGCGCGTGTACTATTGCGGCCGTTACGGCTTCGTGCAGGACGGCCTGCCCGTGTACCCGGAGTTCGACGAAAACCGGCACGTCGCCAAAGCTGAGCTCAATCCCGCGCCCGGCCTGCCACTCTTTGTCGGCCTCGACTTCGGCCTCACCCCGGCGGCGGCGCTCGCCCAGCGCCTGCCGGACGGGCGCTGGCTGCTCCTCGACGAGCTGGTGTCCCAGAGCATGGGCATGCTGCGCTTTGCCGGGTTGTTGGGGGAGCTGCTGCGCGGCCGCTACCAGGGCCTGGCCCCGCAAATATGGGGCGACCCCGCCGGAGCCGCCCGCGCCCAAACCGACGAGCGCACTCCCTACGACATTCTGCGCGCCAGCGGCCTGCCCGCCCGGCCCGTGCACACCAACGACCCCCTCCTGCGGCGCGAGGCCGTGGCCGCCGCCCTTGCGCGCGACATCGACGGACAGCCCGGGCTTGTGCTCTCGCCACGCTGCCGCACACTTATCGCCGGCATGGCTGGAGCCTGGCGCTTCAGGCGGCTCGCCGTCTCCGGGGAGGACCGCTACGCCGACGCGCCGGAGAAAAGCCGCTTTTCCCACGTCTGCGAGGCCGCGCAATATCTCTTTGTTGGCGCTGGCGAGGGGCGGCGCATCACCACTCCGACCACGGCAGGAGAGCCCCGGCAACAGCGCAGCGTCAATCAGGCCAGATGACAGACAGCGAGGCTGGCGGCCAAAGGGGTTGCCTGCCCCCGCTCCCCGGTCAAGGGAAGAAATGTAACACCCGGCCAAGCGGGCCAAATAACGCCAGCGGGGCGGGGAGTTGCACACTCCTCGCCCCGTGTTTCTCTCTCAATCTTCCACGCGTCCACCCTGTTCACCGGGTCATCCACGCAGTAGCCGTACCAGTCATCATCCCCGCTCGCCCATGGGGTCGAGGGCGGTAACGAGTTTAAGGCGTTTCCAGCACAGTTTGTTGACCAAGCCGTGGACTCGCGTTCATTTGTCGTTGCGAGAGGACGACTTGATGGCCACGTATGAGCCACTGCTAACGGCAACAAAGAGAACCGCAGCAAGCACCACATCAAAGCGGCATGCCAGCACGATGGCCAGAATCGCAAGCAGAGCTATGGTCTTCCAGGGGAATCCGCGCATCTCTTTGTCCTTTAGAATGGCCAGAGACCTTTGTCTTTGATGAAGCGTTTAACGGCCTCGAACTCCGACGGGACGCCGTTTTTATCAATATCTTTCTTCAGATCCTTCCACTGTTCTTCAGAGGGCTGGTCGCCCGTGGAATTGTCTGAAGGGTTGGCGATTTCTTTGTCGGCAATTTCCTTGATGACGCGCTCTTTTGGCATCGGATCAAGGCCGAGTTTATCCCGTATGAACCTCGGCGCCTTTGTCAGCACGGTTGTGGGCAACTCCCACACAACTCCCATCAGCCCCCACGCATCCACCCGGTTCACCGGGTCATCCACGCAGTAGCCGTACCAGTCCTTGTCGCCGCCGGGAAATGAAAGCCCCGATCCAGCGAATGTCCTGGGCCGGGGCTCTGTGTTAAACTCTCTTGTCTCGGGTTTTCGCTCTGCTTCTTGTAAACTGATACTCACTGAACATGCCGCGCAGGCCGCCAAGGAGCACTACTCCGATCAGTATGCCTCCCAAACTGAGGGCATGCTCGGCTGAACCCGTCCAGACATAAATAACTCCCGACAATATTACTGCGAGCAAGATGCCCGCTCCAATAGTTTGGAATACGGCACGGAAGGAGGCGTTCTCGGGCATAGCCTTTCCTGTCGCCCTACGGTGCTCGATGTAAGATACGGCAGCAAAGATCATTGCGATGGATAATCCCAGTCGCGCATAGTCACCGACAGTCCAGGCCATTACTCCTCCAGGTCCGGGAAGTTCTGATCATTAGTGGCGCTTTCTCAAATCCTCTGGTTCAGCCAGTGTATCCCATTTATCCCAGAATTCTTTGGTTTCCTCGTAAACATCGTTCACAGGCGTCGGGTCGAGCATGTCGCCGAGGGGGGCCGTAAGTATGCCAATTCCTGTGGCAACCTTTGAGCCGATCACTTTGGCCTGTTTGAGTGCCTCTGTCGCAATCGTTGAGCCGTAAGAGGCAACATCATCCCAGCCCCATTCCAGCCCCAACGCGTCCACCCGGTTGACCGGATCATCGACGCAATACCCGTACCAATCCTTGTCGCCGCCTTTCTCGCCCATGGGGTCGAGCGCCGTGAAGCGGCCGGTGTCGGCGTCGTAGTCGCGCCAACCTGTAAGAAAAAGGGTGCGCGTCAGGCCGGTGGCGTATTAGCAGAATTAATGGCTATTCTTCTGAGGCTGGCTCACTGGATTTCTTTTGAACTGAGGCACTCTGCACACCACAGAATGGACACTGCATATGCTTTCCCTTTGAGTACATTCCGTACCCAACAATCATGAAAGGTAATGTTGAAAATGCACCCTCTAGCAGCCAGCCAACCTTGCTAGAAAAAACTAGGGCAACCAAAAATTCGATACTGACTAGGGCCATCAGCAATATTCCACGTGTTTTTAAATCGAAATACGGCAGAGGGTGCTGGCAAGAACTACATTTTTTCATGATGGTTGGTGGGGGCTGCCGCATGGCGACAGCCCCAGGCTTGCGTTATCTGCCCCGAAGGTCGGGCCAGTCGAGGATGTCTCGTTGTTCTTGCATATTATCGCTTTGCTTTTCGGCCTCTGTGGGTGGCGTGTTGCCTCCAGATGCGATCTCTTTGATTGTTCCTTCCGCAAGTCCGTATGGAAAACCCAGCCCGACCCCAACAGCCGCCGCCGGAATTGCCCCAACCCCCTCAACCGGAAGACCGATAATTGCTCCTTTGACTCCCCACGATCCAGCAGTCTTCAGCCCACTCCAAACAATTCGTCCGCCAGGGGTTTCTTCACCCCAAAACAGCCCCCACGCATCCACCCGGTTCACCGGGTCATCCACGCAGTAGCCGTACCAGTCCTTGTCGCCGCCTTTTGCGCCCATGGGGTCAAGCGCTGTGAAGCGACCGGTGTCGGCGTCGTAGTCTCTCCACACGAAGCGCGCCCTATAATTGGGAAGGGCCGGTGTCGGCGTCAAAGAGCCCGCCCGCGAAGCCGATGAGCAGGCGAACGACATCGCCCCGAACCTGCAACAGGCTGCCGAAGCTGTCGTATTGCATCGTCTGTACAACATGGCCATCCGTGGTGGCAAGGGCCAGGGGCGTGCCAACCTGGTCGCAGAGCAGAAAGTACGAGTCCTCGCCGTTCGTCACGCCAACCGGCGTCCGTCCCTCAAGGTACGCCAGCCGCCACCAGCGCTGGCCGTCGAAGAACTCCTCCAGCCGCAGCGGGTCCAGCCAGCGATAGGCCTCGACCACGCGGCCGTTGATGCGCTTCTCCGTGCGCTGGCCCTTGGCGTCGTACGCGTAGTCGATGCGCCGCCCGTCTGACAGGTCCACGCGCAGCAGCAGGCCCGAAGGTTCATACTGGTAGTGCGTCTCGCGGTCGCCCTCAATCTTCAGGTTGCGGAAGCCCGCCTTGTCGTGGCCGTATTGAACGCTGCCCGCCTGCCCCAGCCGGTCGCCCAGGTTGTAGCTGTAGCGCCGCTCGCCGCGAAAGCGCTGCGGGTTGATGTCGGTTAGGCGGCGGCCCTCGTGGTCGTACTGTTAGGACTCCAGCAGGCCGCCCGAGCCATCGGCGACGCGAGCGAGGCGTCCTGCGGAATCGTAGGAGTAGCGCCGGATTTCGGCCTCGCCGCCGAGGTTCAGGGTGCGTTGTGCCTGTGGGGGCCTCCGGCGGCCAGGGGGCTGCGCGCCCCCTGGAACCCTGCGAAAGGAAAAGGCTCTTTCTTCCTTAACCGGGTTCCAAGGGGCGGATGCCCCTTGGCCTGCGGAGCATGTTTCGGGCACAACACCGGCGGGGAAAAAGGGCTGCCTGCCCCTGCTTCCCGGTCAAGAGGCATGCGCCCTCTGGAATCCGCATATGGCGGAGCGGCGAAAGTAGAAGGTCGCCAAAGGTCGCGGGGAAGCCGTTTGCCCCCAAAGCAATCCCGTCTTTTCCGCCGCCGCTACACCAGCGCCAGCGGCTGGCTGCCCGCCGTGGTGGCGCGGCCGATGACGCTGGCGAGGTCGCCGACGTCGGTGAGTATGGCGGTGACCTGGGACAGCTTGCTTTCTGGCACGCCGAGGATGAGCCCGCCGGAGGTCTGGGCGTCGAAGGCCAGGGTGGTGAGCAGCTCGTCGAGCCCGGGGTTGACGAGGGTGCGTTGCAGGTAGTGGTTGCGGTTTTGGATGCTGCCTGCGGGGATGAGGCCGAGGACGGCCATGTCCAGGGCTTCCTTGAGGAAGGGCACGGCGCCGAGGTCAAGTTCGGCGGTGACGCCGCTGGCGGCTGCCATTTCGAGCAGGTGCCCGCCAAGGCCGAAGCCGGTGACATCGGTGCTGGCGGTGAGGTTCAGCTCGCGTATGGCTTGGGCTCCGGCTCGGTTGAGACGCGCGCACCATGAGTGCAGCAGGGTTTCCAATGTTTCGGCATCGGGCAGCCCGGCCTTGATGGCGGTGGCGAGCACGCCGGTGCCCACGGGCTTGGTGAGCACGAGCAGATCGCCGGGGCGCAGGCCGCGGTTGGTGGCGATTTTCGCGGGGTCGATGGCGCCGGAGACGGACAAGCCGTACTTGATTTCCGCGTCCTCCACGCTGTGGCCGCCGCAGAGCACGGCCCCGGCCTCATGGATCTTGGAGAGCCCGCCGCGCAGAATCTCGGCCAGAATGCCGGGTTCCATCGTCCTGGCGGGAAAGCAGCACACGTTCATGGCGGCGTAGGGCTCGCCGCCCACGGCGTACACGTCGGAGAGGGCGTTGGCCGCGGCGATTTGTCCGAAGCGATACGGGTCATCCACCACCGGCGTCAGAAAATCCACGGTTTGCACCAGGGCCTGGCCGGGCGGAAAGCGCACCACCACCGCGTCCTCGCCACCGCCGCGCGGTCCCGAGAGAATACGGTCATCCTGGCCTGTTATGAGGCCGGCGAGAATCCGCTCCAGGTCCCCTGGAGCCACCTTGGCGGCTCAACCGGCGGCGCGTACGCCTTGGGTGAGCCTGACCTTTTGCGGTGCTGCGGGAATGGGTGTGAATGGCTGCATGCTCCCGGCTTATCAAAGCGATGGTGGAGCGCCAAGCGAAATATGCGCCGCCAGCCATAAGCCCGGCCTATGGACGGCCGATAAGACAGACCAGGAGTGCATGTTTGGGCATGCAATCTGCATGCGCCAAGAGATATCGCCCCAAGCCATGGCCAACGCCGGGAGGTCGCATGATCCGCCACTGCTGTGCCGCCTGCGGACGCCCCATCAACCGCACGGACCGTTTCTTCGAGCCCTCGGACGGCACCCTGTGCCAGGACTGCCAGGCCCGCCTCGCGCGGGGAAAAACCTACCGCCCCGGCCAGAACTTCGCCCTGTCCACCACGACGCCGTTCGGACTCCTGCCGGAGCTGGCGTCCGGCGGTGAACGGACGCGCCGGATTTAGGCGCGGCGCCCGGCACCCCCCGCACGCAACAACGCCCCGGCAGCGCAAAGGCGTCCGGGGCGGTCAGGCGTCGGCCGAGGGGCGGCGTGCCGTCAGACTTCCATCCCTTGTTCGCGATATTCGTTGAGCTTGTTGCGCAGGGTGCGCACGGAGATGCCCAGCAGCTGCGCGGCCAGCGTGCGGTTGCCGCTGGTTTCGTCCAGACTTTTAAGGATGAGCTGCTTCTCCATTTCGTGCAAAGGCATCACGGAGAGGGCGTCCTTGAGGTTGGCGGGCGGCGCGGGCGAGGCCATGGCCGACGACAACGCGGCGGCATCCGGCGCGGACGCGCATCCGGGGGAGGCTGCGCCGCCGGGCAGCATGTCGCCTTCGGGCACGTCGATGCCCCAGGTGTCGCCATCGAGCAAAAAGTGCCTCTGGCTGATGGGCCCGCCCTGGGCCAGCAACACGGCGCGCTCCATGAGGTTTTGCAGCTCGCGCACGTTGCCGGGCCAGTCGTAGGCGGCAAGCCAGGCGCGGGCGTCCTCGGCGAAGACTTGCGGGCCCATGCCATAGGCGCTGGCGTATTTTCCGGCAAAGTATTCGGCCAGCACCAGCACGTCGTCGCCGCGTTCCTTAAGGGCGGGCAGCCGCAGGGGGATGACGTTGAGGCGGTAGAAAAGGTCCTGCCGGAACTTGTTGTCGCGCACGCTCTGCTCAATGTCGCGGTTGGTGGTGGCCAGCACGCGCACGTCCACGCTGATGGTCTCCACCCCGCCCACGCGGTCGATCTCTCCCTCTTGCAGCACACGCAACAGCTTGGCTTGCAGCGCCAGGTCCATTTCGGTGATTTCGTCGAGCAGGATGGTGCCGCCCTGCGCCAGCTCGAACTTGCCGAGCTTGCGGTTGATGGCCCCGGTGAACGCGCCCTTCTCGTGGCCGAAAAGCTCGCTTTCCAGCAGGTGCTCGGGCAAGGCCGCGCAGTTGATGGCCACGAAGGCCTCGCGCGCGCGGTCGGAATTGTGGTGGATGAAGCGGGCGAACATCTCCTTGCCGGTGCCGCTGGGCCCGCTGATGAGCACGGTGGCTTTGCTGCGCGCCACCTGTCGGGCCAAGGCCAGCACGCGTTGCACAGCAGGGTGCCGCCCGATGATCTGAAAGCGCGAGGCGGGAGGATCCTGCGGGACGCTGGCGGTTTTGGAAACGCCGCTTGCCGCCGCGTTGGACATCAGCCGCCCCCCGTGGCCGGAGGCGTTGGAGATGAGCCGCGTGCCATGCCCCCCCGGCAGGCCGGAGGAGTTGGAGGCCGCGCGGGCAGAGACGGGGTGCTGTTCCTCGGCGGGGTCTTCCGCTGGCAGCACCAGATGGATTTTTTCCCATGCCAGGGGCTCAAGCCAGTAGTCACGCGCGCCAAGCTCCAGGTATTTCTGGGCTTCCTCCGCGCTGCCGGAGCGGGAAAAGATGAAGACCGGCGGGCTGGCCTCGCCGTTTTCGGTCAGCTCGGCCAGGCGGGAGAGCAAGGCCTGCGCGTCGTAGCCCGGCATGCTGGGGCGCGAGAAGATGAGCGCCGTGGGCGAACGTTTGAGAAAGGCCAGGGCGGAGCCCAGCCCATCGGCGACGCCCGCCTGCACCCCGGCGTCGCGCAGGGCGGGGAATATGCCGCTGACGGATTGCGGCTCGGCGATGAAGAGAATCGTCCGCTCTGACATAGAGTGGGTTTGTAGCCTCATCCTCAAAGATTATCAATAGAGCGAAGATGCCGCCGCGCCGCCGCCGCCCGGGTTTTATGGCTTCTCCCCGGCGCGCGGGGCCGCCACCCCCCCGCCCCCGTCGCCCCGTGGGGGGGTG
>Ga0183100_1000932_pt1 | contig 17334 bp, 10 predicted proteins | sample Biomet2_FD_127789 | JGI IMG/M metagenome (GOLD analysis project Ga0183100, IMG submission 127789) | Microbial communities from bioreactor (seeded with anoxic lake sediment) at LBNL, California, USA - Biofuel metagenome 2 | ecosystem: Engineered > Bioreactor > Anaerobic > Unclassified ...
TGAAATCAATCAGATTCAGTCGTCCGGATCAGTTGTCAAAAAGGCAGCCGCCAACGGCGCTCAGTCGGTGTCCACCTCCGTTTCTGCAACCTGCTGGGCGCTTGCAGAAACGGATAGCTGCGTCGCATTCAATGCGTCTGTCGCTTTTCCTGACCGGCCGCTTTCCGGTCTTGGTCACAGTGGCTCGGCCATTTGTCTGAAAAAAGGGGAGCGTGTTACCTATCCCTTTGAAACTGTGACCAACGGTTTGGCCAGACTGGGAATTTATTCGTTGCCGGACCATGCCGCTGACGGAGGGGATATCCGTTATCAGGTGGTGCTGGACAAGATGGATCCGGTTGTTATGAATACCAGGACGTTTGGCAGAAGTATGGAATGGAAGGAGAATGTGTTGCGCAATCAAGCCGTCAGATGGATGCCGGTCAGCTTGCTGAAACCAGGTCTTCATACGCTGACCATTACCGCCCTTGATGACGATGTTGTGCTTGATCAGCTGCAGATTCAGTTCAGCCGGAACAGGAAGCAGTACTTAGTGGTTCATTAAACTGAATGGTTGTGTCTACTCAAACACCTCTTCCAATACATCCAGCGACTTGATTGCCGGAAAATCGACGAGATGGATTTTATAATAGTCAAGCATCTGGTGAAGGATGTCCGTCCGTTTATGATGATCAAACTGGTAGGTACTCATGTTTTCGAAGTTGATGTCCATGAGACGGGCAAAGAAAGCGGCTTCTTCCGGACTCAGCCAGGCATTGTGGGCAGGGCGGGAAGCGACGAACACGCCACCCTGCAGGTCGAAATACCAGTCTGACCGTTGACTTTCCATGTTCGGGTAAAATCCGATGTAACGGGTCAGCTTGATGAGAAAGACCAGGTGAAAATTGGCCAGCCCTTTGTCACAGAGATCGAGCAGTTGCACAGACTGGCATAGAAAATCAAACAGCACAGGATTCTTTTCGGTGTCCCGCAGGGACCGGTAGAGGACTTCTGCCAGGAACAGAGCGATGGTGCTTTTCCCAACATCAGAACAGATACCGGTGAATGGGTACAGGCAATGGGCTTCCTTAATGTTTTGAAGTTGGCGGCTGCCTTTGTGATCGGCTTCAATTTCCAGCACCGACAGCGGTTGGAAAAAGGCTCGCTTCAGCACGGCTTTACGGTTTTTTGGCAGGTGGACCAGGTAACTCATCCGGCCAAACTCTTCGGTGTAAAGGTGCACAATGTTCGCGCTGTCGCTATAGGGCAAACAGCGAAGGACAAGGGCTTTTGTCTTGACTAGCATGTTGCAACAGGCTGGTGCCGTTTTTTTAGAAGCGAACGTAGCCGCCTATGACTGTTGAAAATCCGTGTACCTTATAGGCATTCCAGTTGTCATAACGTTGATCGAACAGGTTATTGAGCTGGATGAAGAGCTGCACGTCCTTGGCCATTTCCCAGGAAGCACCCAGGTTAAAGTCATGAATGTCATTCAGCTTATGCATGAAATCTGTGGATGTAGGCGCATACCGCAAGGCCGAGATCTGGTAATCCACGTAAGTGGAAACCTTGTCAACCGGACTGTAATCCAACCTGAAACGAGTCTGGAAACCAGGCCTGTACCAGGCTTTCCGGTTGGGCGCCAGCAAATTGTCAATAGCCTTATCGTCGCTGTAATTGAAATACTGGTTGTAGCGTACCTGTGTGAAGAAACGCAATTTGGTGCGGAAGTTATAATAAGCGTCTGTTCCAAGCGTAAACCGGTTTGAAGTCATGTATTTAACCGAAAAAATACGGCCGTAGGCATCGTTGATAACATCAGTCCCAGTCAGTGCGTTATAGAAGAACGGGCTGTTGCTGGTATGGTCATATTCAAAGACAGGACTGATCCGCAGCGCCTTGAGTGGTCTATAGTCAATGCCGGCAGACAGGCGGATCGGAGAATTTGCCGTTCTAAGATGGATGAAAGGATCCAAATAAGGATTCAGATCAAAGCCTTCCCGGTACGAATAGTACTGGATGCCACCATCCAATGAGACACGGAAGGCAGCTTTGTCCGAAAGCGACGTAATGCCTGTGACAGTTGGATTCCATTTGACACGTTCGGTTTCGAGGGTAGGTACGGCAAGCCTGAATCCGGCCGTGAGTTCCCATTGTTTAACATTGAGGCGGACGTGAGGATGTAGCTGAAGCCAGCCTTGATCGGCAAAATAATTGGCGGTTGAAACAGGATCGGTATAAAATGTTTGTTCCGCAGCGAATGTTTTGGGTGCTCCGTAGCTGAATTTCATCAAGGATCCCTCCGCTCCAAGTGTCAAGTTGTCTGATAGTCTGTAATTTACCAGGCCGTTAAGTGTCAGCTCTTTCTCGCTTCCTCCTGTTGTTCCGGAAGTATAAGTAGGACTGTTGATGCCTCTTCCCAATCTGAACAAATGTCCATCAACTCCAAGGCGATAGGACAATGCCTCTCCCGGTTTTCTGGATTTGATACTGAATGAAAATTGAGTATCGCTGAGCCATTGACCGGAAGGTGTGGTCAGTCCATTGGCATTGGCCGGAGACTGCGTCGTTTTATACGTTCCGTAATAGTTCCACGCATTGTATCGCTGGCTAAGCCCGACTTTCAACTCATTCCCGGGTAAGTGAAAGGTATAATTGGCCATAAGCCGGTTTCTGTTCATATACGACCGGTACGATTGGTTCAATGAATTGGTGATGTCGCCGAAAATGGACCGGTGTATCAACCGGATGTCCAGCGTCTGTTTGGGCAAACGGATCAGGTTCAACTGCGCGTCTCCGGTAAAAGCCATTTTGCTGCCTCCGCCGAAACGGAAGTAACCGATTTTATCCTGTGCAGGATAAGCGGTTAGAATATCCGGTGCTTGTAATGGAAGGTAAATACCTGGAAGTGAAGCCGGGTTAGGGGACAGAGAGAAGAAAGAAGGCCTTTTTTCGAGTGTCTGGGTTTCCAGATCAGGCAGAAAGAGTATTTTTTCCGACTTTTTTATGTTGGGTTCATCCTTTTGCAACGTAACGTTACGTTGACTCAGGGTGTCTTTCCTGGCTTTTTGTGCTTCTGCAGAGAAACAGGTACAACCAATTGCCAAAACAAGTATGCAGAGTCTGTTCATCGGTTTAATGGTTTCGTTGAGCAATTTTATCCAGACGGGCTTGAATGAGTCCGGCTATGTCGTCGTCCGCTTTATAGTTTTCTTTCAGGCTTAACAAATACTGTTTAGCCTGGAAATCATCTTTTCGTTCTACATAAATATCTGAAAGCAGGAGGAAACTCTGAGCCAACCAGTAGGATTGCGGGGTGCCTTCCTGGATGGTCTTGTTGATGAGCCGCTCGGATTCCTTCAGGTTTTTTTGGTTGAAATAGAGTTCAGCCAACAGGAAACGGGATTCAGCTCCGTATGCAGTCTGAACTTCCGTTGAAAGCAAGATCAGATCGGGTTTCGCCAATTCTTTTTTGCCTGTGTTCAGATAGCTTTTAGCCCGATAATAACGTGCTTCTTTCAGCAGGTTCGCATCGATGCCCTTTTCTGACAAGATGTTGGTGGCTGCTGTTATGACTTCCTTCTCCATACCGAGGCCGTATTTGCAACGGAGAATGCCTGTTCTGGCAACCATGCGGTCGTTCTTGGTAACAGCCAGCTTCTCCAATTGGGTAAAGTTGTCGATAGCCTCCTGGTAATCTTTTTGAGCGTAATAGGCTTCAGCCAGCAGATTAAGGCATTCAGTCTGATAACGGCTTCCTGCTTGTTCGGAAAGGGTGGTTAGGTGAGGGATGGCGTCACTCGGATTTCCGGCTTCGATCCTCAGTTTGGCCAGGTGGTAGTGGCTGTCCATCACGCGATGCCCGTTGGGGAAATCGGTGAGGTATTTCTGAAAAGCCGAGTCGGCAGCCTGACTTTTTCCATCTGTCAGCAACGTCTCGGCGGTCGTATAACTGAGTGAATCCTGTTCGTCAGAAGCAAGGATCACCGGGGCTTTCAGGCTGCTGGTGTAGCTGACGTAGCTGGAAACCGAATTGGTACTGGCATAGATTTTTTTCAGTCGAGGTAAGGCGGTTTGGGCTTCCGGACTGCCCGGGTAGGTTTCGATGATGCGTTTGTAATCGGTGATGGCCTGTGCTGTGTCCTTATCGTTCATATGCAGCTGAGCCATTTCGAGACCTGCCTTACTGGCCAGCGGGCTGGTCTGACAAGAATCCATCAGACGGGAGAAAGCAGCGATGGCTTCCTCATTTCTCCGTAAGTCGACGTAGGTTTTCCCTGTTTCGAACAACACGTCGTCCGCGTAATCGGACGTGGCAAACCGTACCCCAAACTGGGTTAGCATCGTCAGCTTAGCCTGATAGTCTTTCTGGATCCCCAAGGCCATTGCTGCCTGATAGACAGCATAATCGTTGCCTCCTTCTGTGGCGTTGTCGGCTTGCTGATAGATTTTTACAGCCATTCCGTAATTCTTCAGCAGCAAGTAACTGTCTCCGATGCGGCACAGAACATCAGGGTAACGGCTGTCACGTTCAGCATTTGCCAGCAACGTGAATTTTTCAAACCATTTGACAGATTCCGGATATTTTTTCAGCTCAAAGTTGCTGTAGCCAAGTCCGTAAAGAGTGGAAGGCCAGGCTTTCAGATCCTTCACGTCAGGCTGTTCTGAGAAACGTCTGTAGTCTGCCAACGCTTGTCCGTACTGATGCAGCTGATAATAAGCTTCCCCTCTCCAGTAATAGGTTTCGGTCACCGGTACAGAAAGTTTGCCGGACAGATCGGTTGACAGGTTGAAATAGTGCAGGGCATTGCTGTAATCCTTGTTGTCGAACGACTCGACGCCAAGCATAAACAGAATCCTGATTTTGGTTTTCAGCAGGTTGTCGTCAGGTTTGGCCACTCGTTCGAGGGCAACCAGGGCGTTTTTATAGTCTTTTGACGACAGCAATGCCTCAGCCAGGTAACCGTTGGCATTGTCCACCAGCGATGATTGCGGAAATTCGTCCAGAAAGCGTTGAAAGGCTGTTACTTGCTCGTTGAATGCCGAATAGGATGTTTCATAGCAGATGACGGCATAATTGTACAACGCTTTTTCTTTCGTGCTCTTGTCGAAATCGGTTAGGCTGGCTTGTTCGAAGCACATGCGCGCCTGATCGTAGTTCTTGTCTTTCAGGTAGCAAAGGCCCAGGTGGTAGCTGGCGCTTTGTCCGATGGCATCTTCCTTGCCGGCAACTTCAGACAGGCGGGCTTCGGCCCTGCTGTATTCATAGGCCATGTAGTTGAGCACTCCGATCCGGTAATTGTCGGTCCGGTGAACTTGCGGTGAATTTGTTAAGTATTCGATGTAGTATTTCCTGGATTCGTCGTACTCTTTTTTATCAAAGTTGGCAGCTGCCAGCAGGCGGATCAGCTCTGTTTTCTGCAGAGAATCTTTGACGGTCGGCAGCACGTCATGGGCCAGTTGGATGGCAACATCGATCGATCCTGACGCATACAGCAACTGAACGGTGAAACAAGGTAGCGCCCCATTGAGCTGATCGTCGTCTGCATAATTTTTAAACGAGGAGGCGGCTTCGCGGTATTTTCCTTCGGCATAATCCATATAGGCCAAAAAATAGCCTGATGAGGCGGCATACCGGCTTTCACCATTGGCCAGTTCCGTAAATAGGATGCGGGCCGACTTGTAATCGGACAGGCGCATGGAAATGTAAGCATACCTGAACCGGAGTTCCGTCTGTTCATCCGGCTGTAGGGACGATTCGGGACAACGGCGGAAGAAGGACAATGCATCGTTGTATTGGCCTGCATTCATGGCGCAGCAGCCTAATAAAAAGGAAACTCTTTCGGAGTAGGGAGAAGCCGGGTATTTTGTCAGAAAGTCGATCAGCAGGACGCTTGTCTCATTCCGGTTGAGTTCGTACGCGCAAGCAGCTCTGATGAAACTCGCCTCTTCCAGGTAAGCCGGATTGCGCGATTCTTCGAGCCAGGTTTCGATGGCGCGAAAACTGCCGGCATATTCACCGGTTTGAAATTGCTCAGTTGCCAGAAAAAACAAATGATCAGGATCTCCCTGCGGAGAGCTCTGCTGAGCCCATGACGACAGGCATGTCGAGACAAGTAGTAGTCCGGCAATCACTATTCGCTTCATATGTTTTTATTTAAGAACGCAATGATACCTTTTTTTATTGAATTCAGGCCGAAATCATCGGGTGAAATTGTGTTAAGAGGCATGAAAAAAGCGTCTGCCACGTCATCCGCCGCTTCCATACAGGAGAAATCCTCAACCTCACAGTTGAACAGTAAGTCGAGTGTATGGATGATCATGTCTGAATACACGTATTCATTGGGTATAGACGTTAGAAAGGTCATAGATGTTACATGAATTCCCAATTCTTCGTGAATTTCACGGATCACAGCCTCTTGTGCTGTTTCTCCGATGTCAACGAATCCGCCTGGCAGATCGAGAGTACCCGCAGCCGGATTCTTCTTTCGCCTGCAGACCAGCAATGCCCCTTCCTTATTGCGTATAAAGACGGCAACTGCGGCTGAGACATTGGCATAATAGACAAAGTTACAATGGAGACAGCGTTTGGATTTTTCGTTGTTGGTTACCCATTCTGAGGAACCACAAACCGGGCAAAACCGGAATTTTTCAAGAGGATGACGTGTCATGGCTTCAAAACCAGGTTGATGATAAAAGAAAAGCCGACTAAAACGTGTCGGCTTAAGCTCTTCAGGTAGGACTTGAACCTACGACCCCCTGATTAACAGTCAGGTGCTCTAACCAACTGAGCTACTGAAGAATAAATATCTGTCTGAAAATGTTGGCTCTTCAGGTAGGACTTGAACCTACGACCCCCTGATTAACAGTCAGGTGCTCTAACCAACTGAGCTACTGAAGAATGATTTATCTGCTTCTAAAAATGCGTTGCAAAAGTAAGGGTATTTCTCGAATAATGCAATATCTTTGCCAAAAAATTACCAAGTATGTATAGGATCCTGGGAATGGGAAATGCGTTGACTGATGTCCTGATTCAGGTCGATTCAGATATAATCTTGTCGGAACTCGGATTACCCAAAGGCAGCATGCAGCTGATTGATCAACCTCTTTTCCTGCAGTTGCAGAAACGAATCAAAGAGCTACCAAAACAAATGGCCTGTGGCGGTTCAGCGGCCAATACTATAACCGGGGTCTCCAAAATGGGTGTCAAAGCCGGATTTATCGGGACCGTCCATCAGGACGAAGTGGGCGAAAATTACCGGAACGACCTGCTCTCCTACGGAGTGGCTCCCTATTTGCTGGAAGACAGCCAGCCATCAGGTCAATCCATTGTGTTTATCACTCCTGACCATGAGCGGACATTTGCAACCTTTCTGGGTGCCGCAGCCGCCATGAAAGCATCGATGCTGAAACCTGAATTGTTTAAAGGATATGACCTGTTTTACGTAGAAGGGTATTTGGTACAGAATCATGATCTAATCTGCACAGCGATCCGAATGGCCAGGGAGGCTGGTTTGACGGTGGCGCTCGATCTGGCCAGCTACAATGTCGTGGAAGGAAATCTTGATTTTCTCAAGGAGCTTATTCAAACACAGGTTAACATAGTTTTTGCCAACGAGGAGGAAGCCAAATCACTCACCGGGTTGGAACCGGAAGCCGCGTTGGAATGGATTGCCGGACAAGTTGAAATCGCTGTCGTGAAATTAGGTAAAAAAGGGGCTATCGGTAAACAGGATGGAAACGTTGTCCGGATGTCTGCTTCCCCTGCCACCCGCGTTGATACGACCGGAGCCGGTGATTTGTTTGCCGCAGGTTTTCTATACGGATTTGCCAACCGGAAGGATTTTTCGGAATGCCTTCGGTATGGTTCAATTGCAGCCGGAAAAGTCATCGAATACGTTGGTTCGAAAATAGACCAGACAGGTTGGGATGCTGTGATGAATGCGTTTAATGCAATAGATATTTTAGTAGAATAAAGGTATGTGTAAATTCTTAGGAGCTGGTTATTTCCGGTCGATTGCTGTCGGTGCAAGCATGGTTTTATTTGTTTCCGGGGCCTACGGACAAAAAAGTTTCGACGTCTCCCGCCAATTCGATGTGTTGCATTCGCTGTACAGGGAGCTGGATGAGTATTATGTAGATAGTCTTTCTCCGGATAAGATTCTTAACAATGCCATCAATGGCATGATGGCATCCTTCGATCCGTACACAAATTATATACCTGAGTCTGAGACTGGTGACCTGAAATTTTTGACCACCGGAGAATACGGTGGTGTGGGAGCTATGATCCGCTCCTATAAAGATAAAGTCGTGGTAACGGAAACATACGAGAACACGCCAGCCCAGAAAGCAGGCATTTTGGCCGGAGATGAACTGCTCGAGATTAACAATGTCAAGATGTCCGGAGAAAACAGTCAACGGGCCAGTGAATTGCTGAAAGGCCAGCCCGGTACGGAAGTGAAAGTCGTGGTGAAACGTGAAGGTGTTTCCCATCCCATCACCAAAAAGATCATCCGTCAACTTGTTCTGATCAATCAGGTAGGCTATTACGGCCTTGTTGGGCCGAAGACCGGTTATATCAATCTTAGCGGATTTACCGACAAAGCTTCTCAGGAAGTGCGTCACGCTTTTCTGGAGCTAAAAAACCAGGGCGCTCAGAAACTGATCTTTGATTTGCGTGGAAATGGAGGCGGTTTGCTGAATGAAGCTGTTGCGATCTGCAACCTGTTCGTTCCGAAAGGGCAGGAGATTGTCAGCACGAGAGGCAAGCAGCATCAATGGGATCAAACCTACAAGACCACCCGCGATCCGGTCGATTCGCTCATTCCTATCGTAGTTCTGGTGAACAGCGGTTCGGCTTCTTCTTCCGAAATTGTCTGTGGATCCCTGCAGGATCTTGACAGGGCGTTGATACTTGGCACAAGGACCTTTGGGAAGGGCTTGGTCCAGACCACCCGGAGCATTCCGTATAACGGGTTACTGAAGGTGACGACAGCCAAATATTACATTCCCAGTGGCCGGTGCATTCAGGCGATTGATTATGCCAACCGCAATAAGGACGGTAGTGTCGGGCGTATACCTGACAGTCTGATGCATGAATTCAGTACCAAAGCAGGAAGAATCGTTCGTGACGGTGGAGGCATTCAGCCGGATATTATTTGCGAAGACAATCGTGGAACGGCGATCAGCTACTATCTGATGGAGGGTAACTATTTCTTTGATTACGCCAATAATTATTTCAGACAACACGAGAAAATAGTGCCTGTCAAGGACTTCAAGGTGACCGATGCTGACTATGCCGATTTCCTCAAATTTGTTAAACAACGTGGCTTTACGTATGAAAAAGAAAGTCAGAAATTGATCGGGCAGCTCAAGAAAACACTGGAACAGGAAAATTCAACTGAAACAACGCACGACGAACTGGCTGCTCTTGAAACCAAATTGGCCAGCAATGTTGATTCCGATTTTGTGAAATACCGCGACGAAATAGAACTTTTACTAAGCTCTGAAATTGTCAGCCGCTACTATTTCCAGTCGGGAGAGATTCAGGAATCACTTAAGTTCGATCCTTGTCTGAAAGAAGCGATCAAAGTGATCAATGACGATGATTTGTATCGTAAAACACTGGCTGCCAAAGCGGAAAGCAAGAATTGATCAGACCGGATTGTTGAGGGTTCCTTCCCGTCCGGATAAGTGCGGCTGATCGGTCAATCCTATCTGCAATCCATTTAACGGCCTGTTCTATAATTTGTTAAGTCCTATATCGGATAAAATGTGAGGCCTTATCTGAAAATTCTTGCCGAAAAGGTTTGTCAATCAGAAAAAGGATTCTATCTTTGCACCCGCTTTCCTGATAAATGCCAACGGGCGTTTTAAGGAGGATCAGGCTGGCCCATTCGTCTATCGGCTAGGACGCAAGATTTTCATTCTTGAAAGAAGGGTTCGATTCCCCTATGGGCTACAAACGTGCTATTCAATTATTTAAAAGAACATATAAAATGGCAAATCATCAATCATCGCTGAAAAGGATTCGTCAGACGCAAACAAAGCGTTTGCGTAATCGTTATTACGCAAAAACAACCAGAAATGCCGTGCGTGAATTACGTGCAACGACTGATAAAGAAATAGCTTTGAGCTTGCTTCCTAAAGTGACGGCTATGCTTGATCGTTTGGCTGGTAAGAATGTTATTCACAAAAACAAAGCTGCCAATTTGAAATCCAAGCTTTCCAAAACGGTCAACAAACTTTGATTTTTTGCTGGTGAACACATAAGTAGGTCGCACATTGCGTGTGGCCTTTTTTGTGTATAATTTAATCCAAAAAGCGCCTGGATTCATGGTCTTTTCCATGGATATTTTTTGTATATTTGTTCGGATTTTAGAAAAAAGGCCCTGTAAATGACGCTTTCCGGCCAAGCGTAAACTTTTAAGAAACAGACTGATTTATGAGCGAAGAAGAAAAACTGGAATCATCACAGGCCTATTCAGCTGACAGCATCCAGGTGCTTGAAGGGCTGGAAGCTGTTCGCAAGCGCCCCTCCATGTATATTGGCGATACAGGTCTGAAAGGATTGCATCACCTGGTTTATGAAGTCGTGGACAATTCCATCGATGAAGCGATGGCTGGCTTTTGTACTGAAGTGAATGTGACGATCAATGAAGACAATTCCATCACGGTTACTGACAATGGTCGTGGTATCCCGGTCGATATCATGGAAAAGGAAAATCGTTCGGCGCTTGAAGTTGTCCTGACTGTTTTACATGCCGGTGGAAAGTTTGACAAAGATTCATACAAGGTTTCCGGTGGTCTTCACGGTGTGGGTGTTTCCTGCGTGAATGCGCTATCCATAAACTTTCATGTAGAAGTCAGACGAAACGGCAAGGTATATACTCAGGATTATGCAAAAGGAAAGCCTTTGTATAATGTCAAGGAAGGCGGTTCGTCGACCAGTACGGGTACGACCATTTCGTTCAAGCCTGACGATGAGATCTTTTCGGTGCTGGAATACAAATACGATGTGCTGGCTGGCCGTTTACGTGAGCTTGCCTATTTGAACGTCGGTATTAAACTTTCCCTGACCGACAGGCGCGTGATTGGTGAAGACGGATTGTTTAAACACGAAGATTACATCTCGACGGAAGGGCTGAAAGAATTTGTCCGTTTTCTGGATGCGACACGAGAACCACTCATCGAGGATGTCATTCATATTTCAACGGATAAGTACGGTACACCGGTTGAAGTGGCCATGATGTACAATCAATCTTATAACGAGAATATTTTTTCTTACGTCAACAACATCAATACGATAGAAGGTGGTACCCACCTGGCTGGTTTCCGTCGGGGGCTAACCCGCACACTGAAAAAGTATGCCGAAGATTCCAAGATGCTGGAAAAGCTGAAAATTGACATATCAGGCGATGATTTCCGTGAAGGATTGACCGCCGTTATTTCCATAAAGGTCGCAGAACCTCAGTTTGAAGGTCAGACTAAGACCAAACTTGGAAACAACGAGGTTATCGGATCGGTCGATCAGGCCATCAGTGAAGCGCTTGGCAATTATTTGGAAGAGCACCCGAAAGAAGCCAAGATTATTGTCGACAAAGTGATTCTGGCTGCTACAGCCCGTCATGCTGCTCGCCATGCCCGTGAAATGGTGCAGCGCAAATCGCCGCTCCAAGGTGGAGGGTTGCCTGGCAAGTTGGCGGACTGCTCTGACAAGGATCCGGAAAAATGCGAATTCTTTCTTGTCGAAGGAGATTCTGCAGGAGGTACGGCCAAGCAAGGACGTTCCCGTCAGTATCAGGCGATCTTGCCTTTAAGAGGTAAGATTTTGAATGTCGAAAAGGCGATGCAGCATAAGATCCTGGAAAATCAAGAGCTACGCGATATGTACACAGCTCTGGGTGTCAGTATTGGGACCGAAGACGATCAAAAGGAATTGAACATCACCAAGCTAAGATATCATAAGATCATTATCATGACCGATGCCGATGTGGATGGAAGCCATATTGATACCTTGCTGATGACATTCTTCTTCCGTCAGATGAAAGTGCTCATTGAAAAAGGCTATATCTACATTGCCACACCTCCGCTTTATCTTTGTAAGAAGGGCAAAACTGAGGAATACTGCTGGAATGAGACTCAACGCTTGCAATTCATCCAAAAATACGGTGGTGGAAGCGAAGCCGGCATTCATGTTCAGCGGTACAAAGGTTTGGGTGAAATGAATGCAGAGCAGTTATGGCACACGACCATGGATCCTGAATTCAGGACCCTGCGCCAGGTGACCATTGAAAATGCGGCTGATGCTGATCATGTCTTCTCCATGTTGATGGGAGATGATGTGGCCCCAAGACGCGAATTCATTGAAGACAACGCAACTTATGCCAACATCGATGCCTAGGCATTCTTAGCGTTCTATTTCATAAAAGAATGAGGCTGTCTCAAAAGGGCAGCCTTTTGCTTTCTGCTTAGTTAACCCCGCTTCTTTCGTCCGGCGGCATACTCTCCGTTGATCCATAGTGGATAATAAACACATAAGCCTCGTACTTTTTCAAGTCGAGGCTTATGTGTTTATTTTGTATTTATATCTTTAAGGTTCTGTTATTCAGAATGCAGTGATACTATTCAAAAGCTATACGACCAACGATAATCTCTTGGAATTATTTTAAATAGTGACCTCCTAAAAAAAGAAGGAGCCTCTAAGCTATTTATGTTCGAAACACTCTCCTTCTGCTTTTTCCGTAGTGATTTGTTAAAAAGACCTGTTAATTACCAACGAGTTGGTTGCTCCAATGATTCGTTTGCCGTTCTGTTTTTTTTGGCTGAAGCTAACAGATTTTTATTTTTTCGATGAGCCATAGCAGAGAATTGATAGTGATAATAGCCTTTCTGATTTGTTATGGCAGTAATTCCACCAAAATGACAAAATTTCCACTAAATAGAGCGCAGAACTGGTTTTTTAATCATATATATTTGCCACCGAGCTTTCGACGAGAAGGCGTTTAGTGAAGAATCTCCTTAAATCTGAACAAATGAAACACACCCATATTTTTAGATGGACGTTTTGGCCCATTTTGGCAATTCAGTTATTAGCTGTCTCCTGCAGTCAGAATATGGATGACTACTATCAGGAACCTGCTTGGTTGAAGGGTAGTATTTACGAGGTTTTACAGAAGCGAGGCAACTATTCGATTTTTCTGAAAGGCATCGACCGCGCCGGATTCAAGCCAATGGTCAGCGGTAAAAGTATCCTGACGGTCATGGCTCCTAATGATAGTGCCTTTTCGGCTTATTTGAAGGAACAATACGGTGCCGGAACAACCATTGACAATCTGTCGGAAACCGAAGTGAAGAAGTTGATCGGGTTTCACATCCTGTATTATGCCTTCGATAAGAACATGCTGATCAATTTCAGACCAAATGAAGGCGATGGCGCCACATTGGAAGAACAGAATATCGGAGCAGGCCTGTATTACAAACATCGTACAAAAAGCCAGGATCCCATCACGATTGAAAAGGACACATCCGGTAAAGATGTCAATGTGTATCATTTGGAACGCTTTCTTCCCGTTTTTTCTTATAGGATGTTCCAGACCAAACAAATCGATGCCGATTATAACTATACCTACTTTTTTCCGGCGACGCCCTGGAAAGGAGCGACTGGTTTCAATGTGTCCAATGCCAGTGTCAACGACTATTCCGTACTTTCCGATAATGGTTATGTTTATACGATCGACAGGGTGCTCAAACCACTTGAGACGATTTACAATGAGCTGTCTTCAAATGACAATTATTCGGATTTCCTGAAACTTTATAATAAATATGGTTATTATCAAGAAGACAACAACCTGTCACTCGAATACGGCAACGGACTGCTACTTTATCAGCATTACCATACTTCACCGCTTGCCAGCATTGCGTTGGAATGGCCGGTAACAGACTATACGCAGGTAGCCGACCTGGCGTATAAGGCATACAGCGTTTTTGCTCCCGACAATTTAGCCCTGAAATCCTTTTTTAACGAATACTGGAAAGTGGGCGGTTATGATTCGCTGTATGAAGTCAGCAAGCAGTCCATCGAGTATTTGCTCTATAATTGCGTGTATCCTTCTTCCATCGTTTTTCCTGAGGAAATTACCAAAGGGAGGATTATCAACAGCTACGGAACCAACATCAAATTCAATGTGGAGAATGTTCCGGTTGCCAACCGGAAGATGTGCGTCAACGGATCGTTGTACGGCTGTGACGAACTGACTCCGCCGGCTATGTTCGGTTCCGTGACGGGACCGGCGTTCCAGTATAAAAAATACAGTATATTCTTAAAAATGCTGACGAACGCAGACCTGGTTATGACGTTGTGTTCGGATGCAACCAATTACTTTATGCTGTATCCTTCCGATGAGATCATCAATGATGCCGGCATTACGGTGCAGAATGAGTTGCTCTACCGTGGTACGACCAAACTCGGAAACTCAGCTCAGCAAAATTATGTCTATACCCATGTTGCCAGTTTGGATGGCATCACAGGCAACTACACCTCGTTGCCGACAGGCTCAGGGAACCATGTGTTCCGTACCCTGTCTCCCAATATGGTTCTTTACTGGTATATGCATGACGGAAAGATCACCAACAGTATCAAGTTTGATGAACTGCTTTATACCTCAGACCTGACGGAAGACGATGTGTTCTGTGACCTGGATGAACTGTCATTCAGGACCGGATGGACAAACGGAAAATGTTATGCCTATCACAATACCAAAAAGTCCTTCTTATTTGAAGGGTCGTTGGACAATGCCAATTATGCCAAATTTGTTCCGTTGATGATCGGGAACAGGAATGATGAATCAAAATTGTTCTATGGCTTTATCCAGCTGCTTACTCAGGCCAGCCTGGTCAATACGACGACGCAGTCAATTACCGGAGTGAATGAAAGTTGCCTCATGTTTGTACCGACAACGGCTGCCATCAAGAACGCGATTTTACATGGAACCATTCCTGGAATCACCTCAACAAACACGTCAGTCGATGATGCCGGTTTTTTTGCTAATTGTACGGTGACTGATGCAACGGCTTTGAAATATTACCTGATGAGCTATTTTATTCCACTGAGTACGGCGACGATATCCAATTATCCGTATGTGGGATGGGAAGAAAAGACGACCGGTGGACTGCCCACATTACAGACCTATGACGTTGAAGGAAAATCAGGAACGGTATCTGTTTCCACTAAAATGAATGTTGCCGATAATGGTAGTAAATTGAGTGTGCAACTATATGATTCCAATGGCAATCTGACTGGCAATCCGGTTGATGTCGTCGATGAATACCATTATTTCCCCTTTGTCTTTGATGATGGATGTGTTCATTTTATCAAAGATGTTCTGTAATGTTGAAACTTATCTGCTATGAATAGAAAAATAGGTAGCTTACTGGTACTCTTACTTCTAATTGGGCCTCAACTGCTTCAAGCTCAGGGAACCCGTTTTATCAAAGGTAAGGTTTATGAACTATATAATGGAAAAAAAGAGCCCATACCAGGTGTCAACGTTGTGTTTTCAAACAGTCAGAACCGGATGTTGACTGGCACCACGACCAATGTGATGGGTGAATATTCATTGAAAGTGCCTGCTGTGGGTGGAAACATCAAGTTAGTGTTTTCATTCATTGGCAAGAGGCCTAAAACATATACCTACACTGGTCAGACAAATCTGGATGTGGTACTGGAATCGAATGAGGTTGAACTTGGTGATGTTGTTGTCACCAAAGAACGGATGGAGAAGAGTAGTCTGGGTATTACAACCCGTGAACAAACGTTTGCTTCTCAGCGTATCAAGATGGATGATGTCTTGGAAGGCGTTCCGGTCACCTCGGTGGAAGAAGCGTTGCAAGGTCATATGGCAGGTGTGGATATCATTGCCAGCGGGGATCCCGGAGCAAAAAGTTCCATCAGAATCCGTGGTACGGCTACCCTAAATTCAAATGCTGATCCTCTGATCGTCATAAATGGGGTTCCTTATTCGACCAATATTGATGATTCGTTCGATTTTGCAACAGCCAATAATGAAGATTATGCTGATATGTTGAACATCAACCCGTATGATATAGAATCCATCGAAGTCTTGAAGGATGCTGCCTCAACGGCCATTTACGGAACAAAAGGAGCCAACGGTGTCTTACTGATTACCACCAAGAAAGGAAATAAAGGTAAAACGCGGTTTACCTTTTCTGATAAGGAAACATCAAAAATCGAACCGGATGCGATCCCTATGTTGGATGGAAATGAATATGTGGCCTTTATTCAGGATGCTATCTGGAATACGGCCAATGCGCAAGGACTTGCCAAGTCTGCCGCGTTGCTTAAATTGCTGTTTGATACCCCGGAAATTAATTACAATAAAGGCTGGCGCTATTTTGACGAATACAACAGCAATACTGACTGGCTTTCATATGTCAAAAAAGATGCCTTCATTACCGATAACAGTTTTTCAATGTCAGGTGGAGGCGACAAGGCGACCTACCGCTTTTCACTTTCATACCTGAATGAAGGCGGAACAACAGTTGGAACCGGACTTTCACGTCTGACGTCAAGCCTCAACATCGGGTACCATTTCTCCGATAAATTGAGGGTAGATGCCAATTTTAGCTATTCTGATTCCTATAAGAAAGATAACTGGACATCGACGGTCCGTGCGGAGGCCCTGCGAAAAATGCCCAACAAGAGTCCATACTGGATAGATGATGCGACAGGTCTTCCCACAAGCACCTATTTTACCCGCCAGAACAGTGAAGAATTTCAGGGCGCTTTTACCGGATCGGCCAATTACCATCCCATTATCATGGCTACCGAAAGTTATAACAACCTGCGCCAAAGAGAGGAAAATATGACGTTCGATATGAATTATGATGTTATGCCCGGCTTGATCTATTCAGGCTATGTTTCTATGAAACTGAATACAGGTAATACGAAAATGTTCCTGCCTCAATCAGCTACCGATGTGACGATCGACAATACGTATGCCAACAGAAGTACGGATGCTTTCTCGAACAACCTGGCCCTTCAGACTGAAAACAAGATGATCTTTCGTAAGAACTGGGAAGAAACACACAACATTGTTGCGACGGCTCTTTGGCGGACGTCTCAGTCTGTCAGCTCCAGTTATTCGTCAGAAATATATGGGGCGGCAACAGCCGGCATGTCCGATCCTGTTGCAGGTGGATGCATCCGTTCGCTGGGTTCCGGAAAATCCGAAGTCAGGATTTTATCTGGCATCGGAAGTGTCAACTATACCTTTCTGAACCGGTACATTATGAATGGAACCGCGAATTATGAAGGCCGGTCAAGTCTTGGCACCG
>Ga0183100_1000933_pt1 | contig 17264 bp, 21 predicted proteins | sample Biomet2_FD_127789 | JGI IMG/M metagenome (GOLD analysis project Ga0183100, IMG submission 127789) | Microbial communities from bioreactor (seeded with anoxic lake sediment) at LBNL, California, USA - Biofuel metagenome 2 | ecosystem: Engineered > Bioreactor > Anaerobic > Unclassified ...
TAAAATAATTAGCGGAGTGAATTAGTTTATGGAAATAATGGATAATATGGAAAATGATAATGTGTAGATATTTTATATGAATACTTTAAAAACAGAGAAGATAATGAAATGAATAATGAATTGAAGAATTTATCTAAAGATGAGTTATTAGAATTAGTTTTAAACAATATTAAAGGTGAAAATACTGAAAAATCTCTTATGTGTCAAATTTATGTTTTTAAGAAGAATGGAGTTAAATTTAATAATGAGGTTATAGAATTAGCAAATTTATATTTAACTTTATATCCTCAAGGATATGATTTAATTGTAGTTCTAAAAAATTTATTTGAAGCTTATAAAAATGAGTATGAAATTGAAAAGGCATTAGAAGTATGTAAATTGCTAGAGGCACAGGAGTATGATTATATTCATTCCTACTATTGCGAATGTCTATATAAGCTTAACAGATTAGATGAAGCTGTAAATTTTTTAGAGGAAAGATTAGTAATAGTAAAAGATAAATATGGACAAGAACCTGATGAAAAACAACAAAAGGTAATAGATAGTGTAGTAAATAAATTAGAAAAATATAAAAGATATATAGATGAAGGACAAGTATATATGCCCGCTACAGAAAAAGGCAAAGAAAAGTTAGGGATTGAGGTACCTGCAATTCCAGAGCATACTCTAGAATCTTCACCTAATACTGATACCTTTGTTGTTTTTGATTTAGAGACAACCGGATTTAATGCACAGTTGGATGAAATAATTGAAATAGGTGCAGTAAAAGTAGTTAAGGGTAAAGCTGTTGATAAATTTTCAATGTTAGTTAAGCCTCGTCGAAAAATAAGTGAAGAAATAACTGATATAACTGGAATAACTAATGAAATGGTATTAGATTCTCCAAAAATAAAGAGTGCTATTTCTGAGTTTAAAGAATTTATTGATGGGTATGATTTAGTAGCCCATAATGCATCATTTGATATGAAATTCTTAGATTTTAATCTAGTAAGAATAGGCAAAAGTGTATCATGTAAAATATATGATACTTTAAGGTTATCTAAAATATATTTTATAGGAATGAAATGTTATAAGCTACCTGAGTTAGCGAAGGCACTTAATATAGAACATGCTAATGCACATAGAGCATTGTCAGATGCGGAAGCTACAGCAGAACTTTATATGAAATGTTTAAAAGAGTCTAGATAGTTTTGTTTATGGTATTTTAAACTATCTAGACTACATATAAAAAAGGAGATGTTAAACTATGACAATAGAAAAAATGATTGAAGAATTGGAAATGTATTATGAAGCAGCAGGGTTTGCAGATATTCATAAAAGGGAATTAAAGAATAAGACTGAGGATGAAATAAGAGAATTGTACAATGTTACTTTTAAACAAAAAAATGAAGAATAGATTGGAGTGACATTATGGGCAAAATAGATTATAGGAAATTGAAAAAAGACTTGCTAAATAAGGTAGGTACATCAGGAATTATGCCACTTATTATTACTGTAGAAAGTGCAAGTGAAAAGGAACTCCTTCAATTAGCAGAAGAATATAATTTGGATATTTCAGACTATATAAAGGATTAGTGAGTATTAATATAAATAATAAAATTAAGCCAGAATTTATATTTTTCTTTGCAAACCACAAACCGGCAAAAAGTATCCTTGAAAGTGAGCTAAAGAGTATAATCCAATCACATGAATATAAAGAGTTAAGTGAAATAGCAAGTGTTAAAATTGCAAAAGCATCATATATGGGCTATGGCTTATACTATGAATGCATTGTTTCTTTGGAGGAATTTTTAAATGGAAATAAAGATTCATAGGGGACAAGATCAAATTGGTGGAAACATAATTATAGCAACTTCAACACTTCGTGTCTCAGAAGCACCCCCGGGGGTCTTTGTGAGGGAAGCATGACTGAACTTGCTAATGATAGCTTAGGATATAGTGAAGAGGAACTTTTAAAGGCTAGAGATAAGAAGAAAGAAGAACGAGGTGGATTTAAGGAAGGAATTGTGCTTAAGAGGGTAAAATAGATTTTCATTTAATGATATATTTCTTCAATTTAGTATTCTAAGCAAAAATGAAATTATCAAATAATTATATTAAAAAATATGTTTAAATTTTTAAAAGATTTGATATAATATAATTAATAAATGCTTAGTGCGCTAACACTAAGCATCCTTAGAACAAAAGTAGATAGCCCAAATTTCATATTTGGTGCTAGTCACTTTCACAAAGTGCTTATTTTGTTTTAGGGCTATTAGATTAGATTTTTAAATAATCTTAGAAAAAGTGCTTATCTTGTTTGGATGGGGCACTTTTTTCTTTGCTTTTAACTTCTATATCAAGGCCAAGTAGGGGTATGGCCAAGATTCATATAAAACGCCCCAACAAGACAATGTTTTCCAATTAACGTCCTTGCTGACATTTTTCTAAATCACATCAACATGAATTAAAAAATGGCTTAAATCTTACCATATCAATGACTAAGAAAAAAAGGCATTACTGACTTTTGGTTTGGTATACAATAAAAAAACATTACGACTTAAATCTGTATAATTTAATAATTCAACTTTCGCAGTAAGAAAATACTAATCGCTCCTTAAAAAAAGCCGGTAGGCTGTTAATAAAGAAGCCCATAAACTCATCAATTTTATTTTCACAGAGTGAAAAATATTCTCTTACTGCATTTTTCAATACTTCTAAAATTACATATTATGCTTATTTCTCTCTGATTAAGTAGTTGAATTGAAATTATTATTTATTTTCTTTAATAGTTTTAAAAATATCTCTTTTTCTTCTTGTGAAAAATCTTTATAGGCAGTAGAATACACTTCATTAGAAATAGCCTTATACTTGTCTTTTATCTGGTTACCTTCGCTAGTAAGTATTATATAGGTAATTCTTTTATCTGTTTCATCTTTTACCTTTGTTATATATCCAAGTTCTAATAGCTTATTTACCAATGGTGTTATTGTTGATTTATCTTTTCCAGTTATTTCAGCAATTCTCTTCATTGTTAACTTTCCATTATTTTCGTATAGAGCGGTGAGAATATTCCCATGTGAAGGAATCAATCCATCTAGACCATTTTCAGGTAATTTCTTCTCGATAAAGCTTATCATTTTCTTTCTAGTTCTGCTTATAAAATATACTATATATTTATCATTCATATAAAAACCTCAACTTTAGACTTAAGAATATAACTTAAATAGTTATGTAAATTATAATCTTATGGAAAAGTATAAGTCAATATATATTACTGCACAAAATAGTTTGACACAAAACTATTTTGTGCATATAATTAGTTTTATGTCAAACTATTACTTTAGAAAGGAGAATTTAAATTCATGACAACGGAAAAATTTAAAGCCATGGTAGTAAGCGAACATGAAAACAATACCTATTCAAGAGAAATTGTAGATAAAGAAATTTCTAGTCTTCCTGAGGGAAATGTTGCTTCTCCCGAGCTTTCGACAACTGTATATCCATTTATACTTAGAGGTATATCTCTCCTTGGAGTAGATTCTGTTCAATGTCCTAGGGAGTTAAGATTAAAGCTATGGAATTTGCTTTCAAATGAGTGGAAGCCTGATAATTTAGCTTTAAAGGTTCAGGAAGTATGCCTAAAGGATTTAGATACAAAAATTCAGAGGATTCTTGAAGGAAAACTAATAGGCAGAACTATAGTAAATCTTAATTTATAAGAATAGGAAAGGAGAAATAGATGAAAACTTTATTTGAAGAAACTAAATTAGGAACTATCACTATTAAAAATCGATTTGTAAGAAGCGCAACATGGGAGAACATGACAACAGAAGATGGGCATATCACTAACAAGCTGTATAAAACCTATGAGGACTTAGCAAAAGGTGAAGTTGGACTGATTATAACTGGGTATGCAAATGTGGTGAAGGAAGAGCAGCCTAATCCTGGAATGATGGGTATTTATAATGATTCATTTGTTGAAGAATATAGGAAGTTAACTGATGTGGTACATAAATATGCTTCAACAATTGTACTTCAAGTAGCTTATGGTGGAACTAAAACCACTTATAACCTTGGAGAACGTGTAATATTTGCTCCAAGTGAAGTTAGAGAGAGAGCAACTAATACTCTTGGCAAAGAAATGACTAAGGAAGATATAAATTATATAGTTAATGCATTTGCAGAATCAGCAAGAAGAGCAAAAGAGAGTGGCTTTGATGGCATTGAGATTCATGGGGCACATACTTATTTAATAAATCAATTTTTAAGTCCTTATTATAATAAAAGAACTGATGAGTATGGGGGAAGTTTGGAAAATAGAATGAGGTTCCTAAAGGAGATCTACCTTGCAATGAGAGAAAAAGTTGGAGAGGATTATCCTATACTTGTGAAGTTAACTGCAACTGAATTCTTTGAAGGCGGTCAAACTTTTGAAGAAACTAAACTTATCTGTAAAGCGATGGAGAAAATAGGCATAGATGGAATAGAACTTTCAGGTAACGTTCATGGAAAAGCTAAAAAAATGGTTGGAGAAGAGTTCGATGGTCATAAAATAGAAGCGGAAGGCTATTTTTATCAGTATGGAAAAGAAGTAAGTGAACTTATAAATATTCCTGTTATAACTGTGGGTGGATTTAGTAATATTGAAAAAATAGATAAAATACTTCAAAATACTAATATACAATACTTTGCAATATCAAGGCCATTACTTGCAGAGCCAAACTTAATAAAAAGATGGAAAGATGGAGATACATCAAAAGCAAAGTGTATAAGATGTTCAAAGTGTAGGACTAACACAGGTAACTATTGTACAGTATTTAAGTAAAAATTAAAAAGTGAGAATTTAGCACTTAATTAAACTTTAGGAGGTTATTATGAAAACAAGAATATTTGAACCTATTAAAATTGGTAGTATTGAAATTAAGAATAGGATAGCAATGGAACCCATGGGACTTATGGGATTAGCAGACAGAGAAGGTGGATTTAACTAAAGAGCAATTGATTATTATGTAGAAAGAGCAAAAGGTGGAGTGGGACTAATAATCACAGGTTTTACTAAAGTTGAAAATGAAATAGAACAAATGAAAATGCCAAGTTTTACTTGTGTGACACATAATCCAACAGCCTTTGCTAATTCAGCGTACGAGTTAACAGAAAGAGTACATGCTTATGGAACGAAAATATTTCTTCAAGTATCAGCTGGTCTTGGAAGAAGTGCTAATCCAAAATTGTTAGTTACAAAACCAGTTGCACCATCAGCTATACCTAACTTTTGGGATCCAAGTATAACATGTAGAGAGTTAACTACAGATGAAGTAGAGAAAATCATTAGTCTCAATTCTTTGAATTTCGGAAGTACCCCCAGGGAAAACAGGAATTTCCAGGTACAAGTTTTAAAGCAATAGCAATCTCAGACTTTAAGTTTTTGTTACTACCTCTAAGGGAAAGAGAAATCAGGATGTGAATGTTATAGAGATAGAAAAAATGTAAGTGCTAATCATTTCTCGATAATGAATAACATATGATCTTAGGCATTAAATTTTATAAAAAATAAATTTATTATTCTCTCAGGTATTTCAGGCACTGGAAAGAGTAAAATAGTAGAATTATTTGCGGAAGCAGTTGGTGCAAACAATGATAATGAAAGATTTAAACTAATACCAGTTAGACCAGATTGGTCAGATGCAACAGATTTATTAGGATACAGAAATATTGAAAATAAGTTTGTTCCAGGTATTATTATTGATGCTGCCTATGAAGCCATGCAACATTTGGATAAACCTTATTTCCTATGTCTTCATGAAATGAATTTAGCAAGAGTTGAGTATTACTTCAGTGATATTCTTTCATCCATGGAAACAAGAAAGATAAATGATGATGAAATTATTACTCAAAAACTGTTAAGCAGAGCTCAATTTGGAAAAGATGAAAGAGCCTATGATAAATATGGTGATGTTTATATTCCACAGAATCTATATATAATTGGAACTGTTAATATATTCTATACCAAAAAAATAGCCTTAGATTTTTCTAAAGCTATTTTTATAAGTTTTTTTAAAGTATATATTATTTGAAATCATTTTTATTACTATTTTTATTACTATTCTTTTTTTGAGCAGTTTTACTCTTGCCGATCTTATCATTTCTATGTTCGGAATCACTCATTAATATCACCACCTTCTTTACTTTTTATTATTTGTAGAAAAAGTTTATGTTATTCATATTGCGATTTTTATAAAACCTTCGTACCATTCATCACTAATTCAAACTTTGTATTTAAAAAGTTTGAAGCCTTTCTGCACAGCATCATTCTATTTAAAAATATTTCAAAGTACTCCATTAAGAAACAAATTTTAGTGTCAATAGTTAAAGATAATTGAACTAATTTATCTTCTTTATTTATATAGACAGCACTCTTTTCTACTGCATAGTTTACTCTATCATGAATATCAAAAGTAGAAAAATCAACATTTCTTACACGGCTTCTTCTTACATCTACTTTATCAGCTCCTTATTTATCTTAAAAATATCCTCATTTAGTTTGTTACCATCTGAATCATAAAATTCAAGGTTTCTAGCAGAAGGAAGAATCCCATCCTTATCTCCATCAAGAACCTCTCCCTGAACTCTATTAATCTCAAGTTCGTCCATAGGCAAATTTACTTCTCTAAATATATTTGTTCTAGAATCTATTATTTTAACTTTCATAATTTACCTCCTAAGTATATTAATATTTATTATTTCTATTTCTCTACTTTTTTAATCAGAACTTTCAACACTATGTACCAGTGGTTAATAATAAAACTAAGGAAATTAGTGATGGTATTTATAACAAATATAAATTACAGGAAGCTTATATTTATTCAGAAAACAGTTTACTTTCTTCAATTTGTAAACTATATAGTGATGTATCAAAAACTTTACTTAAGGAACATTATAGATGTCATCCTAAAATAATAGATTTTTGCAATAAGAAGTTTTATGACGGCCAGCTTATTATTTTAACTGATGAAAATTTTTGTGATACTCCTTTAGAAATCTATAAAACAGTGCAGGGTAATCATGAAAGAGATCATTATAATCAAAGACAGATAGATGTAATAGTAAAAGAAATACTTCCTAAATTAAAGGAATATAAATCTATTGGTGTAGCTTCACCTTATAGAAATCAAATAGATAAATTAAAAAGATTGAGTGTTACAGTGGCTAGGCATCAGATAAATATCAAGGAAGAGAAAAAGAGATTATGCTCCTGTCAACAGTTTCAGATAAATCAGATGAATTTATGGATAATGCTAATCTTTTAAATGTTGCGATCTCAAGAGCAGAAAATAAACTTATTATTCTTATAGAAAATATCGATTTTTATCAAATTATAAAATTGTAAGTATATTTTTAACTTATTTATCTATATTTTCACGCTTGCATGTATTTTTTCATCTTTAGGTGAGTTATGCTTTATAATTGATGATAAAGTAAATAAAACTAATAAAGCAGTTATTAAGAATGCTGAAATCATGCTAACTACACCGATCCATCCATAAGAAGACCAAAATTTTCCGCCAGCAGTTCCTCCTACGCTGGAACCCACATAATAAAATAATAAATAAAGAGAAGAGGCTTGTGCTTTATCATGCACTGCTAGTTTACCAATCCAGCTGCTGACAATTGAATGACTTGCAAAAAAACCAAAGGTCAAAAGAGCTATCCCTAAAATTTTGAAAAATAAGTTTATATTTAAAGTTGTGCATATACCAAGAAGCATTATAAACAGGGAAATGCAGAGAATTTTATATTGTCCATGTTTATCAGCTAAGCGTCCCATAAAAGTAGAACTAAAAGTTCCTACTATATAAATGACAAAAATAAAACTCACTAAGGTTTGACTAAGGTTATATGGAGACTCAATTAATTGGTAACCAATATAATTATACAAAGAAACAAAACTTCCCATAATTAAAAATCCAATACAATATAAGCAAAGTAATTTAGGATTTTTTAAATGATTCACAGTAGATTTTATCAGCTTTTTAATTTCAAAGGATCTTCCTTCAAAATGTCTTGATGGAGGCAGTTTTGCCCAAAATAGAAAACTAGCCATAAGTCCTAAAAGCCCAATACATCCTAATGCTAATCTCCAGTTGAAGAAATCAGTAATAACACCTATGATAATACGCCCACTCATTCCACCAATCGAATTACCGCTTATATATAAACCCATCACCATTCCTAAGCTTGATTTATCAACTTCTTCACTAATATAAGCCATAGCAATAGCAGGTAATCCTGCTAAAACAAAGCCTTGTAAACATCTTAAAATCAATAAACAGCTAAAATTAGGAACAAAAGCAGATAATACTGCTAGTATTGATGTGGTAAAAAGAGAAAAGCACATAATTGGTTTTCGTCCTAACACCTCTGATATGGAACCAAAAAGCAGCATACTTATTGCTAAAGTACAGGTGGTAACCGATAGTGATAAACTTGCAGTCATTGGTGATACACCAAATTCTTTAGATAAAAAAGGCATTAATGGCTGAGTACAGTATAAAATTGCAAAAGTATTAAAGCCACCAGCAAATAGTGCAATACTTGTTAAACGAAATTCCTTGGTTCCTTTTTGAATATAACTCATAATTATCCACTCCAGACTTCATCTTATAGTACTAATTATTATAATTTTAGCACAACCCTTTAGGTGTTAAATTTATAAAAAAGGCTTTAAATCTCATATTTACGTATGATAACGTTTATAAGTATAAATTACATTCTTTATTATTAAAATACTGTAATTTGAGAATATTAAATAAATAAACTATATAGAATAATTGTACTGGATTAGAAGGAGTAATAATAATACACAATCTGTTAACGTACCCAGTAAGAAAATAACAAGTCAAATACACATAGCATATTACGTGCTTCAAATGGTGAAACATTAGCGGAGGTGTTAATTTATGAAAATAATTTATAGGAAATATCCGAGTTTTGAGACAAAAAGTTTTTAGCGAACTGGACAAAAATATAGTTGTTTAGGATATAATATAGATATTAGGCACATGGACTTGTTAATTTTTTGCATAAAGTAAGCACTCAATTAATTAACGAAAATCAAGTTATAGTAATTGTGGTGGTAGTTCACTAAATAGTGTTGCAGAACAAACAAATTTATTAGCATTAAATTAAAGTTTAAAGTTTAAAAGAAAGGGGAGCATTTAGTATATGAAAGGAAAGGATTTACGAATTCTTGTAGTATATTATTCATTTGAAGGTAATACAAAATTGATTGCAGAGTCTATGGCTGAAGAAATGGACAGTGATATTTTGAAATTAGAAGTTGTAAAACCAATATCGAATGATAAAACAAAGTATATAGTTGGTGGAAAACAAGTAATATTAAAGGAAAGACCAAAACTTATACCATATGAATTTAAAGCAGAAAATTATGACGTTTTATTTATTGGAACACCAATTTGGGCATGGAATTATGCACCAGCACTTAGAACCTTTTTTTATGAAAACAGTATAAAAAATAAAAAAATAGCTTTATTTAGCTGCGAGGGCAGTAGTAATGGAAAAACTTTTGAAAATATGAAAAAAACCCTTGCTGGTAACGAATTTTTGGGTGAAATTGAATTTTTTGAACCCTTAAATACCAAAAGAGAGAAAAATATTGAATTGGCTAAGTCATGGGCGAGAAAAGTGGCTGAATCTATATAATAAATTAGATAGTGAGACATATCAAAATTAGTAGAGATTTGTTGAACTTAGATTATAGCAACTTCAACACTTCGTGTCTCAGAAGTACCAGAAGTACCCCGGAAGAAACAGGCTTTAAAAGCAGGAAAATATCATGATATATAGAATATATAAAGTATAATCATAATTATGAAAGGATGTGCTATAGATGAAAAAAATAAAAATTTTAGTTCCATTAGATACTACGGAAAAAAGTACGCATTCTCTTAATTGGATAAAAAAATACTTTGATAAGAATGATATTGAAATTACACTAATGAATGTAAGAGAGATAATTGTAGCTGAGGACTTATTAATTACAGATGACTTGGGGGATATGGAAGAAGAAAGTAATTTAGTTTTAGATGAAGCATCAATGGAATTAGAAGGATATACAGTTGATAAGTTTGCTGCTTTCGGATACGCTTCAGATCAAATATTAAAAAAGGCTGAAAAAGACAACTATGATATGATAATAATGACAAAGTCTACAAAAAAAGGACTAGTCAGAGTGATTGGATCTGTAACAAGTAAAGTTATTAAAAATGCTAAAACATCTGTAATAGTCCTCCCTAAATAGTTTTGATATAATTAAAAGTATCATTGATTAGGAGAATTATACATTCAAGAGCTATGGATTCAGAGACAGTATTAATTTTGTAATATTTTGATTTTAGGCAGTAAATTTATCAAAAATAAATTTACTGCCTATTCTTAATTGTATTAATCATAACTACCCTAAACATTACATATAATTACATAATGTGATACAATTACAATAATAACTACCAATAGTATATTAAAGTGTAAAGAAGGGATAAGAATGCAATTAAATTTAGAACAAAAAAGAATTATTGAGAGCAAACCAAATGGCCATATGTTAATTAAAGGTGTGGCAGGCTCTGGTAAAACTACTGTGGCTGTAAATAAAATTCCATTATTACTTAGGCATTATTGTGCAGCAAAAGATGACATGATTCTTATGGCAACTTATAATAAATCCCTTTCAAAGTATGTAGCATTTATATATGAAAATATTAAAGATGAAATTAATAGTCAAGGAAATTTATTTGATGAAGATAATAATGATAAATTAAAAATTAAAACAATTGATTCATTAATGTTTAGTTATTTTCTTCAATATAAAAAGCAAAATAAATTAAAATTAGAGATTGCATCATATAAGGAATGTCAAAATGAATTAATAGAAGCTATAAATGTTGTAGCGAGTAGATATGAAAATGTTAAAATAATTAATCCAAGATTTCTTCAGTTTATAAAAGAAGAGATCACTTGGATTAAGGCTTGTAATTATATGGAACTCCAAGAATATCAATCAGTGGATAGAGTAGGTCGGGTGAGTAAAATAAATAATGATGGACCTCAAAAAATCAGAAAGAATTCTGAGCAGAGAAATGCAATTTATGAGGTTATGATAAAATATGATAGTAATTTAAAAAAGATAAATAAAATAGACTTTCAAGATATGGCATTACTTGCATTAGCTCAAGCTAAAAAACATCCTATAGGAAAGTATACTCATATTTTAATTGATGAAAGTCAAGATTTATCAAGGGTTCAATTACAATTTTTGAAGGCTTTATATAATGAAAAGTCATATTCAAGTATAATTTTTATCTCAGATGTTGCTCAAAGTATATATTCTCAAGCTTGGCTTATTAAAAATCGTTCTTTTACTACTTTAGGTTTTGATATGACTGGTAAATCTAATTCTTTAAGTAAAAATTATAGAACAACAACTCAAATCGCTCAAGCTGCTTTTAGTTTAATTAATAGTGATGAAGATTTACTTGAAGATGATAATTTTGTTAAACCTAATTTAATAGACAAGCAAGGTGATTATCCAATATACAAAAACTTTAAAAGTAAGAATGAAGAGGGATTATACCTAGCACAATTAATAACTAGAAATCTTATTAATAATTATGCGCTTAAAGATATAGTTATAATTGCAAGAATAAAAACTCAGTTAAAAGAGTTCCAAGAATATCTACAAAAATATAATATACCTTCATCAATATTTGATAATAAAGATGAGTTTAATTTTGCAGAGGAATCAGTAAAACTTGTAACTATGCATTCTATAAAAGGACTTGAATTTAAAGTTGTTATAATTGCAGGTTTAAATTCAAGGGTAATGCCATTATGTTCTAATAAAAATGAATTTGATGATATGGAAATGTTAGAATCTAGAGAAAAGAAATTACTTTATGTTGGAATGACAAGAGCAACAGAAAAGTTATTTATAACATCAGATTGCATACCATCTAAATTCATTAAAGACATAGATTATAAATATTTAAAGATAAAAGTAAACTGTGCCATGAGAAGAATTTCTTCTATTAGTATAGAAGAATACTTACTTAAAGAAAGTATCCCTGATGTATATTCAGCAGAAGAAAAAATAAGACAGTGGATACTTAGAGAAATGAACGAAGTTTATAAATATCCATTGAATTTAATTACTATAGAACAAAAAGTAAATATAGGATCTACAGTAAAATATGCTGATATTGCAATTGATATTTATAGAAATAAAGTTAAAGGACCTTATATTTTAATAGAAACTAAAGCTTGGGGACGTGGAGTAGAGTCTGCTATTTCACAATTAAAGAGCTATATGGCAAATACTCCAAGCGTTCAGTATGGTATAGCTACAGATGGAAATGAGCTTGTTATAATCAATAAAGATTTAGATGAAATTGAAGATATCCCTAAATTTGATTCTTCGATGATTCCATTAACATTGGAAACTATTGAATATGTAGATTTTAAAAGAAATACAAGTCATAAATTCATTAAAGATTCCTCTTCAATAGGTGAAATCTACATAGAGGAAAATGGAACAGAAACAAAAGTAGAAAATGTACGAGCTGTTCCAATATTTAATGAAATTGCAGCAGGAATACCTATTTTAATAAATGATTCTCTGCAAGGAAAATACTATCTGCCAGCTGAATGGGTTGGAAATTCAAATGATGTATTCATGCTTAAAATCAAAGGTGATTCCATGATGAAAAAGGATATTAATGATGGTGATTATGTAGTATTAAATAAACAGAATTCAGCTAATATTGGGGATATAGTAGCAGTAGACATCGAAGGAAATTCTACCTTAAAGACATATAAGACAATAGGGGGAAAGATTCTACTTATGCCGGAAAATGATGATTATGAACCATTTATGTTAGATGAAGATCAATTTAGTATTCTTGGGGTGGCTATTGGGATTATTAAGAATTGATTAAATTAACTTTAGGAAGAGGAGTTTTATCTATAGTGGGAGGGTTACGGATGCTAGCTATCGGATAAATTATTATGGGAAAATAGTAGACGTAAAAGTTGTGAAAAGAAACAAGATTAAAGAACTAGGGAAGAATTTAATAGAAAACCTAGGAGTGTAATGCAGATAAGTGAGAATCCAAATCTTGTATTTGGGTATTCGAACTTAGTTAACTCGTGCATACGAGTTAACTTACTTATAAAAATGGATGTATCCAATTAAGAAATCTGTGAACTATAGGTAAAAAGGTTGTATTTAAATAAGAGTTTATAGTATAGACTCTTATTTTTTATGAAAAAATATATTATAAATTTCGAAATACAGAAAGATACGTTTATACGTGTATATTAATTCCTTGTAGAGTAATTCCAAAGTTTACTTATTTTTATATGAAATCAAGTAGGTTTTTAAAAAACTTAAAATATGGTATTGACAGAATATATAGCCGGTGCTAGTATATAAGTATGGTAAATAAAAACTGAATTTGAGATTGGAGGGAATTATGAGAGAGTTTAAAGGAAATGTATTTATAACACCACATGCTAGGGATAGGTTTATTCAAAGAAGAATTGAATTAAGCAATAATGCTAATAATAATTGTAATGTATACAAAAAAATGCTTAATATGATTTTTAGAAGTAAACTTATTAAATATGTTAGAAAAGCTGATGGAAGAGTTAGTGAGTACAGAGAAAACAAAGGATGTATTTTCATATGTGAAAGAATAAATTCTAAAAATTTTTGGGAGAAGGACAGCGTTACAGTAATTACTGTAGAATTAAGTAAAACATATATCGTAGATCGCATCGATAGGGGATATGATGTGAGTAAAATGCAGATGGGAGCATTCATGGAAAATAGACTTTTAAATTAAAAATTTTTTTAAACAATTTTATGTTGGTTAAATAGAAACTGATATTTAGGTAAATAGGAGGGAATATTAATGAAAAAATTAAGATATCTAATAACTCTAATTTGTTCAAGTGGAGTTAACAAAGCAAAATCAAGAATGGTAACTATGTGCTTAAGTGGATGTAAATATATTTTAGAGCATAAAGATGAATTTGCAATAGAGGATTTAGATTGGTATAAAGTTAGTTTAAATAAAATGTATTTGAAAGAAGCAATGGATAGATTATATGAGAATAAACATCTTGAAATATTTAGAGATGAGGATATTAAAGATATTCTTGAAAATATTTCAGATGAAATATTTTCAAAGATTGTATCTGGATTAAATGAAATGCAGGCAAATGCATCTCTATTGGAAGTTATAGAAGAGTATAGGGAAACATCTAGTATAGAAGCGGCATTGGAACAAAATATAACTGAAAAAAGCGTTCTTGAAATTCTAGTAAGAATGTGGGATATCAAGGAAAATAGCAGCATAATTGATTGGTTTAATGGAGAATCAGGGGTAGCTGTCAGTATAAGCAATATGTTTAAAGAATCAAATAAGGACATTTTAGGCATTAAATATTATGGTCAGGAATTATCTAAGGATTCTTTTACTATAGGCCAGCTTATTGGGTATTTAATTTTTAAAGACAATATGAAAATGGTAAATGGTGATTCATATATTAATCCCGCATTTATAGACGGCAATGAATTGAAAAAACTTGATTATGGAATATCAAATCCAGCATTTATAGGTAGAATAATCTCAGTAAGCCAATATATAAAAAATAGTTTGCCAGGATTGGAATTGGACGATAAAATCAATAAATCATATTGGTTGCCTGCACTGTTAATATTAGGATCATTAAAAGATAATGGAAGAGGGGCTGTGCTTATTAATAAAAGTCCATTATTTTCATCAGCATTAGCAGATGTAACAGTAAGAAAATATTTATTATCAGAAGATGTAATAGAGGCTGTAGTTAAGATTCCAACTAGAATATTAACTACAGCAAATGTTGAAGCATATTGGATAATTTTTAATAAGGATAAGTCAAGTGAGAAAAAGAATAAAATTAAATTTATAGATATATCAGAAGAAGTTGAAGAAATAGATAGAAGACATAGAGCTATAACTAAAAAGGGAATTGAATTTGCAGTTAATGCTTATAAGAATATAGACAATTCTGAAGTTATAGAAGATAAACAGCTTGAGATTGTTGATTCTAACTTAGTGAATAGAGATTTAGATATAAAAGAGATATGTGAAAATAATTATAATTTAAACGGATTTGAATATTTCAAACAACAGGATATTTTTTCAAATGCAGAAACTATGGATATGTTTTCTTTAGTTAGTGTTGCTACGATCAGACGTGGAATTCAACTTAATAAAAATAGACTGGATATATTAAACAAAGCTGAAAATAAAACACATTATCTTATAGGTAGCGGAAATATTGAGAATGAAAAGATTATATTGGATGAAAAGAGCAAAATTCCAGTAGAGAATAGATGGAGAGATTTATATGAATTACGAGAGGGAGACATAGTAATAACTACCAAGGGAAGTTTATTTAAAATAGTAATAGTTGATTCAAGTATAAAAAATGCTATAATATCAGCCAATTTATCTTTTATAAGGGTTGATAAAAATAAATATAAGCCAGAAGTCCTTAAATATTATTTGGATAGCGATGAGGGAAGAGAATTTATAGCGTTTTTTATGAGAGGAACTACAACAATAAAATCACTTTCTATCAAAGATTTAGAGGGCCTTCTTATACCAGATATTGATCTTGAACAGCAAGAGCGTATAAGTGAAGCTATTATTAAATCTAAAAAAGATTATGAAGAAGCAATAGAAAAGGCAGAAGAAAAATATAAATTAGATAAAAAAAATATAGATCAAATGATTGGTTTATAAACCAAAGAAGTTAAATAATGAACGGATATTATTGATAGGATGGGGAGAGTTATATGGAAAAGATAATGGATGTACAAATTAGAGAAATGCTTTATAGAAGAAATGATAGTAAAGTTATAGTAAAGGAAATAAATAGCGAGTGCTTAAAAATAGGTGTTAGTAATGATAATATAACAGAATTTATTAGAGGTGAATTACCATTTGAAGAATTAGATAAAAAGGAAAAAATAACGATCATGAAATGCATATATAACATAACAAAATTGACTAAATTTGATTATAGAAAATTATTTAATTACGATGAAATAGAGGGAAGTGATATTGACTACAAGGATTATATTGAACTAGATTATATAGGAATTTCCAATGACGAATTTTTAAGTTATGAAGAGAAAAAAGGAATTCTAAAAGCCTATGATAAATACCAATTATCAAAGCTAAAGATGTTAAATGATAGGTATCCTAATAAAATAACAAAAATAACATACTTTACGATATATCAAAAAAATTTACATCAAGCTGAAGAGATTAAAGGCAAGGATTTAATGAATTTTATTGATAAAGAGATTGAAACATTAATTGAATCTTTAACATATGCTTATGATACAACAAGACAAAATTTAGTTACATTTGTTAACTTATATTGTAAATGGGCTGTAGAAGAAGGCCTAATTAAAAAGAATCCATGTGCTGAAATTGATAGAGAAAAAATAAAGATCAATTCAAAAGTTTTTATGTCTAATAAAATCTATGGAAAGAAAGATTTTTGGAGTGTAGTAGAGGAAATGGAGGAATCCACTAAGTTGCCTAATGTTATGCCACTAATATTAGGCAGGTATGGAATAACTGGAAAAGAACTGAAAATGATGATAAACCTTAAATGGGATGATATAGATGAGGTTAATAAAGTGGTTCATTTAAACACTGTTCAACTTCCAATAGACGATAAATTTATCGAATATATTCAAAAAGCTAAAAGATACTTTGAAAGTTCTAGAGATGGTGGTAAAAATACCGTTAGATACTGCAATTTCGGTTATGTATTAAAAAAGGCATTAAATGAAAATAACGAAAAAGAAGAAGAAAAAACAATCAAGTATGCTACTATTTTTAATCGAGTAAATGAAGCTTGTTCGTCAATTGATATACCTAGAATATCTTTTAAGAGATTAGCTTTAACTAGGCAAATAGAGATATTACTTGAAATGAGAAAGTACGGTAGACTTCAACAAAAAGACTTTGAATACATTATAAAATTATTTGATTATGGACAAAATGAGCCACTTGTTAATAGAGCGTTTCAATTAAAGAAAAGATGGATAGAACTTACTGGAGATTTGGTTATAACTCAAAGAAAGAGTACAAGAAATCTCTCTAATGAAAATAATTATAATATAGATGAAAAAATAAAACAAG
>Ga0183100_1000934_pt1 | contig 17237 bp, 14 predicted proteins | sample Biomet2_FD_127789 | JGI IMG/M metagenome (GOLD analysis project Ga0183100, IMG submission 127789) | Microbial communities from bioreactor (seeded with anoxic lake sediment) at LBNL, California, USA - Biofuel metagenome 2 | ecosystem: Engineered > Bioreactor > Anaerobic > Unclassified ...
TAACGAAGGTTTTGATTTGCCTGTTATTCTTCTGAAGGTTTAAATTCAAATAAATCTCCAGGCTGGCAGTTAAGAGCCTGGCAGATAGCTTCCATAGTACTTAGCTTTACAGCGCTGACCTTAGCATTTTTAAGATTGGACAAGTTGGCTGTAGTGATTTTTACACGCTCTGATAACTCATTTAATGATATCTTTCGATCAGCCATTACCCGATCTAAACGTATTATAATAGGCATAACCCTTCCCCCTATACTGTAGTATCGTGCTCTTGTTGGAGAGTACAGCCATATTTAAAAATTTCTGCAAGCAGAAGTATGATGAATGCCAGCATAACTCCATCTGGAATAATGGTGAAGCGTGCTTTTATTAATGGTTCCAATCCCCTTTGAATATAAAAATGGTTAAGTTTATCCGCAAAAGAATAATTGATAAACTGGCGTAGGTATGTCCCAGCTAATAATGTCCATCCTATTATTCGGATTCTCTTAACATTTGCAGAAGTAAATGGTGAACTACTGCCAAGGGAATTAACAATGTTCCGTACCATCCATATACACAAAATACCTATACCCATAGTAGCAACATTTGCTAATAAAAATAGATCATATGATTCTGATTTTATATCTATAATATCATTTGTTAAAACAAAGCCATTAAAGCTTAAGCAGGAACTGCCGCCGGTAAGAAAGTCCGGAATAAACAGTAACAATACTAAATATATTACTGACATGCCTATGCTTATCCAAAGACCCACATTAACTAAAACATGCAACAACTTAAAAGTTTTCGAATCAATAATAGATTTATCCATATACTCAACTCCTTTAATTGTATTATATGAGAAATTTATACATATGTCAATAAATATTTATTGTACTGCGATAAATATTTATTATGACGTAATAAAACTTTTGAGGCTGCTCTGAAGCTCTCTGAGGCTTACTCTGATTTTATACTTTATCTAAAGAATTTAGAATCAGGTTTGGAATTGAATAATTATAATTATTTATGGAAAGTATGCTTGACATAAATGGGTTATATTGCTATTATAATAATGTAAAGTAAACTTTCCATATTGAGGTGATTATTTGAAAAATAAATTAGAACAAATACGGAAACAGCGGGGTATAAAACAGGAAGAATTGGCTGATGCACTGGAAGTATCCAGGCAGACGATAGGTTCTCTTGAAAATGGACGGTATAATCCATCCATTATTTTAGCCTTTAAAGTTGCCAGATATTTTAATATGTCTATCGAAGAAATATTTATTTATGAGGAGGGAAACAAGGTTGAAAATTAAGAGCCAGATCAGAGATTACATTTTAGTTGGACTTAGTACCAGTATAATGATGGGATGTTTAGTTTTAATTAAATTGTATGGAAGAAATATTGGGGTAATTATTTTACTTGTTGCAGCTCTTTTGATTTTTGGAAATTCTACAGGTAATGTTTTGAGGGGATATGCGTTAAAAGATGCTGCAGAAGAAAAAAAGAAAATTGACATAGAAATAAAAGATGAAAGAAATACTTTTATCAGAGAAAAAGCAGGAGCTAAAACAAACTACTTTATGCTTCATATAAATTCCATTACAATCTTAATTTTAGCATTCATGAATGCAGAACTTTGGGTTGTATGTCTGTTTGGTGCTTTAATATTTGTTCAGGGTATCATATCTATTTTCACATATAACTATTATGTGAAACGATACTAAAATTTATATAGAAAGATAAGCGGAAAGGTTATATCTTGCCGCTTATTTTCTCAGTCATCAAGTTTGAAAATTTCTTCAACAGGTGTCTTTAATAGTATGGCAAGTTTCATAGCAAGTTCCAAGGTTGGATTATATTTATTATTTTCAATTGCATTAATTGTTTGACGGGTAACCCCTAATTCTATTGCCATATCTTCCTGGCGCAGTCCAATCTGCTTGCGCAGCTCTTTAATTTTATTTCTCATCTTTACCCCATTTCCACTTAAGAAATTGGTTTATTCCGATGTAAATAAGGTTTTGGCTGGTAAGCAAAATAAGTGCTGTATTATTAAAAAAGCCTTGTTTAATTAAGTCATATACCATCCAAACAAATAAGAATATGACGGTATAAAACCAGGCCCACTTAACAGCTTTCAAATTAATGACCATTTCCATTTCATCCATTTTTTTCATTGATAATCCTCCTTTATTTTAAAAATGATTTATCAATAACTAATAGTGCTGCAGTACAAATTACACTGACAAATATAAACTTTTTCATAGGTGGTCTCCTTTTATAATGTAAAATACCTTTTACATTTTTAGTATAACACCACAAAATACAATGTCAAGAACTTTTGACATTTTTATAAAAAATTAAATTTCATAGCTTTGCTGGTAAACTAAAAGGTCTTTCATATGTATTCCCTGAAGGTCAGTGGTTTCAATGCCTGAGGGCTTCCTGCTGCTGCCGGTGCAGGAAAATTTGTAGCTCAGTGTTTATTGAAAGAAGAAAAAATGCTTTATATGTTATAAGAAACAATGAAAAATTTATCATCAGACCTAACTTGATAAGATAGGCATAAATAACTTAACAAATATAAATATTTAAAGAAGCTGTTATATCAAAATAATATGGCGGCTTCTTTGATTTTTATAATTAACTTCTATTAGATTATTTGAAACATATTATAATTTTTACAATTTTACACATAATAAAATGAAAGAAAATCCAAATTACTTAAAGAAAGAAGGCTGATGAACTTGAAATTATTTAACTATGCTAAAAACAAGGTATTAAAAAAGAAACAGGATATAGCTAATGCAATTGTTTTTATACTAAATGGGACATTAGTGCATTCGGTTAACTTTGGCAGAGGCTTTTATATTAACGATTTTAATAATAGCACTAATAAAAAACCTGATAATTAAAAATAACCTTTTGGCTGGTTTTTCAGTCAAAAGCAATAAATTATCAATGTTATTTAAGCTGAAAAAGTTAATTTATGAATTATACAATTTCCTCAATTGATTAAGTGCAGCTGAAATATATTATTAATCATTAAAATATCTTTATATAATCTTAATATACCTATGTTTTCCCTTAACACCGTTTTTATTTGAAAGTTATTATAATGAACCTTGGCATTTACAAATTCATTTAGCAAAGCAGGGGGTTTTATAGGATACGTAAATCAAAATGAATGCAGCATGTATTAATGCAGTAAAAGAAATGGAGTGACAAATTATGAGAGATGTTTTAATAATTTCAGCAATTATCGGGCTGGCATTACTTATTTATCTATTTTATGTTTTATTTAGAGGTGAAGATCTATGAACTATATAATTATCCAGGATATAATTTTTATTTTATTGCTGATTTTCCTTTCAATTCCTCTCGGCAATTATATCTATAAAGTTATGTCAGGACAAAAAGTATTCTTATACAACATTATTTCCCCTATGGAAAGAAGTATATACAAAATAACAGGAATAAAAAGCGAAGAAGAGATGAGTCCTAAAAAGTATGCTTTTTCCGTTATTTCATTCAGCATGATTGGATTTATATTTATATTTGGAATCTTAATGATACAAAATATACTGCCGCTGAATCCTGAACATTTTAAAGCCGTAAGCTGGGATCTGGCTTTTAACACAGCAGCCAGCTTTATCTCAAATACAAACTGGCAGGCTTACTCAGGGGAATCAACCTTATCTTACTTAACTCAGAGTATAGGATTAACCGTCCAGAATTTTTTATCAGCAGCAACTGGTATTGCTGTACTGTTTGCACTGATAAGAGGCTTTATTCAAAGAAAACAAAGAACTATTGGAAACTTTTGGAGGGACTTGATAAGGGTAACTCTTTATGTGCTGATCCCTATGTCTTTTGTTTTAGCTCTGGTACTTATATCACAGGGAGTTGTTCAAACAATAAGTCCTTATAAAGCAATTATTGCTCTGGAAAACGGCGCTGCTTACAAAATACCATTAGGTCCTGCTGCAAGTCAAATTGCAATTAAGCAGCTTGGAACAAATGGCGGAGGCTTCTTTGGAGCTAATTCAGCCTTCCCTTTTGAAAATCCCACACCTTTGTCAAATTTGCTGCAGCTTCTGTCAATTCTGCTGATACCTGCTGCGCTTTGTGTGTCATTTGGGAAAGCGGTGAAGGATGCTAAACAGGGTATATCGATTTATTCAGCAATGCTCATCATATTTTTAGTGTCTCTTACTGTTGTAACTATTAATGAACAGTTTGCTGTTCCTATTTTTAAAGGCGTGACAGCAGCTGCCAACATGGAGGGCAAAGAAATAATTCATGGTGCAGGAACATCCTCTTTATGGGCAGTGTCAACTACAGCGGCCTCTAATGGGTCCGTAAACGCAATGCTTGACAGCTTTTCTCCGCTCAGCGGTATGATGCTGATGTTCCTGATGCAGATTGGGGAGGTCATTTTTGGAGGTGCAGGCAGCGGATTATATGGTATGCTGGCTTTCGTTATCCTTACAGTTTTTATTGCAGGGTTGATGGTAGGACGTACACCTGAATATTTAGGTAAAAAGATAGAACCCTTTGATATGAAAATGGTGTGCTTGATTGTACTTACTCCTCCTCTTTTGACATTATTCGGCACTACTGCTGCTGTTTTGATGCCGCAAGCAAGTTCATGGCTGGCAAATTCAGGAGCACATGGCTTCTCTGAAATACTTTATGCTTTTACTTCCATGGGAAATAATAACGGAAGTGCTTTTGCCGGGTATACAGCAAATACAGTTTTCACAAATGTAATGGGGGGTATTATTATGCTGACAGTACGCTTTGTACCTATGGCAGCAGTAATATTCCTTGCAGGAAATCTATCCCAAAAGAAGACCGTTGCTGCAGGGGACGGAACACTTTCCACAAGTAATACTCTGTTTGTAGGACTTTTGATTGCAGTAATTTTGTTAATAGGTGCACTTGGTTTTTTGCCTTCCTTGGCATTAGGGCCGATTGCAGACTTCTTTAGAACAGTTAAATGAGGTGGAATTTATGAGTAAAAAAGAATTAAACAAAGATATATTTATTGATGCAATAAAACAGTCTTTTGTGAAATTGTCGCCCTGGGTCCAGGTGAAGAATCCAGTTATGTTAGTTGTTTATATGGGTGCAATACTAACATCAGTACTCTATTTATTAACTTTTGCCGGTATTAAGGACGAAAATGCTGCATACACAATTTCTATAGCATTGATACTGTGGTTTACTGCGTTATTCGCTAATTTTGCTGAGGCTATTGCGGAAGGCAGAGGACGTGCCCAGGCCAATAGTCTTAAGAGTGCACGAAAAGATGTTAAAGCTAAAAAATTGAAATCCGCATCAAATATAGAAAAGTATACTGAAGTGTTATCTAATACTTTAAAAAAAGGAGATATAGTCTATGTAATATCCGGTGAGCAGATACCTATGGATGGTGAAGTAATTGAAGGGGCTGCTTCAGTAGATGAAAGTGCAATTACCGGTGAGTCTGCTCCGGTAATACGTGAATCAGGAGGTGACAGAAGTGCTGTTACAGGCGGCACTACATTGGTATCCGACTGGCTGGTAATTAAGGTAACTGCCGAGGCAGGAGAGAGTTTTCTTGATAAAATGATTTCAATGGTAGAGGGAGCCTCCAGAAAAAAAACGCCCAATGAGATAGCGCTTCAGATACTCCTTGTAACACTTACAATTATTTTTCTTGTAGTAACTGCAACACTTCTGCCATTTTCAAGCTTTGTGAGCAGGCAGGCTAAATCAGGTTCTGCAATTTCCATAACAAATGTTATAGCATTGCTTGTATGCCTGGCACCAACAACAATCGGAGCTCTTCTTTCTTCTATTGGTATCGCTGGTATGAGCCGGCTTAATCAGGCAAATGTTCTGGCTATGAGCGGCCGTGCTATAGAAGCTGCAGGTGATGTAGATGTACTCTTATTAGACAAGACCGGTACCATTACACTTGGAAACAGGCAGGCAAGTGAATTTATTCCTTTAAAAGGGATAACTGAACAGGAACTGGCAGACAGCGCACAGCTTTCTTCAATTGCAGATGAAACTGCTGAAGGCAGAAGCATTGTAATACTGGCAAAAGAACGTTTCGGTATCAGAGGACGTGATCTATCCAAACTTGGAGCATCATTTGTTGAATTTACAGCAAAGACCAGAATGAGTGGTATTGATTATCAGGGAAATGAAATTCGTAAAGGTGCAGCTGAAGCAATAAAGACATTTGTAACGGACAAAGGCGGAGATTATCCGGAGGAATGCAGCCTAATCGTAAAACGTGTGGCTGGCGAGGGAGGAACACCGCTTGTAGTTGCTAAGAATAATATTGTATTAGGCGTTATTTATCTGAAAGATATAGTAAAGAATGGTGTAAAAGAACGATTCGATGATTTACGGAAAATGGGTATTAAAACCATAATGATAACCGGCGATAATCCAATGACGGCTGCAGCAATAGCTGCGGAAGCAGGAGTGGATGATTTTCTTGCTGAAGCAACACCGGAAGCGAAACTTTCACTGATTCGTGATTATCAGGCTAAAGGTCATCTGGTAGCAATGACCGGTGATGGCACTAATGATGCACCGGCTCTGGCTCAGGCAGATGTGGCAGTAGCAATGAATTCGGGCACCCAGGCAGCTAAAGAGGCTGGAAACATGGTAGACTTAGACTCAAGCCCAACGAAACTAATTGATATTGTAAGAATAGGAAAACAGCTTTTAATGACAAGAGGATCATTAACCACTTTTAGTGTAGCTAATGATGTGGCAAAGTACTTTGCTATCATACCCGTATTGTTTTTCGGCATTTATCCACAGCTTACATCTCTTAATATTATGGGACTGACCAGTGCGAAAAGTGCAATCCTGTCAGCAATTATTTATAATGCTCTGATTATTATTGCACTGATTCCTTTAGCCTTAAAGGGTGTAAAATATCATGAAATGCCTGCTGGAAAGCTTTTGAAAAGAAATATACTGATTTATGGATTGGGAGGGCTTGCTGCACCCTTTGCAGCAATAAAACTGATTGATATGCTGCTGACTGTATGTGGATTAGTGTGAGGTGAATATTATGAGAAAAAATTTAAAAGATTTAAAACCGGTTTTTTTATGTTTTGTAATAATGACAATACTTTGTGGTGTTATTTATCCTGCTGTTATAACAGGTATTGCTCAGGGGGTATTTCCTAATCAGGCAAACGGCAGCATAATTACCGTTAAGCTGAAAGATGGAACAAAAAAGGATTATGGTTCTGCATTAATTGAACAAAGCTTTACAAAGCCCATGTATCTTATTGGCAGGCCAATGGGTACAACAAACTTATCACCAACAAGTAAGGAAGAACAAAAGCTTGTACAGCAGCGGATAGACTGGTGGCATTCCTTAGATCCGGAGAATAGCGCAGATATTCCCGTGGACTTAGTTACTGCCTCAGGAAGCGGCGCAGATCCTGATATTTCGCCGGAAGCTGCAGAGTATCAAGTTGCACGTATTTCAAGGGAAAGAAAAATAAGTACTGATTCCGTAAGAAAAGTTATAAATAAATATACTTCAGGAAGATTCCTGGGATTTTGGGGTGAACCTGCAGTAAATGTGCTTAAAGTGAATTTAGCTCTTGATGGATTAATTTAGATAATCTTATAACATTATTTTAGGAGGTGGTGAGATTATGGTAAATAACAATGATCAGCGTCCGAACCCTGATATCCTGTTACAAAGTATCCGTTCTGATGCATCTAAAAAGCCAGGTAAACTAAAAATTTATTTCGGATATGCGGCAGGTGTAGGCAAAACATATGCCATGCTGGATGATGCTCATGAAAAGCTAAAAAGCGGTGTTGATGTTGTAGCAGGTTATATTGAACCTCATACCCGTCCTGAAACAATGCAGCTGCTGAATGGATTATACGTATTATCTCCCAAGACTGTAGAATATAAGAATATTCAGCTTAAAGAATTTGATTTAGATGCAGCTCTTAAAAGGAAGCCGGAATTGATCCTGGTTGATGAACTGGCCCACTCCAACGCTTATGGAGTACGTAATAAAAAAAGGTATCAGGATATAGAAGAGCTTCTAAATGCAGGCATTGATGTGTATACAACAGTAAATGTCCAGCATATTGAAAGCCTGAACGATATTGTCCAGGGTATCACTAAAATAAATGTGCATGAAACTATTCCTGATTATATTTTCGATAATGCAGATGAAGTTAATTTAATAGATATAGAACCTGATGAACTGCTGAGACGTTTTCAAGAAGGGAAAATTTATAGGCCGGAAAGAGCAGAAATAGCCACTAAAAACTTTTTCACAAAGGAAAATCTGCGCCTTTTGCGGGAAGTTGCCATGCGGAAAGCTGCAGATAGAATTAGCCACGATAATCAGAGCGAGCAGCGCTTATCTGAAAAAATGGCCAGTATTAAGCTGATGGTTTGTATAAGTTCTTCACCATCTTCCGCAAAATGTATCCGCTGGACAGCAAGAACCGCTGAAGCCTTTCATGCACCCTGGATAGCTGTGTATGTAGAAAATATAGAAAATGATTATATTACAGAAGATGAAAAGAAAAGTATGCAGAACAATTTGGATTTGGCAGAGCGGTTAGGAGCTGAAATTATAACACTTAATGGACATGATATTGCATCTGTTATAGCAGAATATGCAAAACATTCCGGCATTACTAATATTGTTATCGGGAAAAGCAGAAATAGAAAGACTCTGAAAAGTTTATTCGAAGTGGCTCTTGAGGATAGGTTAATTTCCATGCTGTCAGCCATTGAAGTTCACATTATTCCAGGTAGTCCCACCCAAAGAGCATATAGAAAGCCAAAAAAAATACAGATAGGAAAAAACCTGTTCTTATCATGGAAGGACACATTAAAAACAATTAGTGTTTTGGCAGCAGCCACTTTGATATCAATGGGACTTCGTTCTCTTCATGTTGACAACCAAAATATTATTATGGTATATATCTTATCTGTATTGATTGTTTCAAGGATTTCCATGGGATACGTTTATGGAATTCTTGCTTCGGTATTAAGTGTACTTATATTTAACTTTCTCTTTATTTTACCGCATTTTTCATTTTATGCGATAGAATCAGGCTATCCCATTACCTTTGTAATTATGCTTCTTGCAGCGCTTATTACAAGTGCCTTAACCGTCCGTATAAAAACACAGGCACATATTGCAGTAGAAAGAGAACGTCGTACAGAGGTACTATATGAAATCAATAAAAAGCTTCTTGCAACCAGAGGGCTTGAAAATATAGTAAACTTAACCAATGAATATATTGTAAAACTATTTGATCGTTCTGTAATATTTTATACACAAGACCCGGAAATCAGTGAGAAAGCTGCCTGGATACAATCACCCTCAGGTCCGGATGTTGCTTTTATGTTATCAGATGATGAACGTGCGGTTGCTCATTGGGTATTTATCAATAAAAAACGTGCAGGTGCCGGTACGGATACACTAATGGGAGCAGGAGCTTTTTATATGCCTGTAATTTCACAAGGTAATGTACTTGGAGTGATTGGATTATCCTGCATGAAAAGCAAGCTTAATCAAAACAACCGCTTATTTTTACGAATGATAGCTTCTCAGGTGGCAATGGCGTTAGAGCGCCAATATTTATCAGACGAACAGAGGCAAATATTAATAGAATCAGAAAAGGAGAATTTGAGGAGTAATCTTCTTCGTGTGATTTCCCATGACCTGCGTACTCCGCTTACAGGCATTTTAGATGCAAGTTCCTCCATCCTTGAAAGTGGTGTATATCTGGACAGACAGACGCAAAATAAACTTTCCGACATTAAAGAGGATTCTCAGTGGCTCATACGCGTGGTAGAAAATCTCTTATCTGTTACCCATATTAATGAAGGGACTATGAATGTTATAAAAACAATGGAATCAGCTGAGGAAATTACATCAGAATCCATCAATCGTATACAAAAAAGATTTCCGAATCACAAAATTACTGTAAAAGTACCTGAAGTACCTTTGATGGTTCCTATGGATGGAACATTAATTGAACAAGTTCTTATTAACCTTTTGGAAAATGCTATAAAGCATTCACCGAAGGATTCTGAAGTTTTAGTGGAAGTGGATAAAAATCAGCATTATGCAGTATTTAAAGTAACTGATAATGGGAAGGGAATTGCTGGGCAGGATTTTCCATATTTGTTTGAGAGTAATGCCCCTAGAGGAAAACAAAGCTCAGAATCATCAAGAAGTATGGGAATTGGATTATCCATTTGCATGTCAATTGTAAAGGCACATCATGGTAAAATGGAAGCAGCTAATAAAAAAGAAGGCGGCGCAGTATTTCAATTTACACTGCCGCTGGAGGATTAAAACAGCTGAAAATTACATTATAATTAATGAAAAAAGAGGTATTTGAATATTTTCAAATACCTCATCTTTTATAATCTAAGCGTGCTGTTTTCCTTCTCTTAATTTCTGGTAGCTATTTTCAGCTGCTTCTCTGAATATGAACTTCCTTGATTCTTCTAATATAATCAATGTTATGGGGCATAGTGCAAGTACAGAGTAATCGCTTAGTGACAGAGCTGATGTCTGGAATACACTCTGGAATCCCGGAACAAATATAATCATCAGTGACAACAATGTCTCAAATGCTAATCCGAAGTAAATCAGATTATTCCTGTTGGAGGATAAGCTCCAGAATGGCAGCCTTTCGGATCTGCACACAAACAGATTTCCCATCTGGCAGGCAATAACTGCCATAAGTGTCATAGTTGTTGAGTATACATAAATGTTTGTAAGATGTGCTGATGCAGTACCAGCAACAATCATGTCTGATACAGACTGAAGCTTTAGCAGGCTGTACCCTGACTTAGACCAGGCAAACATAAATATAACTATGGCCAGTATGCCTTCAATCATTCCTAAGAAACCATATGCTCTTATAAATAATTTTTTATCAAGTAAGTTTTCTTCCGGCTTTCTTGGAGGAAGGTCAAGTACTCCCTTTTCCGGTTTTTCAGCACCTAGTGCTAAGGCTGGGAACATATCCGTACCTAAGTCAATAGCCAAAATCTGAAGAACTGTAAGTGCCGGCGGTATATGGAACAGTACCATGGCTATAAATGGAATAATTTCAGGAACATTTGATGCTAATATATAGGTAAGAAACTTTCTTATATTGCTGTATACAGATCTTCCTTCTTCTATAGCTTTAACTATAGTTGCAAAATTATCATCAAGCAGTATCATGTCAGCAACTTCACGAGCCACATCAGTTCCGTTTTTACCCATTGCAATACCGATATTTGAAGCTTTAAGCGCCAGTATATCGTTAACTCCATCGCCGGTTACAGCCACAATTTCGCCCAGCTTCTTATAAGCTTCTACTATTTTAAGCTTATGCTGAGGAGTTGTCCTTGAAAATACCAGCGGAATATCCTGTTTAACTACATCCATCAATTCCTTTTGGGACATGGCTTCAACTTCAGCGCCTGTTACTATTTGATACTTATTTTCAATAAGACCAATCTGCTTGCCAATGGCAGCAGCTGTTATTCCATAATCTCCGGTTATAACAGTAATTTTGATTCCTGCATGGTGGCAGTCTCTTACAGCAGCAGCTACTTCTGGTCTTGGTGGATCATACATGGCGGTTAGTCCGATAAATACCATATCTGTTCCTGAGGCTTCATGATCGGAGGAATATTCATAACAGATTCCAAGTACTCTGAAACCCTCTTCTGCAAAGGCATCATTTTTAGCTAAAATGTGCTTTTTATTATCACTGGTTAAAGGAGTTACTATTCCATCTTTGTAATAGTATTTACAACATTCCAGGACAATGTTTGGAGCACCCTTTGTAAATATAATTTTTTCATTTTCTTTGAAATTAACATCACTCTTATTTTCAGCCAGTACACTCATCATTTTTCTCTCTGAGGTAAATGGTTTTACTTCTACAATATTGAAGTTTTCATGTTTTTCTTCAAGATTTATTCCATATTTTTCAGCAGCAATAAGAATTGAGGCTTCTGTAGGACTTCCTATAACTTCCCATTCGCCCTGATTCTTTTTACTGTCCTTTATATTTGCTTCGGAACAGATAATTGCTGAAGAAAAAAGCATTTCCAAGGATTTTTTCGCTTTGCTTTCTTTAAGTATTACTTCTCCGTCCTTTTTGTATCCGGAACCGGTGACCTCAGCTTCTCCATCCGGTGTCCATATTTTCCTCACCATAAGCTGGTTTTGTGTTAGGGTTCCTGTTTTATCTGTACATATTACTGATGCTGCACTCAAGGTTTCTACTGCGGACAGCTTTCTGACTAATGCTTTTTCCTTTGCCATACGCTGTACTCCAACGGCTAAGCAAAGGCTTACAGTTGGAAGAAGTCCTTCAGGAACGTTGGCTACTAAAATACCAATTGCAAAAATAAATCCTACCTTCCAGCTCATGCCTGTAACAAGTACTGCTGCTAAAAATGCTGCAGCACCTAAAATAATTGCGACCTTTGTAATAAATTTAACTATTTTTTGTACCTGAACTTCAAGAGTACTGTCTCCCTTAACAATTGTTTGTGTAAGTGTTGATACCTGTCCAATTTGAGTATCATTTCCTATGGCATAAACAATCGCTGTACCTTTACCCTGAGTTACTGTTGTCCCTGCAAACACGAAATTAGTTATTTCTGAAACAGGTTTTCCTTCTGCATCAAACTCTTCTTCAGTTCTGTTAAGAGGAACTGATTCTCCTGTCAGCATAGAGTTGTTAAGGAAAAGGCTGTGAGTTTTTATTAGTCTGGCATCCGCAGGGACACTGTCCCCTGCTTCCAGAACTATTGTATCCCCAATGGTTATATCTTCAGCTGGCAGTGTGGTAAGTTCACCATTTCGGTACACTTTTACATAGCTTGGTATCATATCTGAAAGTTCAGATAAAGCCTTATCCGCCTTGAATTCCTGTAAAAAGGAAAACAGAGCATTGATTACGATAACTGCCCAGGTAGCTACTGCCAGCTGAGGCATACCTGCTATAAATGCAAGGATGCCTGCAACCCAAAGCAGGATAGCCATAAAATGTGTAAATTGTTTTAATAATTGTTTAATTGGGTGAAAATTACGTTCCTTATGAAGTTTATTTTTCCCATATTTTTTTTCTCGATCTATTGCCTCTTCAGTAGATAAACCTGAGGATGAAGCTTTTAAAAATTCTAAAGCATCAGAAGGTTTGAGACCAGACAGCCTGACTGAATTTTCTAGTTTCATTTTTTCTGAATTTGTTTCCATAATTATCCCTCTTTCAATATAATGCTGTAATTTGTTAAAATTAAATTAATTAACCCCAATAATTTTTTAATAATAGAATGTATATTGCATTATGATGATAAGGGTTTATAAATAAGCCGTCAATATATAAACAGATTTCTTAATAACATCTTAATAATCTGATTTTTATTCTTAATACATTATTAATAAAGAAAATTGTATAATAACAATTTGACTATTTTTCAGTTAATATCACTGTTTTTTAAGTTGAAGAATAATTGAATTCTGTCTATTTTCTCAAAGTTTATATTAAATTAAGATTTCATACTCTTTGACAATGTTATAAAATATGTTTAGGATAGATATAATATTGAACATTATAAATAAGCATATAAATTGAAAATTTACCGGGTGGTGATATTTTGAAGGAATATAACAGTAAAACTAATAATTCTAATGAACTTTCAGAGAATATTAATTCGGATGATAAAAAAGCCGGGAGACTTAAAATTTTCTTTGGCTATGCTGCAGGTGCAGGAAAAACTTATGCCATGCTGGATGACGCCAGAGAACAGTTTAAATCAGGAATTGATGTTATTATAGGCTTTATCGATCCCCATACAAGACCTGAAACATTAAAACTTCTTAGAGGACTTCCTATTTTGCCGCCAAAAATATTAATTAACAGCAACATTAAGGTTAAAGAATTTGATTTGGATGCCGCCCTTAAAAGAAAGCCGCATCTCATAATAGTTGATCAGCTGGATCATTCAAATGCTGAAGGAGTCAGAAATAAAAAAAGATACCAGGATATTGAGGAACTTCTTAATGCGGGAATTGATGTATATACAACGGTTGATGTTCAGCATATAGAAAGCCTTAATGATATCATTCGGGAAATAACAAAAATTTCAGTAAAAGAGACAATTCCGGATTACATTTTTGAAAATGCGGATAAGGTTAAATTTGTAGATGTAGAACCGGACGAACTAATGAAAAGATTTGAAGAAGGAAAGCTCTTAAGAAAGGATGAGACCGGCTTAGAGTATAGCTTTTTTTCTAAAAGTAATCTGAGACTGCTTAGGGAAATTGCCATGAGAAAAGCTACTGACAGAATAAGCAGCTTTAATCAGAGGAAAAATAAAACACTGGAGAAATCAATTAATACCAGATTTCTTGTATGCATAAGCTCTTCCCCCTCCTCAGCTAAATGTATAAGATGGGCAGCAAGAACATCAGAAGCTTTTCATGCGCCATGGACAGTATTATATGTGGAGACACCGGAATGCATGAAATTCAGTGATGATCAGATTAAAACCGTAAGATCTCATATGGACTTGGCAGAAAGGCTGGGAGCAAAGGTTGTTATATTAGGAGGCAATGATATAGCTGCTGTTGTATCTGAATACACCAAATATTCCGGGATAACTAATATTGTTATTGGGAAAAGCCGTGAGAAATCAATTAAAAGCTTATTCGTAAAAAGTTTTGAGGATAGGCTGATATCCCTTTTAAAAAACATAGAAATACATATAATACCTGATAGTGACAATTCAAAGCCCTATAAGAAAAAGCACACAATTAATTTAAGTAAAAATTTATTTCTTTCTTATAATGATTTTGCTAAAACTTTTTCCTTATTAATATTAACAACCTTATTTTCATTTGCTGTAAGGGCTGTTGGCGTAGGTGAACAGAATGTAATTATGCTGTATATTTTATCTGTGATAATTATTTCCAGAATAACATCCGGATATTTATATGGTATTTTGGCATCATTTTTAAGTGTTCTTATATTTACCTTCTTATTTGTAGAACCTTATTATACATTTACTGCATTTCAGCCTGATTATCCTATAACATTTATTATCATGCTGTTTGCAGCATTGACTACAAGTGCACTTATAATAAGAATAAAAACAAAAGCAAGTTTAGCGGCAGAAAGAGAAAGAAGAACAGAAGTACTTTATGAAATAAATAAAAAGCTTCTTGTTACGAGAGGACTTGACAATATAATCGAAGCTGCCAATGAATACGTAACGAAGCTGTTTGACAGAACTTCTATACTTTACTTGGAGGACCCTGTTAATGGGAAAGAGGGTATATTAAAAAAATCCAGGGAAGATAAAGATGCTTCGTATATGATGACTGAAAAGGAAAAGGCAGTAGTTCATTGGGTATTTGTCAATAAGAAGCGTGCAGGAAATGGAACAGATACATTAATGGAGGCCAGTGGTTTTTATACTCCTATTATTTCACAGGGAAATGTGCTTGGTGTTCTTGGCATATCCTGCAATGAAGGTAATTTTTTTGATCATAATAACAGATCTTTATCTACTATGATTGCATCTCTTGTTGCCATGGCACTGGAGCGTCAGTATTTATCAGATGAGCAAAGGAGAATATTAATAGAAGCAGAAAAGGAAAAGATGAGGAGCAATCTGCTTCGTGCAATTTCCCATGATTTAAGAACGCCCCTTACAGGAATACTGGGAGCAAGCTCAGCAATTATTGAAAACAAGGGAATGGACATAGAAACTCATGATAAGCTTGTGGCAGGCATAAAAGAAGACTCCCAATGGCTTATCAGGATGGTGGAAAATCTTTTGTCTGTAACCAGGATAAGCGAAGGATCAATGAGCGTTGTCAAAACACCGGAAGCGGCAGAGGAAATTGTTGCTGAAGCAGTATCAAGGATAAGAGCAAGATTTGAAGGCTGCAGAATAAACGTAAAAGTACCGGAGGAGCTACTCCTTGTACCTATGGATGGAACACTAATAGAGCAGGTTATTATTAATCTTTTAGAGAATGCAGTTAAACATACGGTTCCAAATACTATCATTGATTTAAATGTTAAAAAGGTTAATGATACTGCGGTATTTGAAGTAAGTGATAATGGGGCAGGAATTCAAAAGCAGGATCTTGCACATATATTTGAAGGTTTTACAGTAAGTAAAGGTAAAAGTTCAGATTCGTCCAGGGGTATGGGTATCGGCCTTTCAATATGCAAGTCTATTATTAATGCTCATAATGGTAAAATTGAAGCAGAAAATAAAAAAGAGGGCGGAGCAGTTTTCAGGTTTATACTGCCGCTGGAAGGAGTTAAATATGAATAGTGATAAAAAAATGGTTTTGATAGTTGAAGATGAAAGCGGAATAAGCAATTTTATATCGGCAATTCTTACATCGAACGGATATAGTATCTTGAAAACTGAAAGGGGCAGGGAGGCGGTCTCTATTACTGCATCCCAATCACCGGATTTAATACTCCTTGATTTGGGACTTCCTGATATAGATGGAATTGATGTGCTGAAAAGTATAAGGCAGTGGTCAGATGTTCCTGTAATTGTTGTATCTGCCAGAGGCCATGAGAGAGAAAAGGTTGAAGCACTTGATTTGGGAGCGGATGATTATGTAACGAAGCCTTTTGGAACATCAGAACTTCTTGCCAGAATCAGGACAGCTATAAGGCACAGGCAAAAGGATGATTATGGAAGTCAGCCTAAAGCAGAAATAATAAAAGTTGGAGATCTGACAATTGATTATGTGAAAAGAATTGTGACAGTAGAAAAAAAAGAGGTACATCTTACTCCGGTTGAGTATAAAATTATATGTCTTTTATCTAAGCATATAGGAAAAGTGCTGACTCTTGATTTTATCACAAAAGAAGTTTGGGGCCCATATACTAATGAAGATAATGCATTAAGAGTTAATATGGCAAATATCCGCAGAAAAATTGAAGTGAATCCGGCAGAACCAAAATATGTTGTAACAGAAGTTGGAGTAGGATATAGAATGGTTGATGAATTATAGGAAAATGTTTAATGCAGTTTCCGTATTATAAAAGGAGAGATTATGTTTAATTTATTAGATTATATGAATACTTCTATTGATAACCTGTTGAAAAATGGTATTAAGGCAGCTATTAAAAATCCATCAGAATCAGCCTTTTTATTAAAGTATCTGCTGTCACATAAGAAAGC
>Ga0183100_1000935_pt1 | contig 17223 bp, 16 predicted proteins | sample Biomet2_FD_127789 | JGI IMG/M metagenome (GOLD analysis project Ga0183100, IMG submission 127789) | Microbial communities from bioreactor (seeded with anoxic lake sediment) at LBNL, California, USA - Biofuel metagenome 2 | ecosystem: Engineered > Bioreactor > Anaerobic > Unclassified ...
GCTCTAAAAAATGCCCCACCGGCGCAATTACGGTGAACCGTGCGGAAAAAACATGGTCTATTGAACGGTTTGGCTGTATTCAGTGCGGTTCCTGTGTGGAAAACTGCCACAATAAGAGCCTGAGTATGATGCAAAGCTATACCCAGCCCGATGCTGTAAAAAATGTGGACACCTACACTCAGCCGCCGAAGGATGAACCGGCTGACCAATAAAGGAGAATTACCATGCATGATTACCATAAAGCAGTTGACATGGTCAACTTTGCAAAAGAAAAAGCTGAGCAATTAGGCAAAAGCAAGGTGACGAAAATCAACATTGTTGTCGGTGAAAGCTCCGGTTATTCTGCCGACAGTATTTGCATGTACTTTAAAGAAGTTTCGGAAGGTACTGTTTGCGAGGGTGCCGAGGTTAACGTCAAACACGTTAAATCCATGCTCCAATGCCCGAATTGCGGCGAGCTGTATGCACGCAAGCTGATGCATTACGAGTGCCCCAAATGCGGTACAGAAGGTGAGCCGAGCAAAATCGGCACAGAAATAGAGATAGAGGGCATTGAAGCCGAATGACCGTTACCATTACAGTTCTTGGTATTGTGCAGGGAGTGGGCTACCGCCCGTTTGTTGCACGGCTTGCAAAGGAACTAAGCATTACCGGTACCGTGCTGAATAGCGGCGGTATCGTTCGAATACTGGCCAATGGAACAAAGGAGGCGATGGATATTTTTATCCATCGCCTTAAGTCGCAACAGCCCTGTGGCGCGGACGTGATGCAAATACAGTCGGAACAGGCACCGGAACAGCAGTTTACGGATTTTAAAATCATTGCAAGCACACAGAGTGCACAGGAAACGCCGCTGATTCCGCCGGATTTGCCAATGTGCGAAACGTGCAAGCAGGAGCTATATAATCCCGAAAACCGGCGTTACCGTTACCCGTTTATCAGCTGTGTGGCGTGCGGGCCGCGTTACAGCATCATCAACACACTGCCTTATGACCGTGCGACCACCACGATGGGCGATTTCCCTATGTGTGAGCAATGTGAGCGTGAATACAGCGGGGATGACCGCCGCCAACACGCGCAGACGATTTCCTGCCACGACTGCGGCCCCCAGCTGATTTTGCAGTTGCCGGATGCCGTTTACCGTGCAGATGATGCGTTGAATCAGGCGATTGAACTGTTCCGCAAGGGAGCAGTGCTTGCCATCAAGGGAATCGGTGGGTATCAGTTTGCCTGTTCCCCAACCAATGGACGGTCTGTTGAACGTTTGCGCCTGTTAAAGCGCAGGGAGAAAAAACCCTTTGCAGTGATGTTTCCAACGATGAACATGCTCAAAGAACACTGCGTGGTGGGTAAAGAAGAAGAAAATCTGCTCCTTTCCACAGCGCGTCCGATTGTACTGCTTCACAAGAAAAAGAATGAATTTTGTCCCGAGGTAAGCGGAGAAAGCCGCTTTTTGGGTGCGTTTTTGGCGTATACGCCTCTGCATCAGCTTCTGACGGATGCCTGTGGTGCATTGGTAATGACCAGCGGGAACTTGACCGCGGAGCCAATCATCATTCAGGATGGGGAGATGCTCAAACTGCAATCCCCTTATCTTGACGGAGTACTTTACAGCCTTCGCCGTATTGTCACGCCGCTTGATGATTCTGTAGCCCGTGTTGTGTGCGGGAAACCGCAGGTGATTCGCCGCAGCAGAGGGTACGTTCCTCTGCCGGTTTTATTGCGGCAGAGTACGCAGAAGGCCGTCCTTGCCATGGGCGGCGATTTAAAAAGCAGCTTTTGCCTGTATCAACATGACCGTGCTTATTTGAGCCAGTATTTTGGGGATATGGAGAGCTATGCGGTTTCAAAAGTGTATCAGGGAAATTTACAGCGAATGCGGAGCATCCTCGGCATTACTCCGGATATCATCGCCTGTGATTTGCATCCGAATTATCTTTCCTCACACATGGCGGAAAAACTGGCGAGGTTCGAAAATAAAAAGCTGATTCGTATACAGCATCATCACGCGCACGCAGCGTCGGTGATGGCGGAGCACGACTTGCAATCCTGCATTGGCGTCGCATTTGACGGCACCGGCTACGGAACGGACGGCGCAGTTTGGGGCGGTGAATTTTTGCTGTGCAAAGGCGCAGGATACGCGCGCCGCGCGCACCTTTCCTATGTCACACTTTGCGGAGGAGATGCAGCGTCAAAGAATGCGGTTCTTACCGCGAACTGTTATCTCTATGCGATAGGCAAAACCATTGAGGATAGCGAATTTGCTACCGTACAGGCGGCAATCGAGCACCAAATCAACACACAGCAAAGCGCAAGTATGGGGCGGTTGTTCGATGCGGTAAGCGCGGTCATAAAACTAAAAACAGAAAATTCTTATGAGGGTGAGTGTGCGATCGCGTTGGAAAACGCCGCTGCCAAAGCGCAGGAAAATGGCGTTGTGCCTTATCCTTTACATTTTTCAATTGAGTATGGCGAATTTGAAACGATAATCGACCAAATCGGCATATTAAAAGATATTTACGCAGCTGTAGAAAACGGCGGCAGCCGGGAAGCGATTGCCTTAGGCTTTCATCAGGCCATTGCGGAAATGGTGCTGGAGGTTTGTGTTGATATACGGCTGAAAAGCGGGGAAAATACAGTGACATTAAGCGGAGGTGTATTTTCCAATTTGCTGCTTATACAGGACTGTACAGCGCGGCTGCAAAAAGCGGGTTTCCAAGTATACCTGAATTCTGCGGTACCAACCAACGACGGTGGTATTTGCTTGGGTCAGGCGTGGATTTGCGGACAAATGAAAGAATAAAAGGGGTGATTTTATGTGCGTTGCAATGCCGGGCAAAGTATTGGCTGTTCATGGAACAATAGCCACAGTGGATTTTAACGGCAATACGGTTGAAGCACAGGCGGGTTTGGTTTCAATTAAACCGGGCGACTACGTGTTGGTACACGCCGGTTGTATTTTGCAGGTGCTTACAAAAGAAGACAGTGATATGCTTACAGAGCTGTTTGAGGAAATCGAAAACATATGATTGATTATAAAAAATATTTAATGGAATATGACGGCCCTTCGGTGAGACTGATGGAGGTTTGCGGTACCCACACCGCCCAAATCTCACACTGCGGCATTCCGAGTATGCTTTCTCCGCAGATCCAGCTGATCTCCGGCCCCGGCTGCCCGGTTTGCGTTACCGTGACTTCCTATATTGACCGGCTTGTGGAACTTTGCATGGAGCCGGGTACTGTGGTTGTTACATTTGGCGATATGCTGCGTGTTACCGGCAGCAGCCAAAGCCTGAACGATGCGAAAGCAGCGGGCGGGCAGGTACAGATGGTGTATTCCCCTATGGATACACTGAAGCTTGCGGCTGCGGATAAAACCAAAACCTTTGTATTTGCCGCCGTCGGTTTTGAAACCACCACGCCGATTTACGCAATGCTGCTCAATGAGGCAACCCAGAACGATATTACCAATATAAAGATTTTGACTTCACTCAAAACAATGCCGCCCGTTATCAACTGGGTGTGCGAAAAGCAAGGTGGAATCGATGGATTTCTTGCTCCGGGGCATGTCAGCGTAATTACGGGAAGTAATATTTTTAATGAATTGTCCGATCGCTATCAAATTCCGTTCGCCGTCGCAGGATTTGAGGGCGAGCAAATTTTAACGGCAATTTATGCCTTGGTCAGGCGACAGGGAAAAGCCGGAGTAATGAACCTTTATCCGTCCGCGGTGACCGCGCAAGGGAATGAAACGGCACAGCGCGCGGTAGAAAAGTATTTTATGCCCTGTGACGCCGCATGGCGTGGAATGGGCGTAATAGCGGATTCCGGAATGATGCTGCGCGAGGAGTACCGAATGTTTGACGCGGGCAGTGCAAACCTGAACGCCGACCACGGGGCGCATTCGGGGTGCAGGTGCGCACAGGTGCTTACGGGGGCGCTGAAACCGACCGAATGTCCCCTGTTCGGTACCGGCTGTACGCCGCAGTCTCCGCAGGGGGCTTGTATGGTTTCCGCAGAAGGAAGCTGCTATAATTATTTTGTGAATAAGAGGAAACGATAATGAAAATAACCATGGCTCACGGCAGCGGGGGAAAGGCGACCTCCGAACTGATTGCAGGTATTTTTGCCAAACATTTCGACAATCCCGTGTTGGCGCGGATGGAGGATTCCGCCGTTGTGCCCGGTGCGGCAACCATTGCTATGACGACGGACAGTTTTGTCGTAACCCCGCTCTTTTTTGCCGGTGGAGATATCGGCAGGCTGTCGGTTTGCGGCACGGTGAACGATCTTGCCATGAGCGGTGCGACTCCAAAGTATTTAACCTGCGGGTTTATTCTGGAAGAGGGAGCCGATACAGAGGAACTGGAGAAAATAGTTGCCTCGATGGCACAGACCGCAGCTGAAGCCAGTGTAACCATTGTTGCCGGCGACACAAAAGTGGTGGAGGGCAAAGGCGGCATTTACATCAATACATCGGGCGTTGGCTTTTTGCCGAACGGCGGCATTGTCAGTTCCGCAAATTGTGCAGAGGGCGATGTTGTGTTGCTGTCCGGTAACCTCGGGGACCATCATGCGGCCATTTTGAGTGCACGCATGAGTATCTCCAATACAATTGTGAGCGACTGTGCGCCGCTGAACGGGATTGTTTCCGCATTGCTGAAAGATAACGTTAAGGTGAAAGCAATGCGCGATGTGACCCGCGGCGGCCTTGCAACGGTGCTGAATGAATTTGCTTCTGCTTCGCAGTGCTGCATTTCACTTTGTGAGGATCACATTCCCGTCAGTGATCAGGTTCGCGGCTTTTGCGGTATTTTGGGCCTTGATCCGCTGTATATGGGCAATGAAGGGAAAATGGTTGCGGTCGTTGCCAAAGAAGACGCGCAAAAAGCCCTGCAATGTATGCAGGGCAGCCAATACGGGGAAAATGCCGCCGTGATTGGCGAGGTGATCTCCGGTGAAGCAGGAACGCTGCTTCTGAAAACAGACATCGGTGGAATTAGAATTTTGACGGAGTTATATGGCGAAGGTTTGCCACGAATTTGCTGACAGCAACGACCGGTATAATATTCTCTTTTGTACCGCTTTCGATATCATAATAAGAACCCCTCCGGATTTTCATTCGGAGGGGTTCCTATTATACGGAGGCGAATAATTCTTTTGTTAAATCTTTAATCATAGCAAGCTTTTCAGGAATTTTAATCGCTTGCGGGCAATGCAGCGCACATCTGCCGCAGGCGGTACAATGATCGACTCGTTCGGATTCCGGCGTTTCAAAGTAGGCTTTTTGATACGCCTCTTTGTCTTTATCCACTGCGTATTGATTGTACAGCTTGAACATCTTCGGAATATCGACGCCAAACGGGCAGTCCATGCAATAGCGGCAGCCGGTGCAGGGAACGGTGTCCTTTGTTTTATAAGCCTCAACAGCCTTTTCAATGACGGAATAATCCCCTTCGGTCAGCGGTTCAAAATTGGTCATGGTGCCAATATTGTCTGTCAGTTGTTCCATGTTGGACATACCGCTTAAAACTGTCATCACATTGGGGAGGCTTGCCGCGTAGCGAATCGCCCAGGAGGCAATGCTTTTTTCGGGTCTTGCGGCTTGCAGCAGTTCATTCGCAGTGTCACATGGATTTGCCAGCGTTCCCCCGCGAACAGGTTCCATGACGATACAGGGCAGATGGTGGCGCTCCAAAATCTCGTACTGCTGCTTGGCGTCCTGCATTTCCCAATCGAGATAATTTAGCTGTATTTGGGCGAAATCCCATTCATAGGTATTGCAGATTTTTTCCAAAACATCGGGCTTATCATGAAAGGAAAAACCCAAATGGCGAATAACGCCCTCGGCCTTTTTCTTTGATAAGAACTCATACACACCAAAATCAATGCATTTTTTAAAGTTTTCCGTTGACAGTGAGTGAAAAAGATAAAAATCGAAATAATCTGTTTGCAGGCGGTTTAATTGCAGGTTGAAAATCCGTTCTACATCCGCGGGGGTTTCGGCCATCCAAATCGGCATTTTGGTGGCCAGGAAATAGCTGCTTCGGTCGTGATTTTTAAGCGCATGGCCAACAAATTCTTCTGACGCGCCGTCGTGATACATATGTGCCGTATCAATATAGTTGATTCCATTTGCAAGGGCATAGTCTACCATTTCCTGAGCCTTTTCATAATCGATATCCTCTTTGTCGGGGCTCATTTTTGGCAGTCTCATACAGCCCAAACCCAATACCGAAATTGATAAGGCGGAGTCTTTATAGTTTCTTTTTAACATATTCTTTTCCTCCTGTTACGCAGTATTCCTATTGTAATACATTGAGTGTGCTCTAAGTCAATAGAAAAGTGAAAATATTTGTACTAAGTTGACTTAAAGCTAACTCTAATGTATATTATTAAGTATATTTGTAAAGTGAAGGAGTGGATTTAAATTGAGTTATACCATTACGCAGGTGGCTGAAAAAATGAATCTGACGGCGTACACCTTGCGGTATTACGAAAAGGAAGGTTTGCTGCCTTTCGTCAAACGGACAGAAAGCGGAATCAGGCGCTTCACAGATTCTGATTTAGACTGGCTTTCACTGATTTGCTGTTTAAAAGGGACCGGTATGTCAGTTAAACACATCAAGGAGTATATTGACCTGTCCATGCAGGGGGATGAAACACTCCAGCAAAGATTGCAGATTTTTATAAAGCAGCGTGAGAATGTACTGATGCAAATTGAAGAGCTGCAAAAACATCTCGCAAAAGTGAATTGCAAAATTAAATGTTATAGTGAAGCCTGTGATGCCTGTACAACCTCAAAGGAGCAATAAATATATAAACCCATACCTGTAAGGGTATGGGATAATTGTTTGTCTGTCCCGTCTACCGGGCTGGTATTCCAACCACCCGGCAGACTTCAACAGTATTCATATGAAAAATCAATTTATGTCCGAATACAATTATACGAGTTCAGAGATGCGAATTATGCTGAAAATAATGAATTTCTTTTTTTCATCCCCTTTATTGAATATGCTTATATTATAAAAGAAGTTTGTGTTGATTGTGTGAGATTTAATTTAAAAATTCGTAAATTAGATATGAACAAAGCTCTTCACATCCAAGTGAAGAGCTTCGTGTATTCTGTCGCTTATTTAAACATATGCCAAAGCATTCCGCTCGATTGTTTCGCTGATTAACTTATGGCCATCCTTATTTGGATGAATTCCATCCTCACAAATAAGGTTCTGATAATGTCCTGTCTTTAAAAACGCGCTGCTGATATCAATCAGCGGGATACTGTGCAACTTTGCGAGTCGACTAACAGCCAGATTGTACATCTCGTGCCAGCGATAAATATATTCCACATCACCCAGCCAGCGAAGAACATTGTCGGCATTCAGCCCGCGTGTAACCCAAGCAAAGTATCTTTTTGCATCAATCGGCGGAAGCGAAAGCAGAACGGGCTTGCCGCCGCTTTTCTTCACTTCGTCAATCAGTTCGGAGTAGCCTTGCTCAAAAGCGGAAACCGGTGTATTTGGCGTATGCGGGATCTCCGGCGCATTTGAAATTGCTGCCCAGTCAAAATCGCAGTCATTACCGCCGAACTCCAGCAGGGTATAGTCGTATTGATTTAACTCGGACTCGTGCTTTTTCAGAACTTCGCTGCCTTTTGTGATGGTGCATCCGAATTTTGAATAATTGCTTACGGAAATATTAGTGTTGTGTTCTATTGTGCCGACGAAGCTGTCTTTCAGAAGAATATATTTATTTCGGACGCTGTCAAAAATAACACCCTTTGAAACGGAATCACCAAAAATGCAAACGGATTGAATCATAACAGCACTTCCTTCGTAATTACAATAAATAGTTAATGTAGTAATTAATACTATATGACGCAATTGTCAATATGTCAATATGATATCTCAAAGTTTACAAATTATTCAAAATATCAAATAAAAAACTTCTGATTCTGCAATTGCAGAAAACAGAAGCTTTTTCTTGTTATGTAAGATTAATTTCGCCGACATAGTTTGTAGCAAAAATATGTTTGATTTCCTCCGGATTTTCTGTTTTTCCGAGCGCCCACATCAGCTTTGTGACTGTGGCTTCCGTCGTCATATCAAGCCCCTGTAAAACGCCTGTTTTCAGCGCTTTTTGGCCGGCCTGGTAAATTGTAAAGTCGCTGCGCTCATAAAGGCATTGGCTGCAAACCACAACAGAAATCCCGCATTCCACAACCCTTTGCAGTTTTGAAATCAAATCGCGGCGGACAAAATTCAGCCCGCCCGCACCAAATGCCTCAATGACAATGCCTTTGTAATTCATGTTTGACAGCATATCAAATATTTCAGGATTCAGTCCGGGGGTAAGTTTTATCAGAAATACGCCGTTGCTCAGGCGGTCCTCCAATATAAAATCACCGTTTATACGCGGCAGGACAGCTTCATTCAGCATCAGTCCGCCCGCATCAACAGTTGCCGCGTTTGGGCAGTTGACGCTTTCAAATGCGTTGAATCCGGTTGTGCGAACCTTGACCGCACGCGTGCCCAAAATCACCTTACGGTCAAAAGCAATGTATACACCCGGCTTTTCAGAAGCGGCCATCGCGAAAGCACAGCGCAGGTTCTCCACTCCGTCGGTCAGCGGGTGGCTGATGGGCAGCTGCGAGCCGGTGATGACGACGGGAATCGGCAGGTTACGAAGCATAAACGACAGTACCGAAGCGGTGTACGCCATTGTGTCCGTGCCGTGTGTCAGCACGATTCCGTCAAAATTCTTCACCTCACGGGCAATCGTGCGCGCAATACTCTGCCACTCTTCCGGCTGAATGTTGGAGCTGTCAAGCTGAAACAAGTCTTCAACTTCAACATCATATTCGGTGGTCACAGCGCCAATAAAAGCCTCTAACCCTTCGCTGTTTGTGGAGGGGGCAAGTCCCTCGTTCGTCAATTCCGAGGCGATCGTGCCACCGGTTGTAATCAGCAGTATTTTTTTCATTATTTCCTCCGGTTTTATCGGTATGGCAGCTAAAAGCTGCACAGTATGATTTAGACAAGGCTGCAGTGTATGTAAACCATGATTTCTACAAATTATAGTATCATTAATATCGGTTAAAGTAAATCGGCGGTTGTCCAAATAAACCTTAAAATATCGCCCCGAATTTGTGAGCACCAATAAAAATACAATAGATTGCTTCATTGGAAGTGTTAAGCTATAATAAATCATAAGCTATCAATGGCAATACGAAACGTTTGAAAAAGAATTACTGCAAAACAGGCAGAAAGGGTGAATTGCTTTGGCCACTATTTTTATCATTGAAGATGATGTTAAAATCCGAAACGAGCTGACCAAGCTGCTCGAAAAATATGGGTACGAATGTGAATCGTCGGATGATTTTTCCCACATGGCGGAAGTTGTTTTGCACCGAAATCCGCAGCTTGTCCTGCTCGACATTAATTTGCCGGTTTATGACGGCTACTATATCTGTCGCGAAATCCGCCGTGAGTCTCAAATTCCCATTATCATTGTCACCAGCCGTGACAGCGAGGTGGATGAATTAATGAGCATGAATTTGGGCGCCGATGATTTTATCACCAAACCGTATAATACACAGATATTGCTCGCTCGAATTTCCTCCGTCTTAAAACGTGTCTACCATTCCGAACCGGTCAATATCATTTCTCACCGCGGGCTCGAACTGGATGTATCCAGAAGCATGGCCCATTTTGAGGACAGTGAGGTTGAACTTTCCAAAAATGAGCTGCGCATTTTGCGGCTGCTGATGTGCAATAAAGACCGGATTATTTCGCGCGATGAAATTATGAACGACCTTTGGCAGTCGGAAGAATTTGTGGATGACAACACCCTGACGGTCAATATTAACCGGCTTCGCAAAAAGTTGGACGGCATTGGTGTGCATGATTATTTGGCCACCAAACGCGGGCAGGGGTATTTGGTATGAAACTGGGGAGCTTTTTAAAAGATAAGTCGATTTCTATTATCATTGCTGTTTTGACAGCCGGATTTTCGGCCAGTCTAATCTATGTGCTTGGTGTAGGCGGTTACGCGGCCGGATTCGTCGCAGGTGTTTTTCTGTTGGGAGAGGCTGCCGCGCTAACCGTTGAATTTTTTCAGAAAAGAACATTTTACAACACCTTGCTGCAAAGTTTGGATAAAATGGATAAGAAATATCTTCTGTCGGAAATGCTGGATGAGCCGCTCTTTTCCGAGGGTAAAATTTTATGTGAAGTAACGAAGCTGACCAATAAATCCATGAATGACGAAATCGCAAAGTATCGCCTTGCATCTCAGGAGTACCGGGAATACATTGAAACATGGGTTCACGAGGTCAAAACGCCTATTTCTTCCAGTAAACTTATTATAGAAAACGATAAAAATAATACGACGCGGAATTTAAACGAAGAGCTGTCTAAAATAGAGAATTATGTTGATCAGGCTCTTTTTTATTCGCGCAGCAATCATGTGGAAAAAGATTATGTCATTAAACAAACCACACTCAAGGAGCTCGTCAATTCAGCACTCAAAAAAAATTCCACCTTGTTTATTGAGAGTAGAATCAGCGTGGAAACTTCCGCACTCGATAAAAAGGTATTTACAGATGTGAAGTGGACGGATTTTATTCTTGGACAAATTTTGATGAACTCCATCAAATACAGAAGCACGGATCCTAAAATTCAAATTTACGGTCTGAAAAACGAAAACAGTGTTACACTGATGATTGCAGACAACGGAATCGGCATCCCTAAGATGGATTTAGCGCGTGTGTTTGAAAAAGGGTTTACCGGTACAAACGGCAGAACCTCTGCAAAGTCAACCGGAATCGGGCTTTACTTGTGCAAAAAGCTTTGTGCAAAGCTGAACCTCGGTATTTCGATTGCCTCCACCGTCAATTTCGGCACGGTCGTTTCTATTGTGTTTCCAAAGAGTAATATGTTTGAATAATTTCACAATCTTACGAAACTGTAAGATTTCTGTAAGCTAAATCAATGGATAGCAATGCTGCATTGTATTATACTGTTGATACAACATAAAGAGGAGATAATATAATGCAGACAATTTTAAAGGTAAGCAATATCGAAAAATATTACGGAAATAAAGGCAATATGACAAAAGCGGTTGACAACATCAGCTTTGAGGTTGATAAAGGTGAGTTTATCGGCATCATGGGTGCTTCCGGCAGCGGCAAGACCACGCTTTTGAACTGTATTTCGACCATCGATTCCGCTACGGCGGGTCATATCTTTATTGACGGAATGGACATCACACAGCTGAATTCCAAAAAGCTTTCCAAATTTCGCCGTGAACAGCTCGGCTTTATCTTTCAGGATTTCAATTTGCTCGATACCCTAACTGCCTATGAAAATATTGCGCTCGCGCTGACAATTATCAAGACTCCCGCCAGTGAAATCGATGTTAGAGTTCGCCATGTTGCAAAGGAACTTGAAATTGAGGATGTACTTAAAAAGTACCCTTATCAGATGTCCGGCGGACAAAAACAGCGCGTCGCCTGCGCAAGAGCCATTGTTACTGGGCCGGCTTTGATTTTGGCGGACGAGCCTACCGGTGCGCTCGATTCCAAATCCTCGCGTATGCTGCTCGAAAGCTTTGAAAAACTCAACAATAATTTGAGTGCGACCATTCTGATGGTCACACATGACGCGTTTACAGCGAGCTATTGTCACCGGATTTTGTTTATTAAAGATGGTAAAGTCTTTAATGAGCTTGTGCGCGGCGAGGATACCCGCAAGCAGTTCTTCAATAAGATTATTGAAGTGGTAACCTTACTCGGAGGTGACAATTCCAATGTTCTTTAAGCTTGCCTTAAAAAATGTCACCAAGAGCATCAAGGACTACACTGTTTATTTTTTAACCATGACCTTCGGGGTGTGCCTGTTTTACATGTTCAACTCCATTGATTCGCAAACTGCCATGCTGCAGCTCAGTGCATCTCAGTACGAAAGCATGAAAATGCTCACACAGGCGATTAGCTATGTTTCTATCTTTATTTCCATCATTCTTGGATTTTTGATTGTGTACGCCAATCAGTTCCTTATTAAGCGGCGCAAAAAAGAGCTTGGCGTTTACATGACGCTTGGTATGGAAAAAGGAAAAATTTCGCGCATTGTTATCTTAGAAACCTTTTTAATCGGCATATTCTCCCTTGCAGTTGGTTTAGTAGTGGGAATTTTTGGCTCGCAGGGCTTATCGGTTCTTACTGCAAAAATGTTTGAAGTCAACCTCAAGGCTTTTCAATTTATTTTTTCTATGGATGCGTTTTATAAAACACTGTTATATTTTGGAATCATTTTTTTAATCGTTATGTTTTTCAACACGATTTCAATTTCCAAATTAAAACTCATCGACTTGCTTACAGCCGGGAAAAAGAATGAAAGCCTAAAAATTAAAAGATTATGGATTTCGGTGGTTTTGTTTCTCGTTTCGATTGCCTGCCTTGGCGCCGCTTATTATTTTATTAGCAAAAATGGAATGATGGAAATTAACAATGAGTTTACCGCTGCCATCGCTCTCGGCAGTATTGGCACACTGTTGTTCTTTTTGTCACTTTCCGGATTTTTGCTGCGTGTTGTACAAACGAATAAACGCTTATATTATAAAAATATGAATATGTTTGTTCTGCGCCAAATTAACAGCAAAATTAATACGACCTTTGTTTCCATGTCCGTCATCTGCATTATGCTTTTGATTACCATTGGCACATTATCCACCGGCATGGGGTTGGCAGATGTTTTAACGAAGACGATGAATAGTTCGACTCCTTATGACGTGTCGTTTAGCTACAATCATCAAAAAGACGATGCCCAAAAGCAAATAAATGATATTGCGCAAAAAATGAAAGCCGATAAAATCGACTTGGATAAATATGCAAAAGACTATGCGCAAATTAACACATATACCTCTAATGTTCAGTATGGTGATATGTATTTTAATGATTCACTGTTTCCCCAGGGTTTTGGGGATGTCACTCGAATCAAGAAATTACCGGTTGCAGTTGTTTCACTTACCGACTATAACAACGTGGTGAGAATGCAGGGCAAACCGGCTATAACTTTAAAAGAAAATGAATTTGCTGTTAACTGCAACTTTTCTCAAATACTTCCCCTTATGAATGACTTTCTTAAAACCAAAGCCAAAGTTACATTAAGTGGAAAGGAACTGACCTGTACACAAAAAGCTCCAACTCAGATAAGCTTTTCGACAACCACGTCGTCACAGGATACCGGTACGCTGATTGTACCGGATGCCTTAACAAAAGGACTTACAATAGAACAAGAAACCCTAAATGTCAATTACAAGGTAGGTGTAAACGAAGAGGAATTCTTCCAGCAGTTAGAAACCGTATACAATAAGGCAGACATGAAAAGTGAAAAGATTGAATGCCCTTACGATAGTCAGCAAAGCAAAATTAAAATGCATGAACAGGGCACCGGACTTAAAACGATGGTTTCCTATCTTGCTATTTACATTGGATTAGTGTTCTTAATCACCAGTGCGGCGGTGCTCGCTTTGCAGCAGCTTTCCGAGGCATCGGATAATGCGGAGCGCTATGGCTTGCTCAGAAAATTGGGCGCAGAGGAAAGTATGATTAACCATGCGCTGTTCAGCCAAATCGCAATCTATTTCTTTCTTCCGCTTTCGCTGGCAATCATCCATTCCATTGTTGGAATTAAGGTTGCGAACAATGTAGTTTCCTTGTTAGGCGGATTGGACATTATTGGAAATACCATCTTTACCGCCGTGATTTTCTTGGTCATTTACGGCGGATACTTCCTTGCAACCTATTTTGGCAGCAAGAGCATGATTCGTCAGAACAGGAATTAGGGACGGAATAGCAACCCACCATGTGGGAAAGATTAAGAGCTTAATCAAAGAGTAATATTTTTCCGACATGGTGATGAGTGTTTAATTCATTCAAAAAAGACCCCGTTAGGAGAATTGTTAGGGAATCGACTCACAATAGCTTAAACAGAGTGAAATCCAGCGCCTTTGCAGACGCTGGATTTCTTATGCCTTATAGAACTTGGTTCTTTTGATATTGGAACAATTGCCGTAATCAAACTATCGCGGGTAATAAAATCTTATGGTTATCATGTGCTTTGGAGTTAATGCCTTTTCAACCTGTGCAGAAGTTCCGAAACGGTGAAAACCGTTCCTTTGATCTGGTTCGAAATGTTTTTTGCCAAATAGGGAATCCGGCTGAACTGACTGCTGCTTTCATCAATCAGATATGTCCATGTGGTAGTTGCAGCACTTAGGCCGGATGCCTTCATATCAATACCATCGGCTGTGATTTTATACTTCTTCATTGATGATACGATGTCTTCTTTTATATCTTCCATCATTTCGTCAAATGCGGCGATGGCGGTACGATGATACTCATCAATTGGGTTCTTGCCTGCAATCAGCATAAAGTGGATACCATCCCTGATATACTCCATGGATTCCAGATACTGTGCCCAGTGAAAATTAATAAAATATAAGGTGAGCTGTTTTTCAGCTTTTTCTATGCCGGACTTGCCCGCTGAATCAATCAATTTTTTATAATACGCCGGTTCTCTTTCAAGAAGAAGTTCGAATGGCTTTTGGTCAAGCAGCACTGCACTGCGGATGTCAGCGATAACTTTTCTTTGTTCTTCCTGAATATACGCATACTTTTCCAGCATATAACGAGCTTCGGCGTCACTGCCTTCTGCGTATTTTTGAACTCTGCGTACCGCTTTTTTCACGTATCGGTCAGTTACCACAGAATCAATTCGGTTGGAATTGCTGATGTTCTGACCAATGTCATACTGTACCATCAGCGCATCCTCAAGGCTGATAAAAAATTTACTTTCTCCCGCATCACCTTGTCTGCCCGCGCGCCCGCGAAGCTGATTGTCAATACGGATGCTGCTGTTAATCCCCGTTCCAATCACATACAGTCCGCCGGCGGATTGTACTTCCGCTTTTTTTGCTTCATTTGCTCCGCCAAGTTTAATGTCAACGCCCCGCCCTGCCATGTTGGTGGACACCGTAACACGTTCAGGCTCGCCGGCCCGGGCAATCAGCTCCGCTTCGTGCTCATCATTTTTCGCATTTAACACGTAGTGCAAAATACCTTCTTCGGTCAACAAATCGGAAAGCCTTTCTGATTCCTGCACATTCTGTGTTCCGATTAAGACGGGCTGCCCCTTTGCATGGGATAGCTTTATTGCTTCAACAACAGCGGTATATTTATCCGCATTCGTGTAATACAAAATATCCTCGTGGTCGATTCGCACGCAAGGTTTATGAGGAGGAATCACATCTACATCCAATCCATACATATTCTGAATTTCTTTTGCGGAGGTCTGGATAGTTCCCGTCATTCCACACAGTTTCTTGTATTTCAGCAGAAAACTTTGGAGGGGCATGGAATTATAAATCACAGAACCCGCGCTTCCGTTCAAATTCTCTTTTACCTCCACCGCACTGTGAAGAATATCTGGGTACCGGCGGTTTTCGGACACTCTGCCGGTAAATTCATCAATGATCTGGATAGAATTTTCTTTTACAAGATAATCTTTATCGCGGACTAAAAGAAATTGTGCCTGAAGCGAGGCGTTGACCATGGATAAAAGACTCAAATTCTCCTTATCATACAGGTTTTGAATATTTAAGTTGGCTTCTATCCGGTTGATTCCGGAATCAGTCAGGTACACCAGATTCGCCGCCTGGTTTATTTCCACCTCACCGGGTAAAAGACCTTTTACCGCATGTGAAATGTCTGACTTGGAACATAATTCTTCCGGCGCGTTTCCTGCAATTACCAGTGGAATTTTCGCTTCATCAATCAGAATCGAATCCGCTTCGTCAACAATGGCACGGTCGAATTTTGTGCATAACAAATCTTCTTCCTGCAGACAAAGAAAATTTTTCAAATAATCAAATCCGGCGTCTTTTGCAGAAAGATAAACAATATCACAGCCATACATAATTTTTCGTTCTTTAGCCGGCATGGATTGCTGAATCAGCCCAACCGACAGCCCGCAGAATTCATAGAATGGTTTTGTAAAAAGGTAATCTCTTTTTGCAAGGTAATCGTTAAAAATGAGCACATGAACGAAATGACCGCGCATCGCATGGAATGCGGCCGGAAGAACGGCAGCCAATGTTTTTCCTTCGCCTGTAGGAAGTTCCGCAATTTTCCCTTTTAGCAGAGAAATTGCTGTGGATAGCTGTGTATCAAACAGCTTCAGTCCTGTTTGCCTGAAAATGATTTCTTTCAACAGCGCAAAGGCCGATATGAAATCGTTGTCCTGCAATTGACTGCCATGAAAGGATCGTGCCACATCTCTAAGCTGGTCAAGGGAATTCTCTTGATAATCAATGTTATTGATGCGGGATATAAATTCTAAATACGGCAAATCAGACTGCCCGTTTACGTGCAGCCGTTTCTTGAGGTTTTTCAAATTCAACACTCCTATATTTTGTTAATTTAAAATATTGAGGAGCGTCTATTCTCTTTTTTTGGTAAACAAAACAATATCCGTATACTTATTTGTTTTTTGGTAAAATACAAATATCATGCCGACGGCAAACAAAACCGGAAGGAGTACAATCCCAACGCAAGGAAACAGAAACACGGCCACGACAGTGAACATTAACCCAATTATGAAAAAAGCTCTCTTGACTGACCGAATATCCAATTTCATTGGTTTCGCCTCCCTTTCGATTATAGTATAAAATATAAGCCTGTTTCCGCAGATACAGCAAAAATGTTCAATATCGTGATAGAAAAGCTTTATCCCATGCCGAGCGCTTTTTTAACAAAGAAATACAGAAACGGAAGAACAATGGCGGGCAGCATATTTCCTACCTTTATTTTTTTGATATTCAGCATATTCAAACCAATCGCCATAATTAAAACACCGCCGACTGCCGAAATCTCTTGAATCATCGCATCGGTAAGAAATGCTTTGAGTGATGAGGACAGCAGCGTGATAATCCCCTGGTACACAAACACGGCGGCTGCGGAAAAAATAACGCCAAAGCCCAAAGTCGAGCTTAGAAAGATAGATACAATTCCGTCCAGTACCGCCTTTGCAAAAAGAGTCTGATGGTTGCCGGTCAGTCCGCTTTCAATCGAGCCGACGATTGCCATTGAGCCGACGCAAAATACAAGGCTGGCGGTAACAAAGGCTTTCGCCACACTGCCGTCTGTGCTTGATGTTTTGCTTT
>Ga0183100_1000936_pt1 | contig 17189 bp, 17 predicted proteins | sample Biomet2_FD_127789 | JGI IMG/M metagenome (GOLD analysis project Ga0183100, IMG submission 127789) | Microbial communities from bioreactor (seeded with anoxic lake sediment) at LBNL, California, USA - Biofuel metagenome 2 | ecosystem: Engineered > Bioreactor > Anaerobic > Unclassified ...
GCCCCCCCGGCCCCGGGCACACGATTCCTGACCACTCCGGCGCCCGAGATTACAGACTCTCGGCCGAAGGACTTGAGCATCCGTTCCAGGCTCTCGCGGCCGTCCTCTCTCGACATAAAGGCCAGCCCGGCCGATGCGGTCGCGGTGACGGCCCGCGCGCCAGCAGCCGACGCGCCGACGCAGATGCTCATGGAGCTGTGCTCCGATTCACTGCACACGTACTCGGTGTCGACCTCCCCGTCGGCGACGTAGTCCGAGAACGCCTCCACGATGATGGTCTGCGGCGTAATGGGATACGACGCGCAGACGTCAGGGTTGACCTGCTTCCAGGTCAGGGCGACTGCCTGGTCCCCGTTCGCTGCGATCCGCTTCACTGCTCTCCCTCCTCGATCATGACGATAGCGTGCTTGGGGCACTGGTTCGCACAGATGCCACAGCCCTTGCAATGTGATAGTTTGATCCCCTTCATCTCGCCCTCCTCGACCAGGATGGAGTTGTCGGGGCAGTACATCCAGCAGAACATGCAGTTGATGCACTTCTCCTTGTCCACGACCGGGCGCCTGGACCTCCAGGAACCGGTCTTGTACTCCGCGGCGGTGCCGGGGTCCATGATGACGTTGACCTTAACGGACATCAGTCCACCTCCTCGTACGCCCTCTCGACGCTGAGGATGTTCTTCTCCACGACCTTCTGCGGGAGCTTTCCGCCCAGCTTGTTGCGGAGCTCCTTCTTTATGCTGTCAAGCTCTAGGACACCAGAGACCTTTACCAGCGCGCCCAGCATGGCGGTGTTGGCCAAGGGTTTGCCTATGGTCTCCAGGGCGATCTTGGTCGCGTTCACGGCATGGACGTCCATGTCGGTGGCGAGCGCCCTTCTCAAGTTCTCCTTGCTGTCAGGGTAGTTGGCCACCAGGGCGCCGTCCTTCCTCATTCCCTCGAGCACGTTGATGTTGCCGATGAGGGTAGGGTCCAGCACGACAACGTAATCGGGAAAGTAGACCTGGCTGTGCACCTTGATGGGCTCTTCGGAAATCCGGGCGAAAGCCCTGATGGGAGCCCCCATCCTCTCCGGCCCGAACTCGGGGAAGGCCTTCATGTACTTGCCCTCTTCGAGCGCGGCACCGGCCAGGATCTCGTTCGCGGTGACAACGCCTTGTCCACCTCTGCCGTGCCATCTAATCTCCATTGTCCTCAACTTAGTCCCTCGCTGGGCTCCGTGTAATCTTGAAAATATATAACCTTATCTTTAAAACGGCTATTTTTTGCCCAAATTTCTTCGATTAAAGATATAGCATAGCGAGCTATTCGGAAACGGTTGATGGAAATCGAAGCCGGGCTTCGAACATAGCATTCGAGGTCCACCGCCGCCGTCGCGGTCCGCCGCTCCTCTCTCCAGCCTTTTCGAGACGTCCATTCCGCCATGCTGGGGACCAGTGTCTGCAACGGCCTTCAGGTATTATCCGAAAAAGATTAGGTTTAAGACCATTGACTATATGTTGCCGATGCTCCATGCCAATGGCAGGAGTCCGACCGGGGATCTAACATGAGACGGATCATGAGCATCAAGAACCTTGGAGTAAATGACATTCCGATCGCAGGCGGCAAGGCTGCCAACCTTGGAGAGCTCACCTCTGCGGGCTTCAATGTCCCGCCGGGGTTCGTTTTGACAACGGAGTCATATGATTATTATCTGAAGCACAACAACCTGGCCTCGGTCATCGAGAAGGCCTTGGCCAACCTGGACATCTCTTCCGATGCCTCCCTTCAGGACGCATCGGGGAAGATCCGCAGGGCCTTCGAGGAGGGCGAGATGCCCCAGGACCTCGAGGCCACCGTTTTGGAGGAGTACAAGAAGCTGGGAAAGGGCAAGTACCCTCTCGTGGCCGTCAGGTCCAGCGCGACCGCCGAGGACCTGCCGACGGCGTCCTTCGCCGGGCAGCAGGATACTTATCTCAACGTGTCCGAACCGGAGTCGCTGCTCCTGAACGTGAAGAAGTGCTGGTCCTCGCTCTTCACCCCCCGGGCCATCGCCTACCGCGTGTCGAAGCACTTCGAGCACGACAAGGTGAAGCTGGCCGTGGTGGTGCAGCGCATGGTCAACTCCGACATATCCGGGATCATGTTCACCATCGACCCGAACTCCGAGCTTCCCCACATCATCATCGAGGCCGGCTATGGCCTGGGCGAGGCGCTGGTGGGAGGAAAGGTAACCCCTGATACTTACGTGATCGACAAGTTCCACAGCAAGATCCTCAACCGCCGCATCTCCACCCAGACCTGGAAGCTGGTGCGTGGGGAGAGCGGGGAGTGCATCAGGAAGGACGTGCCCGAGGAGCTGTCCAAGCAGCAGAAGCTGACCGACGAGCAGATACTGAAGCTCGCGGGCATCGGGAACCACATCGAGTCGCACTACGGACGCCCGATGGACATCGAGTGGGCCATGGAGGCCGACGAGATGTTCGTGGTCCAGGCCCGGCCGGTGACCACCCTGTCCAACGGCAACGGGAACGGCAACAAGGAGGCCGTGAAGGAGGACAAGCTGGAGGCCAGCCGCACCATCCTGGTCAAGGGACTAGGCGCCAGCCCCGGCAAGGCCTGCGGCCCCGTGCGCATCTACTCCGAGGACATGAGCCTGGACGTGGTCAAGCAGGGCGACGTGCTGGTCACCCAGATGACCACCCCGGACATGGTGCCGGCGATGACCAGGGCCATCGCCATCGTTACCGACGAGGGCGGGATGACCTGTCACGCCGCCATCGTCGCCCGCGAGCTCGGTATTCCGTGCATCGTCGGCGCCAGCAACGCCACCAAGGTGCTCAAGGACGGCATGGACGTGAGCGTGCACGGACAGATAGGCGTGGTGTACGAAGGCCTGGAGAAAGAGGAGAAGCCCGCTGCAGCGGTGGCCGTTGCAACGGCCACGGCGATCGCCGCTCCCATCACCGCCACCAAGATCATGGTGAACGTGGGCGTGCCGCAGAAGGCTGAGGAGTACGCTCAGCTGCCGGTGCAGGGCGTCGGCCTCATGCGCATCGAGTTCCTCTTCACCTCGTACATCCAAGAGCACCCCTGCGCGCTGATCGAGCAGGGCCGGGAGGACGAGCTCGTCGAGAAGCTGGCCCAGGGGATCGAGATGGTGGCCAAGGCCTTCTACCCCCGCCCCATCATCCTCAGGACCAGCGACTTCAAGACCAACGAGTACCGCGACATGAAGGGCGGGGCCGGCTTTGAGCCGAAGGAACAGAACCCCATGATCGGGTGGAGAGGCTGCTCCCGGTACGTGTCGGAGAGCTACCGGGCTGCGTTCCTGGCGGAGCTCAAGGCGGTCAAAAAGGTCCGTGACGGCATGGGCCTCAAGAACGTCTGGGTCATGCTGCCGTTCGTCCGCACCGTGGACGAGGTCAAGAAGATCGAGAAGATGATGAACGACGTCGGCCTGTACCGCGGCACCGACTTCAAGCTGTTCCTCATGGCCGAGGTCCCCGTCGTCATCTTCATGGCCGACGAGTTCGCCGAGGTCTGCGACGGCTTCTCCATCGGCTCCAACGACCTGACGCAGCTGACGATGGGCGCGGACCGCGACTCCGATGTCCTGGGCCACATGGGCTACTTCGACGAGCGGTACCCGGCGATCAAGCGGGCCATCGCCCACCTGATCAAGCACGCTCACGCCCACGGCGTCGTGGTGGGCATCTGCGGCCAAGCCCCGTCGGTGTACCCGGAGTTCTGCGAGTTCCTGGTGCGCGCCGGCATCGACTCCATCAGCCTCAACGCCGACACCGTGGTCAAGACCGTCAGCCACGTGGCGGCCGCGGAGCAAAGGATGATCCTCGAGGCCATCAGGAAGAAGAACTAAACCCGAAGGGGCCGGCGGGCCTCACTGCTTGTCGCTCGCCGGCGTTTCCTCATCTTTTAAAAGCCTGGTATAGACCTGCACCAGGGGATGGTGCGAGCTCTGGATGATCTTCACGTCGTCCAGGGTGTGGACGCCCAGCTCGTCGGCCGACCTCTCCATGCCCAGGTCGATGTCGCGGTCCGGCTCCAGGACGAAGGCCTGGAACTGGCGCACGCCCATGTCCCGGGCCGCCAGGACGCGATGGTGGCCGTCCACCAGCACGTAATGGTTATTCTTCTGTATCACGATGAGAGGCTCGACCAGACCCCGCTTGATCTCGTACTGCCGCCCCCTGAGCTCGTCGGCGAAGACCTCGTGCTGGGTCGGCCGGATCATCTCGATGGGGATGACCCTCCGCTTGATGGTGATGGTGACCCCGTGCTTCTTCTCCAGGAAGGTCTTCAGCATGTTGATCTTGTTGGGGGTGGCCTTCTCGATGTGCGAGCGTATGATGTCGATGTTGGACAGCATGCCGACGGCGAGACCGTTCTCGTCGACCACCGGGACGTTCCTCAGTCCGTAACGGAACAGCACCCTGGAGGCATCGTCGATGTCCATGTCCGGGGAGACGGTGATGGTGCCGATCTTGATGATGTCCCTCACCCTCTCCCTAGGGCGGTCGATGGCCCGCAGCAGCTCCTTGGCGGTGACGAACCCGATGATGTGCCCGTTCTCGGCCACCGGAAGTCCATGGAACTCCGTCTCGATCAACTTTCTCCGGGCCTGTTCCACTGTAAAATCCGGAGGTATCGATACCACATCCCGGACCATGTAGTTGCTGACCTTCAGCTTCCCGTCCATGGGCTCCCTGCAGGCCACATATCCCAGGTCCCGCACATAAAGATGATGCCCCTCCCCTGCGGGGACCGCGGATCCTCGGCGGACATGACAACGGCGGCCTAGACGTCCCAGTAATCAGGGCGGCTCACAAACGCATATATACAACCTACATATTTGGGTGAAAAAGCAAGCCCTGGTAGTGTAGCGGCCTATCATGAAGCCCTGTCGAGGCTTCGACTCGGGTTCAAATCCCGACCAGGGCGCCAATCGTTCTCTTCTCTACGTTCAAGCGTACCTGATCATCTTCTCCACCATGGGCAGGGCGATCTCTTCCTGCCTGGCGATGACCCTGTCGACCTCGGCCATCACGTCCTCGGACGACATTATGGCCTCGCGATCGTGGAGGGCGGCGGGCGCTTCGTCGTACTCCGGCGGCCTCCCTGCCAGCTCTGCGAACATCAGGGCCCAGCACCGGCGGGTGGCGTCGATGTCGTAGCCGCCTCCTCCGACCACCATGTATCGTCCCTCGCACAGCTCGTGGGCGACGTCGTGCGTGGCCTGTGAGATCTCGGCATAGCCTCCGGTGGTCAGCCCGAGCCCTACCAGAGGGTCCCGGTAGTGGCCGTCCACGCCGAACTGATGGACGATGAACTGGGGCTGGTAGGCCCGCAGGGCCGGGAGCACGATGGTGCGGTAAGCGTCTAGATACATGGCGTCGTCGGTGCCCTGCGGCAGTGGGAGGTTGATGTTGTAGCCCCTTCCCTCGTCCGTGCCACGTTCCTCCATCCCCCCGGTCCCCGGGAAGAAGCCTTGACCGTAGCGGTGCAGCGATATCGTCAGCACGCTCTCCTCGTAGAAGATCTCCTGCGTCCCGTCACCATGGTGGCCGTCGATGTCCACCACCGCAATGCGCTGCAGGCCATGCTCCCGCTGCAGGCAGCGCACCGCCACCGCGATGTCGTTGAACACACAGAACCCGGATGCGGCCTCGGGATGAGCATGATGCAGCCCGCCAGCGGGATTGAAGGCGTGCTCGAACTCCCCGTTCATGATGCCCTCGACCCCCCTGACGCTGCCGCCGACCGCGGCCAAGGCCCCGGTGAACAACCCGGGATTGCCAGGGGTATCGCCGCGGTCCAGCATACCACTGGCCAGGCATGCGCGCTCGACCTCCGAAACGAACCTCGCGGGATGGACGCGGGTGAGCTTCTCCATGTTCACCGGCGGAGGGACCACGACCCTCGCGATTCCCCCGTCCAGAACGCCGAGTGCCCCCAGCGTCTCCATGGCCAGCTTTTCCCTGATGGGCTGGAAGGGATGCTTTGGCCCGAACTGGTACAGCAGGAAATCGTCAGTGTACAGGAAGGCTGCGCTCCCGGTCATGGACCAAGAACTATTGCAGGCGGTCCCCCTTAAAGGTGTCCTCCGGCCTCTACCGCTCCCGGTTCTCTCGGAACGAGCGTATGATCGCCACGCTGTGCGCCCCGATGCGCTCGTCGAAGTACACCGACGCCTCGATGCCGAACACCCGGCGGAGGTTCGCCGGGGTCAGCGCGGTCATGACCTCGCCCGCGGCGACGACCTGGCCCTTCTGCATGAGGATGAGCTTGTCGCAGTACCTGGCGGCGAGGGCGAGGTCGTGGGTGACGAACACCACGATGAGCCTCTCGGTCTTGGCAAGACCAGTGATCAGGTCCAGAATGTCCAGCTGGTGGTTGACATCGAGGTGCAGGGTCGGCTCGTCGAGGAGGAGGATCTTGGGCTTCTGGGCCAGCGCCCGGGCGATGATGACCCTCTGCCGCTCCCCCCCGCTGAGCTGGTCCATCGGCCTGTTCGCGAGGTGCTCGGTGTTGGTGAGCTCCATCGCCTCCTGGACGATCTCCAGGTCCCTCTTGGACTCCGACTCGAACCGCTTGAGCTCGGGGGTCCGGCCCATCAGGACGATGTCCAGGGCGGTGAAGGGAAAGTTGACGTTGGCGCTTTGGGGGACCACGCCCATATGGGTGGCGATCTCCCGGCGGGTCATCTCCCTACAGTCCCGGTCGTCGATGAGCACCGTGCCCTCCCGGGGCGACAACGAGCGGTTCAGGCACTTGAGCAGGGTGGTCTTGCCCGAGCCGTTGGGACCGAGGATCCCGATGATCTCCCCCTCCCTGGCCTCCAGGTTGATGCCAGCGAGCACGTCCTGGTTGCCGTAACGGAAGCACACCCCGTTGACGGAGAGCTTCAACCTACCACCCCATGGACTTCTTGCGGGACATCAGCAGATAGATGAAGAACGGAGCCCCCAACAGGGAGGTGATAATCCCCACCGGTAGCTCTGCCGGCGCTATGACCGTCCGAGCCAGCGTGTCTGTTAGTATCATAAAGATCGCCCCGCTGACGACGGACGCGGGCAGCAAGATACGGTGGTCGGGGCCTACGAGGATGCGGACCACGTGCGGTATGATCAGCCCGACGAAACCGATCACGCCGGAGACCGATACCGCCACCGCGGTCACCAAGGACGCTGCCACCAGTAGGATCAGCCTCGTCCGGTTGACGTTGATGCCCAGGTTGCCGGCCTGCTCCTCGCCCACCATCATGGCGTTGAGGTCCCTGGCCAGGACCATGATCACCGAGCAGCCCACGATGAGGGGGACGATGGAGATGGCGACCTGTTCCCAGGACGCTTCGTCAAGACCGCCCATCATCCAGAAGACCACGCCTGACAGCTGCTCGCCGGCGAAGTACTCCATAGCCGATACCAGCGCGCTGAACAGCGAACCGACGGCGATGCCGGCCAGCAGCAGCGTCTCAACTGGCACGTATCCGCTGCGGTTCCGCGACACGGTGTAGACGAGGAACAGGGTTATGAAGGAGAAGACGAAGGCCATCGCCGGGATGGCGAACGGCCCATTGGTCCATGACACCCCGAGAACGATGGCCAAGGCCGCGCCGAAGGCCGCCCCCGAGGATATGCCGAGGACCGACGGCGAGGCCATGGGATTGCGGAAGAGGCCCTGCATGGTGGCCCCGGCAATGGACAGGGATGCGCCCACCATGGCCGCGAGGATGACCCTCGGCAGCCGCACGTTCATGATGACATAGGACTGCGTCTTGGTGCCCCCGCCGAGCAGGATAGCTATCACCTGATCGAAGGGGATGCCCATGACCCCCACGCTGAGACAGACCACGATGGTAACGAAGAGCGCCAGCACGAGCCCCGCCATGATCGCCGTCCAGCGGGCCACCTTGCTCCTCTGTAGATCGGCGATCTCCATCGATGGCATTCGGACCCTCATTATTGTTGGCTAATATTAGCTAATCCCTAGGCCGATGGGAATGAAAAAGAAATGGGTTTGGCCGTTCTAGGAGAACAGCTCGGGGTGGAGCCACTTGGCCATCTGCTCCAGGGCGTCGACGACCCGGGGACTCGTGGTCAGGGTGGACCCGTCGATACGGTAGACTGTGTCGTTAGCCACCGCGGGCACAGAGTTACCGAGCGTAGCCTTCAGGTCATCGTTGGTCTTGGTGCTCTGGTTCTCGATGATGATGATGTCCGGATGGGCATTGATTATGCTCTCCGTGGAGGCCTTCCAGTTGCCGGTGCCATTGTTGAAGACGTTGACCCCCCCGGCCATCTCGATGAGGTCGTTGGACATCGTACCGTTGCCCACCGTCTGTCCGCCCTTGCTCATCAGCTCCAGGTAGACCCTGGGCTTGTCCGAGGCGGACAGGTTCTGGGTCTTCTCGACGATCGCATCGATGCGGGCCTGCATGTCGGCGACCATGTTCTGAGCCTTGGCCTTCTCCCCGATCGCCTCGCCCATGACGTCGATGGTGCTGAGGATGGTGGTCACGTTCTTGGGATAGAACGCGGCGACCTTGATCCCGGAGTTCTCCATGTTATCGATGAAGGTCTTGTACATATTGAAGTTCCAGACGACCACCAGGTCAGGGCTAAGAGCCAACACCGACTCGACGCCCAGGGAGCTGGTGGCCCCCAGGTTGGTGATGTTGTCCCCGTCACTGAGCTGCCATGCGGACGAGCTGTCCACAGCGACCACGCGGTCCTTGGCCCCGAGGTCGAACGCGATCTCGGTGAACGCAGAGCCCAGACATATGATGCGCTGAGGTGCCGCGGTCAGGTTGACGGTCTTGCCACGGTCATCGGTGATGGATATCGTTCCGGAGGTGTTCTCGCCGGACCCATTCTTGTTCAGATACAACATGGCCGCGGCCGCACTGGCTATCACCAGGACAGCGATGACCACAACCACTGCTATCGCTTTCTTGTTCATATGATCTCCTTTGTAATTCTATAGAACTGGCGCCCTAATGTAACAGGGGTAAGTGGGCAATCGATAAAAAATATTCTGCAGATCGATGGGGCGGCCCGTCCTGCGGGATAACGGCTGACAACAGGCGGGGGGGACATGAGAAAGCTTCTTGAGCTATGGCTACATGCTCGATATCATGCGCAGTGTCCTCCGGGGTAAGATCCACCGTGCCGTGGTCACCCAGGCTGATCCAGATTACGTCGGGAGCATCATCATAGACCAGGCTCTGCTGGACGACGCGGACATATGGCCTGGAGAGCGTGTCCTCATATCGGACGTCAACAACGGAGCGAGGTTCGAGACCTATGCCGTCTCCGGCAAGGCTGGTTCAGGGGTCATCTGTGTCAACGGGGCCGCGGCCCGCCTGGTCCGCGTGGGCGACAAGGTAATCATCATGGCCTTCGAGCTCACTGACCATCTCATCGAGCCGCGCATCGTCCTGGTCGATGAGCAGAATCACAAGACCAAGATCCTCCGCGCGCCCGGGCCGGGATGAAGCATGAAGCTTAAGGTCTACACCGACGGAGGGTCCAGAGGCAACCCTGGGCCTGCAGCGTACGCCGTGGTCATAACCGACGAGGGTGGTAAGGTCGTCAAGGAGTACGGCCGGTACCTCGGTAGGATGACCAACAACGAGGCCGAGTACAACGGCGCCATCGCCGCCCTCAAGGAGGCGTTCGCCCTCGGTGCGGACGAGGTCGATGTCTTCAGTGACTCCGAGGTCATGGTGAAGCAGGTGAACGGGGTCTACCGCTGCAAGGCCGCCAACCTGCAGCCGTTCCTCGATGAGGTCTGCGCCCTGAGGTCGAAGTTCAAGCGGACCACCTTCCGCAACGTCCCCCGCGAGAACCCCATGGTCTCCCGCGCCGACTCGCTCCTCAATGAGGAGCAGGACCTCATGAGGTCCCTCCAGCCCCGGGGAAAACCCAATCCATGAACTGCCTCGCTCTTCCGAGCGTGGCCTCATGCTTCAACCAGGCGGCTTGTATTCCTATCGAGGGATGTAGCGGTCGCTTGTCCACAAGCATGAGTTCATGTCGTTCCGACCGTACCGTCGATGGAGGTGTGGTCAGAATATTTACGTCTTAGAAGATGACCGAAAGTGTGCATGTTGCTCACTCCCCCCGCTTTCACAGGGGCCCCGCTCGCATAAAGTTAAGCCCCGCGGCCTGCCATAGTGCATCGGTGATTGATGTGGTGCAGAAGGTCGTCGAGATCGTAGGGGTATCCAAGCAGGGGTTCTCCGAGGCCGCCCAGGACGCGATTTCCGTGTGTGCTCGGACCGTGCGGGGGATCAAGTGGGCTAAGGTCACGGAGATGGAGTGCAAGGTCGTAGAGGACAAGATCGTCGAGTACCGCTCCCTGGTGCGCATCTACTTCGACGTTGAGGGCTGAGGACCGAGCGTCCTTTCGCCGGCATAATCTCGAGCGTTCCCCGAACCAACGGGCTAAATGTCAGCATAAAGCAAATGCTTATATAGAAGTGTAGAATTGGCAATTCTAGTGCCCGAGGCCGGTGGAAAACTCTCCTCCTATCACAAGGAAATTTTTCCTCCGAATCCCCACCAAACACCGGCCTTGGGCATTTCTAGTCGCACTTTATCGCTGAGACGAGGCCATCCAGGGGCACCAGCTTCTGCTCCCCGGTGGACATGTCCCTCACCGCCACCGAGCCCTGGGCCAGCTCCTTCTCGCCCACGATGACGGCCTGGCGCGCATTTATGGACGCGGCGTACTTGAAGTTCTTGGAGATGCTGCGGTTCATGAGGTCGACCTCCGTTATCCTTCCGCTCTGACGCAGCTTGGCGGCGATCCTGAAGGCCTCGTCCTTCATCTTCTCGTTCACCGGGATGACGTACACGTCGACATAATGCTGGGGAGCGACATAGCCTTCGCGCTCGAGGGCCAGCAAGGTCCTGTCGAACCCGATTCCGAAGCCGGTGGAGAAGGTCTTCTCCCCTCCGAACAGCTCGGTCAGGGAGTACGAGCCTCCCCCGCAGATCTGCTTCTCCGCTCCCAGCACCGGAGCGTCCATCTCGAAGACCATGCCAGTGTAGTAGTCGAGACCGCGCACGACGCCGAGGTCGACCTCGATGTTGGTGAACCCATATTCGGAGAGGATGCGGAACACCGCCTCCAGGTGGTCCCTGGCCTCCCCGCTGATCTTGCTGAGCACTTCGATGGGGCCGCTGGACTGGGTGATGTCTATGACCTTCTCGATGTCCTGGGAAGACATCCCGGCCTCGGTCATCCTGGCCCTGGCCTCCTCGTACTCCTTCTTATCCAGCGTCTGCAGTATGGGCGGCGCCCTGGTGGAGTCTATGCCCGCCTGGGCCAGCAGCCCGCGCAGCACGCCGATGTGCCCGATGCGGATCTTGTAGTCCTTGAGGCCGACCCGCCTCATGATGGAGGCGGCAAGGGCGATGACCTCGGCGTCCGATTCCGGGCCGGGGTTGCCGATCAGCTCCGCCCCGAACTGGAAGAACTCGCGGAAGCGGCCGGCCTGAGGCCTCTCGTACCGGAAGCACTGCCCGAAGTAGAACATCTTCAGTGGCCGAGGGTAATTGGTCAGCTCGTTGACGAAGAACCTCATCACCGGTGCGGTCAGCTCCGGGCGGAGGGATATCTCCCTGCCCCCCTTGTCCTGGAAGGCATAGATCTCCTCGACCACGTTGGGACCGGACTTCAGGGTGAACAGTTCGGTATGCTCGAAGATGGGCGTGGATACCTCGCGGAAGCCGAAAAGCGCGGCCTCCTGGCGCATGATGTTCTCGAGGTGCCTCCTCTTCTCCATCTCCTCTGGACCGAAGTCTCGGGTCCCCCGGGGCCTTTGGATCATCGCCGCCAAGATGGGATGGCGTTATAAAATCATTTCTCCCGCACTGTATTACTGGCTCGCGCCCTTGGGACAAGAAAGTCGGTACTGCGTGCCCTCAATCCTTCGACCCCTATGCCGGTGTAAGAGAGGAACGATCGGTTGATCGTTTCCCGGCCGTTAGCGCGCCGTTCGGTCTCAGAAATGTCCGAGCACTTGATATCTTTCATAAAGCCCAAGGCCGCAACGAAGCGCTTGCATGGTGGGCAAGTCGCATGGGTCTCCCCCTTCCGCCCTTGTGGAGGGTTGGTTCGGGAACCCATGCCCCATACCTGGTAGAGACTTTTTTTCACAATAAAAGTCTCATTTCCTTAAAAATGTACAAATCATACATACGATTCCTTCACCTTTATAATTTAATGGAATCGCGCTAAAGGATAAATCGGGAGTCTACGTGAAGCGCAACAAGATATTGGTATTAGGGGCGTTAACCGCCCTGATGGTCGCTGGAGCCGCCATCGTACTGATGAGCGGAAACGTTTCCGCTCTGGGCTATGGAGCGACCGGAGCCGGGAATGGCGATCTCGACCAGATCCAGGACCAAGTCCAGGACCGGACCTGCGACCAGGACAGGCTCGTGGCCCAGGACGGTTCATGCCTCGATCCAGCTAGCGATCAGGCAGTATCCTGTGACCACGATCAGGTCCAAGACCAGAACAGGGCCATGCTGCAGGAGGGATCGTGCCAAGACCAGATCCGTAGCTAGGACTAGACCATGGACAATGACCATGCGTGCTGGTAAACCCCCTTCATCATATTTTTCACAGCTGATCGTGCTTCAGCCCTTCTCTCATCTTGGCCTTTATCGCCCAAATGATCAAACCGGCAGCAATCCCTGCCGTTCCAAGGATGATCGCCTGGGGGGCGATGAACGCCGATGCCAGGAGGAGGACCACGCACGATGCAAGGCCGAGCACGGGGACGAATCTCGGATACCGCCGGTTCACCACCTTCAGACGAAAGGCGGACAGATTGGCGACCATGTAGTACGCGATTTGAGTGAAGGTGCTGAGCGCCACCACGCTCACCACGTCGACGAACAGGACAAGGACTATGATGATCGCCCCGGTTATCCAAATGCTCCAGTAGGGTGTATCGTACCGCCTTCGGAGGTAACCGAGCTGTTTGGGTAGGTCTCCCCTCCGGGCCATGGCGTACTCCATCCTCGATACTCCAAGTATGGTCGTGATGAGCACACTGGCAGTGGCTAGGATCCCTCCTAAGGACACCAGGAGAACGGCCAACCGATTCCCGGTGCTGCCCATTGCGAAGGCCAGGGGGGAGCTGGAGCTGGAAAGGGCGGGAGCACCTACCAGGCCGATCGCCACGAGCGCGACAAGGATGTAAAAGACGATCGATATGGCGATAGACAGGAAGATGGCCCTTGGGATGTTCTTCCTCGGATCCTTGATCTCCTCTGCGATGACCGTGACCCGGGCGAACCCCCCGAAGGAGAAGAAGATATAGAACGCCCCGACGAACATCCCTACTTGGAGGGGTTGGAACGGCAGGAAATTGGAGGGGTCGATGAACAGTAGCCCGAACACGACGAAGAATAGGAGCAAGGCCAGCTTAGCAACGACAATGATGTTGTTGATCTCCGAGGAATGGCTCGCCCCGAGGTAGTTTAGCACCGTGAAGATCAGGCAGATGAGGGCGGCCACGAGGTTCACGTTCAGGCCCGGGACGATCGCGTCGATGTAGTAGGCGAAGCTCAATGCCACGACCGCGCCTATCAGGGTGTTGGAAAGGGCCCACATCCAGCCGGATATGAAGCCGGCCAGGGGCGAGATGAGCTTGCCGGCGTAGTCGTAAATACCACCCTCTTTGGGGTCCCAAAGGGTGAGTTCCACGACGCTCATGGCCGTGAGGATGGATACGACCCCGGCGACAACGATCGATACCATTATCGCTGAACCGGCATAGCCAGCCGATATCCCCGTGACGACAAATATGCCTGAACCGATGATAGCCCCTATGTTTATGGCCGTCGCGTCCACGAGGCCCAGGCTAGGCTTCAATCCCGGGGTGGCCTTTAGGGTGGGCATCGAGAGGTAATACTCGACCTACCCGATTATCTAACTTCCAGCAAGTAGCATCGATGTCTGATGTGATGCAGCCTGTGGATGCATACGATCCCACTATCGCGGAGTTTTGGAGTTGGTGATGGGGGACAAGATGTGTGGATAAACGGAGCAAGATGTTTATTATCTTGTCAGCGCCCCGAGAAGGAGCATCACCCAGGCTCAAGGGGCCCACTGGCTCCCGGAGCGGTCGTTCCCCTTCACCGATCATCCGATAAGTTGTTTAGTCAGATATTCTCAGAGGGTCAAGGAGAATGGTGTTGTCCCGCCTCGCCCGCCCAAGGCGATACCCGGGCGAAAGCTCCCATCCCGATCGCATCATCGATCGAGATATGTGATTTACCCATTTTCCGCACCCCCGATCCATGATATCAATGATTCAGGATCCCGGCCAACCGCACTTGGTGGCGAGATCCAAAATCAACTTGGGAAGATATAAGTGACCCGCCTTAGTTCTAGGTCTCCGAGGGATGCATTGATCAAGTCACGTGGAACCGATCCGGCCCAGAGGACCCTTCTTAACTTCGATATCGTCGACCCGTTCGGGGCCTCCACCATCGAAGCGTTCAAGGACCAGTTCAAGCGGTTGAACGGTCGGAACCCCTCCGCCGTCGAGCTGAGCACCTTTTATCGGCAGCACCCCCAGGAGCTCGCCCGGCGCGGCGGCGCGGGAAAGCGGTAGCCCGGTCCCGCAGGACGAGGCGGTCCGGGCCGCCTCGGGGCACATCTCTGGACCGGAGCGAGCAAGGGGGCAAGCCCCCGTCACCCGCTGGCTCAGAGCTTGCCTTCCTTGGCCTTCTTCTGCAGGCGCTTGGACCGCTCCTTGGCGTTGAAGCCGGTAGCCTTCTCCATGAACTCGTTGTACTTGCGGTTCGATTCCATCATGGTCTCGGTGGAGGCGTTCTTGTCCGAGGTGCTGACCACTGACAGGGCGGTCTTGCTCACCAGCTTGACCTCGAAACGGGTGGTGGCCCCGAAGGACGCCACCAGGGTCCCGTTCTCCTCCTTCACATTCCCGAGGACGCTCTTCATGAGCTCCTTCAGGCCATCTCCTTCCAGACTGGAACCGTGTCCCTTCTTGATGTCGAATTCCATTGTTGATCCCTCTAGTCGAACTCCAGCTCATCCCCTAGGTACCTGGTCACGTCGACCGCGGTCCCCATGGTGTCCTGGAGGTCCATGGTGGCGGCCCATTCCTCACGGCATCCGCACCCCAGCCCCCCGAGGTCATCGGGGTCCTGGCTGAACGAAAAACGCTGGACTGCGTCAAGAATCTTTCTGTCACAGTGGTCGCAGTTGTGAACGCCGCGCGCCGTTCCTCCGCCCGACGGGGAGGACATGATCCGCACCGAGGTGCCCGCCCGGCCCTGGCGAAGGACCTCGACCAGCGACCATAGCCATGGCGGGCGGTAATTGCCCCTCCTCCATAGCGCATCCACCACCGTGTCCCTTTGGACGTTGACGGGGTTCACGCTGACGCTCTCCGAATACGGTGTGGTGTAATGGACGGAGGCGATGGCGTCCTGCACCGCCGCCCTCTCGGTGAGGTAGGGCGGCTTGAGGAGCAGGTACGTCCGGAGGGGCAGCTTCAGGTCGAGCAGCACCTCCGCCGCCCGAGTGTAGTCCTTTACGGTGAAGCCCTTACGGACGCACTTTCGCAGCACCTCCTCGTTCGACGTCTCCAGCCCGATGGCCAGGGCCGATCGGGGGTCGATGTCCTCCAGGTTCTCGTTGGTTATGAACTCCGGTCTGCTCTCGAAGAGTATCCGCTTCGCGCCATCGAAGGACGACAAGATTTCGGAGCGCAGGTCGAGAGGCACCTCGTTGGGATCGAGGAACGAACCGGAGGTGTAGATTTTCACCATCCCCTCGCCCTGGTATCTCTGCAGCGCCTTCTCCAGCTGCCGCCTCATGTCGTCGGTGGTGACCGCCTTGGAGCTGGCAGCGTTGTAGCCGCACATCGTGCAGCCCTTCTGCCAGGACCACCAGCATCCTGTGGTCCGGAGGATGACGACGAACGCGTCGACCAACTGGCCGTTCACCACGTCCTCTTCCTTCCATATGCTGACCGGGCTCTGTCTTTCCTCGATGGTGATGCGTTGTGTCATGGCCGTGCAACCGCCTATGGGGTCGTTCGATGCTCATCTCGTACATGGGAACACCGTTATAATGCATGCGCACGAACATCCTCGGTATCGTCTCCGTCATCGCCCCTTCTTCATTCCTCCGCTGGGAGCGAGGGACCGCCCTTCCCAGCATGGGGGGAGAGACGCCCAGTCGCTCCTGGCGCGGGTCTAAATCTTAAAATAACCTCCGCTCATACCCTCCATGAGAAGGTAAATCATGGCCAAGAGGATAATCATCATCGGGTCAGGGGCTGCGGGGATGACCGCAGCATCTACGGCGAGGGCGGCGGACAAGGACGCTGAGATAACGGTCTTTACCAGTGAAGAGCACATCTCCTACTCGCCCTGCGCAATACCGTTCGTCCTCGAAGGCAAGATAAAGGACTTCGAGTCCATCGTGATGCACGATCCAGAGTTCTATCGCCGCGAGCGGAGGATCGAGGTGCGCACTAAGACCAAGGTCAGTGCGGTGGACATCGATGGCAAGAAGATTACGCTCGCCGACGGCTCCGTCCACCCTTACGACTCCTTGGTCCTCGCGACCGGGGGGAGCGTGTTCGTACCCCCCATCGAGGGCGCGAACCTCCCCGGGGTGTTCAAGGTCCGCTTTATACAGGACGGCATCGACGTGCAGAAGGCTCTGCCCTCGGTCCGCTCGGTGGTCGTCGCCGGCGCCGGGGTCATCGGCCTGGAGATCGCCGTGGCCCTTCGTCGTGCCGGCAAGGAGGTCACCGTGGTGGAGATGTTCCCCCAGGTCATCCCCCGCATATGCGATGGGGACATGGCCAAGGAGGTGCAGGACTACTGCGAGAGCCTTGGCATCAAGTTCGTGATGAGCACCCCGATGGGCGCCATCAAGGGCCCGGGGAAGGTCGAGGCCGTGGTGGCCGGGAAGACCGAGATTCCCTGCGAGATGGTGATCATGGCCACCGGGGTCAGGGCCAATCTCGAGCTGCCCAACGCCATGAGCCTGGAGATCGGCTCCCTCGGTGCGGTGAGGGTCTCTCCCTCCCTGCAGCCCTACAGGAAGGGTCGGCTGGTGAAGGACGTCTACCTGGCCGGGGATATGGTGATGTGCCAGAGCGCGGTCGCTCCCGGACCCACCATG
>Ga0183100_1000937_pt1 | contig 17178 bp, 13 predicted proteins | sample Biomet2_FD_127789 | JGI IMG/M metagenome (GOLD analysis project Ga0183100, IMG submission 127789) | Microbial communities from bioreactor (seeded with anoxic lake sediment) at LBNL, California, USA - Biofuel metagenome 2 | ecosystem: Engineered > Bioreactor > Anaerobic > Unclassified ...
CATGGAAAATGACAAAGTAGAAGTTTGAGGTTAGTTATGAAAATGATAAAAGCGATACCGATTACGGAAACAAACTTTTCACCCTATGGTTTTGTCGCCGACATCGCTAATCCCGGTGAAGCTTACAGTTTAGGAGAGATCCCGTGTGTGTTTCACAGGGATATGGTTGTGATGCCGCAAAAGGACTGTACCCCGCCCTCCTTTGGCTCCTTGAAAGTTGACAAACGGCCGATGGTGATAGAGGATGTCGAATTCCACTCCGGCTGCTGTGAAGTGATGATGCCGTTGGATGATGATATGGTGATCTATGCCGGACCTGCTTCATCAGATTCTGTTGAGCTGGACAAACTGGAGGCATTTCTCGTACCAAAAGGATGCTTGGTTGTTCTTCGCGGGGGCAGCTGGCATGGCGCACCATTTCCTGTTCATGTAAACGGAACCGTCTTGATTTGCTTACCTGAACGTACTTATTTCAATGATACGAAAAAGTATATTTTAAAAAATGAGGATCATATTTCTATTGAACTGTAAATTGTATATTAAGTCGATAAAAGGCTGTTTCAAAACGATTTAAAAATCGTTTTGAAACAGCCTTTTTTACTTTTGCAAGACAATTGAAAGCATCATTTCTGCCATCAGTACTCAGAAACTGTTTTTGATTTAACATTTTTTCTTGCTTAGAAAATATGATAGTGCTATACTCGACTTTATAAGGTAAATATAGTTCAAAGGTGGAAATTATGTGAGCAATCTATTTTGGGGTTTCTTTTTTATCGCTTTTAATTTTAACTTAACCCTTGGCAATGCAGTGATTGGCCTTATTCCTGACTTCATCGGGTACTTTTTGATTCTGAAAGGGATAATCGAATTGCAGGATTCGGCAATCCATTTCAAAAAAATAAAAGATCTGGTTGTATTAATGGTCTTTGTAAAAATCATTACCTATTTTATGGATTTATTGGGGATGACCGCGCAAATTCAGACTGGCGCTGTTATCGTAGGACTTGTTCTTCTTGTAATAAGTCTATATATTGAATATTCCATTATTTGTGGCATACAGGAAATGGAAAAATCACAGTATGTGAATTTAAATGCAGAAAAATTATTTTCCCTCTGGAAAATTGTTGCGATATTTAGTGCGCTCGCTTACATTGGACTTATTCTTCCTTCGTTGTCTTTTGTATTTATTCTCATTTCGACAATTGCCAACATAATATTTCTGTATAATTTATATCAGTCAAAAAAGGCTTATGAGCAAAAAGGATAGCCGGTAACGTGTTACCTTGCTGTCCATTATTTATGAGCTGTGTGAAAACAAAAAGCAATTGTTTCAGCTCACTGCAATAATCATCGCACATTCTAATTTCATTTAATCTATAAAATATTGATTGGAGAGTAAGAGTATGGATTTGGGAATAAACGAAAAATTAGAACAGGCTCAACAGGGCGTGGCGCGCCTGATTAAGATTGACTCCATGATTCAACAGCTGAAATTGGAGCAATCCAAGCTCGAAAGCAAAGCAGCTGAATTGAAGGATATTCTAAACAAAGAAAACTATGATGTAGAAAAAATTGAAAATAAAAGCAACGCTTCTGTCTTTTATTCCATGCTGGGAAAATTGGAAGAACAAGTTGACAAGGAGCGCAGGGAAGCTCTTGCCGCAAAGCTAAAATACAGCCAAGCCGTAAAAGATTTGGAGGACGTTAAATATCAAATTGCAAAGCTATCCTCTGAACGATTGAATTATGTGAATTGCCAGCAGGAATATGACCTCCTCTACGCTGAAAAAAAGGAACAGCTCATGAAGGAGTCCGGGGAATCAGCCCAAAAAATACTTGAACTGACCGGCAAACTGAATTTCGAGCGAATCAACCTCAAAGAAATAAAAGAAGCAATATTAGCGGGCAGGAAAGTACTTGATAGTCTGGACCGTACCCTTGAGAGTCTTGGTCATGCCGAAGGATGGGGAACTTGGGATATCCTTGGTGGCGGGCTTCTTTCCAACATTGAAAAGCATTCCTATATTGATGATGCCAAGGCGGAAACAGAGAACACACAGAGACTGCTGCGGCAATTCCATACGGAACTTACCGATATCACCATTAATTCCGATATCAGCATCGAAACCGGTGGTTTTGCAAAATTTGCGGATTTTTTCTTTGATGGGCTAATTGCAGATTGGTTTATGCAGTCAAAAATCAACGAATCTCAGGAAAGCGTATCAAACGTGCAAAGTCAGGTTTTGAATATTGTCGCCAAGCTCAGGCAGATGGAACTCCAATCGAATACTAACAGCGAAAACTTGGAAAAAGGAATCAGGCAGCTTATTCTAACAGCATAATCATTTTACTATTAAAAAGTATACTCATAATTACTGAATACAGGAGGAATAACAAATGAATTCACTAATCGAACCGGTGGTTTCAATTAAAGACCTGAGAATGAACTACGGAGAAAAGCAGGTTTTGAATGGAATTAATCTTGAAATACACAGCGGGCAGATTATTGGCTACATAGGGCCAAACGGAGCCGGCAAAAGCACAACCGTAAAAATTCTGCTTGGCATCTTGGAGGGGTTTCGAGGTGAAGTTAAGGTGTTTGGCGAAGATATCTCGACAGGAAGCATTGAATATAAGAAAAGGATTGGTTACGTTCCTGAAACTGCAGAGATGTATGACAACCTTACTGCACAGGAGTACCTTACTTTTATTGGAGAAATATATGGTATGGATTTTGAATCCGTTAACAGCAAAGCTCAAAAGCTGATATCACTGTTTGGTATTGGAGAGGCTTACACCGCCAGAATTTCTTCGTTTTCAAAAGGCATGAAACAAAAAGTGCTTATTATCGCAAGCCTTCTGCATAATCCTGATATTTTATTTTTTGATGAACCTTTAAGTGGATTGGACGCAAACAGCGTAATGGTTTTTAAAGAGATTATTACAGAGCTTGCCGCGGAAGGAAAAACAATTTTCTATTCCTCACATATCATGGAGGTTGTCGAAAAAATCAGTGATCGGATCATTCTGATTAATGCCGGTCAGATTGTTGCCGACGGCACGTTTTCCGAACTGCAGGATAAATGCAGTGAGGGTTCACTTGAGGACATCTTCAACCAGCTGACCGGATTTAATCAGTATAAGGAAATCGCACATTCATTTATTTCCATCTTGAAAGAGGGATAATATGAAAGATTTTTTTATTTTAAAATTACTTGATAAAGGTAGTTCTATCTTTAAATCCTTTGGAATCGACTATCCTATGATGAGAAAAATTTTACAGGTCAAGTTTGTTATGGATGAACGAAGAGTTCCCACCATCATGATGAATGGAAAAAATTCCGAATCAAAAAATTCTTTTCGGTCATCGTTATTCCTTTACGCGTTCATGGGCCTTTTTATTGGGATATTTATGTTCCCTTCCTTTCCCCTATTCCTTAAAATGAACATCGTAATCGGCATGCTGATTTTTATGGTTATGACAACCATGATTTCAGATTTTTCTTCTGTGCTTCTGGATGTGAATGATAAAAATATTCTCTTGCCCAGACCAATAGATGCCCGGACATTAAATGCAGCAAAGCTAATTCATATTGTTGTATATCTGTTTAAAATAACAATTGCCATATCAGGGGGTTCCCTTATTTTTGGATTGATACGGTATGGGTTTTGGTTTTTCCTCTTGTTCTTATTTGAGATTGCGCTGATCTGCGGCTTCGTGATTTTATTTACATCCCTTTTCTACTATGCAATCCTTACTCTTTTCAGTGGAGAAAAGTTAAAGGACATTATCAACTATTTTCAGATTGCTCTGACCATTTTCATGACCGTAATGTACCAGTTTGTCGGAAGAATATTTAATGTTTCAAATATGAATATGAGCCTTACCCCCCAATGGTGGAACTTTTTGCTGCCGTCAGCGTGGTTTTCCGCTCCTTTCAGCCTTTTAATTGATCATGCTTTCAGCCAATATTATATTCTGCTGAGCCTTGTTGGAATCATTGTTCCCATCATTACCATGACTTTATACATTAAGGTCGTTTCGCCCCATTTTGAAAGAAACCTCCAAAAACTGAACGGCAGCTCCGAAAAAAATGAAATGAAGGTAAAAACGCTCCAGCAGAGCATTTCCAACGTCATCTGCTTTAATCGGATGGAAAAAGTCTTTTTCAGGTTTACACAGCAAATGCTGACCAATGAAAGAAAATTAAAACTCAAGTTATATCCAAGTCTTGCTTTTTCGGTAATAATGCCCTTCATTTTCTTTCTAAGCTTCTTCGGAAGGGAGCCGTTATCGGCAGATACATTGTCACAGATAACGCACGGAAAGTATTATTTGTATATGTATTTATCAGTAGCCTTTTTTCCCTCATTATTTATGTTGATCAGTGCAAGTGAAAATTACAAAGGTTCCTGGATTTACAAGGCTTTGCCGATTGATAACCCTTCAATGATATTGAAGGGCGCATTTAAAGGATTTGTGTGTAAATACGTAGTACCGATTTATTCGGTTACAAGTTTAATTTTTATCATTATTTTTGGGCTGAGAGTTGTTCCTGACCTATTCTTGATTTTTATTAATTTAATGGTATTAATGCTTACAACCTTGCGTTTTTCAAAGAAGGAATTGCCTTTTTACAAAGACTTTCAATATGTGCAAAACAGCAATAATACGGGCATTGTATTCCTCACGTTTGGATTGTGTGGCATTTGCGCGGCTCTGCACTATGCGCTTTTAAGTTTCGTCCCTTTTGGCATCCCAATCAATATCACTGCATCGCTGATAATTGCAATTATTTTGTGGCATTCCAGTTTTAAAATTTCGTGGGAAGACATTGCTAAAGATGCCCAATAAGGGTAATACCCTCGGCAGATACGCCCTTCTGCTTTGATGCGAAAAACATTTCCGGAGGGATTCGGGTAGTGCCGTAACAGCCTGCGTTCCGCGATTTCCTCCGTTTTCCCCGACATGTCGTCTGTCTTTGTTTATCTCACAACTTACATCTGGGTACTCAACTCTTGATTCGTAGTCAAGGTTATACCCTATTTACTCGGACAAATTGCCCGACTTTAGAAAGGAACGTGTTTCAATGACCCAAAAGAATTACTATCTTCTGACAATCCAACGTCCGCATTGTAACTCAGAAAAGTAGAACGGGGATTACGTTATGGAAAAAACATATTATTTGGTTCATATCTATTTTGGCAAGAAAAATGAAGAAAATCGCTATACGGTATATTCAAATGTTTATCACCATCATAGCATTGGTTATTTCATTCTTCGTTGGTATAATATTTACCATTACAACATTCTCAAGCGTAACCAGCTCAGCCCCAACAAACACAATTCACATAGTTCCATATAGTAACAGCACCATTTACTATCTCGTAAACCTCGGTGGCAGATACATTTCTTATATGCGCAAAATAAGTGAAACGCAATCACAGCAAGATTCTTTGGATGGCCTTAATACAGTTGTCATCCAAGAGAAAGCAGCAATCCCACGTATTGAGACTCATACAGTTACTATAACTTCGGGAAACAAACTTTTTTTTGAAGATACATCTACCTCCACAGTAAACCAAATCATCATTCCTGATTAATTTTCTCTGCTTTATAAACGAAGGCTTCCCTTATTCTTTTAAGGAAGCCTTTGCTTTCAAGACCAATATTTACTAACCTATAAACCCGCAAGGTACACTTTACGCCGGTGTGGTACCCGGAAGGTAAGTACAGGGCCTAATGTTTAATCGTGGATGACTAATAGCCGTTTTTAACTTGTTTTGGCCTTTTGAACTCATTAAACGCCTTTGCCAGCGATTCACTAACCAAATGCCAGCGATTTTAAAACGCAACCAAATCGTTCGGTTGTTAATCCGCTGCTCTAAAGCTCACCTTCTTGATTTACCCAGATTGTGCTATATTGGTCGTGTGCTGACATCATCGTTGCCTAAGTAGCCCTGACTGAGTTACTGTCTGCGAGTCGTGGGGGCCAGATTTAAACTGCTAACCTTCGGTTTATGATTGGAAACTTTCAGCCTTTTTTATTCATTCATTATCTATGGCTTTTATATTCTTTTGGACTAATGCCAACCAGATTGGTAAAAACCTGACTAAAATACTGACTTGAACCGTAACCGACTTTTTCGGCAATTTCATACACTTTGTACTGGCCCTCTTCAAGCATCTGTTTTGCTTTTAAAACGCGATATTCCGTAATGTAGTTCAGCATTGTTTTCCCAACTTCGCATTTAAAGATTACGCCCAGTCTGGTTACGCTCAACGGAATTTCATCCGCAATATTCTTAATACTCAGGGTTTCGTCGGCAAAATTTCTCTCGATAAAGTCTATGGCCCTCCGTACTTCTTTGGAATATGATTTTGTATTGTTCCTGTTTTCCAGTGCTTTTACAAACGCACACTGAAAATAGTGTGAAATTCCGGCAGAATAGCTCAAAAGCGTCTCAGGGGGTTCAATTTTGGGCGAAAAACCGACGCCACCCATTTTATCATCCTGATTGATGGCTTCCAGCACTGAAAACAGTTGGCTGGAAACAATGGCCAGACTGGCATAACTGTCTTCCACCTTAATTGTATCATATAACTTTAATATTTCATTTTGGATGGTTGCCACGTCACCGTATTGCAGCGCCTGTGTTAGGTTGCCAATATTAGGAGGCTGTTTTTCGGAGAGGCTCCCCATGGGAATACTATCAAATGCATACACTTTTTGCGGTTCTCGCAAATATTTGATATAAATCCTCTCCTTGCATTTTTTGTAATTCTGAGCCGCCTCCCAAACATTCATCTTATCTAAAAAGTAAAAAGCGGATACCGACAGACCGGCAAAATCCAAAATCCTATGAATCAGGCAGACACATAGTTCATTCATGCGGCTGCGAGTCAGGTAGTCGCTACCCGTGTTTTTCTGAGAGACAATGAGCACAATGCGGCCTGCTCGCAATTTTACCGAATATTCCACTTTGAAATTGTTAACTCTATATTCGATTAGCTTCCTTGTGATTTCTTCGTAGTTTGGTTCGTCCGCTTGTTCGCCGTAGTGCATCCTGTTAAAAAGAACCGGCAGGGGACGGTCTTCCTCCAGAATGATAAAATAATACTTCCCATGGATGATAGATTCATTGACTTCTGTAATTTTTAAAATCTGGTCTTCGCCTGTTTCCTTTCCGTTCATAACGTTTTCAACAAATTCGTTGGTAAAATAATGACTGGTCTGGTTGGAGTAAACAATCTCCTTACGGATATGGATCAATTTTTCGCTAAATGAGCTTTGATTTATTTCATTCTTGATGATATATTCCTTTACGCCCAAACGCAGGGCCTCTTTGGCATATCCAAACTCGGAGTATGCGGATAAAAGAAGGAATTTTACGCTTTTATCCAGATTCTGAATTTCTCTGATCAGTTCAATACCGTCCATCACCGGCATTTTTATATCCGTAATCACGAGTTGGGGCAGATGCTGCTTGTACTTTGCAAGCGCCCTCTTTCCGTTCGTAGCGGTTGCAACAATCGAAAATCCGAGTGCGTTCCAGTCCAACAGATCCGTCAGATCTTCCACTGCGAGATTTTCGTCATCTACAATCATCACTTTTATTAAGTCCATGCTCCAACCTCCTTTGATCTTACTTTGCGCAAAAGAACACAATTTATGAAAAAGGCATTGCACTTACCAGAAGTCCCTGTTATGATAAGGCCAGGCTCAAATCTGTTTTGGGGGCGGCGTTATTTTGCAGTCGAAAATCATTACTAAAATGCTGAAGCGCATCATTACTACTACTTCTATTGTCATGCTTGGCACTATGCTGATTACAGGTTATACTTTGTATGGCAACCTAAAAAATCAGATAGTCGAAAGCGCTGGAAACTATACCCACACATCAGTTCAGCAAATCAATTATCTGCTAGAAGGAGTTACTTCAGTAACCAACATTATTGCAACAGACAGAGACCTTCACAATATTTTTGCCAATTATTATAAATATCCCCAGCAGGCCAACCAGTACAAAGAACAAATCAATCTGCGGCTAAATGAAATATCTTATATCAATTCAAATGTGCGCAGCATTGTTTTTGTTACATCAAAGAAAGATGTTTTTGCCACGACCTCGGCGTTTCTTTCAAACGACCAGTCGGCATTGAAGGCTGACTGGTACCAGGGGCTGCAAAAGGACAGTTACTACCGTTTCTTTTCAACACCTTTTGCCGCAACGGATAATTTAAGTCAAAAGCCGATGCTGCTTTCCTACTATACAACCTATATCCATCTAACCAACGGGATGGAAGGAAACGTGCTCATTAAATTTGACTGCAGCGCGCTGATGACATCGACGCAATCAGTGCCTAAGAATACCGGAGAGTGCATGTGGCTGACAGGAAGCGACCAGGCAATCTATCCGATCAAAGCGGTTCCTGTGAGTCAAACGGTTGACAATTCCGTAGTGAATACAAAAGACGGAATTTATTCCACCGCGGTTTCAGATAAAAGCATGTGGAAAATAGTCTGTTACACCTCCACTCCAGTCATCTGGAATGCCATTAGGGGGCCCCTGCTGATGCAGCTTGGCAGTATTTTGCTTTTGACCTTTGTCATTATTCTTGTGATGCTTGTCATGCTGATTAATATCGTCCGCCCCATCAATATGTTGTCGAAAACCATGTCCAGCGTTGCCGACGGAGACTTCGACGTGCGGTCTGTTATCCGCACGGGTGACGAGATTGAAGACCTTAGCAATATTTTCAATTTCATGGCACAGCAAATCAAAATCCACATAGACCATGAGATTGAGTTTGAAAAATCAAAGCAGCATATGCAATACAGTCTGTTGATTTCTCAGATTGACCCCCATTTTATCTACAACACGATGAACACTGTCAACTATCTTGCGCGCAAAAACCGCTGTCTGGACGTAATTTCGGTGAATTCCGCACTGATTAAGATCATGCAGGACCGGCTGCGCGTGAGCGGAATTGAAATTTTTGACACGGTAGAACAGGAAATCGATATGGTAAATCAATATTTTCTGATCCAGCAGTACCGTTACAGCAACCGCATCCGGCTGAAATGGGATGTCGACCCTTCCACACTTGGTTTGGAAATCCCGAAAAATATTATGCAGCCGCTGGTTGAAAATTCGTATTACCACGGCTTTATGTCGGATGATCAGGATGAAGCAGAAGGCGTCATTTCAATTTCCATTATATCGAATAATACAAACATTATGATTACGGTTGAGGATAATGGAAGCGGAATGGACGAGGACCATCTTTCTGCATTGCAGTGTCCAAATCCATACGCTGTCAATGATCGCGGAAAGCATATTGGAATTCCAAACATTCGCGAACGGCTGACATTTCTGTATCAGTCCGACGACTGCATAAGATTTGAAAGCCACGTGGGCAAAGGTACAAAAATCACAGTTACTCTGGAAAAGCGCGAATCAGAAACAAAAAATAATTAAAAATGCAGCTAAGCAGCAGTTCTAAAAACTGCTGCTTAGCTGTTCTATTAAAACAAATCAGGATGGGAGCAACGCCTTTTTTCGCCTTTTGGCTACGGAAAGCATGATGTCTTTATTCATGCTGATAATCAGGAACACCAGAAGGAAAATCCCGATTACTACGTTTTGCAGTGCGGTAGGAAGTCCCATTGACATCATTCCCGTGCTGATGATACTCATGGTGAATTCACCGATAAATACTCCCACGACAATGTTGCAAATTTTGGCAAGGGAAAGGCCGATAAACACGCCCATCATCGGCTGAAAGACCATTGACATACTTTCAAGCCCAGATTTTGGAATCATAGAGCCTCCATAGCTTAACTGCAGCAACGCGGATATTCCGATAAAAAAACCACAAACAGCAAAGCATAGAAACTTCACTTTCATAGGCTTTACGCCCATGTTTTTTGCCAGTCGTTCGTTACTCCCAATTGCCCGAACGTGTGCCCCGAAGCTGGTGTTGTTAAACAACAGGTAAGCAATGGCAAAGGCAGCTACGCCGATGATAAAGTTGTAGGGTGGATTCCCCAAAATGGTTAACCCTTCCGGAATGGTATATCCGGAGCCGGTTTTGTAAAGGGAGCCGACAGCCTCATAGATCAGCGCCATTGCGATGGTGACAACAATGGACGGTATTTTTAGCAGCACATAAATAGCCCCTGTAATCACGTCCAGAACAGTTCCAAGAACAACTGCGGTAATCAGCATGGGCAATAATCCGTAGGTCAGACCCACATCCGCTGCAACAATCCCCACGAGGACGGCCACGCCCCCGATGCTAAAATCCCAAAGGCTGGAGGAGAGGATAAAACATAGTCCCCAGCCCATAACCGCGGGAATGATCGCCTGTAAAAACATGATGTACAGGCTGTTCGCCTTGCAAAAAGTAGATGGCGACAAAGCCAAAAAAACAACATATACCATTGCGGGAAGAAGCAGTGTTTGCAGAATTCTTTTAAGCGCATTTTGCATGATAGATTCACCTTCGAAATTTATTTTACCAAGTTCTTGTGCCTCTTCATGGCGTCTTCTACCCCATAGCTTTGCGTAATTTGATTTAGCTTTTCAAGAGTCATGTCCTTATTATAGTATTTGACCATTTGCTTCACTTCGTCACCAGTGTATACCGGAACGCTGCCAGTGAAATATTTGTAGTAGTTATCCGCGTCCGTTGCGCTTTTCAGATATGCAAAATTGAGTTTCAGAGTTACCGGCTTGTCTGCAAGCGGGGTACCGGCCAGACGGTTGTACAGCATAATTACGGTAAACATCGGGTCTGCAAAATGGCCTCCACACATGCCGGCGACCGTGTTATTTTTGAATGATTCTTGAAGATCATTTGGAAAGTCAACGCTTCCAACATAGATTTTTCCGATCTTATCGTGTTGCTTCAGCGCTTGAATCGCACCACCAAAACCGGCGGGGCCAAAGGACGCGAACAAAACACCATCCAGATCTGGGAATGCCGCAATGGCGCTTTCTACTGCTTTCGTCGCGTCACTGGCTTGGCTGATGTCCCTGCATTCGGAAACAATCTGCATTCCGGTTTCCTGCAAGCACTTGGCAATGCCATTCTCGCGGTTTTCAGCGGTGGTATCGCCGCGGGGCATGGAAATCAACAGAATTTTTTTACAGCCCTTGTCGGCCATGGCTTTTGCGATATTGTAACCTGCGGTTGTTTCATCTTCGCAGCAGTTTCCTACATAATAAGGGCTGGATTCGACCGATTTTTTTACTGCTGCATCATGGATTTCCCTAAAATAAATGGTAAATGGGATCTTAGCTTCCGTGCAAAGCTGGGAAACTTTTGGCAGGATGGAATCACTGAACGGACAGATAGTAAGCGCGTCGCAGCCGCTTGAAATCAGGTTTTCCACAGATGAAATCTGTTTTTCAGGCGTCAGTCCTGAAGCATCAACCACCATTTCGCCGCCCAGCGCCTCCACGGAGCTTTTTACAAGGTCAGAGCAGGATTTGCCCAGAGAGTCGGATGTCGACCAGATGGAAAGGCCAATCTTGAACTTTTTCAGGGTCGCTGTCTGCGTGGAATTGGCCGGCTGGGCTTCGGAGCCTCCGGATGCGGAAGTGCTGCTGGCTGCGGAAGTGCCGCAGCCGGTCAGCGCTGCGCTGAGCACCAGAGTACATGCCAATGCGAGCGCGATCAATTTTCTTGCTTTTTTCATAACAATTCCTCCATTTTCTTATTTTACAAACTCTTTTGCTTGCTTATCTAATGAAATCCAGACAGCAAAGATAAAAATACACCCTTTGATTAATTGCTGCATGTGTTCATTGATACCCCATAGAACCATTCCATTGGTCAGTACCGCCAAAATCATTGCGCCAATGAGCGCGCTTTTAATTTTGCAGCTTGAACCGCCGGTCAGTGGCATGCCGCCCAGAACCAACGCCGTCATCACATCTGTTTCGAAAAATTGTCCGGTTGCGGTGGAAGCAGCGCCCGCACGAATCAAGGAGAAAAACCCGCACAGTCCGCTAAGCGCGCCAACAATGGCAAAGGAAACAATTTTCATTTTTCTCACATTAACGCCGGACTGCGCTGCCGCCGCAATCCCGCTGCCAAGCGCTTTGCTCTGCTTGCCGACCTTTGTATACTCAAAAACCAAATATCCTGCAATGAACGTCAAACTCAAAACAGTAAATTTTAGGCCGGTGTTATCAATGCTATACATCGCAAACGGAATAGGGAGTGTTCCCGCATGGGTAACAACGACGATGAGCCCCCTCAAAATAAACTGGACGGCCAGCGTAACCACAAATGCCGGGATGCCGAAAAACGCGTGAATTGCGCCATTGAAAATTCCGATGACCAGACCGGCGGAAATGGCGACCAACACGGAAACCAACGGGCTGATTCCGGCGGTACTTGCCGCAAACGCCGCGGTAATTCCTACAATTCCCCCGAGGGAGAAATCCAGATTCCCTTGTGCAATGACAAAAGAGCATCCGATTGCGCCAAGGGAAAGGGTAAACGCTTGATTCAGTAGCATTGTCATGTTCCTGGAAGAAAGCAGTTTTCCGCCGCTCAGCAGTTCAAACAAAATAACCACCAGAAACAGGCCTAAAAATGGAACGATCTGTTTAAACAGGACTCTTATGTCAAACGCGGTTTTGCTTTTCTGTACGGTTTCCATCATTATTTACTCACCTCAAATCATGTATTGAATCACGCCGGATTCCGTGAGATCACGGCCTCTGGCCAATTCGGCTGAAATTTTGCCGTCCTTGAAAATAATGATGTTGTCGCACATTCCAATCAGTTCGGGCAGCTCCTCCGATATCATAATCAGACATTTTCCTTCGGCCTTCAGCTGTTCCATCAAACGGTAGATTGCCGATTTGACACCAATGTCGATTCCGCGGGTGGGGCAGTCTAAAATGAAGATCTCGGAGTCGTTGCCCAGCCATTTGGCAATGACCACCTTCTGCTTGTTTCCCCCGCTTAGGCTATAGCAGTACTCCGACAGGGAGCTCATTTTAACGTTTAGCTTTCCAGCCCATTTTTCGGCAAGCTGACGTTCGCTTTTCCGCGTGATAAAATTCAGTTTTTTCAGTCTGTCAAGGGAAGGAAGGCAGATGTTGTCCATGATGCTGGCTTGAAGCAGAATAGCCTCCTGATCTCGGTTTTTGGAGAGGTAAGCAACGCGGTTTCGAATGGCGGTGCCCGGATTGTTGATAGTTTTTCCGGACGGCAGAACAGTTACACTCCCGGAAAGCGGCTTTGTCAAGCCGAACATAGCGCGTCCTATTTCGTGCATACCGCAGTCCGTCAAGCCTCCAATCCCAAGTATTTCCCCACGGTGTGCCTCCAGCGTGATATCTTTGATTTTATCGGAAAGCGTTATGCTTTCAAGCTTTAGGGCAACGTCATCTTGATTGATTTTACCATCGTAATCCGCCCTGTAAAAACTGCCGGTTATTTCACGCCCAACCAAGAGCTCTTTCAGGGTGTCGATCTCCATTTCAGATTGATTTAGATTTGCAATAAAATGTCCATCCCTCATAACGGTAACCGTGTCACACACCTGTGTCAATTCGTCCAGGTCATGCGTGATAAATAAAACAGTTTTATCCTGACTTTTCATCCGCTTAACCAACGAGTAGAGAATTTTACGCCCCTGCTGCGAAATCGCTGTGGTGGTTTCGTCGATGATTAGGATTTCCGGATTGCTGTACATGGCTCTGGCAAGCTCAACAATTTTGCTTTCTTCAAAACTGATGTTGTCAATCATAGCGTCCGGACTAATCCACTGGGCTCCAATGTCTTTTAGGACAGCGGCCGCCGCACTATTCATTTTTTTATGGTTGACCAGCCCCCCTGTCAGAAAAAGTTTTTCCTTTCCCAAAAAGATGTTTGCCGCCACCGTAATGCCCAAAATGGTTCCACGCTCCTGCACCACCATACTGATTCCATTGTTTGCGGCGTCCAACACGGAAACAGGCTTGTAGGTATTTCCGCTAAAATACATAATTCCACTGTCGGGCTGCAATGTTCCCGATACAATAGAAGAGAGGGTGGATTTACCGGACCCGTTTTCTCCAATTAGCCCCCTAACCTCGCCTCTGTTCACTTCAAATGAAATATCCACCAGAGCTTTAGTAGAGGAGAAAGATTTACAAATATGATCAAATTTCAGAATACATTGATTTGCCATAAGCTTACCCCATTCCCTTGCTGCAATTGTTTGAGCAGATCTGCTTTCTGTCACATATTATAACGAACAGCCTCAGTCAATGAAACATGGTAATAAGACTATTTTGTTCAATTTTCGAGCGATATCATTTAAAAAATTATCATAAAAATAAAATTTATGTTGTCTTTGCATAATAAATGTAAAATAATATTAAACAAAACAGTGGGATTACCCTCTTTTTTTCTCTCCATCCATCTTTTATAGTATGATTAAGCACAAATAAAAGAAAGGAAACATGGTTTATGAAACATATTATTAAAATCCAAGAAAATGACATGTATCTTGTATTTGAGATTACAGATGCAAAGCGCGTCCGCTTTCTGCATTTCTCCCCCGATCCGTACCGCGACGATTCCGTCCCCGCCCAGCTGGAACAGGCGTCCAAGCTAGTGGAGCTTCAGGAATCCGGAATGGACAATTCCGACCATCATGGCATGAAGCATACCGGCTCACTTCCGGGAGCAATTCTGGTTTACCGCGATTTTAGGGATTATCGAAACAACACTGGCCGCAAACTGGAGATTGAACAGGAATACGACGGATTAATTGTGACCAGCCATATTCAATTCTATACGAATATTAACACCGTTCGCGCGTGGACAGAATTAGAAAATCGCTCAGGCAGGGAACGTCATATTGAATATGTAACGTCCTTTGCCTATTACCTGTCTTCTTTTTCCGGCCAAACGCACTGGAAAGACAAAATGAGGATTCATATACCTCACAATTCATGGTATGAAGAATCCCGCTGGCAGGCTTACACCCTTTCCCAGATGGGTCTGAATCCGATTGACATGATGGCCGATACGAAACGGATTTTTGCCCACAGTGCGGGCACCTGGTCCACCAGTGAATACCTGCCCTGCGCGTGCCTCGAAAATACAGATTCCCATACTTCGTATTTCTGGCAAATTGAAAATAACGGCTCCTGGTATTGGGAAGTAGGAGACAGCGCAGGAGATTTCTTTAACAACCCGGAAGACTCCGATATGATGATTACCACCGATGGCACGGCGCCGGCCGAGATTTATTTTCAGCTCAGCGGGCCGACCGAACAGGACTGCCAGTGGCATAAAGTGCTCAAGCCCTGCGATACATTTGTTTCTGTTCCAGTTGCTGTTTCCACCGTTAAGGGCAATTTTGAACATGCTGTTGGAGAAATGACGCAATATAGAAGAAAAATACGCCGTCCCAATCAGGACGACGAAAAACTTTCCGTTATATTCAACGATTATATGAATTGCCTTTTTGGAGATTCCACTACAGAAAAACTGATTCCGCTGATTGACGCGGCTGCTGAGGCTGGCTGTGAATATTTCTGCATCGACTGTGGATGGTACACAGATACAAACTGGTGGGGTGGAGTCGGTGAATGGCTGCCATCTGAAAAACGATACCCGGGCGGCATCAAAATTCCGCTGGACTATATCCGTTCAAAAGGAATGGTTCCCGGTCTTTGGCTCGAAATTGAAGTTATGGGTTTCGGCTGTGCCAAAGCACACAGCGTACCAAAAGAATGGTATTTCATCCGTCATGGATTCCCTGTGGGGGATCAGCGTCGCTATCAGCTTGATTTCCGTAATCCGGAAGTAGTCGATTACGCAACAAAAACCATCGACCGCATGGTGAATGAATATGGAGTAGGTTATATCAAAATGGACTACAACATCAATGGCGGTGTTGGAACTGAGCTGAATTCCGACAGCGTAGGAGATGGCCTATTGGAGCACAACCGTGCTTATCTGCGCTGGCTTGACAGCATTTTTGAAAAATATCCGGATCTGGTCATAGAAAACTGTGGCTCCGGCGGAATGAGGATGGATTACGCCATGCTCAGCCGGCACAGCATCCAGTCATCCAGCGACCAGACGGATTACATGAAAAACGCTGCGATCGCCGCCTCATCGTGTGCGGGAATTACCCCAGAGCAGTGTGCAATCTGGTCTTACCCGCTGGCACAGGGTGATAAAGAAGAGGTTGTTGTCAATATGGTTAATGCGATGCTTCTCAGAATTCATCAGAGCGGTCATCTGTCCGAACTCACTCCCGAACGGTTTGCACTGGTTCAAGAGGGAATTGAATGCTATAAGCGCATTCGTGGGGATATTAAGAAAGGCATTCCGTTCTGGCCCCTTGGCATGGCGGAATTTACAGACCCATGGTTTGCATTTGGCTTAGACTGCGGCAATAAAGTGTATCTGGCTGTGTGGCGTTTCACTGGCGGCTCTGAATGCACTTTGCCGGTTCATGCACAGGGAAGAGGGAAAGCCGTAATCCGCTGTATCTATCCGGATTTTTCACATGATACAGCAAAACTGGACTGTGAGGCAAAAACTGTTTCCGTTACCTTTGCGAGTGAAAAAACCGCCCGGCTGTTTGAAATTGATTTTAATTAAGCCCGAGTGCTGGAAGGCTATTCGCCCTTTGAAGAGCAATGCAACAATAATTAAATATAACAAAAGGACTTGAGCCCAGTGTGAACTGTTCCGGGTTAATTGGACAGTAAAGAAAAAGCCCTATTGAAGATGGTATAATAAACTGGACACCGAGATAAGCGCGAAAGGTGGAACCAGTTTCTGAAAAGAGCAGTATATGACAAGCAATTTAAAATGGCGGCGGTGAAGTTGGCACAAACAGAAGATAATTCTGTCCTTGACACAGCCAAAGAACTAGGCATTAGTTGCAGCAGCCTAAACCGTTGGATTAATGAATATGATGAATACGGAGAAAATGCGTTTCCAGGACATGGGAACGCATTTTTCAATTCTACATATGAAATTAAGAAGTTGCAAAAACAAAATGAAGAGTTGCGGATGGAGAATGAACTATTAAAAAAACTCCAGGCCTTCTTGAAGCAAAAGAATGTGTGAGATTTCAATTTCTGAAAGAAAATCAGAAAAAGTACGACATCAAGAAGGCTTGCATAATTCTATAAATC
>Ga0183100_1000938_pt1 | contig 17178 bp, 18 predicted proteins | sample Biomet2_FD_127789 | JGI IMG/M metagenome (GOLD analysis project Ga0183100, IMG submission 127789) | Microbial communities from bioreactor (seeded with anoxic lake sediment) at LBNL, California, USA - Biofuel metagenome 2 | ecosystem: Engineered > Bioreactor > Anaerobic > Unclassified ...
GAGAGAAAGTGTGGGTGAGAGCGGGGGGGGGGGGGGGGGCACCGCACCGGTGGCTGCGGTTACTTGGTGGCGCTGAAGGGATACACACCAAACGCTGCGCCATCCTTGGCATACTCGGCGTAGGGCACGGTGCCCTTTTCGATCCAGTCCATGGCGGCGTTGGCGGCGATGGTGCCATCCAGCACGGGGTCGATGTATGCGGTCGCCTTGAAGCAAGAGAATTCTTTCTTGAACTCGTCCTTGGCCAGGTAGCCGCCCACGCCGATCACGATCGCGGCCTTGTCCTTACCGGCCTGCTCCAATGCGCGGGTCGCGCCCTGCGCGCCTTCGTCGTTGGGGGCGGTCACATACCACACGTCCACATCGGGGTTGGCGGTAATGGTGGCGGCGGCAACGTTGAAACCCTTGTCCGAGGTGCCGTCATAATCGGCTTTGATGATCTTTTCTGCGGGGAAGGAAGGCACCAATTCCAGGAACTTGTCCACAGCGCCGGTGGAACGCGGCACGCAGGAGGAGACCTCGCTCATGGTCATGCAGATGTAGCCGACCTTCGCAAAATCAGTGGTGGCGATGGCAAGCACGTAGTTGCCCAGATACTCGCCGATGCCCTGACCCACTTTGTAGGCGTCCAGCTCCAGCGCGGGGGCAATGTGCACGCCGTTTTCGTCGATCAGGCCATCGTCATCGGCCATCACTTTGATACCGGCTTCGGCGCAACGTTCCACGGTGATCTGGCTGAGCTTCTGATCCGGCGGGCACACGATCAGTACGTCCACCTTCAGGGCGATGGCGTTGTCCAGCGCGGTGATGTACTTATCGGGGCTCATGCCGCAGTCAAACATCAGCACATCGTTAGCTCCTCGGGCCTTAGCGGTTTCCAGCATGGCGGTGGAGGTGCCTACGAACCACTCCTGGGACAGATCCTTGCAGATGAAGGCCAGCGTGGAGCCTTCGGCCAGCGCGAGCGTCGCGCTGAAAACCATGACCAGGGCAAGCAGAACGAGTAGAACCTTTTTCATGGGTTTGCCTCCTTTATTTTCCTCGCTCACCACAGAGCGATTGGGTTCTGTTGCAGGCTCACTTTAGTTTAGAGCGGCGGTTGCGCAGGAAGTCAAACGACAGAGCTGCGATCAACAGCAGGCCGCGTGATACAGTTTGCCAGAATGAAGGTACGTTAAGCATCATCAGGCCGTTGTTGAACCCCTGCATAATGAAGAGTCCAATCAGCGCGCCGCCCAGCGAGCCAATACCGCCTCCCATGGCAACGCCTCCCAAAACCGCTGCCGTGACTGCATCAAACTCTAACCCCTCGCTGCTCATCGGTTGGCCGGAGGACATGCGTGCGGACATGATACACCCCCCCAGAGCCGCTAGTGCGGATGTCATCATGAACAGCTTGAGTAACAGCTTATTGCTGTTGATGCCCGTCAGCCTCGAGGCTACCGCGTTACCACCGATCATATACACATTGCGGCCAAACCGTGTGCGCGACAGAACGACCATGAAGAACGCGAAGATGATCACAAAGATGATCACGGGGATCGGAATACCGAAAAGCCGTCCCGCGCCGAAGGTCAAAAAGCTCTTGTCGTTCAGAAACACAGCCTTGCCCCCGCAGATGATGTAGGCCATACCGCGGAAGATACTCATGGTTGCTAGTGTCGCGATGAAAGCTTCCAGCTTGAGTTTGTTTACCAGGAACGCGTTCAGCGCGCCGATACCCATGCCCAACAACATTACGATGGGAATCACTAGATACATGCTAAGGCCTTGGTTGAGCAAAATGGCTGCCAGCACTCCAGAGAACGCAGCTACTGAACCTGGTGAGAGATCGACCTTTCCGGTGATGAGCAGGAAACTCTCCCCGATGGTCACTAACCCGACTACCGCCATGGCTATCATAATGTTAATGAGGTTCGCCTGGCTTAAGTACTTGCCTCCAGTCAGCGCCTGAAATACGAGGATGATCAACAGCAAAGCCAACAAAAGACCTAATTTCTCCGATTTAAAAAACCGTGTAACGATCGCGGACAGCCCCGCATTGGGGTTTTCCTGCTTGAGGGTTTGCTTCGTCTGAGTCATTGTTGCCTGCCTCCCAACATATCCGCCATGGCGTAGGTGAGTATTGTGTGCTCCGTCGCATCCTCACGGGATATCTCACCGGTGATGCGCCCTTCGCACATGACGAGGATTCGATCACATACCCCCATGATCTCGGTCAGCTCGCTGCTGATCACGATCACGCCGATCTGCTGCTTGGAAAGGTCGCAGATAATCTGGTAGATTTCCGACTTGGAGCCCACGTCGATGCCCTTGGTGGGCTCGTCCAAAATGAGCACAGCGGGCCTAGACGCAAGCCAGCGGGCGAGGATTGTCTTCTGCTGGTTGCCGCCAGACAGCTCGCCCAGCCGCTTGTCGATATCGGGCGTTCTGATGTTCAGGTCGCGTTTGCCCTTGTTGGCGACCTCCGCCTCCGCCTTTTTATCGATCAGGCCGTGCCGCACCAGCGAGGGCAAAATGGCCATCGAGATGTTGTTTTTGACCGACTGCCTGGCCACGATGCCCTGATCCTTGCGATCCTCTGGACACAGCGCGAGGCCCAGCCGGATGGCATCCTCGGGGTACTGCACGCGCACGGCCTCGCCCTTGAGCCATACCTCGCCGCTTTTGAGCGCATCCGCGCCGAAGATGGCGCGCATGGTCTCGGTACGCCCCGCGCCCACCAGCCCCGCAAAGCCCAGCACTTCGCCCGCGCGCAGTGTGAAACTCACGTCCTTCACATTGTCTGCTATCAGGTGGCGGACTTCCAGCACCACATCGCCCTTTTTGTCGTTGCGCGACAGGTTGTTGAAGATGTCGCCCAGGTCGCGCCCCACCATCCGGCGGATAATGGCGTGCTCGTCCGTCTCGGCGGTGCGCAGGTGCTCCACGAACTTGCCGTCCTTAAGCACCACCACCTCGTCGGTGATCTGGAAAATCTCCTTCATGCGGTGCGATACGTACAGGATGATGATACCCTTTTGCTTGAGGCTGTGGATGATGCCAAACAGCGTCTCGATCTCCGCGTCGGACAGGCTGGCCGTAGGCTCGTCAAAGGCGATGATTTTGGGCTTACGCCGGTAAGCCTTCATGATCTCGATCATCTGCTGGTACGCCACCGATAGGTCGCGCGCCCGCGCCGTGGATTTGAAAGGCAGCTTGAACTCGTCTATGATCTCCTGCGCCTGCCGGTTGAGAGCCTTGAAATCGATCAGCCCGCCTTTACCCGTGGGGATGTCCTCCATGTAGATGTTTTCCGCCACGCTAAGGTAGGGAATGAGTTGCCTTTCCTGGTAGATGATCGACACACCGGCTTCAATAGCTTCCTTTGGCTCGCGAAAGTGGCGCTGGATGCCATCGATCAAATATTCCCCCGCGTCCGGCTGATAATCGCCGTTCCCACAGGCGTGAGCACGCTGTGCTCCCGCTGCGAGCAACTGCCTCAGGCGCTCAAGCAGGCGGAGCGCGCGCTGAGCAACCACATCTTTTTGCCCAACCAGCACGCACTGTTTTTCGACCGCATCGTGGACAGCGGCAGCGAGGCAGAGCAGCAGGCCGCACAGGAAACTGTGAGCCTGATCCGGCAGGCGCTGGGCAAGGGCGAGCGGGTAGCGCTGCTTCAAATGCTGGAAAACCTGTACCGCACGCTGGCGACTATGCGACGGCTGGAAGCACTCCAGCACATCAACGCCATGCTCATGAGTTTGCTCACGCAGAGTTGTGCCGCCAACGCCCTCTCGTTTGAGGATATCTTCGGCTTGGAGCGCATATCGCTAAACATGCTGGACGGGCTTACGACTGTGGATGCGATCTACCAGTGGTTCAAAGCGCGCTTTGAAGCCTTGCTAGGCGCGCTGCAAAGCACTCTCTCCCCCCGCATTCGCCAAATCGTGACCTACATCGACAGCCACTTTTGCGAAGATATGAGTCTGGAAAACGTTGCAGAGCACTTCGGCATGCACAAGGTGTATCTGGCTAAGGTGTTTAAGGATGAGATGAACATGAGCGTGAACGAGTACATCCGCACCGTGCGCATGGAGCAGGCCAAACAGATGCTGGAAAACGACGCCGCCAAGATTAGCACGGTGGTCGAGGCGTTGGGCTTCAACAATGCGCAAACGTTCTATAACCTGTTCAAGAAGCACACGGGCATGAGCCCCAGCGAGTATAAAACCATGTGCGACCTGCGCCGTGTGGCGAAGTGAGCGCACAGGACGGAGGTTTACCATGACCAAAAAGGAAGCCGTGCTCAAGGCCTTGCGGCACCAGGATGTACACCCCTGCCCCTACTACTGCGATATGACTGACCAGCTGCACGAGACCATGTGCCGCTATACCGGCGACCCGCTGTTTTTTGAGCATACAGGCTCCTACCTGTTTGAGCAACGCAATGAGTCGTTTGTGGATATGGATGGCGGCTTGTTTAGCGACCAGTTTGGCGTGGTGTGGAACAAGGGTGCGCAGGACGGTGATTTCGGCATTGTGTCTGAGTACCTGCTTAAGGAGCCTTCGCTGGGCGGGTACGCGTTCCCCGAGCCGGACGAACAGCTGATCCGCGAAAAGTGTGAACGGCTGGTGGCGCATCAGGATCAGTTCACCATGTACATCATCGGGTTTTCGCTGTTCGAACGGGCGTGGACGCTGCGCTCCATGGAGGAGCTGCTGTGCGACATGCTGGCCGATGAAGACTTTGTAGACGAGCTGATGGACAGGATTGTAGCTTACAACCTCAAAGTGGTCGATATCGTGAGCCAGTACCCTATCGACTGCGTGTTTTTCGGCGACGACTGGGGAATGCAGAAGGGTCTTATCATGGGCTATCCGCTTTGGAAGCGCTTCATCCGCCCGCGCATCGAACGGCAGTACGCCTACGTGCACGCCAAGGGCATGTATGTGGCGCAGCACAGCTGCGGCGATTGCTCCGAGGTGTTCCCCGACCTGGTGGCGGCGGGGCTAGATATCTACAACACCTTCCAGCCGGAGGTGTACGACATCGAATACTTCAAAAAAACATACGGCGGTAGCATCACGTTTTTCGGCGGCATCTCCACGCAGCGCCTGCTGCCCTATAAAACACCTTCCGAGGTGGAGACAGAGTGCCGCCGCATCCTGGGTATCCTGTCCAAAGATGGCGGCTACATCCTCGCGCCTACGCACGCCGCGGGCGAGGATACCCCGCCAGAGAACTATTTGGCCTTCTTGAAAGTATGCCAGCATCAGGGGGAGGGGGACACCGTATGACATCGCGCGAACGCATCAAATTAGCGTTGAACCATCAGCAGCCCGATCAGATTCCGCTGGACGTGGGCGGCTGCGGACAAACGGGCATCAATGCCAGCACCCTGTACCGCCTGCACGCAGGGTTGGGTCTCGCGCAAGCGCCTATCGACATCTGCGAACCGTTCCAGCTGCTGGGCACCGTGGGCGAGGATCTGCGCACCGCGCTGGGCGTGGACGTGGTGCCCCTTTGGAACCCCACCACCCTGATGGGCACCTCCAACCGGCGCACGCAGGCATGGCGGATGCCGGACGGTACCCCCACGATGATGGCTGACAACTTCGTGTTTGATGTGTTGGCGGACGGCAGCATCACAGCCTACCCGCAGGGTGACCGTACCGTGCCACCCAGTGTGCGCATGCCAGCGGGCGGGTTCTTCTTTGACAACATCGACCGTTCACCGGAGTTTGACGATGACAATCTGACCCCGCGCGAGGATTATGCGGCCAACTACGGACTGGCCACGCCTGAAACCTGCCGCTATTGGGCAGAGGTCTCCAAATCGCTGTACGAAAAGACGGACTACGCCATCATGGGTGTGATGGGCGGCATGGGGCTCGGCGATTCCGCCGAGCTGCCCGGGCCGTTCGTCAAGCACCCGCGCGGCATCCGCACTATGCAGGACTGGCTGGTGGCCCTCAGCGCCTATCCCGAGTACGTAGAGGCGGTGTTCGAGCTGCAAACGGAGGTCATGCTGCAAAACCTGATCAAATACCGCGATGCCGTAGGCGACCGCATCGAGTGCCTGTTCGTCTCTGGCACCGATTTTGGCACCCAGAACCATACCTTCATCTCCAGGCAGATGTTTCGGGAGCTGTTCAAGCCCTACTACCGCAGGGTGAATGACTGGATCCACTCAAACACCCCGTGGAAGACATTCTACCACAGTTGCGGCGCGGTGTATGACTTTATCCCGGAGTTTATCGACATGGGCGTGGATATCCTCAACCCCGTGCAGTGCTCCGCGGGCGGTATGGAGCCGCGACGGCTGAAGGCGGAGTTTGGCAAGGATATCGTGTTCTGGGGCGGCGGGGTCAACACCCAGGTAACGCTGCCCTTCGGCACGCCGGATGAGGTATACCGAGAAGTGCGGGAGCGTTGCGATATCTTCTCGGCGGACGGCGGCTTCGTGTTCGCGGCCATTCACAACATCGTTGGCAATGTGCCGCTGGAAAACATGCTCGCCATGTACCACGCGTTTGAGGATGCCCGGCGCGGAGCGTAGCATGGCACAGCAACGGGGCGGCTTAACGGCCTGCCCCGTTGCTATTTTAGCCGGTTGACAAACCGCGATATACCCCATATCATGAAGGCAAACACCGTCGTTCAAGCGAACAGCCGTAACCCTGTGTGCTTTGGCCCCTGTTTCGTATCCCGGTAAGCACCCTTGGGTACACATCCACAAGCGACGGAAAACGAAAACCCGATAAGGAGAATGCCCATGACACCTAAAGAACGTCTGTTTGCGCGACTGGCAGGAAAGCCCGTGGACAAGGTGCCCAACCTGACCATCGTGATGCTGTTCGCCGCTAAATACGCGGGGATCCCCTACGGCGTTTTCTGCTCGGACTACCGCGCGCTGGTAGCCGCGCAAACCAAGACTGCCAAGGATTTTGGCATCGACATCCTCTCCGCCATGTCCGACCCGTACCGCGAGTGCTTCGATTTTGGCGCCAAAGTACGTTTTCGCGAGGATGACCTGCCCGTGTGCGAGGCACCGCTGCTCCTGGAGGCATGCGATTACCGCAAGCTCACCTCATGGGATCCGCTGCAATCGGTGCGTATGCTCGACCGCATCCGCGCCATTGAGTTGTTCCGCGAAAACGAGGGGGAGCAGTACCCCATCCTTGGCTGGGTAGAGGGTGCATGGGCAGAGTTTTGCAATCTGACCATGGTCAGCGAGGGCATGATGATGCTCTTTGACGAGCCGGAAACCGTTGCAGAGGCGCTTGCTGTGATTACCGCACAGGAAATCCGCTGCGCACAGGCGCAGGTAGCTGCCGGCGCGGATATCATCGGCATTGGCGACGCGGTAGCTTCGTTGATCAGCGTGCAGCAATACCGCGACACCGTCATGCCCTGCGAAAAAAAGATGATCGATGCCATCCACGCGAAGGGCGGCAAGGTCAAGCTGCACATCTGCGGCAACATCACCCATCTGCTGCCCGATATGGTAAACCTCGGTGCGGACATCGTAGATATCGATTATATGGTGGACTTTGATCGTGCCATGCAACTGGCACAAGACAAATGTTCCATCTGTGGGCACATCAACCCCGCCGCTGTTATTTTACAAGGCACCGTGGCGGATGTGGAGGAAGCAACCCGTTTCTGCCTCAACCACGGCACGCCTACCTCGCTGGTGAGCAGCGGTTGCGAGGTGCCCAAGATGTCCCCTTTGGAGAACCTGACCGCCATTGACCGCGTGTTGCGTCGCCAAGCGAAATAGTTACGCAAGCTTCCATCCAATACGCCAAACGACCGGATGGGCTGGCACATCCGGTCCATCCGTTTGTTGCCACGCCCTGTCATGTCGCGCTACTAGCGGTACTGGCTGGGCGTGATACCGGTGATGCGCTTGAACACCTTGCAGAAGTAGCTCTGGTCGGTAAAGCCCATCGCCAGCGCTATGGCAGACAGTGGATAATCGGTACCCGTTAGCAGCCGTTTGCTCTCCTCCACGCGGATGCGGCACAGCTGCTCGCGGAAGCTGACCCCCACCACCTGCAGGAATAGCGTGGAAAAATAGTTGGGGCTGAGCCCAACCTGCGCCGCCACCATGGGCAGGGTCAGCGGCTGAGCATAGCGCTCCGCCATGGCGCTGAGCGCTTCACGGATGTAGGCGTTGCCTTTGTTCGCGCTGCTGAACATGGCACTCATGAAGCTCTCCACCACGTCCTGGAGCAAAAAGCACAGGCTGTCGATGGTATGGTCCTGATTCATCATCATCAAAAACTGGCTGTTAAGCTGGTAGATGGTATCCGCCCTGGCCCCGCCGTCCATCGCCACGCGCGAGAGCAAAGTGGCCAGCTCGATGGCGCGCGTGCGCACCGATGCCACCTTGCCCCCCTCGCTGAACAGTACGTAGCCCAGCAAATCGTTCAATAGCGCCTTCGCCTGCTTCACGTTGCCGGTCCTCACCTTAGTCATCAGCTCGGTTTCCTTCTGGTACAGGTAGCTTTGCGTGGGTGAGTTGCCCTGCTCCTTGTACATCTGGATGGTCTCGTTGATGCGACTCTGCTGGTAGAGCTTCTGCTGGCTTTGAAGCAGCAGCGCGCGCTCGGTGGGCAGCAGGGGCCGTAGCAGATGGTCGATCAGTCGGCTCAGTTGGTTGACGCGTGCCGGAGGGAGCACCTGCAACCCCCGCAGCTCGTCATACAGCTCCAGTGACAGGGTCGGTGTGATGTGGAAACTCTCCGCCACGCCGCTGACCAGCGTGCTGTCCGGCACGTCCATTACAAACGGCCCTACGATGATGCACCCCAGTAGCTCCCCCTGGCTTTGCAGGGGGAAGGCAATATGGTTGAGGTTCGCGTGACAGGAGAAGATGTAAGCTTCGCCAAGCTCCTGCGCACGCCGCCCTGCACTCAGATGCAGTTGGAAGCATTCCCCTTTTGTAAAAATATACTTTTTGAGAAGCGAGCAATAGCGCGTCGAATCCCCGAAGGATTGCAGCAGCTGGCCATTCTCGTTGATGAGCTGGATGGGTAACTCCGTAAAGGAATGAAGCGTTTCCAACACATCTTGCAGCCTATCCTCGCTCACCAGCGCATAGATGCTCACAGCCAAACTCAACACCACCAAATGACAAAATTACGTACATAATTACTATCCAAGCAAGTTTCCATTTATTATAATAGAGAAAATACGAAAACACAACAGGGGGAAATTACCATGGATATGCAGGAGATTTCGCTCAAGCTGCAAGCTGGCAAGGCGAAGGAAGTCAAGGCGTTGGTGCAGCAGGCAATTGATGAGGGCGTCCCCGTCAAGGTCATTCTGGAAGAAGGACTTCTGTCCGGGATGAGCGTGATCGGTGAAAAGTTCAAAAATAACGAGGTGTACGTGCCAGAGGTGCTGGTGGCCGCGCGTGCCATGAACATGGGCGCGAGCTTACTCAAGCCCCTCCTGGCCGAGGCGGGCGTCAAGGCCAGCGGCAAGGCGTGCATCGGCACCGTGAAGGGCGATTTGCACGACATCGGCAAAAACCTTGTGAAAATGATGATGGAAGGCAAGGGCCTTGAGGTGGTGGATCTGGGCACGGATGTGGCGCCCGAATCGTTTGTACAGACCGCCATCGACCAGAACTGCCAGGTCATTTGCTGTAGCGCGCTGCTAACCACCACCATGGGCGTCATGGATGATGTGGTTTCCGCCGCGAAGACAGCGGGCATCCGCGACAAGGTTAAGATCATGGTGGGTGGTGCGCCGGTGACCGAAGCTTTCTGCCAGCGTATCGGCGCGGACGCCTACACGCCGGACGCTGCCAGCGCAGCGGATCAAGCGGTCGCCTTCTGCGCGGGCTGAGGATTCCCCTCCAACCCTTATCACAAAGGATTTCGGGTGCATGACGCTTAAAACAGGAATGGGGTGCAATGCCCCCGCGAACCCGTCGCCGTAAGCGGAGAGGAAAGGGCCGGTGCCATGCGCCGCCAAGCCACTGTTCCAGCAGGAATGGGAAGGCAGCCCAACCCAATGACCCGCGAGCCGGAAGACTTGCCCGAAAACATCTGAACGCCAAGGCACGGGTACTTGCCAGCGGCGCGTATCCACATCCGGTGTACGAAGATGCATCCTTTGCGTTTCGACCTCAGCAGGAAACGAAAGGATCAGAACATCATGAAAAATTGGATCAAGGCTCATCGTAAACTGCTCTGGCTGGCGCTGGCGGCGGTCGTATTATTTGCAGCCCTCGGCACTCTCACGTACTTTAACCACCCCGCAGCTAACGCCGGAGCCAAACACATCACTGTGGCCGTAGTGGATGGCGCTCGAAATAGCACGCTTTTTACAATTCCTACCGATGCCCTGTACCTGCGTCCGGCGCTGGAACAGCAAAACCTGATCGCCGGCGAACAGACCGACTTCGGCCTGTTCGTGAAAACAGTGAACGGCATCACAGCGGATGATACAAAGCAGCAGTGGTGGTGCTTCACCAAGGGCGGCCAATCCGTGATGACGGGCGTTGATACTACGCCTATTGCTGATGGTGACGCCTTTGAGATCACCCTGACGACGGGGTACTGACTATGGCGGAGCATTCTACGGTAAGGCGCACCGCCACGCGAGAGCTGGTGTTGCTGGCGCTTCTGACGGCGCTACTGTTGGTGTTGCAGGTGGCGCTGTCCGCCATCCCCAACGTGGAGATGGTCACACTGCTCATCACCCTCTACACCTTGCACTACCGGCAAAAGGTTCTGGCGATCATCTACGTTTTCGTGCTGTGCGAAGGGTTGGTTTACGGGTTTGGATTCTGGTTTGTCAACTACCTATACGTTTGGGCAGTGCTTTGGGGGCTGGTGATGCTGGTGTGCAGCACCAAAAGCCCTGTGGCATGGGCACTGATTCTGGCGATGTACGGGCTGTGTTTTGGCTTGCTGTGCGCCATCCCGTATCTTTTCATCGGCGGGCCGGGCATGGCGTGGGCATACTTCATAAGCGGCATCCCCTTTGATATCGCGCACGGCCTGAGCAATTTCGCCATCACACTGATGCTTTTTACCCCGCTGCGCCGGCTGTTCACTCTTGCCAATCGAAAACTGGGTCTCACCCATTAATAAGGAGGTTGCACTATGCGACCCGAAAATTGCTTGACCCAAACCTTGCGCCACGAAAAAACCGATACGCTGCCGTGGGTGCCCTTTGCGGGCGTACACGCGGGTAAACTCGTCGGCAAGACCGCCAAAGAGGTGTTGACCGATGAAAACGCGTTGCTTGACGCGCTGCTGGCTGTCAACCGCCTTTACAAGCCCCACGGCCAACCCGTGATGTTCGATTTACAAATTGAGGCCGAGATCCTGGGCTGCGAGCTGGTATGGGCCGAGGACGGCCCCCCGTCGGTGCGTTCGCACCCGCTGGCCGATACCGCCACCGTGCCCTGCCGCTGCACCTTGCCCACTGAGGAGGACGGGCGCATCCCCATGGTGCTGCGCACCATGCGCCGCATGAAGGAGCAGGTAGGCGCGCATACACTGCTCTACGGCCTTGTCTGCGGGCCATTCACGTTGGCCAGCCACCTGCGCGGCAACGACCTGTTCATGGATATGTTTGACGATGAGGACTATGTGCATGGCTTGTTGGGCTACTGCGCGCAATGTTGTAACCGCATGGCGGAGTACTACACCGCCGCGGGCATGGACGTGATCGCCGTGGTCGACCCGCTGGTAAGCCAGATCTCCAGCGCGCACTTTGAAACGTTCCTCTCCAAGCCCTATACGGGTATCTTTGAGCACATACGCACCCTCGGTGCGTTCAGCTCGTTCTTCGTGTGTGGCGATGCCAGCCGCAACATCGAGGTGATGTGCCGCACGAATCCAGACAGCATCAGCGTGGATGAGAACATCGACCTGCCTGTAGCCAAGCGGATCACCGACCGCTACAATATTGCCATCGGCGGCAACATTCCGCTGACCAGCGTAATGCTTCACGGCACTCAGCAGGACAACATGAAGTATGTGCTCGACCTGATCGGCAGGCTGGACGATACGCGCAACTTCATTGTTGCTCCCGGGTGCGACATGCCCTACGCTGTGCCGGTGGAAAACGGCATCGCGGTATCACAGGCCGTTTTGCAGCCCGACAGCGTGCGCGCTCTGTTGCAAAACTATGTGGCTGTGGAAGAAGTCATTCCCGTGGAACTGCCGGATTACGCTCGCCTGCCCCGTCCGCTGGTGGAGGTGTTCACGCTGGACAGCGCGACCTGCGCCGCATGCACCTACATGATGGAAGCGACAAACGTGGCCAAGGCGCACTTTGGCGATGCGGTGGACGTGGTGGAGTACAAGTTCACCTTAAAGGAGAACATCGCCCGCTGCAAGGCGATGGGTGTGAAGAACCTGCCCAGCATCTACATCAACGGGCAACTCCGCTTCTCCTCGCTCATCCCCAGCCGCGAGGCGCTCCAGCATGCGATTGAGGCGCATCTGTGACATGGCGGGCCCTTGCGAGCTGATCCTCGTCACCGGTTTTCTCGGCGCGGGCAAGACGACGCTGCTCAAAGCCTTGCTTCAACGGAACGCGGGCAAGCGCGTACACCTGATTGTGAACGAGTTTGGCACCGTGGGCGTGGATGGCGCGCTGCTCCATGGCCTTGGCGCAAGCATGCGGGAAATCGTCAACGGTTCCATCTTTTGCACGTGCCGCCTCGACCAGTTTGAGGACGCGCTAACGGAAGCGCAGCGCCTGACACCCGATTTGCTACTGGTCGAAGCCTCGGGTCTTTCCGACCCCACGGCCATCCGCGCAGTGGTCGAGCAGGGCGAACGCTTTTCGGGCATCCATTACAAGGGCTGCATCGCATTGGCCGACGCGACGCGCCTGCATCGCGTAATCGACACTGCACGCGTGTGCCACAAACAGTTTTCGGTGGCAGACCTAATCGTGCTGACCAAGACGGATATCGCCACGCTGGAGCAATCGGCGGCAGCTGAGGCATTGCTCGCGAAGCGGTATCCCGATGCGCCTGTCGTACGCACCGTGCAAGGGCAAATTCCCGCCGCGCTGGTCGAAGCCCTGTCCACCACCCGCCCCGCCATGCAGGACAGTCACATGCGCGACCTGACCCTGCAAAAGTATTGCCTTGCCGTCTCCCCAGCGATGGACTGGGAGCCGCTACGCGCCTTCCTGCGCATGATCGCGGAGGATACGCACCGCATCAAGGGACTAGTGCGGCTTGCCGATGGCGTGTATCAGGTGGATTGCATCGGCGCCTATGTGCAGGTGAGCCCATACGAAGGCGGCCAGATCAATAACCAGCTGGTGGCACTTGCGGGCGAAGGCATGCCATTGCGCAAAAGTTTGAAGGAAGCTCTTGCTTGGTACGGCGACTTTGTCAGCGAAACCAAGCCGGAGCAGTGACCACTTGCCCCTTGAGAGACCTTTCACTGCGAAGCTACCCTATGGAGGCCTCCCTCAGATCAAAACATTGGAGTATGATGCACATGAACGAACACCTTGTGGAACTGGCGCTCGCCTGTGGGGCAACCCACGCGGCTGCGCTACCCGCCGATCAGATATCGCTGGACGCCGTCTTTCGTGACATTTGCCAAAGCAACGCCTGCGGCAACTACGGCCAGTGTTACATGTGCCCGCCCGATGTGGGCGACATCCACGAAATGATGGCGCGGGTGCATACCTACCAAAGCGCCGTGCTGTACCAGACCATCCACGCGCTGGAGGATTCGTTCGACTACGAGGGCATGGTGGAGGCAGGCGCGCGGCATGCCGCGGTATCACAGGCACTCGAGCAACGGTTGTGCGAGGCGGGCACGGCGGGCTACATGCACCTCTCCGCAGGCGGATGCAAGGTGTGCGAGGTATGCGCAAAGCGCGAACAACTGCCCTGCCGCTACCCGGATCGCGCCATGCCCAGCATGGAGAGCTACGGCGTCAACGTGTACCAGACTGCGCAGCAGGCGGGGCTTAAGTACATCAATGGTCAGGATACAGTTACCTATTTCGGCATGGTGCTGTGGGGGGAGGCCTGACATGCCCAAGCTCAAAATCGTTCAAGGGCAAATGGCAACGACTACATGGTTTGACGGCGAGCCGCTGCTGGCTGCGGTTTTGCAGCGCGAAGGCTACGCTTTTAGTATGCCCTGCGGCGGCAAGGGCATCTGCGGCAAATGCAAAGTAGAGGCAAGCGGCGCGCTGTCGCCGGAAACGGTGCGGGAGCAGGCGCTTGGCAGCCGCCTTGCGTGCCAGTCGCGGCTACTGGGGGATGCGTACGTCACGCTGCCTGCCGCGCAAACGCTCACCAACATTGCCGCCTCAGGCGTGCGCCCCACCTTCACGTTGGCTCCCATGCAGGGGCGGTACGGGCTGGCCGTGGATATCGGCACCACCACGCTGGCAACCTCGCTGCTTGACCTTTCCACCGGCGACATGTTAGCCTCCGCCACTGCGGAAAACCCACAGCGTGCCATCGCCGCGGATGTAATCGGGCGCATGGAGGCAGCCCTGACCGGTCAGGGCGAGCGTTTGCAAAGCCTTGTGCGAAGCGAGATCGACCGCCTGCGCGGCGAGCTTTGCGCACGCCTTGGCCTTGCCGAAGAGGATATCGACCAAACCGTGGTCACGGGCAACACCACGATGTTATACCTGCTCACAGGCCGCAGCCCAGAACCGATCTCCCACGCTCCGTTTGTGGCGGATTGCCTGTTTGGGCACTGGACGCAGCCGCCTGCGCCGCGGCTTTACCTACCCCACTGCATCGGCGCGTTTGTGGGCGCAGACATCATCTGCGCCATCCTTGCCTCGCAAATGTGTAAGCAAACCCGAACCACAGTGCTCATGGACGTGGGCACCAACGGGGAAATTGCCCTGTGGCACCACGGTAAGCTGTCTGTGTGCGCAACGGCCGCCGGCCCCGCCTTTGAGGGCGGCGGCATGGAGTATGGCTGCGGCAGCGTATTGGGAGCTATCGACCGCGTATGGGCGCAGGATGGCGCGCCTGCCTGCTCCACCATCGGGGGTGGCGAGCCGGTTGGCATTTGCGGATCCGGCGTGATCGACGCGGTGGCGACGCTCATGTCGCTGGAAATGCTTGATGAAACCGGCTCGCTTGATAGTGCTCGGGTGATGTTGGCTGGTGGGGTTGCCTTTACCCAGCGCGACGTGCGCAACGTGCAGCTCGCCAAGAGCGCCATCGCTGCGGGGCTTCTGACGCTGTGTCATGCCGAGGGCATCGCGATGGTAGATATCGCCGTTCTGTATCTGGCAGGCGGGTTTGGCAAGCACCTCGACCTTGCGAATGCCGCCACCATTGGGCTGATCCCGCAGGCGCTCGTCGGCAAAACGGAGGTCATCGGCAATGCCGCGCTAACAGGCTCGGAGATGCTTTTGCTGCAAACAGGCTTCCTTGCGGAAACGGAGGGGTATGCCCACGCAGCCGTGGTGGTAACTTTAAGTGGCAATCCTGTTTTTTCGGAGCATTACATGAATTGCATGATGCTGGAACCCATTTGATTTGATGGTATGGGTGGTTAAGACAGGCATGTTTGTTTTTAACTATCCTGCATAAATCGAGGTTAGGTCGCCACAGTCGAAGTGGTCAATTTGAAAGGCAATCCCGTTCTCTCAGTGTATTTTACAAATTGCAGGAAGCTCAAGCCGATTTGATTTGTTGCCTGGGCGGTTCAGGCTGGCATGCTTGTTTTGCAATTACCCTACTTTCTCTGTTTTCGCAGGAGTTTACTAATCTTGATGGGACGAGCATACCAATGCTGACTTTTTGGCACCTGTTTGATATTTAGCATTTACTCTCCCTGCTTGGGTCAATAGGCCCTTTGAATTGCAGTTTTTATGTGCGTGACCCCCAGGCCGTTCGGCGAACGGTGAGCCGTAGAGAGTTAAACTCCCCCCCAGGGGGCCTCTTACTTGCTGGTCACGATTGACATCTATCGAAAAGCCACTAAGTGAACATGATAGCTCAAATGGCTTGTGTTTCTGTGCGTATCAGCCATGTATGGCTGGATTGAGAAGGGAAAGTCGGCAGCGAGTGTTCATCTCACGGGCTTTGCCGTACTGTCGGATGCCTTTCGAGTTGCTCCTTCAATGTTTCGCAAAGCATAATAAGGCGTCGGGTCGTTGTAGCCATGGTCGTTTCGGATGCGTAACGGGGCACCCTCTTCCAGGCGTCGTTTTGCTGCCAGCTCGCGTACCAGTTTTCTTGGTTTATGCATGGGCATACGTCTCCTTATCGCTCCCGGAAAGCCTGCGGCACGTCGGGAGTGTTGAGGGTATAAGGTCTGAGGGAGCGTTCATCTGGCCGGATGAACACATCCGGCGGTACGCAGAGCGTCGCGCACAGGGTTTCCACCTCGTCGGCTGTCAGCTTTCGTCTGCCAGAGAGGATCAGCGACAGTGATCCGGCGGACAGGCCAAGGCGCGCCGCAAGCCACGACTGCTTAATTTCCGCCCGTTTCAGGTACTCCCGGATCCTTTCGTACACCATGGGGTTCCTCCCGTCTGTGTTCGCCATTTCCGAACTGCAAGCTCATTATACTTCGGTTACATTGACCTTGTCAATTCACTTACGTCGATATCCTTGGGATAATTGGTTTACAAAATCGAAAGTTAGTGATAAACTGGCGAGGAGGTGACGTCATATGAGCGAAAGCGAGCTGGGAAGCCGCATCTGCATGCTGCGCGAAAAAAAGGGCATGCTCCAAAAACAGCTGGCGCAGATGATGGGGCTGAAAGGGAATTCGATCTCCAATTGGGAAAACGGGGTCTCTCACCCGAGTGCCGCGCAAATCACACAGCTTTGCGGTGTGCTGAATGTTTCGGCGGATGTATTGCTGGGCATCGACCGCGGCGCGGCCGAGAAAACGCTTGACACCTTTGAACAGAGCCTGGTCAACACCTACCGCGCCTTACCCTCTGACATAGCGGGCTGTGTACGTATCCTCGCCATCACTTGGCAGAACACACACTATCGGCTGGCGGAAACCGAGCAATTTCTGGCGGCGGCCGAGCAGCTGTTACAGTCGCATAACCTGCAGGACGAATGGGCAGAGGAAAAGGCCGGGATCAAATTCAATGGGGATGCTCAATAACATTGTTGCCGCTACCGAACACCTTTTGCCGCTGCCGACGAGTTTTCTGCGGCCGGCAGCGGGCTGCACTCCTCAGCGAAAGGT
>Ga0183100_1000939_pt1 | contig 17147 bp, 19 predicted proteins | sample Biomet2_FD_127789 | JGI IMG/M metagenome (GOLD analysis project Ga0183100, IMG submission 127789) | Microbial communities from bioreactor (seeded with anoxic lake sediment) at LBNL, California, USA - Biofuel metagenome 2 | ecosystem: Engineered > Bioreactor > Anaerobic > Unclassified ...
ATCATCAAGAAGCACCCGCTTCCGACCAACTTACGGGCTCTCACGACCTTCATCTTCATCGGGGTCCTTCTTCTCGTCGTCACTTATGCCATCGTCCAGAACGTCAAAGCCGGTAAGGGCAAACGTCGGAAAGGGAGGCAGTACTAAAAATGAAAAACTCATTACTCGTCGTTGCCTCCATGTTCGCCTTTCTTCCTTTTGGCCTCTCGCCGAAAGCCACGTCTTCGGTTGGCTACCTTAACGTCGTTACCAAAGCCAAGGCCCAAAACGCCCGCGCGGGCTCGACGGTCAACCTTGTCATTCATAACTCCGAGGATTACATCGCCGGAGATCCTAACAACATCCCAGATGACCGCGAACCGGGAGAGAACCTCGTGGGCGATTTCAAGGATTATTGTGCCCTTCACGACCACGTGAACGTCGAGGTGGCCTATCAGACCTTCTCGACCATGGAGGACGAACTTTCGATTTTAAGCGATGGCGCCCATTACGCCGACCTCGTCTGCGTGAGCGACTACATCATCCAACGCTTGATGGTCAACAACATGGTTGTCCCCTTCAAAACGGGGGCTGAGCGCGACGAGATGTATAGCAATGGTGGTGGTCTTGAAGGTTGGGAAACCGACACCTATGACAAATATGCCTCGCCTTTCCTGAAAGAGCGTCTCGGGGAAATCAAAGCCAACATCGGCGGCGATCCCTCTAACGTGGGCGATCTCGCCGATTACGCTCGTGGTTATATGTGGGGCACCATGGGCTTCACTTACAACCCAGCCTTTTCCGGCTACGCCGCGAAAGGTCTAAGCGAGTCGGACGTGAAAGTTCAGATGTCCGATTGGAACGCCCTGTGGGCTTCTCAATATGAGAAGACCTTCCAGGTCAAGGATTCCATGCGGGACGCCTGTTCCATCGCCCTCATGCACGTTTATGATAGTGATTTCCGCACTTTGCTCGGCTGGTACAAGAGTGGCATCGGAACGCTTCCTGACGGCACCGTCGGAGCCTACTCCACGAGCCAGTACAACGCCGACATGAGCACGATTTTTAATAACGTGAACCATGTCTCTGATTTCAATAAACTTGCCAAACGCATCAACCCTTCGGCGGTGGACGTCGATGAGGCTTCGATAGTTGATGAGCTTCAGGCCGCTTTGTCTGAACTCAAGGAAAAGAGCTTTGGCTTCGAGGTGGATTCCGGAAAGACCGACATTCAGACCGGCGACAAGTCCGGCGTCGATACCGCCTGGAGCGGCGACGCCATCCTTTCGATGAGCCAAGCCGAGACCAGCAACGGGGTCAACCTCTACTATTCGATTCCGAAAACCGGCGGCAACATTTGGTTCGACGCCTGGGTCCTCATCAAGAGCGATCGCCTCGAACAGGAATACGCTCAAAAATTCATCGACTTCATATCCGATCCGGTCAACGCCAATCCCAACATGGCCTATAACGGCTACACCTCCTTTATCGGTGGTGACAGCATCATCGACCTCGTGCGTGAGCTTTATGACCCTCGCACCGCGGCGATGTACGTTTACCATGACGATTCCGAGGACCCCGATAATTCCGCCTACCTCACCGATGAGGAAGGCGCTTACGTCCTTAAGGACGGCACGGGCGTCCACGCCGAGACCGGTGACGATTACGGTTCCTATGACATGACGGGCTCGACTTATGAAAAGCCCATCATCAAAGACCATCCCGAGATTACGTCGTGGGCCGATTACGCCGCCTCGACGGATTTTGTCGGGCCCGAAGATAATCCTTGGTCGACTGTCGACCTCTCGTATTTCTTTGACGGAACGGAAGACGACTATGGCCCTACGGACATGGTTTTCTACACCAACGAACTCGAAGAGGTGACCGGCAAGAATCTCGCCGGTGAGCAAGAGACCGTCGTCGTCGGCCGGACCTTCCTCGCCCAATACCCCACTCAGGACGAGGCCTACAAAGGCACCGTCCGTTGCCAAATCCCTGGCCTCGCGGTCATGGAAAACTACAGCAGCGACATCAACGACTACATTCTCAATATGTGGGAGAACGTCAAGGCTGGCGGAACACTTCAGCCTTGGATCATCGTCCTCTTCTCGGTCGAGGCGGCTGCCGCCCTCGGCGTAGGCTTATATTTCTTCCTGAAGGGTTATGGGGCCAAAACGCTCCGCAAACATCGCCGCGAAGAGCGGAACGAAGAAGTGAAACCAGTGTCGAAATAGTTGGCTTTTGCAAGGATTTTTCCAAAAAGGCAATCCCCAATGGTTGCCTTTTTTCTTAGGCTTAATTGATCCGGATAGATCAGATAGTTTTATGTTTTTAAACCCCTTCCTCGGGCCCGCTAGAGATGTTTTTCTTCTTTTTATGGCTCTAATAATTGCGAGGTAAAAGGCGCAATGGTATAATCCCCTCGCTGCTTCCGTAGCCAAGTGGTAAGGCAGAGGACTGCAAATCCTTAACCGGCGGTCCGACCCCGCCCGGAAGCTCCAAAGATTTAGTTGCTACCCTTCGGGTAGTGGACTATAGTTGTTGGGCTATCTTTCCCGGATAGCTTTACGAAAAAGTGCGCCAGTAGCTCAGCTGGATAGAGTAGCAGACTACGAATCTGCGGGTCACGGGTTCGAATCCTGTCTGGCGCGCCAATCTCGGGATGTAGCGCAGCTTGGTTAACGCGTCTGCTTTGGGAGCAGAAGATCACCAGTTCGAATCTGGTCATCCCGACCAAGCTACGATCAGCGCCTCCTTAGCGGAGGCTTTTTCTTTGCCTTAACGAAAAAAAAGAAGCCCCGAAGGACTTCTTTGTTTAGTAGTTCTATTCGCCAGTATAGGGGTTCTTGCTGTAATCGTCGGCTTCGAGGCCGGGGTGGATTTTCTCGTCTTCAAGGAAACTGACCATGCCATAACTGCTGATGCAGAAGGCCAGATAATCGGTTCGGTCGCTCCGGATAACCTGTCCGCGGACGAGGTTCATGGCGTAGCGGAGGTCGGCGTTGACACATTGGTAGGCCAGATAGCGGATCTCGGCGTCGGTGAGGACGTGGTTGTGGAGGCGCAGGAAATCTTTGAGGGACTTGAGAAAGAGATCCTCACAGGCTCCGGCCGTCTTGGGATCAAAATGATCGCTTTGGAGATAATCGTAGATGTATTTAATGAAAGCGGGTTTGGCGATGGCTTTGGTGATCTTCTTCTGATAGGCTTTGAAAGCCTCGAGACGGTTTTCCTTCGAGTAACTAAGCGGCAAGGCCGGCGTTTCCTCGAATTCGTGGCAACAGAAAATGAAGGTTTCGTTGAAGAGATTGGCCTTCGTCATGAAATGAACGTAGATGGCGGGCTCGCTGATGCCGATTTTGGCCGCCACTTCTTTGGTGGAGGCTCCTTCGATTCCGCGCTTGGCGGTTAGCTTTATGAGTTGCAGCTTGATTTCTTGTTTTGTTTGTTGGGCGTTGCGGTGTGGCATAATTTTAGTAAACCTTAACTAAGTTAATTCTATTACAAAAGTCTCTTTGACGGACAGAATTTTCGGATATTCCTTCGAATGTCGGCCTAATTAGTGCCACTTCGCCTTTGTTTCTTGGGCCAAAGGTTTCAAAAGAGGATAATGTCCCTATGCAACTTTTCATCCTCTTTGCTCTTTTGTCTCTTCTCGGGAGTGGCTGCAGCTACTTCTTTGGGGGTTTCTACTTGAACCCTTCCATGTGGTGGGTGCCAGTGCCCCTTGCCTTTGGTTTCTTTGTCGCCCTCTATCTGTTGTGGCTTTTTTTCTGCTTCGTCGGCTCACTTTTCATCTCCCTAAAGAAAATCCCGAAGAAGCCGGATCCTTTTGCTTACTGGGCCGTTAAAGAGACCTGTCAGAATCTCTTGCCTTTCATGAGGGCGAGAGTCAAGGTCGTTGGCTTAGAGAAAATTCCCAAAAACGAGAGATTCCTACTCATCTGCAACCACATCAGCGGTTTTGATCACATTTGTCTGGTCGCCCACCTTCCGACAACGATTGTTTCAATCTCAAAGCAAGAAAACGAGCATCTGTTCATCGCCGGCAAATGGATGCATCAGGCCGGCTTTCTGCCCCTCGACCGTCGCAACGCTTTTTCTGGTCTCCGGACCATCCAACAAGCCATCGGCTACCTGCAGCATGATGAGGCCAGCGTTGCCGTTTCCCCTGAAGGCACCAGAAGCAAGGACGGAACTCTCCTTCCCTTTCACGAAGGCTCCTTCAAAATTGCCACGAGAACCGGCTGCCCCGTCGTCGTGGTCCGCGTCGAAGGAACCCAACTCATCAAGAAGAATTTTTTCCTTCATCAGACGAAGGTGACTCTACGAGTCCTCGCCGTCCTCCGGAAAGAGGATTACGAAAAAGGCACTGCCGTCGATCTTTCGAATCGCTGCTATGAAATCCTCCGCGCATCGTATCTTTAACTAATTATCTCGCTTCTTTAGAAGCGCCCTTTTATAATTAGCCGTCATGATTAAGGCCCTTTTGATTGTCTTTCTCTCAGCTATTCTCGCGGCCATTAATGTCCCGGCCAGCCAGTTCCTGCTCGGCAAGGTCCCAGCCCTCCTTATGGGTTCACTCACGTTCTTAGGCGCCAGCATTGGGACCGGAACGATTTTTCTCATTCGAGTGCTCCGCGACCGGAAAAGTATCAAGTTCCTTTCGGGTCGCGATTGGCTTTCCGTTCTTTGCATCAACGTTATCGACACTGGGGCCAACATCATGCTCTTTTATGGCATCAAGCTCCTGAGCGGGGAGACCGCTTCGCTTTTACAATCCTTTGAGACGGTGACGACCGCTATCGTCGCCTACTTGCTTTTCAAGGAAAAGCCCACTTGGCGCTTGCTCCTTGGAATAGGGGTGGTTTTCGGAGCGTCCGTCCTCCTCTCCTTCGATCCGGCGAGAGGTTACGAGTTTCAACCTGCCTGTTTGCTCATCGTTGGGGCCACCATTTGCTGGGGCTTTGACAACAATTTCATGAAGAACGTCGCGGACAAAGACCCCTTTGAGTTCGCTTTTATGAAATGCCTGGTTCCCGGAATCGTGATCCTAATAATCGCCGCCGCCTTTGGCCAAGTCCAGACGACTTGGGCCTTTGCGGGTTTCTCCTTGCTCGATGGCTTCGTGGCCTACGGCCTCTCGGTGACCTTGCTCGTCTACGGCTTTCGTAAACTTTCCGCGAGTCTCGGCACCGCGGTCTACGCCATGAATCCGTTCATCGGCGCGGCCCTTTCCCTGATTTTCTTCCCAAAAACACCGGCGTGGACGTTCTACGTTTCTATTGTTCTTATGCTTATTGGTGAGGGCGTCGTCGCGCTTGACGCCCATTTTTCCGAAAAGAAGAAAAAAGCGCCTAATAAAACTGTTGGTGAAGATATAATACAGCCATGAGTAAAGCCGAAGAATTCCTCGAGGGTTCGCTTCAGGGGGTCATTCCCCATCTCGAAGCCCGCCGGCTTCATTATCGGCGACACGCCCTTTTTGGCTTCGTCGGCGAGATAGGTGTGGGGCTCGGCTCTTGGTGCCTTACCCTCGTCGGTGGTTTTTTGGGACAAGATGAACTGCTTTTTTCGGGCTTGTTGGGGCTTTTGGCAATAACGCCCATCTTTATCGTGATCGCCCGGGAGGCCCAGGTTCGTTACCGCGCTTTCTTCGTCTCTGAGGTCACCCCGTTATGCTCGAGCGGCCTTTACCAGTCCTTCCGCACTGACCCTACCAAAGATTTCGACCTTCTGCGGGGAGAGGTAGGCGGTGGGGTCGATAAACGCCTGTTTCCCAAACCAGCTTCGTATTTCGAAGGTAAATACCGCGATGTGTCTTTTTGGACCTTTGTCTATCATTTCCGAGCGAAAGCCAAAGTGGCCCCCAAAGAAGTGACGGGTCGCCTCTATGGCTTTTCTCTTAACGCTTCCCTCGGAACGGAAATTTTGATAAAAAACAAGCAAAATCCTCGCCTTTTTGCTTCCGTTAGTTTGCCTCTTGTCGTCAAAACCGACAACAATCTCTTCGAAGAATCCCACGCCGTAACGGCGTCGGATGAGGAAAAGGCTCGGGCGTTTCTTACCCCCGCGCTTCTCGGCACTTTGATGGATCTCGAAAATGATCGCCAAGGCCATTTGGCGGCCTATTTTCACGACCGGAAACTGACACTTTATTTGGATGAGGGTGGGGCCCCTTTTGTTTTATCCGTCTTTCGTCCCATCACCTTTGAATTCCTTAAGGCCTATGCCGCGGAGATCGTTCTCGGGAGCCACCTCATCAAGGGGTTGGGACTTCGATGAAGCGCGACGACATTCCTCTCATTCAGGCCCTGGAAGCCTACATAAAAGCCAAGTATGGAGTGAGCGGCGACTGCCCATTTCCAGACGATTTCGATGACCTGGCCTTTCGCCATCCCGACAACAAGAAATGGTTCGCCCTTCTTCTCCTCGTGAGGCGGGAGAGGTTTTTCCCTGGCGAACCGGGCGAGCTGTACCTTCTGAACCTCAAGAATGACCCTAAGCGGATGCCTCTCCTTTACGACGAGCGGATCCATCCGGCCTATCACATGGACCGGAGAAACTGGCTTTCGGCTCTCCTCGACGAGGGGACTGACCTTCCACTCCTTAAACGGCTGATTGACGAGAGCTATGCCCTGACCGCTCCCAAAAAAGCCCGTTCTCGGTCGAAGAGTTCGTAATTGGGCCATCCGACCTTCCGGCTTTGTGGCATACTAACAAGTAGAGATTCCTATGAACGAAAACCAGATCAAGCAAGCTGACCCCTACGTCCATCCAGTCAGGGCCTCATTTTCCCTCGAAAACGGTTTTCTCCTTGGCTTCCTTCTTAGCTCGATCGGCGCGGTCATTTCTTTGATCCTTGTGAGCTGGAAGCGGGTTCAGTATCTTCATGCCATCGACATCTTTGGACAAGGTTCGGAACTAGTTGATCCTTTTCACGTTTCTTATGACCTTGCAAAGCCTTGGGCCATTTCATTCTGCTTCCTCACTATCGTCTGTTTCGGCCTGGGCCTTTTCTTTCACTTTAAGAAAAATAAAACTCATTGACCGCTCATTAAAAAGCCCCGGTCAAACTCGGGGCTTTTTCATTGTTGGTGGAGCGGTGTGACCGCTAAAACTCTCGGCCCTTAGATAAAGTACAAAGCGGCGAGGGAAACTAGCAAGGTTGGGACGGCGATAAGAAGACCGTATTTCATGAAATCGAAGAAGGTGTACTTGATGTCGTGCGATTTGAGGATGCTCACCCACATGACGCCCGCTAGAGCGCCAACCGGGGATAGGAAAGCCCCGATGTTGCTCGAGATGACGGAAGCGTACATAGCTCGAAGGGAACCGGAACCATCACGAATGACCTCTGTGAAGAGGACCGACATCGGGATGTTATTGACGAGGTTGGCGGCGAAAAAACTCGGAATACCATATGACCAAATGGGGTCAAGCTTGTTGAGGGTGGTTCCGAGTGAAGCGGTGACGCCGCTTTCCTTTAAGCCGAGTACGAGGACAAACATTGATAGGACGAAGGGAATGACGGCGTAAGGCAAACGCTTGACAGCGTTGGTGAGCATCGGAAAACGTTCTCTTTTGATGAAGCAATAAACGAGAGAAAAGGCGAGTAGGGCGATGGCGGCCACGGTGCTGATGAGCCAAAGCGGGATGGAAAAGAAATTTGCTACCATCATCATGATGAGGCAGAGGAACAGCGAAATGAGGCTGGCGAGCATGAGCGGGCGATCCTTAATCGGCTCGATCGTCACGCTTGAAGCACCCTCAAAAGGAACCTTAAGTTTCTTGTAGAAGAGGGCGATCATGATTAGGAAGGAAATGATTCCCCCGGCGAGGGCGCTTGGCCACATGGCGAGGAAATAGGTCCCGAAATCGATGCCGAAAGATTGCCCGAGGTAGATGTTCGTCGGGTTGCCGATGAGGAAGAGCATACTCCAGCTGTTGGCGGCCACGAACTCCCCGACGAGGTAGGGGATGGGGTCGACTTTGGCCCGCTTCGAGAAGTAAATAAGGAAAGGCGTAAAGGTCAGAATGATGATGTCGTTGGAGGTAAAAATCGTGAGAAAACTCGTGAGGGCGTAAAGGAAAATGAAGACCTTTAATTGGCTTCCGCCGGCCTTATGGACTGCCTTGCTGGCTAGGTTAGCGAAGAAACCCGCCTCGTCGAGAATGGTCGATAGAAAGGCCATCGAAAGGAAAAGCAAAAGGATTTCGAGGGGGTTGATGGCCGAGGGGCTCGTGAGGAAGCTCCAAAAATAGTTCCACTTGACGAGGGTGCTGGCCAATAGGCCTATTGCGGAAACGAGCGGTGGCATCCAGAAGGTTTGCAACTTGAAGCGGCCGATCTTGAGTTCAGGGAAAAAGGCGAGACAAACGAGCATGCCGATCACTCCCAAAATCGAGATGATGAGTATATATGTAAGCATTGCAATGCCTAACTTTCAGTTTTGACCTCTATGAGGCTAAGGCGATTATACTCCAAAACCCCATCATCAAAGGAATCAAAAAGGTTTATAGTATCGATACGCCTCAATAGCTCAACTGGATAGAGTATCAGACTTCGAATCTGAGGGTTGCGGGTTCGACTCCTGCTTGGGGCGCCAAAGATAAATCTAGAGGCGCTTGTCGCCTTTTTTTCTTAAAATCTTGGCTAAAAACCAACTCTGTCCCCTCAATATGAGATCGCAAGGGAACGAAGAGCCAATCAGCGTAAGAAAACAGCGTTCAAAAGGCGGATCGTCCATGATTGACCTGATTGCGGGAAAAGCCTCTCGGTTTCGGCCTTTCTTTTGAGCCCCTCTTTTCTCTTCACGTTTTTAAAAGCGGTTGCTAGCGTAGAGTTCGGATGAGTTTTTCTTTGGCTAACAAAAACCATCAACGTAAAAAAGATAAAAAAATACCGCTATTTATCGATTTACCGAATTGTCGGCCTGCCATCAAACTTTTTGCGGAAGGAGAAAGGGAAAAGAGCCGATGGTCGCTTTTCATATTGCTTTCTTTGCTTATAATCAATTAATGCGTTTGGTCTAACGAAAGACCCCATTAATTAACATGATAGCGGCAGCAAAACACATTGAAGACACGAAGAAACTCTTAGGCATGCTTCCGACAATTCACCTCGCGGTGCCGGAATATCTTTTCATCGCCACCAATAACGCTCGTTGCAACGGTTCGGAAACCTTCATCAAAGAAGGCGACCACGTGAATTGCTGCCAGCTCATTGGCATCCGGCACGCCCCCTTCTTCGATCAGCCCATCCACGCCACTTGCTCAGGGACGTTCCTCGGCTATGAGGAGCATTATCACCGTTCTGGCAAACTCGTGAAGTTTATGAAGTTTCATAACGACTTCAAGGACACGATGGATCCGTCCGTCCACGAACGGAGCGACGAGGAAATCGCCAAGCTCACCAAAGACGACATTGCGAAGATCCTTAAGGATTGTGCCTCAGTAGGACTTGGGGGCTCGTCTTTCCCCACCTACATCAAAATGGAGACGAAGAATCCCATCAAGCACCTTTTGATCAACGGCATCGAATGCGAGCCTTACATCACTTCCGACCATCGCCTGATGCTCGAAGACAGCGAAGAGGTCATTAAAGGCATCAAAATCCTTCAGCAAGCGTTCGGCTGCTCCGACGCGAAACTCTGCGTCAAGGGCAAGTACAAAGATTTACGGGAACTCTACGATGTTCTCCTTCGTCGGGAGAAGGATAGTGGAATCACCCTTTGCCCAGTAGGCAATTTCTTCCCTCAGGGCTGGGAAATTGCCATGATCAGAGCCGCGACGGGCATCGACGTTCCGAGCGGCCATCTTCCCAGCGAATTTGGCGTCATCAATTTCAATGTCTCGACCGTGGTCGGAATCTATCAGGCCGTCAAGTTCAACATGCCGGTCTTCGAGCGGAACATTTCCGTCACCGGCGATGGCGTTCTCATGCCCAGCAACTTCCGGGTTCGCGTCGGCACCCCCATCAAGTCTCTGATTGAGCGGTCCGGCGGCTATAAGGACCCCGACAAACCCAAGGTTTTCATTTTGGGCGGCCCGATGATGGGTGCCTCCCTTCCGAGCGATGACTGCATCATTACCAAAACCGTGACTTCCGTCTTGGTCTTTAACGCCGAGAAGCATGTGGTGGAGCCCTGCATCCGTTGCGGCTCTTGCGTTCTTTCTTGCCCGGCCCATCTCCAACCGGTCGCCATCATGAATGCCATGAAGGTGACCCCGGTCGAAAAGGAACGTGTCAAAGCTCTTGACCCCCTTAAGTGTATCGAGTGTGGCCTTTGCACCTACAGTTGCACCTCGAAGATTCCGGTCCTTGATTTCGTGAGAAGGGCGAAAGTCATCGCAAAACTGCCATAAATATGGAAATAATTCAGCAAAACTCACCTTATTTACGCCGCAAAGCCAGCCTCCAAGGGATGCTGCTCGACGTTTTGATCGCGCTTCTGCCGGTCGTAATTTTTGCTCTAATCAAGTATACATGGCATACGGCCGTGAACCTTGCCATTTCGATTTCGCTGATGGCGGCCGCGGAATATGTTTTCGTCCTCATCAAAAACTGGGGTCCCAAAGACGGAGAAAAGCATTCGCTCCTCGAACGGGTTAAGTTCGCTTCGCAAGGCTACACCATCAACAATTTCCTCGCTCCGACCGTCTCGGCCGTGATCTACACGATGCTTTTCCCGGCCCAAAACACGAATCCGGTCGGCTTCCTCTATTTCGCTTTGGCGGTTGGGGCTCTCTTCGGTCTCATCTTCGGAAAACTGGTCTTCGGCGGAACGGGTCAGAACATCTTCAACCCCGCCGTGGTGGGCTTTATCTTCGTGAAGCTTTGCTTCTCCAGCTCTTTCTCGGGGCTTTGGTACATCGATTCCTTTAATGCGGTTTCTGGTGGTGGCACCATCATTCCTGGCTCGAGCGTCGTTGCGGGCGGGACCATCCTTTCGACTGCCAGCAACTTCGAAACCGTTTTCTCTTCTCACTACAGTTTCCTCGACATGTTCCTCGGAAATATTCCCGGAACCATGGGCGAAACCTGCAAGCTCGCCATCTTGTTGGGCCTTGTCTATCTCTTGGTTCGTCGGGAGATTGATTGGCGGGTCGTGGTCTCCTATCTCGGCACCTTCCTGTTGCTGATTATGATCGCCGGCCTCGTGCCTTTAGCGAAGGGCCTGAGCGGTTTCGATTATGGTGCTTTCATCCTTACCCAAGTGCTCTCGGGCGGCCTCCTCTTTGGCGCCACCTTCATGCTGACCGATCCGGTCACGATGCCGATTACGACTCCTTCCCGTTGGCTCTATGGCATGATTGCCGCCGTCGCGACGGTCTTCATCCGCCTTTTGGGCGGTTATGCGGAAGGCGTGGCTTTCTCGATTCTCATCGCCAACATGGCGGCCCCGGTGCTCGACCACTACAAATGGAGCTCGAGTCGCTTTCATCTCAAAAACGTTTTGCCGCTCGTGATTGTGCCTCTTTGTGCCATTGGCATTCTCATTTGGGCCTTAGTCGATAAACTTCCCGCCGCCAGCGCTTTTGTCACCCTCTTCGGAGGTGCCATCTTATGAACGATAGCATGAAGCGCTATTTCAAAGTCGGTGGGCTGCTTTGCGCCATCGGCGCCATCAGCGCCCTCCTTATCACCGGGCTCAATGTTTTCACGGCCCCCAAAATCGAGGCTAACCTGCAAGAGAAAAAGGCTGCCGGTCTCAAAGTCGTCTATTCCGAAACCGTCTCTTGGAGCGATGACGTGGCCGTTTCTGGCCACTATCTCACTTCCTATAACGTCTGCTATGACGCCGCGGATAAAGAACTTGGCTACGTCTATGCGGCCACCGGCTCTTCGGGCGTCGTCAAAACCACGAAATTATTAATCGGAGTGTCCGGGACCGCCGAGGCTCCGGAGCTGGGTAAGATCTATTTCCTTACCAACGGGGCGACGGGAGCCTATGGGGTTAAAGTACAGAACAATTACGTCGACCCCTATAACTCTGCTCCGAGCGATGGGGCCCTTGGGGACGTCCAGTGTGGCGCCACCGTAGCGGCCTCCCTCATCAAAGCCATGGTCGAGGAAGCCCGCTCCTCTTACGTTGCCAGCAAAGGAGGCCACTAATATGGATGAGATTGCTCGTAAACGCCATCACGAGTCCTTCGTGGCTGGCATCATTAAAGAAAACCCTCTTTTCGTTGCTATCTTGGGTACTTGTCCCGCCCTCGCCGTCACCACGACTTTGGAAGCGGCTCTAGGGATGGGAGTGCTCTTCACTTTCGTTCTCGTGGGTTCCAACGTCCTCATTTCTGCTTTGCGTAAATTAATTCCGGAAGAGGTCGAGACCCCGGCCTACATCGTCATCGTCGCCACCTTCGTCACGGTGGTGAAGATGCTTTGCGAAGCCTATATCCCCAACCTTTATTCGTCCTTGGGCGTCTTCTTGGCCCTTCTCGTCGTCAACTGCATCGTCCTCGGCCGGGCGGAAGCCTTCGCCAACAAGAATTCCGTTTACGATAGCTTTCTCGACGGGATCGGCAATGGCATTGGCTACACGTTGGCCCTTCTCCTCATTGCCCTCATCCGCGAAGTCCTTGGAACGGGGATGATCACCATCGGCGATATCTTCACCTTCCTTAAGGTCAACGGCGCTTCGATTCACCTCTACATCCTTAAAGGCCCGACCTGGGATTATTCCATTTATCTCTTCGGCACGCCCGCCGGTGCCTTCTTCGTCTTCGGCGTCATCATGGCGGTGCTCGCTTATAAGGCCAACAAGAAGAAAGACCGGGAGGCCGCCGAGCGGCGAGCCCGCGCTTTCGCTGCCGCTGAGGCCGCCAAGAAGGCCCCTTCGCCAATCGCTCCAGTCGCGCAAGTTGCCCCGAAAGGAGGAAATGACTAATGTACGCCTACTTTGTATCCTTCCTTCTCTCGATCGTGACCTACCTTTTGATCGATAACGTCGTGTTGTCGCGTTTCTACGGCATCTGCAGCTTCGTCGGCGTCGGCAACAAGGTCAAATCGGCTTTCTCGATGGGTTTGGCGGTGGTCTTCGTCATCGTCTTCGCCACCCTCATCTGCTTCCCGATTTATTACTACGTCCTCGTACCCGCCGGCTTGCCCTTTATGGACACCGTGGTCTACATTCTCGTCATCGCTTGCCTTGTGCAAGTGGTGGGTTTCTTCATCAAGAAATATTCGCCCGCTCTCTACAAGAGCCTTGGGATCTATCTCCCTCTTATCACCACCAACTGCGCCGTCCTCGGCGTCGTCACCGAGAACAGCAATTCCGGCTTTGACTTCGGGATGTCGATGGCTAACGCTCTCGGAACCTCGCTCGGCTACCTGCTCATGATTGTTATCTTCGCCTGCATTCGCATGCGGCTCGATTCCTATACGGCTCCCCGCGCTATGAAAGGCGTGCCGTTAGCTCTTATCACCGCTGGCCTTATGGCCATGGCGTTGATGGGCCTCACCGGCTTAGGAGTCTAACGATGAGTCAAACCGGAGCTCTTATTTTGGCCATCGCCATCATCGTTCTGCTGCTCATCATTTTCGTGGTGAGTTTCATCCTTTACCGGCGAACCCCGGCTCCCAAAGGCTGCGAGCATCTTCACGCCGATACGGAAGAATGCAAAGGCTGCCACCAAGTCGGCTGTCAGTTCTATGCCGAGTATCATGAGACCAAGCCGAAAGAGGAGGACAAGAAATGAACTATCTTTACATATTCTATGGCGTTTTGATTCTAGCCGGTCTCGGCCTTGTCCTCGGGATTTTCGTCACCTGGGCGGCCAAGTTTTTCCGCGTGGAAGAGGATCCGCGCATCGCTGAAGTCGAGAAACTGCTTCCGAACGCCAACTGCGGGGCCTGCGGCTATCCGGGCTGCCATGGCATGGCTGAAGCCATCGTTAAAGGCGAGGTGAAAAAGGTGTCCGCCTGCAAAGTCGGCAAAAAAGACAAGAACTACGATCCGATCATCGCCTATATGGAAAGCCATCCGAACAAAGACGGCTCGAAAACCGTCCCCACCCTTTAGGGCGTAAGTCTCTATAATGGAACCATGAGAAAGAAGACCCGCTTTTCCCTTCTGTCGGCCGTGGTTCCTTTTTTATGTTCCTGTGCCTCTGGGGCCTCGCCACTTAGTGAATCAAAGGTCCTTTTCGACACTTTGGTTACGGGTTATTCCAATTCGGGCAACTCCGCCTGCCTCGACGAGGTTTTCGCCGAATTAACGGAATGGGATCAATGGCTCGACGCCTTCCACGTTCCCCCCGCGGGGGTGGCGAGCATCTACACAATTAATCACACCAATGAGCCTGTGACCGTCAGTGCCCCTTTGGCCGAGCTTCTTTTCTTCATGAACAGTTTGCCTAGCCAAACGGAAGGCTTGTTCAATCCTCTCATTGGCAATCTCACGGCTTTATGGAAAGAGGGTTTGGCCGCCTCGACCCCCTTCGTTCCTGAACAAACGGCCATCGATGCCGCGGTCGCGGAGATTGCCGATACCGAGCACAACTTCCTCGAGATCAACGGAAACACGGTGACGAGGCATGGCTCAGCCACCCTTGACGTCGGAGCGGTCGGCAAAGGCTGGGTCTTACGGGAAGTTCAACACGTTTTTGATGACTACGTAGAACCGGATTATCTCCTTGACGGGGGTTCCTCGAGTTTTCTCTTTGGTGAGTATGGGAAGGGCGACGGGACCTACACGGTAACGTTCAGCGATCTAGCGACCAAAGGCCTGAAACTCCAAAAGACTGCCCTCGGGGTCAGCTCCATCAGCGAGCAAAACGCCGTTATCAATGGTGTGACTTATTCCCACCTCGTTAACCCCTTGACCGGAAGTGCGGCCGCACCGGCGGTGATGGCGTCCGCCATCGGCATAGATGCTGGTTTATGCGATGCCATGAGCACCGTCTTTTTCTTGGCCGGAGCCGAAAAAACTAAAGCTATTGCCACTAAGATGGGCTTGGGCTACGTTTACTACGACGGAACGAGTTTCGTAAGCGGGAACGGGGCCCCGGTCTATGACCGTTAAGGATTTTTTCCGTCGTCATGCCTACGATTTCCTTGCGGTTTCGTCCGTGCTGGTACTTTCTAGCGCCGCCCTCGTGTATTACGCCATTCCGAAGCGCGAGGACCTCATCGCTTCTGTCTTCGTCGAAAAATCCCTCTTGGCTACCTATGACCTCAGCAAGGAAACGACCGAGCGAACTATCGAAATCGAGGGCAAATTCACTCCCATGACCCTCGGGATAAAAAAGAACGCGATCGCCGTCCTCGAAAGCGGCTGTAAAAGCCAATATTGCGTCCATCAAGGCTACGTGAGCGCCGCCAACCACCCGATCGTTTGTGCCTATAACGAGGTTTACATCGCCTTATCGGGTAAAGAGCCCGTTAATTCCGTCGTGGCGGGGGTCATGGTCCTATGAGCGTGAGAAAAATGACCCTTCTTGCGATGATGATGGCCTTGGCCGTCGCTTTGGGATACGCGGAGAGCTTCATCCCCTCCTTTTGGGTGCCGGGGACAAAGCCTGGTTTGGCCAACATGGTCATCCTTCTTTGCCTCGTGGAGTTTGGTTTCTTCGAAGCTCTTCTCGTGAATCTCGGGCGGGTGCTCCTTGTGGGCGCCCTAACGGGAACGGTCTTTCAGATGGGCTTCTATATGAGCGCCGCCGGCGCACTTCTTTCTCTAATCATTATGTGGATTGGCCTCCGCTATCTAAAGAAGCTAACGCTTTACGGGGTGTCTTTGCTCGGGGCTTTGGCTCACGATGGGGGACAGCTTTTAGTCGGTTGGGCCTTCCTTGGGAACCCTGGGGTCTTCTACTATTTCCCATTCATGGCTCTCATCTCCCTAGCGACGGGCTTTTTCGTTGCCTTCGTGGTAACAAGGATTGTGAAAACTGGAATCCTCAAAAGGATCCTTTCTGAAGAGAAACAAAACCCCAAGGCTGTGAAGCCATAAAGTTCGATGATGGAACGGAAAAAGGTTTCAGGGCTGCGGGACCGCCTTGTCGAAAAGCATCCCATAACCACAAAGTGCCCAAAACCGCGAAATCCTATTGAGTGTCACCCAGTCGGTGGCTATAATAAACCCGCTGTCTAAGGACAGAGATGGGGCTTTAGCTCAGTTGGGAGAGCGCGTCCTTTGCAAGGATGAGGTCAGGGGTTCGAACCCCCTAAGTTCCACCAATAGACACCAATTGGCTGAGTAGCCCAGCTGGTTAGAGCAGCCGGCTCATACCCGGCATGTCGAGGGTTCGAATCCCCCCTCAGCCACCAATTGAAATGAAATTCCCCCCAAAATTTGGACCAAGAAATTGGTACAATTTGGAGGGATTTTTATATGAAAATCAACCAATCTCAGAAGCTGGAAATCGCGCGTCAGCACGTCGATGAGGGCGTCCCGATCTTCGAACTGGCCAAGAAATGGAAGTACGACGTCGGGAAACTCAAGTACTTCTGCAGGCTTTACAAGCTCTACGGGGCGTCGGCGTTCGAGGACGGCGGCGCGAAAAGGGTCTACAAACGCGAGGAAAAGCTCGATGCCGTAAAGAGGTTCCTTTCCGGCGAGAGCGAGTACTCGATAGGCCTTTGCATGAGGCTGCCGACGCCCGAGACGGTCCGCGACTGGGCGGCTCTCTACAAGAAGGGCGGCGAGTCGGCGATAAGGGACACCCACGGCCGGAGCCATTGCCTCCTGCGCGAGGACAGGCTCGACCGGGTCGCCGGCAAGAAACTGATGGAGCGGATGAAGTACCTAGAGGCGGAGAACGCGTACCTAAAAAATTGTATGCCCTAACTCCGGCGGGAAGAGGTCGCTCAAAGAGAAAGTAGCGGCCGTGTCGGAGCTTAGGGCAAGGTTCGGCCTCAAGGCGCTGCTGATGGTCTCCGGGATCCGGAAGTCGACCTATTTCTACGCGGCGCGCCACGCGTCGAGCAAGGCCGACAAGGACAGGCCCCTGGCCGAGGAGATCGAGCGGATCTTCCGCGCGAACCTCCGCAAGTGCGGCGTCCCGAGGGTGGCTCAGGAGCTCCGGAACGAGGGCTGGGCGGTCAACCGGAAGCGCGTCGAGCGGATCATGAGGGAAAGGGGCCTCTCGGCCGAGCCCAAAAGGCGCGCCTACCGTTCCCGCAAAGGGGACATCGGGAAGGCCGCGCCGGACCTCCT
>Ga0183100_1000940_pt1 | contig 17125 bp, 21 predicted proteins | sample Biomet2_FD_127789 | JGI IMG/M metagenome (GOLD analysis project Ga0183100, IMG submission 127789) | Microbial communities from bioreactor (seeded with anoxic lake sediment) at LBNL, California, USA - Biofuel metagenome 2 | ecosystem: Engineered > Bioreactor > Anaerobic > Unclassified ...
AAAATCCCCTCATGAAGAGGGGACTAAATATTTTTTAATCTATCAGAGAGATTAAGCTTTCACACGACCTTGGTAAGAACCACCGCGTGTATCTACTTCAATAAGTTCGCCTTCATTAACAAACAAAGGAACACGTACAGTAGCGCCAGTTTCAAGTGTAGCTGGTTTAGTAGCGTTTGTTGCAGTATCGCCTTTCAATCCTGGTTCTGTGTAAGTTATTGCCAAAACTACCTTAACAGGAAGTTCTGCAAAAAGAACTGTTTCAGTTGAAGCATCAGAAACAACTTCTACCACATTACCTTCTTTCAGAAAATCAACGCCGGTAATCAAGTTCTTAGCAATAGGAGCCTGCTCATATGTTTCCTGATTCATGAAAATATAATCTTCTCCTTCTTTATATAGGAATTGAAAAGGGCGACGTTCAACGCGAACATCTTCCAATTTGAAGCCAACCTGAAATGTACGGTCAATAACACGACCAGATACAACGTCTTTCAACTTTGTACGCATGATAGTGTTTCCTTTTCCTGGTTTTACATGTAGAAATTCGATACAGAAATAGAGCTTTCCGTCCATACGGATGCAAGTTCCGTTTTTGATGTCTTGTGAATTGATCATACTTTTGTTTTTTAACTATTTATATATTTATTATTTTACTCCTTTAATCTATTTCGAGTGCAAAAGTAATCTAAATAGATAAAAAACACAAAATGTTTTGACTAAAAAAGGTTTATCTCTTGGTTTATTTAAAAAAAGTGCCTATTTTTGCATCCCGATTTTGATTCAGAGTAATAAACAATAAAACATATATAGTAATGAAAAGAACATTTCAACCCTCTAACAGAAAGAGAAAAAACAAACATGGTTTCCGTGAAAGAATGGCTTCTGCTAATGGTCGTAGAGTTTTAGCGTCACGTCGTGCTAAAGGTAGAAAGAAACTAACTGTTTCTGACGAATACAACGGAAAATAATATCGATATTAAATACGAGATTAATAGAAGAAGTAAAGGTTCTTATTGCAAAACCTTTACTTCTTTTGTTTTTTATATTATCTTTGAAGCCGCAATTAACAGACAGTACAAATTCAGTATATGACTATAAAAGAATTCTTTTCCTTCAAAGAGAACAAATACCTCTGGTGGAATATAATAGCGATGGTTGTTATAGCTGCATTGCTTATATTCTTTACCCTTCAGGCCATTGATGTATATACTCAGCACGGAAAGTCCGTGTTAGTTCCCAATTTAAAAGGAATGACTGAAGAGGAAGCGAAAACTATGCTAAGTAATCGCGGACTCGACGGTATTGTTGTTGATTCAGCTTACGACAAAGATAAACCATCCGGTTGCATCCTCGAACAAAATCCAGCAGATGGAGAGCATGTAAAGAAAGGAAGAATGATCTACCTTACCATCAACTCTCTTACCATGCCTATGCAGACTATCCCTGATGTAGCCGACAACAGTTCTGTGCGTCAGGCTACTGCCAAACTTATATCCGCAGGCTTCCAGCTTACTGAAAACGAATCGATACCTGGCCAGCGCGATTGGGTGTATGGCATCAAGTATAAAGGTCGTCAGCTAATGCTTGGCGAAAAAGTTCCTACCGGAGCCACACTAACACTTGTTGTTGGTAATGGCCAGAAAGAGGTCGTAGAAGAAGATAGTTTAAGTACTGACGAGGAGAATGCTCCTGAAACAACTAAAGAAAAGACAACTGACGAAACATCAGGTGATACATGGTTCTAACAAGCACATCGATGGAAGACTTTCTTAACGAAATAGAAGAAGATATTGATATAAACGAGGAAGATGATGATCTGGAATCAGAAGCATCCTCGGGTGAGCTGTATGAGCATTTCCGCGTCATTGTAGATAAAGGACAGGCTCTTGTCCGGGTAGACAAATACCTTTTCGAACGAATAGTTAACGCATCACGTAACCGCATACAGCAAGCTGCAGATGCAGGGTTTGTTATGGCCAATGGCAAACCGGTGAAGAGCAACTACCGTGTAAAGCCCTTCGATGTTATCACGGTTATGATGGATCGTCCTCGCTACGAGAACGAAATAATCCCCGAAGATATACCTCTTAATATAGTATATGAGGATGATGACCTGATGGTGGTAAACAAACCCGCCGGACTGGTCGTTCATCCGGGACACGGTAATTACCACGGTACATTGGTTAATGCTATAGCATGGCATCTGCGCAATAATCCGAAGTATGATGCCAATGATCCTCAGGTGGGACTGGTTCACCGTATCGACAAAGATACATCCGGCCTGTTGGTTATAGCAAAAACTCCTGATGCAAAGACTCATCTGGGTATGCAATTCTTCAATAAAACTACCAAACGTAAATACAACGCATTGGTGTGGGGGATTGTAGATGAGAATGAAGGACGCATAGAGAGCAACATAGCCCGCAATCCCAAAGACAGAATGCAGATGACCTCTTTTTCCGACCCGAATATTGGAAAGCATGCTGTAACTCACTACCGCGTTATTGAACGTCTGGGATACGTCACCCTGGTGGAATGTATCCTCGAGACCGGACGTACGCATCAGATTCGTGTTCACATGAAACAGATCGGCCACATTCTTTTCAATGATGCCCGATATGGAGGACACGAAATATTAAAAGGAACTCACTTTAGCAAATATAAACAATTTGTAAACAACTGCTTCGACATTTGTCCTAGGCAAGCGCTACATGCCATGACATTAGGCTTTGTTCACCCGCGAACAGGTGAAGAGATGTTTTTCACATCACAGCTTCCTCAGGACATGACCCAACTAATAGACAAGTGGAGAGGCTATATTTCAAACAGAGAATTAGAATGAAACGCACTATTGCAATAGTAGCCGGAGGAGATTCTTCAGAACTCCCCGTTTCCCTTCGCAGTGCCCAGGGAATTTATTCCTTCATGGATAAGGAAAAGTACAATCTGTACATCGTAGAAATGCAAGGACTTCGTTGGGAAGTTCAGCTTCCTGATAGCAGCAAAGCCCCTATCGATCGTAATGATTTCAGCTTTGCGATGAACAACGAAAAGATCAAGTTCGATTTCGCATACATCACTATCCACGGCACACCGGGTGAAGACGGAAAGTTACAAGGTTACTTCGATCTTCTTCAGATTCCTTATTCATGTTGCAACGTACTGGCTGCATCGGTTACTTTCAATAAGTTTGCCTGCAACCATTACCTGAAAGGTTTCGGAGTAAGAATCTCAGAATCATTGATGCTAAGAAAAGGACAAGCCATTACAGACGAAGAAGTCATTGAAAAGATTGGTTTGCCATGTTTTATTAAGCCTAACCTTGGTGGTTCAAGCTTTGGCGTTACAAAAGTAAAGTCACAGGATCAGATTCAACCAGCTATAAAGAAAGCTTTCGATGAAGCTCAGGAAGTCATCATCGAAGCCTTCATGCAAGGAACAGAAATTACCTGCGGTTGTTACAAAACAAAAAATAAGGAAGTAGTGTTCCCTATTACAGAAGTAGTTACTCATAATGAGTTCTTTGACTATGATGCCAAATACAATGGTCAGGTAGAAGAAATTACTCCTGCCCGCTTACCTGAAGATGTTACCAAGAGAGTGCAGACTCTTACATCTGCCATCTATGATATATTAGGTTGTTCAGGTATAATCCGCATTGATTATATAATCACAAAAGGTGATAAGGTTAACTTATTAGAGATCAACACTACTCCGGGTATGACAGCCACCAGCTTTATCCCTCAACAGGTAAAAGCAGCAGGGCTTGATATTAAAGATGTAATGACAGATATTATCGAGAATAAGTTTTAAGATTATGGAAATTCCTAAAGAGTTTGACGAGATTCGTCCTTATAACAGCGAAGAACTGCCCCAGATATACGAGGAACTCATTTCTGATCCGGCGTTCCAGGGAGCCATTGCACATGCTATTCCGGGTATTCCGTTCGAAGCTTTTGCTCAGAAAATGCGCAGTTGCAAAACGTCTCTTGACTTTCAGAAAGCGTTTTGCTATGATTTTCTGTGGGGTATTGCCAAGAAATATACAAACGGACTAACCTTCGATAATTCAGCAACCGCAGACAAAAGCCAGTCATACACCTACATATCCAATCATCGCGATATCATTCTCGACTCTGGCTTTCTATCTATTCTTTTGATAGATCTAAATTGTGATACCGTTGAAATTGCCATTGGTGACAATCTGCTTATCTATCCATGGATAAAGAAACTAGTAAGAATCAATAAATCGTTCATTGTACAGAGAGGCCTCAGCATGCGCCAGATGCTTGAATCATCAGCACGGATGTCACGCTATATGCACTATGCCATTGCCGAGAAAAAACAATCGGTATGGATTGCACAACGCGAAGGACGTGCCAAGGATTCCAACGACCGTACTCAGGACAGTGTTCTCAAGATGCTTGCCATGGCTGGTGAAGGAGATATCATCGACCGTCTGTTATCGCTTAATATTGCTCCACTGGCCATTTCTTATGAATATGATCCTTGTGATTACCTGAAAGCAAAAGAGTTTCAGTTGAAAAGAGACGTTGAAGGGTATAAGAAATCAACTCAGGACGATCTTAACAACATGAATACCGGACTTTTCGGATTCAAAGGAGAAGTACATTTCCAGACAGCAGAATGTATCAATGATAAGTTGCTTCAACTAGATAATAGTTTACCTAAATCAGAGATCTTTGCGTGCATATCTTCCCTTATCGACAAGGAGATACACCGCAATTACAAACTTTATTCAGGTAACTATATAGCATACGATCAGCTGACAGGCGATAAGAAGTTTGCAGATAAATACACCGCCGATCAGGAAAAGCTATTTAATGAGTACCTCGACGGGCAAATTGCCAAAATTGATCTGGACAATAAGGATGTTGCTTTCCTTCGTGAAAAGCTCCTTACCATGTATGCTAATCCATTAAAGAACTACTTAGCAGCAATGTGATGAAATCTAAAAGTGCATATATACTATTAATCTTCCTCCTCTTTCTTTCATGCAAAGGGGAGGATGATTCTTATGTGTACCCACCTGTAAAGCTGGAGTTCATCAATGCACAGACTAATAGTTCCGGATATGTCAGTTATCTGCAGACAGATAAGGACACCATTTACGACATAACCAATGACCGCACCAGCAGCAAGCTCGATGCCAACACCCTGGAGCGTGTTGTTTGTTATTACACTGTTCTCAGCAAGGCATCCTCTTCTCAACACGGCACTGCCGACCTTTATTCTATCCTGAAAGCCGTATCCCCCACTCCGGGCAAACTGGCTACCGGATATCAGATGAAGACCGATGCTGTAGGTATACAAAGCGTATGGCTCAGCGGACAATATATCAACATGACCTTACAAGTGAAGCTGCAAAGCAAAACTCACCTGTTCAACTTCATCGAAAATAGTATTTCACTGAGTCAGGGAACACCGACAATCAACCTCACTCTTTATCACGACAAAAGCGATGATGTGGAAGCATACACCAAGATAGCTTACCTCTCTGTTCCTTTACAGAAATACATCCAGCAATATCCGAGTGGATTCAATGTTTCAATTTCTATCAACACATATAGCGGAGTGAAGACTTATACCTTCAACTATGTTCCGTAAATAACCCCTATGAATAAGATATTCAGCATAACCAGAATATGCGTTCTGCTTTTCTTCGCATTATCTTTTGGCAACGTACTACAAGCACAGAACAGTCTCAATATTCAATCAGCTTCAGTAGATTCGCTTCTTAAGTGGATGAATAGCGGCAGGAAAGCAGAACAGATTCCATTGTTTGCAGATCTTCCTGCGAATCAACTAATGGAACAGTTGCTGAAGGAGAATGATAAGGTAGGCCTATCATTCAAAGAAGCGTTACAGAAATTCAGTGCTAATGACAGCGTTTCCGGTAATCTATATCTTCTTAACGATGCCTATGCTAAAAGGGCTGCCATTGCCGATCTGCTTCCGGCCATCAAAAATAATGAGTTCTCATCATCACTCTATCGCAGAGTACTTATCTATTTTCCTCCTAAATACGTTCCGACAAGAGAGTATAACGTTTTTCTGAGTGCTACAGGATGGCAATGGGGTGATGCTATGACTTTCGGCTACAAAACAAGCGGTGACAAGTGGAAACTCACAGATAAAGGTACACCGGCCATAATCTTTAACCTTACATTGGTTAGTAAACTATACGGTAAAACAACTACCGAACGACTGGAAGTTCTGAAGAATGTAATGTCTCACGAACTCTTTCATGCCATATTTGCGGATTATGCAAAAGCTAACCATCATTACAAGAAACAAAAAGATATCACATCAGAGGCTTTTCACATAATGCTTGACGAAGGTATGGCACATTATATATCAGACTGGCATATGGTGTGGGACAACTATTCCAAGGGAGACAAACTAAAGACAAAAGAGAAAGAAGCATTCAGCCAATTATCAGACAGTGCCAAGGTTATATTCAACACCACCCTTCCCGATTCTGTGAGAAGGAATGCTATGCAATCCGGTACCTTTGGTCCTTATTGGAAAAAGTACATGTGCATTCCATCACTCTTCATGGCTTATCATATTGAAAAGGAACTTGGTGTAGATGAATTACGGAAATGCATTAAGAAAGGTCCCGAATACTTTATTAAAAAGTACAAAACTCTTTGCAGACGACACAATGAGCTCCCCTCTTTGCCTCGTGAACTTCTGGTAAAAAGGAAGAAGTAATATTATTTCCTCAGACTTATTGCATTTCTCTTCAATTAAAAAACAATCTGCATACACAAAAATTATCAGCAAAAATTTGTTCAGACAAAAGTTGTTCGTATATTTGCGAACAATATATGGAAAAAGTTAAAGAATATACAGCAGAACAAGAACAGATTGCCCGCTTTGCCAAGGCTATGGGACATCCGGCAAGAATAGCTATACTCGATTTTCTTGCATCTCAAGATAGTTGCTTCTTCGGTGATATCCACGATGAACTGCCTATTGCTAAAGCTACTGTATCCCAACATTTGAAGGAACTTAAAGATGCCGGACTTATTCAAGGTGAAATTGAAGCTCCTAAAGTAAGATACTGCATTGACAAAGAGAACTGGGCTAAAGCACAAAAGCTTTTCGGAGAGTTCTTTGATAGGAAAGAGATCAAGAAAAACTGTTGCGGATAATATTTTTTTGCGCACATCGTTCGTTGTTTTACGAATTACGATTAACTATTAAAATAAAGATTAATATGGAAATTAAAATTCTAGGTTCAGGTTGTTCAAAATGCAAAACACTTGAAAAACTAACACGCGAAGTTGTTGAACAAAACGGCATTGATGCTTCTATTTCTAAGGTAGAAGATATTATGGAGATTATGAAATTCGGAGTTATGGCAACACCGGCATTAGTGGTCGATGGAAAAGTCATGATCAAAGGACGCGTTCCTTCTTCTCAGGAAATCAAAGAAGCATTAACCAAGTAAAAGCAGACAAGAATGAAACGTATAATAATGATGAGCTTCGCCATTATGATGATACTGGGAAGTTTTGTATGCAATGCACAAAATAATAAAAAGCCAGTGGCATCTAAGCCTGCTGCACAAAAGATTGAAGTTTATTACTTCCATTTCACCCGCAGATGCCCCACCTGTATGGCTGTAGAGTCTGAATCTAAAAAAGACCTAAGCACTCTGTATCCTGAACAAGTAAAAAAAGGGATGATCGCTTTCAAAAGCATCAATCTTGACGATAAAGGCAGTGAAGCCATTGCAAAAAAATGTCAGGCTTCCGGTCAGAGCCTTTTGGTGATCAGCGGTAAAAAAAGAACAGACCTCACCTCAGAAGGATTTATGTATGCCCGCAACACTCCCGAGAAGTTGAAGCAGAAAATCAAATCAACCATTGACCCTTTGCTGGGTTCCAAATAAGTCACTAAGATGGAGTTTCTTCAAAGTATTCTTGATAACTCGCAGTACTCCTTTCTTACAGCAATCATACTGGGACTAATGACCGCCATCAGCCCCTGTCCTCTTGCCACCAACATTACAGCCATAGGTTTTATAAGCAAGGATATTGAGAACAGTAAAAAGGTTTTTCTTAACGGACTTATTTACACCCTGGGCAGAGCCATAAGCTATACACTTCTTGCTGTTGTACTTTATCTTGGAGCCAACCAGATGAACGTATCCATGCTCTTTCAGGGATGGGGCGAAAAGATCCTTGGCCCATTGCTGATTATCATTGGCCTGTTCATGCTGGATGTAATAAAGATCAACCTTCCGGGAATTACCAAGCTGGCTGATAAGATAGGAGAAAACAAAAAAGGCAGTTACTTCAGTTCACTCCTGTTGGGAATGATCTTTGCCCTTGCATTCTGTCCGTATAGCGGAGTACTCTACTTTGCCATGCTCATTCCTATGACTATCACAAGTGCCAGCGGATTATATTTGCCTGTACTGTTTGCCATAGCAACAGGTCTGCCGGTCATTATATTCGCATGGTTACTGGCATTTGCAGTAGGTAATGTAGGTAAGCTGTATAATCAGATAAAGACCTTTGAACTTTGGTTCAGACGTGTTGTTGCCGTGGTGTTTATTCTTGCAGGTTTTTACTACGCAACTATTTTCTTTCTTAACTAGAAAACAAAAGTATGAAACAGAATTATTTTAGTAATCTTTCCACAGAGGTACTTGGCATGAAACGCAGAAATCTGATTGGTTTTATTGCCATTCTGCCCGTGTGGTACCTCATATATCACTACCTTCAACCAATCAGTGACTGGATTGTCGATACTGTTATAGGAATGCAGAAAGGTGACCACCTTACGGAAGCCATACGATTCTTCATCTTTGAAGTACCTAAGGTATTAATGCTGCTTGCACTGATCATCTTTATTGTAGGTATTATCCGTACCTACTTTTCAGCAGAGCGCACACGAAAGATGCTTGAAGGCAAATCAACCTTTGCAGGCAATGTGCTTGCTTCCATGCTGGGTATTGTTACCCCTTTCTGCTCTTGTTCTGCCATTCCGTTGTTTCTCGGATTTGTGGAGTCGGGAGTGCCACTAGGAGTTACCTTCTCATTTCTTATTGCTGCGCCTATGATTAATGAGGTAGCCGTTATTCTGCTGATCGGTCTTTTTGGTTGGAAGACAGCTTTGATATATATCCTCACCGGACTTGTTATTGCCATCACTGCCGGATGGATTATCGGCAAACTAAAGCTGGAGCATTGGGTGCAGGACTGGGTTTATCAGACTCAGATAGGCAATGCAGGCGATGATGAGAATGGCCTTACTTTCCCCGACCGTATCCGTTTCGGACTCACTGCCGTAAAAGAGATTGTTGGTAAAGTATGGATCTATGTTATCATTGGCATTGCAGTAGGCGCCGGAGCTCATGGGTATGTACCTCAGGACTTCATGGTTTCATTGATGGGCAAATCGGCCTGGTTCAGTGTTCCTTTGTCAGTCCTTATCGGAGTACCACTCTATTCAAATGCAGCAGGTATCATCCCTATTGTATCCGTGCTCATAGAAAAAGGAGCAGCGCTTGGCACCTCACTGGCCTTTATGATGGCCGTTGTAGGACTTTCACTGCCGGAGATGATTATTCTCAAGAAAGTTTTGAAACTGCCGTTAATACTCACATTCGTAGGAGTTGTAGCAGTAGGAATAATGATTGTAGGATATTTGTTTAATATCATCTTTTAACTAATAATATCAACGCATGAAAATATTAATTCTTTGTACAGGAAATAGCTGCCGTAGCCAGATGGCTCACGGATGGCTTCAGTCGTTCGATCAATCACTCAACGTACATTCTGCCGGAACAGAACCGGCAACAAGAGTAAATTCAAAAGCAGTAAAGGTAATGGCCGAAGCCGGTATCGACATCAGTAGCCATTACCCTAAAAATGTGGATCGTTATCTGAATGAAGAATGGGATTACGTGATCACCGTGTGTGGAGGAGCCAATGAAAGCTGTCCTGCCTTTACCGGAAAAGTGAAGCACAGAATCCATATCGGGTTCGACGATCCTTCACACGCCACAGGAACCGATGAATTCATCTGGAGCGAATATCACAGGGTGAGAGACGAGATCAAGCAACAGTTCTATGACTTCTATCTGCAGAATCTAAAACCAAGTATGGATACAGCAAAGGATGCCAAGGAAATCGTAAAAGAGAAATACAGCCAGATAGCCTTACAGGATAGCACTCCCGAGAAATCATCTTGCTGCTCATCCAGTTGTTGTTCATCATCTGATTTCTCTACCTTCAGTGACAGCTACGAAACATTAGAAGGATATGCTCCCGAAGCCGATCTAGGGTTAGGATGTGGCTTACCCACTGAGTTTGCCCAGATAAAAGAAGGCGATACCGTGGTCGATTTAGGTTCCGGAGCCGGTAATGATTGCTTTGTAGCAAGAGCTGTGGTTGGCGAAAGCGGTAAAGTGATAGGTCTTGATATGACCGATGCCATGATTGAAAAGGCAAAAGCTAATGCCGTAAGACGTAATTTCAACAATATTGAATTCCTCTTGGGAGATATTGAAAATATTCCGCTCAACGAAAATATTGCCGATGTTGTAATAAGTAACTGCGTGCTCAATCTGGTCCCCAACAAGCAGAAAGCATTTAGTGAAATTTACAGGATTCTTAAACCCGGTGCCCATCTGTCAGTGTCTGATGTTGTGCTTGAAGGTGAGTTGCCCGATAATATCAAACAGGCAAACGAAATGTATGCTGGTTGTGTATCCGGAGCAGTTCAGAAAGAAGAGTACCTCAGGATTATGAGCGATAGCGGTCTTTCCAATATTATAATCCAGAAAGAGAAAGTTATCACCGTTCCCGATGAGATATTGCTAAATTACCTCAGCGAGCAGGAACTTGATGAATACAAGAACTCAGGCAAAGGCATATTTAGTATTACCGTATATGCAGAAAAGCCCGCCGATTGCAACTGCCAATGTAATTGTTAACTATATAAAGTTCGTAAAAAAATGCCATCACAAGTAAAACTTAAATTCTTAGACAGATATCTCACCCTATGGATATTCCTAGCAATGTTCATCGGAGTATTCACCGGATACATCAATCCGCACATCACAGATTTCTGGCAACAGTTTGAAGCCGGAACCACCAATATACCTTTGGCCATCGGGCTTATTGTCATGATGTATCCCCCACTGGCAAAGGTAAAGTACGAAGAACTTGGTAAAGTATTCTCTAACAGGAAAATCCTTACCATTTCGCTATTGCTCAACTGGATAGTTGGCCCCATACTAATGTTTATTCTGGGAATCATCTTCCTTCAGAACTATCCCGAATACATGTACGGCATCATCATGATTGGTCTGGCACGCTGCATAGCCATGGTGCTGGTATGGAATCATCTGGCAAAAGGAAACTCCGAGTATGCAGCCGGACTAGTGGCACTCAACAGCATATTCCAGGTACTGTTCTTTTCCCTTTACGCATATATCTTTATAGCAGTACTTCCCGGATGGTTTGGCCTACCTACCACCAATGCCGTTGAGAACATCACAATAGGCGAAATAGCCCATAGCGTATTCATCTACCTTGGCATACCATTTATAGCCGGATTCCTCTCCAGATTTATTCTTGTCCGTGTAAAAAGCGAACAATGGTATTACACCAAGTTCATACCACGTATTAGTCCGCTAACGCTTATCGCCCTGCTGTTCACCATCATCGTCATGTTCTCATACAAAGGAGAATACATTGTAAAGCTACCATTCGACGTATTGCTCATAGCATTACCTCTGATAGCATACTTTGTGATAATGTTCTTCTTCTCATTCTGGATTACAAAGAAGTCGGGAGCCGATTACGAGAAAACCACCTCGGTAGCTTTCACAGCCACAGGCAATAATTTCGAGCTAGCCATAGCTGTTGCCATCGCCGTATTCGGTATCAACTCCGGAGTAGCCTTCGCCGCGGTGATAGGTCCGCTTATTGAAGTACCGGTTCTCATCCTTTTCGTTAAGTTTGCATTGCATCAGCAAAAAAAGATGAGCAGCAATAAATAGAATATCAAAACACAACTTAAATAAATAAAACCTATGAACGAAATTAAAATTGAAAGAATGACAAAGGAGTCATGGCCCGATGTAGCCCGCATCTATGAATCGGGAATAGCCACGCAGAATGCAACCTTCCAGACCGAAGCCCCCGATTGGGATTCCTGGAACAATGCGCACAGGCAAGACTGTCGCCTCGTGGCAATCATTGATGGTAAAGTAGTGGGCTGGGTAGCCCTGTCAAACGTATCAAGCAGATGCGTGTATGCAGGAGTTGCCGAGGTTAGCGTCTACGTCGACTCAGCCTTCAGAGGCAAAGGTATTGGCAACAAGCTGATGGAAGTCCTGATACAGGAATCGGAAGCAAATGGCATCTGGACTCTCCAGGCAGGAATCTTTCCCGAGAATACAGGCAGCCTGAAGCTACATCATAACCACGGATTCAGAACCATAGGAGTCAAGGAACGTCTGGGCAAGATGCACGATAAATGGCGTGATGTAGCCCAGCTCGAAAGACGCAGTAAAGTCGTTGGGATTGATTAAATCAGATTATAGGAACAAAGAAGCTTTAGAGATTACTAAGGCTTTTTTGTTTTAAACAAGTTTATAAACTCATTCTCACCTCTTACTATATTCCTTATTGCTTTATATACAATATAAACAAACAATAACAGTGCATATATAGTTGCCAGATTGGCCATGAAGTCATTTTTAGCATAACTTGCTATTATAATAAACAAGGCAATAGCCAAACGTTCAGCGTAATTTATCGCATTCTTCTTTCGCAAAACCTTCATTACAAATTTATTCAAACGCAGGTTCATATTTTAGTCCTCTTATTATTTGTTTATTCTCCTATCCAAATGAACTACAAATATATATCAAAAGAACAATTCAAACAATATATTTTGTCATTCAAATTCAAACAATTATTTTTGCTCTATAATCAATTCAAATATAGGTTTCATTATAAGATACACTGCAATGATGTTCAATAAAAATAAAATTCAATTATCAGAATCTGAGAAAGAACTTATAGGCCGATTGTCTATTGCTTCATCACTTTGGATTCCGATAGGTGGAAAAGAGCTTGTTCATGAAAAGTTCATGAATTTTTGCCTTGTATCACTCCTATTCGTGCTGTTCTACGGACTTTTATACCTGATATTAAGAAGGATTGTTTCAAAGAATAAAATAATCCCTGCCCACAATAAAAGAATCTACATTTCCTTTTCTATTATTATGTTGACAAGCATTCTGTTTATCCTATTACTAGATACAGTCTTTTATGGATCATCAACAACTGTCCTTATTATGTTATTGCCCGGCTTCTTAATTCCGTTAGGACTTACAAAATGGATTTTTGCATCCGTACCCAATTAAGATGCTCCTTTTGTTTTAAAGAACTTATATCTTTACCAATGAAACAACAATATAGAATGAAAAACTATTTGAAACGAATTATCAAAATTAGCATCTCTTTTATATGCGCTATTACCATAGTTTCAGTTATTACAGGAGCCAATCTTTTCAAAAGAGATTTCACTACAATAATCCTTTGCCTGATTCTGTTTTTTATAATTGGGTTTATTTTATATCTAATCAGGCATTTCTTTAAAAGAAAATCTAGTTCTTTATAATAATACAAACTTTTTAATCAGACATTCTTACTTTTTGCAAATCATATACCATTTTCTTATTGTTTTCATATTTACAATTTGAATATGAAAAGTAAACAAGCAAATTCTATACATATCATTAATTCTTTCAAATAAACTTCAAGCTTAATATTTAGATATTCACATCCAATATATCGTTAATATCTGTGGTATACCGGTGAGAAATCCTTTCCTGCTTCATCTTCCATACTTTGGTATCCTGTACGGCAAGACGTATTTTCTGAGAGCCAAATTTCGAGTTAAGATCATCTACAGCTGACATTAACGAAGCATGTTTGGGATTAGAGTTAAAGAAGAACGATCTTTGAACATTTTCTTCCCTTACAAAATCCATAAGCACCACCCCTGCCCTTTTATATTGATATTCGGGTTTATATATCTTTTTTAGCCCTTCAATGGCCCCCTTAACAATCTCCATTGTCGATGAAGTGGCAAACGGAAGTTTCACAACAATGCTGTTACTATATTTTTCATCCGGTTCCCTGAACCTGCTTGTTTCAATAAAAACAATGATTGAATTACACCTCGTCTGCTGTTTCCTCAACTTCTCTGCACTTATCACGGTGAAAGTGGTAATACGTTCACTTACCTCTTCAAACAATCTGTATTCGCGTTCAAACGTACGAGTTGTAGCAATGCTTTGTTTACTTTCTACAGGTTCCATCTCATGACAAGCAATACCATTCAGTTCGTCGAGCAACCTTGCTCCCACTATTGTCATCTTTCTTAGTACCCATCCCCTGTCCAGTTGTGAGAAGTCGTAAGCCGTGTTCACCCCAATAGCTTTTAATTTCTTTGCATTTCTACGTCCTACGCCCCATACATCCTCTATAGGCAACCATTTCAATGCCTTAATACGCTTCTCGTCCGTATCAATCACATAAGAACCTTGCGTCCTTTCAGGAAAATTCTTCGCTATTCTGTTGGCAAGCTTAGCCAGAGTTTTTGTTTCGGCAATGCCTACACTTGTTGGTATTCCCGTCCATTTCAGTACATGCTTACGCATCTTCACCCCATAGTCGTGAAGATCTTCATTTATCCCCGCCAGATTTAAGAAACATTCGTCTATGCTGTATATCTCCTGCTCGTCAGAGTAGCCGGAAAGTATATTCATCACCCTGTGACTCATATCGCCATACAGAGAAAAGTTAGCCGAGAAAACAGCAACGCCCCGCTGTTCAAAAGTATATTGGTACTGATATGCAGGAGCCCCCATCGAGATGCTCACTTCCTTTGCCTCGTTGCTACGTGCAATAACACACCCGTCGTTATTGCTTAGCACAACAACAGGCCTGCCTATGAGCGACGGATTAAATGCCCTTTCACAGCTCGCATAGAAATTATTGCAGTCAACCAGAGCAAACATCACACTTTCTTTATTACGTAAGAAACAATTCCCCAGATCAAGAAGTCGTTATTCTCGTTCACCTCAATAATCGGGAAGTCCGAGTTCGATGGAATAAGCAAACACTTATCCTTCTCTATCTTTATACGTTTTACGGTAAACTCTCCATCCACAAAGCAAACGGCTATTTTCCCATCGGCAGGAGTCAGACTCTTGTCTATTACCAGAAGATCTCCCTCACTAAGGTCCGTTTCCATAGACATGCCATTCACCCTTGCAAAATAAGTCGCCGATGGATGTTTCACAATAACCTTATTCAGGTCGATAGCCGACGCCACAAAGTCCTCAGCCGGCGAAGGGAATCCCGCTTTTATATCACCAATAAAAGGAGTTTCAAGCATTTTACTTGTATCTGCCGGATATATTTCTATTTGTCTGAATACTTTTTCTTTCATCGGTTTAGCTACTTTATTGATGCAAAATTGCATAGAATACTTGGTATTTCTGATATGAGATGAGGGAATTAACAAATAAAACACAAGATTACATATATATGTTATTATATTTGCATACAGATCAGCAACTTAACACTATATCGTTATGAACTTCAAATATATACCAACATGGGAACGAGTTCTTGGAATAATAGCTGTTCTTACAGCTGCCTTATCAAGTAAATATGCTAGTGAAGATTCTTTAAAATGGATATTTCCAATATGTGCTCTGGTTATGCTTCTATTAGTTGTTGCATACGTTAAGCGAAGAAAAAAATCAAAAAGATAATGGATAACAGATGTCCTGAGAAAACTATCTTTGTATACTGGATATAAGCCTAGTTATATGTGAATTGCTTTCAAAATTGCACCTTTGCTATATAAGCAATTAAGAGCGATGTATACTGAATACATTATATCATTACATTTTATTCCATAAGGTACAATTAATAGTGCAACGGTTGTACCGTATGATAATTCGTGTCGTGTATTTCAATTCCATAAGGTACAATTAATAGAAGGATTATAAACTAAAAACGAATAAACTAAAGATGTAATTTCAATTCCATAAGGTACAATTAATAGTAAGCATTCCCCATTTGCCTGAACTACGCTTAGTCCATTTCAATTCCATAAGGTACAATTAATAGCGACAAAACGAAGCGTTACAGGATTAACGCCAACGTCATTTCAATTCCATAAGGTACAATTAATAGCAGGTACCTGGCAAGTGCATGTCCGTTCATCCGCTATTTCAATTCCATAAGGTACAATTAATAGAACAACGTCTGATGCCGATATTGCACAGCGTACATTATTTCAATTCCATAAGGTACAATTAATAGCCTATATATACTAACCATTTATTAAAGCATTTTCGCATTTCAATTCCATAAGGTACAATTAATAGCTAGTAGCGGTTACGAATACAGCCTGAGTACTACCTTATTTCAATTCCATAAGGTACAATTAATAGTTAAACCGATCTCTATACTTTGAACATAGCTTTTAAATTTCAATTCCATAAGGTACAATTAATAGCCATCATAAGAGAAGTTGAGCACATGAATCATATTAATATTTCAATTCCATAAGGTACAATTAATAGCTCCTAAAGATGAAACAAGTAATGTTTTTTCGTAGTCATTTCAATTCCATAAGGTACAATTAATAGAAAGGTAGAGAAGATGAATTGGATTTATCTGCAACATTTCAATTCCATAAGGTACAATTAATAGATGGTATAATGAGGATTCGTTCCGGTGATTAAGGACATTTCAATTCCATAAGGTACAATTAATAGTATATCCAAGTGCGGAATTCATTGCACAAGGTGGGTTATTTCAATTCCATAAGGTACAATTAATAGAACAAGTTGTTTCTGCTAATCTGAATGTCATTACCGGATTTCAATTCCATAAGGTACAATTAATAGTCACATCGAGCATGTCGGTAGCCGATGCGTTAAACAATTTCAATTCCATAAGGTACAATTAATAGAAACTATTTATCAACAATTAAATTAAAGATTAGAAAATTTCAATTCCATAAGGTACAATTAATA